>Ga0209712_10000074_pt1 | contig 80648 bp, 61 predicted proteins | sample ArcOceMetagenome_FD_187443 | JGI IMG/M metagenome (GOLD analysis project Ga0209712, IMG submission 187443) | Marine eukaryotic phytoplankton communities from Arctic Ocean - Arctic Ocean - Greenland ARC118M Metagenome (SPAdes) (version 2) | ecosystem: Environmental > Aquatic > Marine > Oceanic...
TTTGTAAATCCTAAAAAGGAATCAAAACAAAAGTATTATTTTAAATTTTAGCATTATGTTCTTCAAGTGACTTTTGTTCAGCTTTTATTTTTCAAAAAATTCGTTGCGCTCATTTTTGGCGGGCAGCTAAAGCTACCTACCACTTAAATGTTAAAGTTCTTTCCTCACTTGTTACTTTTCCCATCATCTACATTATGCATATGAAACGGTCTAAATTGGCGTTCAAATAGTTTTTCATCACCTTCCTTTTTTTTCGAAAAATTGAAATTAACGTCTGACTATTTGGCATTGAAAATCGAAATAGCTGTTCAATTATTTTTTTCCAAATCCTTCCCTTTACCCTGAGAATAAAGGGAATTTTCGGAAAAAAACATTTTCATAATTGAAAAAAATTTAATGTATAAATGTTTTCAAATTTGCAAATAAGTCGTACCCTTGCAAAAAATACAGCTAGCATGCAAAGTAGTAATAAGACTGTTTCTCAGGAAGCGATGCAAGCGGAATGGCAAGAGGTACAAGCGGCTCAGCACAATCCAACCTATTTTAGGCCATTGTACGACCGTTACTTTGAGCAAATTTTCCGTTTTGTGTTCAAGCGGACTGCAGATGAAAATATAGCAAGTGACGTTTGTTCGCAGGTTTTCTTGAAAGCCATGCAGAAATTAGACACCTATGAATATAAAGGTGTACCCTTTTCCGCTTGGTTGTACCGTATCGCGAGTAATGAAGTAGCGCAGCATTTTCGAAACACTCAAAAAAACCGAGTGGTAACGGTGGAAGATCATACTTTTTCTGATTTGATTGATGAAGTGAGCGAAGCAGGTGACTTTGAAAAAACAAGACAATCCATGCTGATGGCATTGCAACAATTAAAAGAAACAGATATGGTGATGATTGAAATGCGTTTTTTTGAAGAAAGACCATTTAAGGAAATCGCCAACATACTCAATATTACCGAAAGTAATGCGAAGGTAAAAACCTACCGAATCCTTGAGAAGATGAAAAAACTAATGAAGAAGAATGGTTGATTTTTTTAATCAATTATTTAAAAAAAATTCTATGAAAAAAGATTTTTACAATATTAAAATTAATCCACCTCAGCCGAGTAGCGATGATATCGCCAAGCATCAAGATTTCGATGCGCTACTTGCTCAGTTCAAAGAAACTCCCTTACCCGAGGAGGTTGAAGCTGAACGTAAACCAAGAGTAATCTGGTTGAGATATGCTGCTGCCGCTGCTGCGGTTTTCCTTTTGGCAGTCATCGTTCGTGGATTATTGCAAGGGGAAAAAGGAATGACTGAAGAGCAATATTTTGCTAGTCAACCATTGGTCAATCCACCTCTGGATGAGATCAAACCAACCTTTGCAAGTGCAAAAATAAATGCCAATGAGGGCGGCATTTATGAATACAAGAATGGTTCAAAATTAATTGTTCCAGCTGCAGCTTTTAGAAATACTGATGGAAAATTAGTGGAAGGAGATGTGAATATTAAGTACCGAGAAATGCATGATTATGTTGATTTTTTCCTTTCTGGAATTCCGATGACTTATGATTCTGCAGGAGTAAAATATGTTTTGGAAAGTGCAGGGATGGTTGAAATTTATGCAGAGCAAAATGGTCAGCCATTAAAAATGGAACCAGGAAAAGAAATCAAAGTTGAATTGATTTCATTCATCAACATGCCTCGATTAAACATGAGTCCGAAGTATAATATATATAAATTAAATGCTTCGACTCGGAGTTGGGAATATCGAAATGTTGACAATATTCAAATCATCGAAGAGTTGGATAGTGAAGGTTTTGAAAATGAAGAATTGAATGGTTTAAAAACAACTTATCAAACTTCTCTTTCGAAAATAACTACTGCCGAAAATCTTGAAATTGCAGCCTTAGAGGCAACGATTGGGATGCCGATCAAACCTACTCAACCTTTTAGAGCGGATAAAAATAAGTTCTCTTTTGATCTAGATATTTCTGACAATGCTTCTCCTGTAGTCAAAGAATTAGGGAAAAAATATCAATATATCATTTGGCATATTTCTTCAAATAGTCCTGAGATTAATACCAATGCTTTTAAATTGGAATGGGAAAGTATGGATTTGAAACCACTTGATGATGGACAAGATTTTGAGTTGACTTTGATTAATGGTAATCGTCAGGAACGAGTAATTGTTACGCCTGCATTGAGTGGAGATGAATTTACGCAAGCCATGGCGATTTATGAAGTGGCAATGGATACTTACCGTAACGCATTGACAGCCATAGAGTTAGCTTTGGAAGAAAATCGTAACCCGATTATTGAAAAATATATTTCTCAAAAAGAAGCAGCTAAAAAAGAATTTGTAAAAACCATTGAAGAATGGAGAGCTCAAAACCAAAGTGATCCTGCGTTGAATCAAATGGTTCGTAAAAAAATCATCAACCGATTCGTAGCAAATGAATTTGGTGTATGGAATTGTGATCGACCAATTCATCCAAATGATTTAGAGATTGAAGGTGATTTTGAATTGGACAAAGATGTTGAAGTGACGGATGAAGTTGCTTATTTGGTAAATAAAAATCGAAATACGATTGTTCGAATTTATGCGAAAGATGGAGCGAAAGTTAATTTCGATCAGAAGTCAGATAACTTGATGTGGATGGTGACGAAGGATAATCAAATCGCAATTTTCCGCCCACAAGAGTTTAAAAAAATCAATCAGAAAAAAGGTGGTAATCATACTTTTAGACTGGAAGTAGAACCTGATGCGTTGAAGTCGGAAGAGGATGTGAGGAAGGTTTTACAATTTAAGGAAATATAATTTTAACCTGAATACTAATTTATTTTAAAGCTCCTGAGTTATACTTGGGAGCTTTTTTTGGTGAAAAATTAAAAGAGGTGTTAGCCCACATGGTTTAACACCTCTTTTAATTTCATTATAGCTTAAGCCTAATTTTCTTTCCCTTTCTCCTCAATAAATTTCGCCCAATCACTCACCTTCTTTTTCCCTAAAATAGAAAACGCTTTTGCCTCTGATTCAGAAATGCCAAATGTCGATTCTATGTTTTTGTAAAAATCATTTGACTTTTTGTCATCTTCTAACAATACATTTACATTTTCATCATTACCTACCCCTTGGCTTAAGTCATCAACAAAAGATTTCACCTTTCCATAAGTACTCGCAGAGGTTTTTAGAATGTTAAACCAATCTCTAGCATCTTGCATTTGCCCCGAAAAATCATTCTCTTCTTTAACATCTTTGATATAATCAATTTCATCATTAGAAAGACCCATGTCTTTCATCTGTCGAGCAGTTTCTTCTCTTCCTTCGGAAAATGTTCGGGAAAGTTTTCCCAAAACATCATCGGTATCTAATTTCTCCTTTTTTGCCTTCGTAGGAGTTGCTGCACTTTTTCTGTTCCACTTGGAGTCCTTTTCTTTTTCATCCAAATCACGATAAGTATTAGCAGTAGTTTTGCCATCAAGAATGGTGGTGTCCTCCGTTTTTTCATATATCGAAATCCCGCCATTTTTGTAAATACTATATCCAAAAAAGGCAACTAAACCAAGAATAATTATTTTTTCAAAACCAGAAATGAAAGGTTTGCTTGACATTTTTTTTTAATAGTGAATGGTTAACGGTGAATGATTAAGTTTGACGATACTATTTGTTATTTATACGTGACAAAACCAACATCGTCACATTAACCATTAACAATTACTCTAAAAGTCCATTTTCAATCGCAAGTTAATCCGACGGGAAGTTAGGTTATTAGGAATGGCATATTGAGTATTGTAAATCGTTTTTATCCAAGTGTTGGAGGCTGTATTGGCAATCTCTAAAAGATTAAAAATTTCCAAACTTAACCAAGCACTTCTCGCAAACCGAAGTGGATGTCTAGGCTTTCGAGCACGTCTTTCTTTATCCCACAGTTGATAAGCAAAACCAATATCAACTCGGTGATAAGCTGCAAATTCAAATTGATTTCTACGCACTATATTATTTTCTTTTAATCCAAAAGGCAATCCTGTTCCAACTGATAAATTCAAATGCATTTTAAAGTTTTCATTCATCGGTAAATAATCTTGGAAGAAAACATTTAAATTCATAAACCGATCAGTCGGTCGGCGAACGGAACTAATTTCAGTATCAGTTGTATCACCAATTCCTCGACTTAAATGTTGCACATCAGTTATATTTTCACGAGCACGAAGGAAGGAAATATTAATCCAAGATTCTGCTCCAGGCACAAACTCACCATTAACTCTCAAGTCAATTCCAGCGACATATCCTGTTGCATCATTTTCGCCTGAATATCGAATTCGAACATTGTCCAAATCGTAAATCACAAGATCCCAAAGTTTTTTATAATATATTTCTGTGATAAATCTAAAGAGTTTTGGATCCCGTTTTCCAGAATAAAAATCCCAAGTAAAACCACCTAAAATATGCAATGATTTTTGTGCATCCAAATTTACATTAACCGTTCCATCCAAGCGTCGCATTTCTCGATAAAAGGCAGGTTGGAAATACAACCCTGTTGCGAATCGGAAAGACATATCATGTTTCCAATTTAAAGGTTTATACAATAGTTGCGCACGAGGCGTCACTAAATAATTAGTATTGGATTCGCCAGTAAAATTATTTTTCACCTTCCAAAATGAACCTCGCACCCCTGCCATAATTTTCATTTCCATGATACTATCTTTTCGCAAAGTGTAGGTATCTTGAAATGATCCAGAAATACGATTGGTGACTAATTCATTTTGAGTTTTGAGGACATTTTGAACTTGCACCGCTGTCGTATCGAAAGGCAACGAGTAACCTGCGGAATCTAATCTTTCCCATTCGTTGAGGTCGTCAAAGATTTGTTCATTCTGAAATTTCAAATTCCATTGCAAAAAATGACTGCTAGAGGTTTCCCAAGAGTCATGCATTCTTTCCATTTCAAAACCACCTTTGTGTTCAAAATTTGAAACGATGGTGGTCAAGTAATTTCTTACAAATTGATGCTGTGTTCCTGTTCCTAAAACTGCCACGATTTCTCCAAAATTATCACTTCCCAACCCTGTTTCAATTTGACCTAAAATATAATCACCGATGATATCAATTCGCTCATTCTCATTACTTTGATAAACCGATGCTAAGAATTTTAAGAAAAAAGGATTGTACTTTCGATCTGGTACATAAGTCAAGGAAGTCCCTGCCATGTATGTCGTAAAATCATCTACCTCTTGCCCTTCAAAAACAGTAAAAAGATCAAGGGAAAAGTCAATCAAACCAAAAGCCGTTTCTCTGGAAGCAGGTGTAAATTGGTATTCACTTCGATTATAATTTCCAATCAAACCAAGTTGCCAATCTCGATTAATATCGAAAGTAAAATACCCTTGAATGTCTGCAAAATTAGGAACATATTCCCCTTGCACATCCAAAGTTCCTAACAAATATCGAGTCGTTTTATATCTCGCTCCTACTAAATATCGGAATTTTCGAAAGGTAGAATCCAGGTCCATACTTCCTTCAATATGTGCCGACCCTCCCAATGCACTCAATCCAATAGAAGCGCGAGTCGAGTCCGGACGTTTGTATTTTATATCCAAAACCGAAGATAATTTATCGCCATATCGAGCTTCAAAACCACCTGATGAAAAAGACAAATCTCGAATCAAATCCATATTGGGAAATGACAAACCTTCTTGCTGCCCACTTCGAATTAATTGCGGTCGATAGATTTCAAAATCATTGACGTACACTAAATTTTCATCATAATTTCCACCACGAACATTATATTGAGAACTCAATTCTCCGCCCGTTCCGCTGCTCACCCCAAGTGCAATATGAGGCAATACGTTTTCCAAATTCATCGTCGTGGATGGAATGTATTTTAATTCTTCCATATCCTCTTTGATCATTCCAGCTTCCTCCAATTTACTTGCGGTGACGATCACTTCGAGGGTCGAACTTTGGTTGGCGAGTTTTACATTTAGCTTTCTCGTTTCGCCAGTTCGCATGGGGTTGATGATGATACTACCTTCTTTGTAACCAGTTCGAGAAATCAATAATGTGAACCTTTTGTTGTGCGGAACTTTCATACGGAAGTTTCCATTGAGGCTGGCTTCGGTGGAATAATTCGTATTTTCTTTGATATAAATTGTGGCTAACTCGATCGGAGAACCCGTTTCTACATCAGTCACTTGACCGACGAGTGTGGAGGTTTTTCCAATTTGAGCTATCGCATTATTTGCAAAAAGAAAAAAGAATAGGATGGGTAAAAAGGTAAAATTTAATTTCATAACAATGTTAACGTAGATTTGGAAAGTTCATTGGTGGTGAAGATTGTTTTTTTTGCTACTGACTTGGACTGACTCGTATGACTTTATATGACTTCCCCCAAAATGGTATTCACATCCTAAAGAGTTTTAAGAAAATCATCTTACGTAGACATAATAGTCAGTCCAAGTCTGTGGCAAAAAACTATATCACCATTCCTTCAATACCTTTCATACGTGAAATAGTATCTAAAGGATTCTCTGATTTGAAAACTGCACTTCCTGCTACCAAAACATTGGCTCCAGCTTTGAGTAATTCTTCTGCGTTTTGCAGACCAACTCCTCCGTCAATTTCAATCAAAGTTTTAGTGTTTCGAGTGTCAATCATCTCTTTTAATTTTCTGACTTTCGGGATCACTTGATAAATAAATTTTTGACCACCAAAACCAGGATTTACTGACATCAAACATACTAAATCCAACTCTTCAATGATGTCTTCCAATACACTTACTGGTGTATGTGGATTCAACGCAACTCCTGCTTTTGCGCCAGTTGTATGAATTTGTTGGATCGTGCGATGTAAATGTGGACATGCTTCATAATGAACGGTGATGATATCAGCTCCTGCTTCTCGAAATTGTTCGATATATTTCTCAGGTTTGACGATCATCAGGTGAACATCCAATGGCTTGGTCGCCATCGCTTTCATCTGCTTGATGATAAACATTCCAAAACTAATATTGGGTACAAAATTGCCGTCCATGACATCAACATGATACCAGTCGGCTTCGCTAGCATTAATCATATCAAAATCTTTTTTCAAGTTTTGAAAATTAGCTGCGAGTACGGAAGGTGCGATTAAATGCTTCATGCCGCAAAATTAAGTTTTCGGGCGGGACTTCCATATATAATTTTAGTTTTTTTTGCCACTGACTTGGACTGACTATTATGACTTGTTAAGACTTCCTCTTTTACTATGACCAGATCATACTGGGAGAGTCATAAATAAGACATCCATACGCATACATAAAAGTCAGTCGAAGTCTGTGGCAATTTTACCTACACATGAATCACCTGCTCATCTGTCAATAGAGGCTGCAACATGTATTTCAATAATAATTGCACCGTCGCCAAAACATCTTTCTCACAATACTTCGCAATTCGAGGTAAATCATTTTCTTCCCAATAAACTCGTCCTACTTCTGAACCATCAATATCATCTTTGGGAGATGGGATACCAAAAACGGCTGCTAATAATTTCAAAGACGTATAATTTTTATAATCACCAAATTTCCAAAGTTCTAGCGTATCGATAAAGTGTTTCGTTTCCCAAGGTTTTTTCCCTGCAATATTTATTGAGTTGGGCAAAGGCAATTGATTGATGAGTAGCCTGCGGCAAATGTACGGCATATCAAATTCTCGAATATTATGTCCACAAAAAGCATGTGTAGTAGTATTGTTATAATACTGAGTAACCATTTGAGAAAAATTTTGAAGTAGCTCTGTTTCATCTTCGCTCGCAAAAGATTTTAACCGAACAAATAATTCTTTGGTCTCAGGATTTCGGCCGATAATCCCAACAGAGATGCAAACTATTTTTCCAAATTCCGCATAAATTCCAGCTCTGTCTTTGTAAGCTGTATCAGCTTCTTCCTCTGTAATTTCTTCATCGTATTTTCTTAAAACTGACTTCGATTTTAGTTTCCAGAGGTACTTAAAGTCATCATTGAGTTCATCATAATTAGCTTTTCCGCTGACGCATTCCACATCAAGGAAAAGAACTTTAGAGAGATCGAGGTGTCCTAACATAGTATATTATTTTTTCTTAAAATTATAAAAATAGATTTGGAAAAAATCATTTAAATAAACTTATTTTTTTCCTAAAAACCTAATGTTTCCAATAGTTTCAGCATCCTTCATATTTTATCTCACCCTATAAAAAGCAAAGAAATAAATGAAAGAAAACACTCTAATACAAAGGCTTAGCGTTATCTTTACATAAAAAATAAAAACCATGTTTGCTTAAAAAAATTTGGTTCACCTTTTTTTCAAAACCAATTAATTAGTACGACAACACAATTGAAACATTTTTTAAAATAATCCGAAAAACCAGTAGGGTTTAAAATTTGTAAACTTAAAATAATTTAATATGAGCTTTTCAAATGATTCAAAACAAAAATTGACCGCTATCGCAGCAGTAATCATTTTACTTTTGTTAGCAACCAATGCTGTTCTATTGTACAATAATTACCAAAAAAGCGATACGATCGAAACTCAAGAAGCCGAGTTGGTAGAAACTAAACAACTGAGAGGTGAGTTAGAAAAACTACACTACGCTGCTCAGGAAGAGATCGAGGCAATGAAAGGAGAGAATGAAGAAATTAATGCCTTAGTTGATACTCAAAAAGACGAGTTGTCTAAAGCAAACAAAAGAATTTCTGCTTTGCTTTCTGGTGGTAAAAAAACCAAAAGAGAACTCAACGAAATTCGCGCTATGGTAGAAGATATGCGTACTCAACGAGATCAATACTTAGCTGAATTGACTACGATGAGGGAAGAAAATGAGCAATTAACTGCTGCCAATTCCCAACTTTCTGACGAGAAAGAAAGCCTTACCACTCAGGTAGTGGAGGAGCGACAAATGAACGACGAATTGACAACTGCTCGTGCTGCATTGATGAGCGAAAAAGACGATTTGACTTCTCGAAATACTGACTTGAGTGCAACTGTTGTTCGTGCATCTGTAGTTGATATTCGGGACTTGGATGTATCAGGATGGAAAGTAAGAGATAGTGGAAAAGCAGTAAAGAAAAAATTTGCGAAAAACGTCGATAGATTAAAAGTATGTTTTACCGCTGAACCTAACGATGTTACTCTATCTGGAAAAGAAGATTTCCACGTAAGATTGATTTCTCCACAGGGAGAAACATTGGCTTCTGAATCAATGGGATCAGGTGTTTTCACCACAACTGAAGCGCAAGAGCAAATGAGATATACGCATATAAAGACAGTTGATTACAATAACACAGAGGATGCAGTATCTTGCTTTTTATGGGAACCTGGTGTTGAGTTTACTAATGGTACTTACACCGTAGAAGTTTACAACAAAGGTTACTTGACTGGAGCAAATACTTTTAAACTGAAGTAATTCTTAGAAAAAATTTCTTAGACATCAATGCCACGTTCCATTAAATTGGGGCGTGGCTCTTTTCGTAGCTGGATTTTCCAAATCCAGTCATAAAATATCTATATACTGGATTTGGAAAATCCAGCTATGGGAAATTAAACATTTCGCATTCTCCAACGTTTAACTTTCTAACAAAATCAAAATAAATAACAATGTCTGATTCGAAAAAAAAAGAAGTAACTGAATTGAAATTCAACCCGATTGATAAAGATAAAATAGCAGAGAATCCTCACCTTCTCCCCTATGCACATACCGTTGGTGGCGCAGTAATTAAACCAATTGATAAAGGTCGAGTAAAAGGCCTTGCGGTTTCAGCGATGTACGATCAAACTGAAATGCAATTAGATCAAATTCGGGAGCAAGTTACTTTGCTCGCAGTCCAGGCAGAAAAGATCCATCAACGAGTAATAATCTCAGAAAAAATTTATTTAGCTGATATTAATTTTAAACCATTAATTGGTCATACTTATCATTTGTATGAGAAAAAAAATGGAAAAGAAACACTTTCTATGATTAGTCCTGATGAGTGGGGGAAATCTATTCCCTTTACAAAATGCGTTGCTACAGTTACGCTACTATCTGATCATACATGGGATGTATTGTAATCGATAAAAGACTCAATGCCAATTAATTATATTGAAATATAGCTATTTTATGCAATCCCATTTTTTATTTAAAAAAAAAACACAATTGCTAACTTTCATTTGGATAAAACAATCGTTAACATCTCTAATCGTTCAGATATCTATGTTTTTTCCAACAAAAAGTAGGTTCACCTTTTTCTAAAACTTAGATTAAATACATATAAAATATACGATTTTGAAGACACTAAAAGATCATTCCAGTATAAAAGGAAAGATTTTTGTACTCAAGAAGAAGAACCAATGATTTTCGATTATTTTTTAATCCTAAAGTTATCTTAATATGAAAAAGTTATCATTCATTAAAGGCCTAGCATTCGGAACTCTTTTCTCTGCATTTTTTTGGGTAGCTGCTTATCAAGCAGTTAGCATTTTAACTCAAAATGAAACTCCACAAGAACTTAATATCGAAGAATCTGATGTTACGGAAGTAAGAGCAAGTTTTTAAAATTCACTCTATTAAGAGGCTGTCTCATATCGTCTTCAAAAATCATTGCCGTCTATTGGCTAAAATAATCTTTAGTTGAAAAAGAAATTTGAATATTGTTATCTTAGATATTCATTGTCCTGATGATTTTTTCTTCTCCTTAAACCAACCTTTAAAAAAACACCATGAGACATTCCAGCTTCTACAAATTTTTTTCCTTTTCTTTCTTTTTCCTATTTGGCTTATCCATTATTATGGCTCAGAAGTTTGAAGGAAAAATTTCTATTATCAATGATTTCCCACATACATTTAATACTCATTTTACCATTAAAAATGAGCTGGCGATGCTGGAAACAGAAACCACCAGAGGTTATGTAAAAATGATCAACAATACTTCCTCGGGAGATAAAATTACTTTGACGGTGGATAACAAAACAGGAGATTCAGTTGCTATTGTCAAAAATTCCAATGACATGCAATATCGTAACCTCAATAAAAAATATCAGAAAAAAAGACAACGATTTAATAATGTAACAGTCAAGGTCACTCGCGAAACCAAAAAAATTAATGGTTACAAATGTTATAAAGTAGTAGCCAATGATGACAAATATGAAGGAGTCGCTTGGATTACTAAAAAATTTGAAATCGAACCAAATGATCTTTTTCCAACTTTAAAATCTCAACAGCGAGCAATGCCAAGAGTGGCTAAAGCACTTCAAAATAGTATGGAAGGTTTTGTGATGGAAATTTCAATCAAAAATGTAAAGACCAAAGAAGTGAATACTAGATTGGTAGTTGTTCAAAAACTAAAATTAGACGATAATGAATTTGAAATAAATATGGAAACGATTGCAGTTTATAATGAGGATAATGTGAGAGAATTGATGAAAGAAGCGCAGGGCGATCCAAGTAAAATGAAAAAAGCTAGAATCCTTCTAGCTCAAATTAGAATGCAATAATGTTAATGGTTAATGGTTAATTTTCCATAGTATGATTTACATCTTGGGAAATTAACCATTCACCATTAACAGTTCACCATTAAAAATTATCTCTTCTTCACTTTTCCTACTCCGCGTATATTCAAGTCGGTAATGACTGCATCACCTTTATAATATACATTTCCAACTCCAGTCGACTTTATAGCCAATTCTTTTGAAGCATAAACTTCTGTTCTGCCAACGCCCGAAGCTCTTAATTTCAATACTTCACTTTGTAAATCATAAGCAGCTAATCTTCCAACACCTTTATTTTCAATATCAGCCTTCCCAATTTTTCCCGAAAGAGACACATTTCCTAAAGAACTCAAACGAGCATCCAAGTTATCTGACTCTAAATCCAGCGATACATTTCCCACACTTTTAATCCTCAAGTCAAGATCTTTTAGACGAAGTGTTTCAGTTGTTTCTACATTTCCGACACCAGAAATTTTCAATCGATTAATATCTCGAACGGTAACATAGACGTTCATTTTATTTTTTCTCTTAATCGAAATTCTTTCTTGAGTATCGATGATCAGAGTGTTTCCCCGATTTTCAATCATCACAAATTTATGTAAATTTTCATCAGTCTCGACCGTTACACTTTCCTTATCTCCTTGCTCGATGTACACATTTAATACACCAGCTAATTCCAATTCCGAAAATGCTTTGACATCATGAACTTCTGTAGTTACGTCTCCGTTGCCGCGAACTCTTTTGCTTTGAGCAGAAACTTGCACTTGCTGGACTAAAATAAATACTCCTAATAATACCATGGTGAATGGCGAAAAAATCTTTTCCATTTTGAAAGGTTTTATTTTTTTGATAATAGTTGCTTAGAAGTGTAATGATGTAAGGACAATAATACCTTAACGAAGGTTGGAAGGTTTTTAATCTTATTTAAAAATAAAAATTGATTAACTATATCAAGCAGAGAATTTTAACGATAGGATATTTTAGCCAGTTTTTTCAAAAAACTAATTTCATAGCCTTAGTTATGGAATTAGTTTTCAGAGAAAATGGCGGAAAAATTAGCCGCCAAAAACTCTGATTGATATAGTTAATCAACTTATTTATCGAAAAAAATAAATTAGGAAGTAACTATTGCGCAATTTCATAGTATCCTATTCAACTATCAAAATATCAAGCGGATGAGTTTATACAATTCACCAAAAGAACATAAACTTAGAAAACCTAGAGCTGTTTTTGAAAAAATAAAACAACAACAATGGGATGAATTAAATTCTCCAAAAGAGGAGATGAAAATGAAACCGTTGATTGAGTTAGATGAACAAGCAAAATTAAGGATTAAGAAAAAAATGCACCGGTTACTTTTTATTCAATTTTTGGTTTTCACTTTGATCATGATTCCACTAGCTATTGTGTCTGTTAATTTTTTTTATAAAAAAATTGAGACTACGCATAAAAAATTAGCGCCTCATCATTATGAAATGATTCCTGTTCCCAATCTAAAAGAGTTTCATTCATATTGGAAAAAAGGATATCTAGCTTTAGAAAAAAAAGATTACGAGAAAGCCATTTTTTATTTTCAAGAATTAAATGAGAAAAGTAATGTAACAACTTTTGGGCTCACAGGACTAATTTCACTTTACTATGAGCGATGCAAAAATGGTAATAATCCTTCCTGTGATTTATTAGAAAAAGCATTAAATAGATACAAAAGAAATTATAATATAAAAGGAGAATATGATCAAAGAATCATTAGACAAATAAATAATTTCACTCAATATCAAATAGCAAAAGTTTTAAGCGAATAATTTTTGTAACAAAACATTTCCAAGGTTCGTCATCTATTTGAAAAAACGTTAACACCTCTTTAACATCTAAAAAGTGTTAAAATTTAAAACAAGTTGCAACTTTGAAATTCGGAGTTTGTCATTAATAGCAGAAGAAAAGAAAGGGAAGAATATTATTTGTAGAACTCTGATGGCAAATGGTAATTTCAGTATAACAAAACATTTACATTTTTACCAACTGAACAAAATAATCATCTCTGGTTATCTCCTTGATGAGAAAAAAACTCTTTTGAAAGGTCAAAGCTAGGCCATTCAAAACCAAAAAAATCGAAACATGAAAAAACCACTAATCTTCCATCTTCTCGTCTCTTTTACATTCGGATTTATTTTTACAGCCCAAGCAGAAACAGAATTTATTTATGGAAAGGTCTCCACTTTTTTAGGAGAAACCTATGTTGGACAAATTCGATGGGGCAACGAGGAAGCCTTTTGGACGGATCGATTTAATGCAAATAAAGTTTATAATGACAATATTGATTTTTTGACGGATGGAGAACTTCTCCAATTGAAAAAAGAAAAAGAATATTTCAAAAACAAAACTCATAGCTCCATAGATGACTCACAAATGCAAAACGATAAAAGTGAATACAGTTTTTTACACCAGTTCTCTTGCCAATTTGGTGAAATTAAAAGCATCAAAATGAATCGTTGGCAAAAAGCAGATTTACAATTACGAGACGGAGCAAAAATAACGGTCTCCGGGAAAGGAACAAATGATATGGATACGCCAATCGTTATCTATGATGAGAAAAAAGGAAAAATTGAAATTGATTGGATGGAAATTTCAAAAGTGGAATTTTTAAAAGAACCTATAAAATTCAAATCAGCGATCGGCGAACCATTATACGGAACTGTTTTTACTTCTGAAGGAAATTACAGCGGCGTGATTGAATGGGACAAAGATGAAAGAGTTACTTCGGATGAATTGGATGGTGAAGTCAAAACTGGAAGATTCAAAACTACTTTTTCCAAAATCAAAATCATCAAACCTCATCAAGATGGAAGTATGGTGACGATGGACGATGGTGAAGAGGTTTACGTTTTTGGTACCAACGATGTGAATTTCAAAAACCGTGGCATCACCATCACCAATGATGAAATTGGTCATATCAATGTAGATTGGTCCACGTTGCAAAGAGTAGAATTTATTTCAAACAAGAAAGCTGGAAAAGGCTATAGTCAGTTTCACAAACCTCGAGAAATTACTGGAACGGTCACCACCAAAGAAGGAAAATCATTGAAAGGAAAAATTGTTTTTGATCTTGATGAGCAATATGATTTTGAAGTTTTGAATGGTGGTTCGGGCAAAATGTTTTTCGAAATTCCTTTCCGTAATATCAAAAGAATTTCCCCGCAAAGTGATCGTAATTGTACAGTAGAACTTAGAAGTAAAAAACAAATTCAACTTAGAGATTCTCAAGATGTCTCTTTCAAAAATGAAGGACTCTTGGTTTTTCATCAAGATAATATTAATCCGATTTATGTTAGTTGGCGAGAAGTGGAAGAAGTAGTGTTTAATTAATGGTGAATGGTTAATGTTGACGATTAGATTTATCCTCATTCTTAATTCATCATTTCAAAAAAAGGTTTTGTTCGGTTTTGTTATACTAAACCCTTATCAATTAGGGTTTAAAAATGCCGTTTAATCACTCGTGATTAGACGGTAGTTTTTTTGCCCCGTGCCACGGTTGAAACCGTGGCACGGGTTGAGAAGAGCTAAGTTCATTTATGCAAAGTACTCAATTAAGAAAAAACTAAATTTAATTATCTTTGCCATGTAATGTAAAAGCGTTGTTACAAAGTGACTTGTAACAACGCTTTTACATTTTTCCTTCTTAATTATAAAAAATCCTGTTAGCGCTTGGAGCGTTAACAGGATTAGGATTTCGATAAACAAAATCCTACTTCATTTTATTTTTAATGCTCGCAGGAATGGCATCCTTATGAACTAAAATGGCAACCGTTTTTAATTGAAGATAAGATGCTGACATGTATAAATATCCTTTGTACTCACTTACTTCTCCCCAAGAATTTTTTATCAAAAAATACTTCGTTCCTTGCTTATCTTTTGAAATCCCCGTCAAGTGCATCAAGTGATCGTCAGTAGTTGAATAGCTTTCAAATTGTTCTTGACGCATCTCTTGAGTGATCATTTTTTCTTTTCCAGGATTAACAAATAAATCTTCTCGCTTTGCATCATCAGGCACAATCGCCATTCCATTTTTTGAAGAAAATCCTTTCTCACTTACATCTCCATCCCAAGCGACAGAGTAACCTTTGTTGATCGCATTTTCTACAATCGCTTGAACATCTTCGATCGGCAAATTATAAAATGTACCATTCGAATAATTATCTGGAATTTCTAACACAAAATTTTTGTAAAATGGATGGTGAGTAAACGAAGTAATATTCACATAATTATCTGCGTCCAAACCCATTTTCTTGGCGTAAGTATCGGCAGAATATTTTTCCCCTTCGTAAGTAAATTGTCCGGGCGTTTCTCCAAGATAAGTATCGACTACTGCATCAAATGCCTTCATCCATTTTTTACTCAATCTTTTTTGCTTTAATACTCCGTCCAACATTCCTTTCAGTACAGCTTCCATTTCGCCATGATCGTGTTTTTTATCACCTTCTAATTTGCCCGAATAAATTGATTCCGGAACCATTCCATGATCACCGATCACTCGAATCAAATCGTGTGACAAACTTCCTTGGCTGAAATTTGCTTTCCCTTGACGCATCACATAGTTACGTGCTTTGTCTTTGTAAACATTTCTGACCACGTACATTTCTGAGAAATCTTGTGACCCATGCCCCATTCGAATTGCTTCACTCTCCAAAAATGATGACGTTGCAAAACTCCAACAAGTGCCAGTTCGATCTTGACTTTTGACTGGAGTACAACTAATCGTTTTGACAGATTCAAAGCCATAGGAATTCGGGCTTTTCATCTCCACTTGAGCTTGACTGACCGAACCAGAAAAGGCTACAAGTGCAATTAATTTAATAAATTTAAATCGCATAAAGTTTGATTTTTTTTGGTATTTGAAAATAATGCCTGCTTCAAATATATCAAAAAAAAATGGTTTGGCTTATCAAAATTATTGGAGTGCATGCAAGTTGTCTTTTCCCAAATTTGGATTTAAACTATTTTCTGATTTTATCTTCAGAAAAAATATTTATTAAAACGAAAATGATTAGAATAGACAGCCAAATCCAAATAGGCATTTCCAAATCAATTTGTCCCAAAATCAGATAAATACTTCCGATAAATAACACTCCTAAAATTGTCTTTTTAAATCCTTTTTTATCTCTGCCGAAATCATCTCGATAACCGAAATACAAAAACACCAAAAACAATAATCCAAAAATTGGAAATTCCATCTTATATCTTTTTTTAGATAAATATTTACGCTACTTAATTCTAACCTGAAAAGCTAATATTATTTCCCTATGAGTAGCCATCCACAAAACGTACTTAAAAGTATGAAGAATTTTGAAGGAATTTTCAAAAAAAATGCGCCACACTCCATAAAGTGCAACGCATAAAATGGTACGAAAATTTAATTAATCAACTTTTAATTAATTAAACATCCTCCACTTTTTTTGGAAAAAACTAGATGTCAATGCTCGTATCAAAATGCCACATCTCACTATCCAATCCTTTTTCCTCCATATATTTTGACCAAAAAATTTCGGCCGTGCGTATCTTGTTATCGTTTCTTTTATCAATCGGATGAATAATATAAATTTCGCAATCTGACAAGTCTTCAAACTCACAAGAACCATCAAAATTAGATTTCAAATTTTCGTACTTCAATTGGCCAGAATGGAAGTTGGCCAACTCAGAATTTTCCAACATATCCGAATAAATAACAATGACTTTACGGTCAGCATTCGAGTTATTTATTTTATGAATCCCCTTGCAAAGTGGACTGAAAATATGCGAAGAATTCAACGCCTTTCCAGTATATGAATTATTGATTTCCGTCGTCTTTTCGACAAGTTGAGTTTTAAATTTATCCACCTCTTTTTGACGAATATATCGATTGCCTTCCAACTTTGATTTCCCTTTTTTCAACTTCACCGTTTTGCTTACGCTTGATGAAATATCATGCAAAGGATAAATGCGAACTTTTCCAAAATTTCGATCATTCTCCTCCGTCACATTCATCATAGTTAGATATTTCTCCACATCATTTTCCAACAAATCAGAATAGTCCTGACCTTCGGTATAATCTAAATAAATAAATAATTCCGTATCCGTAACTAGCTGACTATCGGCGCATCCGCCTAGTAAAAGGATTGATAAAACAAATATTATATTTTTCATTTTGACTTATTTTAGTTTTAGAAAAAAATTATTTCCTGAGTCAGGTAAAAATCGAAATCAATACTTCCTCTGGTCGCTGTTGATTCCAACTTTTAGCTGACAATAAAATTTCCATAAAACAGATTTTTAAAACTTTTAATTGATAAAACAAATCATGGAGAACCTCGAAATTGAATACTCCTTGTTCATTATCCGTTATTAAATTTTCCGAAAAAAAACTTCCCTCCCGCTATTCTCGGAACTCACAAACGCAATGGAGGGAAACCAGCAATCATAGCTTTGTTCTTGGTCAAAGTAGTATTGAAAATAAATTCTAATTCGGGTCTAGTTCTGGTTTTTCCTCAAATTTCAAATCAAGCGTCGGGATTACTTTTGCCCAACTTTGAGGGGAAAGATGATTCTTCCGATGCATCAAATTGGCTGCTCGATATTTCTCTACAGTAATTCGATAACCTGCATCCACCATCGCTTCGAGCGCAATAAATGCATTGAGTAATTCGTCGTAAACTTTAGCTGCACGATTGCGCTCGGTGATCAAAGTATCCTTTTTGTTAAGGATCGCTTTTTTCTCTAAAGTATACTGTTCGTTGCATTCTTGCAGACGAGTATTTTTCGTCACTTCCAAAGCTTTCAATCTGTCTTGAAGCTGAAACTTTTCTTTGTCGTAAGCAATTTTCTCTTTCGTGAATTTTCCATGTGCATGTTCCAATTCATAACTCTCATCATGACTAAAATATGCCGCCAAAACTCCGATGAAAAACAAAATCAAATTCAAGCAAGTAAAAATCACTATGTTCAAATAGCTCGACTCCTCCCCTATATTCTCAGCCAAAGCATATGCTCTAAAAATGCTCACGCCAAAATTAAAAATCACAAAAAGCAACACACAGATCACACTAAAAAATAGGAACTCTTTTTTCTCTTTCCGCTGCTTGATAAACACTCCCGTAAAGTGCGCCAAAACTGGAATCGAAATCGCTAAGGAACTCGCCATGATGATGGTGATAAAAAATGCTTCACCAAACTTTTGGAAAATCTGCATATTCAAAGGCACCTCCGCCAAACCAATTCCTACCAACAATATCACATAAAGAATCGTAGACTTAAAATGAATAATCGGAGCCATCCTGCCAGTTCGTTCTTGCACATCTTCGAGTTCAGATTTAGCAGTCAGATAATCTCGTTGCACTACTTTTTCATAATTATCAATCTCCAGTTTTTGAATATCAAAATCTTGTTGGATAAATTTATCATCCTCCATTTTCTTTTGATCAATCAATGCTTTTTCGCTATCAATTAATTCTTTCCGATTATTTACTAAGTCCTCAATTTTCTCCGCTTGAGTTTTAAATTCCAGATGTGGACCATCGAGATATGGTTTTCCTTTTTTCCATAATTCAGCAATAAATTTTTGGTATTCATGTTTGAGCATACCTTCATGAGGACTGACTTGTGAGTCTTCAATTTGAGGTAAGTCGAGTGAACCATCTTGGGTTCCCATTTTCTCAGCTTGCTTCATCATTCGCTCGTGGTGCTCATCTACTTTGTTTTTTTGCTGCGAAATTAATCCCAAAACGGAATCCATAATCGCGTCGAAATTCAATTTTCCGTTTTTCATTTTTTTAATATTTAAAGGTTTGTTATAATAGTGTATTAGTTAAATTGGTAATTAAATGTCTCGTTTACCCTGAACATACCTCTCCAATTCGAAGCATTACACTTCAATATTTCAAATGACTGACCGACTTATTTTTTTGTATAAACGAAGCTCCTACTTCGTTCAGATTAGAACTATTTTTTGTTCGTTAATTAAACTTGTAATTATATTGTTAATGAATACCACAATGTTAAAGTTTTTAACAATCCAAATATTCTTTCTTCGATTTGGCTGGACGAAATTTCGACAAATGAAATTTTTCCACATTCGTTTCTTTCCTAAAATTACTTTATTTTAAAGTTGCATTAAACATCCTTCCCAAGTTATCATCTGCCCAATTTGATAAGATTGAGAAAATAAACATTCGTTATCATGAAAACACCATTCGACCGTTTGGAGCAGCAATTTGGCATACTCCGCTCACAAGCCATGTATTATTGGAATCCCTTCCAGCGTCAAAAACTCATTCGTTTTTATCAGCAATTTATTCCCAAAGGTTCGCTTTGCTTTGATATTGGAGCACACCTTGGTAATCGACTAGATGCATGGCTAACATTTGATAGTCAGATAGTTGCACTCGACCCTCAACCACTATGCTATCGATATTTACAACGCCATTTTGGAAAAAAATCGAACGTAACGATTCTTCCTGTTGCTGCAGGAAGGGAGTTAGGGAAAATGGATTTACATGTCAGTCATCTCTATCCGACGGTGAGTACTTTATCTGGAAATAAATGGCGCAAAGCACTTAATGATGCTTCCGAAGCTTCGGTAACTTGGGATGAAACAGTTGAAGTGGAAGTAACGACCTTGGATCTTTTGATTGAAAAATATGGCTTACCTTATTTTTGTAAAATCGATGTGGAAGGTTTTGAAACCAAAGTTTTGAAAGGTTTGACGCAACCAATTCCTATGTTGTCTTTTGAGTTTTTATCGACTAGGCAGAAGAGTCGAGTGACTTGTTTAAAGCATTTAAATAGTCTTGGAGATTATACATATAATTGGTCGGAAGGGGATTCTTATCAATTGGAATTGGAAAAATGGGTGGATGCAAATGTATTGTTAGAAAATATAAGAAGGAAGGGAAATCAATTATTTTCGGGGGATATTTATGCAAGAAGGTTAAAAGTAGATTAATGTTTAAAACCTTTTAATTATTTGTCTAAACAAATATAAAGTCATCACGGATTTATTAAAAAGATTAAAATTATCTCTTTCTGGGGAATTTATTATCTCATCTCATTTGACAAGTAACTTCATACTCCTAAGTTAAAACTAGTTAGCTTAAAACTAAAACATCTCCCATTCCCAAAAAGTGATCAATCCTACCAATTCCAGTCTATAACTTACCAGTTATCGAAAAATAGGTCTGGAATTTTGACTTATGCTTTATATTTACAAATCATAAGATATTGGTGCCTAACACTTACTCGGTCTCGAATCACTATACCCCTCATTAATTTAAGGAAAATGTAATCGAGACATTTTTTATTTTTTAAACACACATTTAACATTCACCCTATGTACAAATTCAACACAATTTCTAAGCGAAGGGGTTTCCCTTCGCTTTTTAATCAGTCTGGAATTCTCACCTCCAGTTTATCTTTTCCAAAATTCTTTTTATTCATCTTCTTTGTTTCTGTTTCTGCTTCAAGTTTTGGGATGACCTAATCATGCCTAATACTTCCTCAGTCTCGAAACACTATATCCCTTATTAATTTAAGGGAAAGATGATTGATATTTTGTTTTACCTAAAAATATAGAATTTCTATTTTTCAATTTTTTAAACACACATTTAACATTCACCCTATGTACAAATTCAACACAATTTCTAAGCGGAGGGGTTTCTCTTCGCATTTTAATCAGTCTGGAATTCTCACCTCCAGTTTATCTTTTCCAAAATTCTTTTTATTCCTTTTCTTTTTTACAGCTTCTGTTTCAAGTTTTGGTAGGGCAACAATGTTTTGGGATGGTTCTACAGGTAATTGGAATGATGCCAGTAAATGGTCTGGAGGTGTTGTGCCTGGGCAAGGAGATGTGGCAAGCATTCAAGGAGGAACTTGTACTATTCAGTTATCCACTTCGACACCCAACTTGAAAAAGGTATCTATTAAAAATTCAAATACCAAATTAATCGTCAATGGTACATTAAATACTTTTGAATTTGGTTCAGTTACTATAGGAATCAAAATGGAATCAGGAGCGTTAATAGAGAACAATGGAACTATTAATATCTCTTCTGAGAAAGATGGTCTACACATGATAGGTGAGAATACTTCATTTACTAATAATGGATTACTTGACATCAAGGATACAAATAAAAGAGGAATTTACATGGCATCGGGTGGTCCAGTTTTTACAAATAACGCAGGTAAAACCGTTAAAATTGGTTCATTAGCTGCGGTTGCAAACGAAGGTATTAGAATTAGAAATGACGCTATTTTTAACAATTTTGGAATCGTTCAAATCATAAATGTTGGTATAAATAACAAGTTGAAGTTGGAGAATTATGCTAAATTCAATAATGAATCTGGCTCTATACTTGAAGTTTTTGGAGATGGAAATATCAAACTGACGGGGAACGATGTTACTTTCAAATGTGAAGGAACTATTGAACCAGGCGGTATTGGAACTATTGGTACGCTTACTATTGATAGTGATGTAGATTTTTCCAAAGTAACAGTTAATGCTGAAATAGCAGCATCCGGTTCAGTAGATCAAATTATTGTAGGTGGAAGTGGGGCAACTCTCGGAGGTACGAGTGTACTTAATGTAATTACAACTAACTCTTACCAAATTATGGTTGGGGATGAATTCTCTATTCTTACCGCTACTAATTTAGGAACTTTTGCTACAGAAAATCTTTCAGGTTGTTGTGCATGGGCAGTCGAATATGTGCCAGCATTAAAAATAACTGCATTGACAGCTTTGCCTGTTGAACTTATTTCATTTAGAGGTAACTTGCAGGATGAAAATACCTTATTGTCTTGGGAAACGGCTAGTGAATTAAATAACTCAGGCTTTGAAATTGAACGTAGTTTAGAAGGGGAGAAATGGGAAATGATTGGTTTTGTAAGTGGTAATTTAACAACTAACAATATTAATTCCTATCATTTTAGAGATATGTCTCCAGCTTCCGGAATAAATTATTATCGTTTAAAACAAATAGATCTAAATGGCGCTTTTGAATATTCTAATACCATAGTTCTAGAAGTCGAAAATAAAAATCAACATGAAATCTTAGTTTATCCTTCACCTGCAAGTGAGCAGATAAATATACATTCAAGTATTTTTACCGCTCAAAAAACGAATCTAAAAATTGTAAATTCTGTAGGGCAAATTATCCTGGAAGAATTGATTCCTGCTAATGAAGATAGAATAATCAAAACTATTGATATTTCTAAATATGAAAAAGGAATTTATTTTGTGATTGTTTCGAATGGTAGAAAATATTTTTCTTCTAATTTTATTGTTGTTCATTAAAAATAGTAAGTTTCAAAAAAACAATTTTTTAGAACTTACTTGATAAAAAATAAAACCCTTTTACTTTCTAATTAAGTAAAAGGGTTTTGTTTTTTAGCTAAAAAAAAATCTATTTCATCACTACCACTTTTCGACTCATCCACGCATTCCCTGATCTCATTTTCACATAATAAATTCCAGCATCAAGATGGTCCAATTGAATCGTCTCATTTCCATTAAGATAAATAGAAGTAGATTTTCGCAAAATCTGTTCTCCTAAAGTATTGTAAATAATTACTTCTTCCAGTTCCTGATCACTATTGTTTTCAATCGTCAGAAAGTCTTTTATTGGATTTGGAAAAATCGAAACATTCGCATCTAACCAAATATTTTGATTACTTACCGGAGCTTCATAAGTGTTATCAGTCAATACTCGAATATAAATATCTTCTAGCGTACTCATTCGATATTCTGCCCACGCACCTCCTAAAATTTCAAAAGATCTTCTTGAAATCGGCCCTGCTGCTTGAGTACTAATAGCAAGAGCTGCTGTCCCTGATTCATCTAGCCAAGCTACATAAAAACCGCCTGAACTAATCATCACATCAATATCAAAAGGAACTACTACCCAAGACATATCGGCATAAGAACCTGCTGCAACGGTTTGCTCAGCCAAGATTGTTCCAGGCGCACCATCTACTCCTAAATCATCCCAAAGTTGTACAATAAATCCTTCTGCAGTTGCAGATTGAATATGCATTTCTACGGCAAAAATATTAGTCGGGTATTGTGGAGGTTTAACATAAATTCCTGCTCCACTATTTGAACTTGCCCAGCTAACAATTCCATCTGGAGGAGTATCTGAAACATAGGAGAAAACTAATTCCGTATTAGCGGTATCCAACACATTTATTTCTGTTGAGTTCGTATTATTTGAAGGGTTGATGTCGTCAGGATTAATTGTCGTTGTTTCGAGAAAATATTGCCCTGGTTCCACATTTGTTGCCGTAGCTGCGAAGGTCAATAAAGTAGATTCACCAATTGCAAGAGTTGTGATATTCTCTGATGAAGTATATGCAACATTAGTATTAGCTTCGTTTCGTAATTCGATTTCTACTGCTGTTCCAGAGGTATTATCGGTGTTTCCTGTATTGGAAATATTCGTGGTAAATTCAAGCACATCATATGGTAAATAAAATTCTCCTCCATTCTTTTCATTTTGATTCCAACTAGGTGCTACATCTTCTACGGATAGCAAAATCGTTTGAGGATAATAAAATTTAACGGCAGAGTTAGAAACTGGAAGCGCATCTGTGATTACACTTAAACCAATATCCCCAGTAATATTTTCAAGTCCAACGACCACATCAGTATTACAAGTAGCAGTAGGATTCCCTAAATCGGTATCCATAACTTGGTACTGAAAAGTAATCGAAGAATCTGCTTGGTCAAAAATAACTTGGAAATTATTATCTCCAACATAATCAGGATTCGCATTCACCCAAAAACCTGAATTGAGATAGGATACGATAAATTTACCTGCTCCATCATTATGATAATAAACTTTCCCTGGGTTAGCTGCCCCATTGAAATTCAAATCACCCATCAATGGACAAATTAAATTATCTCCATTTCCCCCTGGCGAGGGAATAGTTGGAAAACAATGACTAATATTGGAAACGTTATCAAAACTCGTCCAACCATTTGAGCCAATTTTTAACTGGTTATAATCAGACCAGTAATAATGAAAATCCATTCCCATAGTTACGAAAGCTACTGAATTATCATCAGCCAAACCTGCGACTTCTGTTCCATCTGTAGAAATATCAATCCAACTGTATGTTGGGCCTCCTGCATCATCGGATGACAACCAAGTGTATCCGTAGGCATCGGGGCCTTGTGCAAAAGCAGTTTGCTGAAGAATTACAGCAAAAATAAAAAAGTAAGTTCGGTAGAGTTTTTTCATGAAAACAGTTTTTTAGATTAGTGAAATATGATTAAAAAAATGAATGTTTTCAAGATAATTATTTTAGTTGAATTCTAATGTTTTTGGAAAAAGAAAATCCCGAACCTTCGGGGGAAGATTCGGGATGTCTCTATTAATTTTTTTTTAGTTTTTTTTACCAGAGGTTTTTAGAATCAGACAGACGAACCGGGAGGCTCTGCGCGAGCGAAAATCGCAAGCTACGTAGCTTTGACTTTACTCGAAGGCAGCAAGAACGGACAAAACTAAATCTATTCGGCTAAAGCCAAATCTACGTTACGATCTACCGCTCACATCATATGACTCAACTTAATAACATTGGGACTCATCACTTATTGTATATCGCTAGAAGCTAATAACTCTATGCTCTCCTCTCTAAAAAAACATAATCAAAATTTTTTCCTTAAAACTTATGCCCTGATTGCCAATCCTCATATGGTATAGCTTCTGAAACGTAATATCCGTTTGTCTTTAATTTCATTTTAATATGTTTTTAAAAAGAAAACTCACTTCAAAACCCCCTTCCCTTCCCTAATTATCTCAATATCATCCGTCGTACAATCCACCACCGTACTCGGTTCATCATTCCCTTCTCCACCATCTATAACAATATCCACACGTTTCTGGAAATCATCATGAAGTAACGATGGATTCACTACAAACTCTTCCACTTCATCATCCGTTTTTAAAGAGATAGAAAGAATCGGTCTACCTAATTCTTCCAAAATAGATAATGCAATTGGATTGTTAGGAACACGTACGCCAATCGTTTTTCGCTTATTTTTAAAATGTCGAGGTACTTCTTTATTCGCATTCAGAATAAAAGTAAATGCTCCAGGAACATTATTTTTTAACAACCTAAATAACTGATTATTAATCTGATGTACATATTTTGACAACTGTTGAATGTCTTTGCAGATAAAAGTCAGGTTAGCTTTTTCAGGATCAATTTTTCTAATTTGACAAATTCGGGCAACCGCCTTTTGATTAAAAATATCGCAACCCAATCCATATACTGAATCCGTTGGGTAAATAATTACACCACCTTTTTCTAAGGCCTTAACTACCTGGGCTATTTTCCTTGCATCAGGATTTTTTGGATTTATTTCTAGTAACATTCTTATTTTTATTTCAAAAGTAATCAAAAAAATACACCTCACCCGTATTGCTTTTGCCCTTTTCTTTTTAAGAAAAAAGAAAAAACAATATAGGATAGAGGTTGATGCACAAAAAAATGCGAACCAAGTATCACACTCGATTCGCATTTAAGATTCTTTAATTTATATCGTTCCTCTTTAGGGGACAGGAGTTTAAACCATCACAGGCCCTGCATTCACAATCTCTGCTGATGCTTTATCCGAATATTTCTTAAAGTTCTCCGTAAACAAATTCGCTAATGTCTTTGCTGTTGCATCATACTCTTCCTCATTTCTCCAAGTGTCTCTTGGATTCAAAACTGCATTCGGAACATCAGGACAAGTCTTCGGCATCGCCAATCCAAAAATCGGATGATTATGGAATTCAACTTTATTTAATTTTCCAGTCAAGGCAGCTTTAATCATCGCACGAGTATAAGATAATTCCATCCGCTCACCTTGTCCGTAACCACCTCCAGTCCAACCAGTATTGATTAACCACACATTGATTTTCCCTTCTCCTCTTCGACTTCCTTTTTTAACTTTCTCCCCTAACATATCAGCATATTGAGTTGGGTGCAATGGTAAAAATGGCGCTCCAAAACAAGCTGAGAATGTTGCCAATGGCTCATTAATCCCATCTTCCGTTCCAGCAATTTTTGCCGTGTAACCGCTGATGAAATGATACATCGCTTGCTCCGGTGTCAACTTGCTGATCGGAGGCAAAACCCCAAAGGCATCACAAGTCAAAAAGAAAATATTTTCAGGCAAGTCACCTCTCGATTTAAACATGATATTATCAATGTGAAAAATCGGGTAACTCACTCTTGTATTTTGAGTAATCGAAGTATCTGCATAATCTACCGTACAACCATCTTCTTCAAAACCAATATTTTCCAACATGGCTCCAAACTTAATTGCCTTGTAAATTTGCGGCTCTTTACTTGGCGAAAGGTCAATCGTCTTCGCATAACATCCCCCTTCAAAATTAAAAATAGATTCCTTCGACCAACCATGCTCATCATCTCCAATCAATCTTCGCTCAGGATCATTTGACAAAGTTGTTTTTCCAGTTCCAGACAATCCGAAAAACAATGCCGTATCACCTTGCACACCTGTATTCGCTGAGCAATGCATTGGAAGTACTGAATTTTCCGTAGGCAAAATAAAATTCAAAGCAGAAAAAATTCCTTTTTTAATTTCACCGGTGTAAGCACTTCCACCTACAATAATTTTCTTTTCCGTAAAATTAATAATAGAAAAATTCTCTTGACGAGTTTTATGTTTATCCACATCAGCCAAAACAGAAGGAAAAGCATACACTTCCCAATCAGGTGAAAAAGTTTCCAACTCATTTTCCGTTGGTCGCAAAAACATATTATAAACAAATAAATTTTGCCAAGGGAACTCAGTAAAAACTCGCACGTTTAATTGGTAATTTGGATTGGCACAAGCTGCTGCATCTCGAACATAAACTTCTCCGCAAGATTCCATGTACTTCGTCATTTTTTCAAACAAAGCATCAAAAGATGATTTTGCAATGGGGATATTAATATCTCCCCAATCCACCGTATGCTCAGTTATTGCATCTTCTACGATAAACCGATCCTTAGGCGAACGTCCAGTAAATTTTCCAGTATTAACTACGAGGGCACCAGCACTACTTAATTTTCCTTGACCAAGTCTGATCGTTTTTTCAACTAGAGCTGCGGGTTGAAGATTGTGTTTCTGATTTGAAGATTTCATAATAAAATTCTCGGGTTAAAAAAGTTATTTCAAATTTCTATATTTCTGATTTCCTGAAATAAAAACAGCCATTTAGCAAATCCAACATACCTTAAACGATTGAATATCAAGTGTTTACTGGTATTGAGTTAAAAATTCGCTAAATGACTTTTTTATTATTTTTACAGTCTTTCGAGTTAAATGGTTTACAAATTTACGGCTAATTAATCAGAACAAAGCAAAATCAACTAGGTGATTTTCTTCACAATAATTCATTTTTTTTTGAAGAAATGTATCGATATTATTCATAATTATGATGCATTGATTAGATTTGTAAAAATTATACACCAAATGATTTTTTGTATTTTTCAAAAAATCACGTGTCCGCATGGGATCATTTAATTACTCAAAACTTCTTCCTTATGAAACCTCTTTACGTTGCAGCAACCGGACAGCATGTCGGTAAAACCACTTCTACTTTAGGACTCGTCACCAACATTGTCGAACATGGTTATAATGTTGGCTATTGCAAACCTGTCGGTCAACAACACCTTTATGTAGAGGGTCAAATGATTGATAAAGATGTGACCTTGTTTTCCCAAATTTTAGGATTTAAAATTAACGGCTCTTTGCATAGTCCTGTCGTAATTGCTCGAGGGGTTACTAAAAAATACATCGACGATCCTTCTCAATTTCAATTTCGAGAAAATATAATTCACGCTTCCAAGCAACTAAGTAAGCAACATGATATAGTCGTTTATGAAGGAACAGGTCATCCAGGGGTAGGAAGTGTGACTGATGTTTCCAATGCTGACGTAGCCAAAATGTTGAATGCCAATGTCTTGATGATTGTCGAAGGCGGTATTGGAAGTACCATTGATAAATTGACGATGAGTATTGCTCAATTTCAAAGGTATGATATTCCAATCGTCGGCGTGATTGTCAACAAAGTGATTCCTGAGAAAATAAAAGATGTGGAATATTATGTTGGGAAAAAACTAAAAACGTTAGGATTGGAATTACTGGGAGTCTTACCTTTTGATAAGCGTTTATCCTTCCCGATGATGGAGACGGTCACTAGTGCAATCAAAGGAACGGTCTTATTCAACGACGATCAATTGGACAATCGAGTGGAAGATATTGTTGCTGGATCTTTGGTGGCAATTAATGAATTCAACAATTTTAAGAATATTTTACTCGTCGTTAGTCATAAGAGATTGGATGAAGCAATTGAAAAAGTAAAATTGATTTCTAGTTTGAAAAATTTATCAAAAACACCAATCTCTGGAATTATTATTACGGGAGATGGTCGCCATGCGACTGGAACCAATGTTTCAGATACTTTTAAAAATTATATTGAAAAACATCATATTCCGGTGATTGCAACTGACTTGGACACTTATGGTTCGGTCGTAAAAATCAGTAGAATCGAAGTAAAAATAAATACTCGAACGCCTTGGAAAACACAACGTGCGATTGAGTTGATTCGGGAAAATGTAAATGTGGATGCGATTTTGGAGAAGTTGAAGGATTGATTTTTTAATGCTGACTATTATAAATTTTCTTTCCCACATCCATACGGACACGGAAAAACAGAGATGGGACACAGGTATAATTGAGAAAAACTCTGCGCGCTCTGTGTCCCTTCTCTGTTTTCTCTCTGATTATAATTTTACTTTTTTTATTTTTATTTTTGAAAAATTTTAATCAAAAAATTGAAGTCATAGGTTTTCATAATAAATAGAATTCATGTAATCTTAATTATAAAAAACAATACACTTACATTATTCAAAAAACACAAAAATGTCAACTCAGGAAGAAAACGCCTACATCTTAGGAACCGACGAGCAAGAACTTTATCGCCTCGGTTTACAACATCAAGTTTGGGCTTCCGAAGCACAACATGGATGGAAGTTAGCTCAATTTAGTGCGGGACAAACTATTCTTGATTTAGGCTGCGGCCCAGGTTTTTGCAGCAAAGAATTAGCATTTATGACTGGCCCAACCGGCAAAATTATTGGCATCGATCGATCAGAAACTTATATTGATTATTTAAATAAAACGGCTCAATTGCATCATTTGAATATCGAAGGAATTGTGGCTGATTTCGATAAAATGGAATTGGAGGACGAAAGTTTGGATGGAATGTATTGTCGTTGGGCATTGGCTTGGTTGCCCAACCCGAAGGAAATTTTAGCCAAAGTTTTACAGGCTTTAAAACCAGGTGGAAGAATGGTCATCCATGAATATTACGATTGGTCTACTTTTCAAACTGAGCCGAATTTCCCTCCGCTGACCAAAGCGATCAAAGCTGCGCTAAAAAGTTTTAAAGATTCTGAAAATGAAATCGACATCGGCAGACAACTCCCAAAATTAGCAGGAGAACTCGGAATAAACGTTTTAAATATCCGACCAATGGTAAAACTAGCTACTCCAAAAGATGCCACTTGGCAATGGCCGAAATCTTTTTTCCATAGTTATTTTCCAAGATTAATTGAGGCAGGTTATCTTTCTCAAGACGAAGTTTCAGCAGCACTTGCAGCGTTGAATGAATTAGAAAATCAAATTGGAGCAACCATTTTTTGTCCAATGATGATGGAAATTGTTGCTGAGAAAAAACATTCATAATACTGTCACTAATACTTTTACAAAGCATGTAATTAATAAAAAAATGAGCACGATTAAAAGCAATTAATCAAATCTATTGATGAGAATACTTAACATTAAACTCATTTTTCAATATAAAACATCACAAAACAGTAACAAACAACAATAAAGCTTCTTTTGTTACATTCTTAATTGGTAACTTTAAATTATATTATTCAAAACGAAAATTTGATTTACCATGAAATTACCATTCGCAGAAGCATTCGAAGTACTCCAAGAACGTGATGAACATTTTGAAAAGATCACGCAAGAAACCTACCCTTCCAACATAATTAGTGCACAAATTTTAATCATTGCACTTTTCTCATTTTGCTACGGCATCATTATGGGAAGTTATAATAGTTGGATGCAAGCAGTATCGTCTGGCGCCAAGTTGATGTCCTTGCTTTTTTTGACTTTGATTATTTGTTTCCCCTCATTTTATATCGTTCAGTTGGTCTTGGGATCTAAGGTCAAAATCAAACAATTAGCGGTCATGATGTTGAGTGGTTTTTTGATGACGACGACGATCATGTTGGCATTTGCGCCAATCGTTTTATTATTTCAATTGTCAGGTGACAATTATAATTTTCTAAAATTCTTGCATGTCGGTGTTTTTGTCTTTTCGGGTTTTTTTGGAATGCGAGCAGTTTTGGATGCTTTAAAAAATTCGTTTGCCGAGCAAGGAGTTTATCCACAAATTGGCTTAAGTATTTTTCGAGTTTGGGTAATTATTTTTGCTTTTGTGGGCATTCAATTGGCTTGGAATCTTCGGCCATTTGTAGGATATAAAAGTATGGCCTTTGAACTTTTGAGAAATAATACTCAAGGGAATTTTTATTCAAGTATGATAAAATCTCTGGGAGAAATGATCGGTACTCCTAATATCCAAAATCCAGTAGAACCTAGTCAAAATGATTCTACCGAAAATCCAAAAAATGATCCTCCAAAACAACCAGAGGAAACCGTAAAAAAGATACTTCCACCTGAATCTGCTGAACCTACACAAAACGATTCACAGAAAAAAGATTAATTTTGTATTTATAAAAGTTGAATAGGAAATTGGTTGATCAGGTGATTAAGTTACCAGTTACTCAATCACCAGATAAACCGATAAACCAATTTTCGCTTCAACCAATGAACTAAAAAAGAAACTATGCATGGGGAAATAATGACGATCGAGGATGTGGCAAAATATCTTAAATTAAAACCACAAACGATTTATACTTGGGCGCAAAAAGGAAAAATACCTGCGGCCAAAATAGGTAAAGAATGGCGATTTCGAAAAGACTTAATCGATGCTTGGTTCAATGAACATATTCAAGACCAATTCCAGCCTATCGTCGAAAAAATGAAAAAAGAGAAGGAAGAAAAAGAGAAGAAAAATTAAACTATATGAAATTAATTATACTTGTAAGTATATTGTTATTTCTAACCCAAATTGGATTTGCCCAAGATCAAAATTTCATCTCAACCGATCACAACAAAGGTAATTTCTATGTTTATTGGGGCTGGAATCGTGAATGGTTTTCTGATTCTGATATTCATTTCCGAGGGAATGATTATGATTTTAATCTAGAAAATGTCGTCGCCAAAGATCGGCAAAGTCCTTTTAATTTGAAAACCTATTTCCATCCAACCTACGTGACGATTCCACAATATAATTTTAGAGCAGGTTATTTTTTCCATGAAAAATATAATATTTCTATCGCTTCTGGCCACATGAAATATGTCGTACAAAACGATCAGGCGGTCAATATTTCTGGAAAAATTGAAAACTCTGAAACAGTCTATGATGGCATTTATTCTGATGATGAGATTGTTCTCGCTGGAGATTTTCTAAAGTTTGAACATACCGATGGATTAAATTATATCAATATTGCTTTGCGTCGTTCTGATCGAATTTTGAAATGGAAAATGCTTGAACTCCAATTGACCGAAGGCATCGGAACAGGAATTCTTTTTCCTCGGACAGATGCTACTTTATTGAACAAAGAACGCAACGATCAATTCCATCTTTCAGGTTATGGAATTGATGCGATGGTTCGCTTACGCACCAAGATTTTTAAATACTTTTTTATTCAAACTGAATCAAAAATTGGATGGATAAATATGCCTGATATTCGCACGACGAATTCGACTGATGACAAAGCAAGTCAGCAATTCTTTTTTGGACAATGGAATGTAGTTTTTGGTGCTAGTTTTAAGTTTAAAAAGAAAAAATAACAATACAATTACATTTAACTTTTTGATAAGTATAAGGGAGTTTGTTCATGATTATCTTTGTATTATTTTATGCATTATAAAACACTATAGTTATGAACCTTTTAAAAACCATAATTCTCATTTCAATCATTTCATTTTTGAGTTCCTTTGTTACTGATTCAAATAATTTAGAAGACAAATTATTAGGAACTTGGATTTATTCAAATTATCATAACGAATCAATTCAGTTCAAAAAGGAACGGTCCTTCGATAACAAAAACCCTGGAATAAAATTCAAGAAGAATGGAGCTTTAGTGAAGCGGCAAAATTCAGGTTGGTGCGGAACGCCTCCTATTTCTTATGAAAATTATAAAGGCAGTTGGAAAACAACTTCTGATTCTACTTTAACTATTCGTTACGAATATTGGGGTGGAATGATCGAAGAAGACTGGTTAATTACTGATTTATCAAATGATGTGTTAGACGTAAAAAATTTAAATAAAAGAATTGAAAATAATAAATAAAAGATTTAACCTAGAAATATGAACTACAAATATTTTCCCATCACATTATTCACCCTAATTTTCATTCTCCTCTCCTCTCCTATTTTTTCCCAAAGAAAAATAGACTACACATTTGTTGAGGTCAGCAAGTCTGATATGAAGTGGTGGAATAATTTGGACGAACAATGGCAATTAGTTTTTAATCGAAAAGTCGGTTTCGGAACGGAAGTAACTCAAGCCAAACTAGATCAATTATTTTCAGCAACTGAAATTGCCATTACTGGAAAAAACATCACTCACCTAAAACCCATCGAACGATTTAAAAATTTGGAAGTATTCTATTGTGCTGGAAATCTGGTTTCAGATTTATCACCTCTCGCAAAATTAACCCAACTAAAAAAACTCGTAGCAGATCGCAATCAAATCAAGTCAATCAAACCACTCAAGAAACTGCAGCATCTTGAATATCTAAGTATTGCACAAAACCAAATTAGTTCGCTTTCGCACTTGGCAAAAAATCAAAAACTAACTATTTTAGTAGCACAGGATAATCAAATCAAATCTTTAAAAGGTTTGGAAAATAATGTTGAATTGGAGAGAGTGACTTTACAAAATAATAAATTCACTTCTATCTCACCTTTGCAGAATTGTAAAAAAATCAAAAACCTCCATTTAAATAACAATACTTTTACGGATATTTCTATCCTGAAAGATTTCATCAATTTAGAGCAACTCTACTTATCTAAAACAAAAGTGGAATCGATCACCACTCTTGAAAATCTAGTCAATATTCAAACTTTATCAATTTTAGGTTCTCCCACCAAATCGCTGCAAGGAATTGAAAAAATGTCAAAGCTGCGAGATTTGTATTGTCAAGAAACGATGATTCAAAATTTGGAACCACTTCGGAATTTGAAGAATTTACAAAAAGTTGTTTTTAATAAAACGGCAGTTGCGAGTTTGGAACCTTTGGATAAAATGAAGAATTTAAATTTATTTTTTAGTGAGACAAAAATTCCGGAAGAGGAGATTGAGCAGTTTAAAACTTCACATCCAAATAGTACTTTATTGACTGAATTTTAATTCAATGGAAAAACAAAAAGCATCCGTAAAAGAAGCGATTGACAAAGGTCAAAGAATGGTCAACTATCCAGTTTTTGGCGTTATGATTGTCGGCATCGCTTTTTCCATGTTTCTTTTCACTATTGATATTTACCATGCGATTCCTATTATTTTTCTTCTGTCCTCTATTTTAATTTTCCCTTGGTTGTATTGGAGTTTTGCGATTGTTCATTGGCGGATTTGGGCATTTACCAAGGTGAGAAATGTGCATGAATTAAAACATCAAGCAATTGAAGGAAATTTAATTTGGCCTGATGAAAGTATTTTTAATAAAACTGAAATTCGGAGTGCAAGGCAGCAAAGAATTTTAGATCAACTTGAATTAAAATTTAAGCTTCATGACATTCATGAACCGATTCATGATGATGGATCACTTCCGTTGGAGTTAAAAATTTACAACTCAAAATCAGCAAAGTATCTCCAAGTTGCAGGCGCATTCTCTTTAATCCTATTTGGCTTGTATCAACTATTGACGGACGAATTCCTTACTGGAATATTTATTTTTGGAATGGGAACTTATATTTTTTATGATAAAAATAAAATACCCTTAGATGATCCGCAAATAATTATCAATGACAAAGGAATTAAAGTAGCTAATTCCAAATTCACTTCATGGTATAAAATTTCATTTATAAGATTAGAATTAAGAGGAAGCGGAAAACATGCTAAATGGAATTTAGTTTATAAGAAAAAAAGAGGGATGGAATATCGACAGGAATCTTTACTTGAAAATATTGCCTGTTCTATTGGAGAACTAGAAGGTTACATTAAAATATATCAACAACGAAATAGAAAATCTAAATAGTAACTGTACGACTTACGATATAAGGTCAATCCTGAAACCGAAACCTTTTACTTTGAATTGGAAAAACGAATGTTGCAATTTGCTTCCCAATCTTATTCAATTTTCCATAAAAAAAAAGAATATAGCCTTGATTTTTTTTGCTACTTCATTTTCTTCAAGGAAAACAAAGTAGCATTGTGGAATCAGATTAATCATGTGGTAACTAAACCCCAGCATAAAATACAGATGCCACGAACACAGCGAGTCCTAACCGAATTAACGATTACTATTTTGCAGAGAAAATTTGTTAAAATCTACCCAATCCTCGGCATCCACATTCGCCCTTAAAGAAATATAATTTCCCTAAATCAAAAATTAAATACTATAAATTGCCTATTAGTCATTTAAAAAGCCCACCTTTGCACTTTATTTGGTAAAACTATATTTTGGACTAATTTCGCGAGTTAAGGTAAACACATTGAAATGGGTCTGAAATTAAAATTAAAATTTTAATGGACTCATTTAATGAAACAGGCTTAAAGCCTGAAATTATCGCTGCGATTACGGACATGGGATTTGAAAAGCCTACTCCGATCCAAGCCAAAGCTATTCCTCAACTTCTTTCTTCCGACAGAGATATTATTGCTTTAGCTCAAACTGGAACTGGTAAAACAGCAGCTTTCGGTTTGCCGACAGTACACTTAACTGATGTAGCTGATCGAAGTACACAAACGATTATCCTTTGCCCGACTCGGGAATTGTGTTTGCAAATCGCAAAAGATCTCAATAAATATGCTGTGAAAATTAAAGGCTTAAGTGTCTTGGCAGTTTATGGAGGTACGAGTATTGATACACAAGTTAGAGCCTTGAAAAAAGGTGCTCAAATTGTGGTCGGTACTCCTGGACGAACCAAGGATTTAATCAATCGACGAAGATTGAATTTGGAAAATGTCGAAAGAGTGATCTTGGATGAAGCGGATGAAATGTTGACGATGGGATTCAAAGATGATTTGGATGCGATCTTATCAGCAACTCCTGCTGATAAAACTACTTTACTTTTTTCTGCAACTATGTCGCGAGAGGTTTTACGGATTTCCCAAAATTACATGGATGATCCGATCGAAATCAAAGTAGCAAAAATGAATGTTGGTGCTACCAATGTTAAGCACATTTATCATCAGGTGCAAGCAAGAGATCGCTACGAAGTGATCAAAAGAATCGCGGATATGAATCCAAATATTTATGCGATCATCTTCTGCCGAACTCGTCGAGAGACCATGGAAGTGGCCAACAAGTTAATGTATGATGGTTACAATGCGGATGTATTGAATGGAGATTTGTCTCAAGGTCAACGGGATGAAGTGATGAATAAATTTAGAGAAAAGAAGTTGCAAATTTTAGTAGCAACTGATGTGGCAGCTCGTGGATTAGATGTAGATGATTTGACACATGTGATCAATTATAATTTGCCAGATGATCCTGAGGTGTATGTTCACCGAAGTGGTCGAACTGGTCGGGCTGGAAAAAGTGGAATTTCGATTGCAGTTATTCACTCTCGTGAGACGAATAAATTGCGTGACATCGATCGTAAATCTGGTATTCAATTTACCAAAGAACCTGTCCCAAGTGGAATGGATATTTGTCAAACTCAATTGATGACACTCATTGACAAAGTAAAATCTGTTAATGTAGATGAAAGAACTATTGAACAATTCCTTCCTGCTATATATGAAAAACTAGAAGATTTAGATCGAGAAGAATTGATTAAGCATTTTGTTTCTATCGAGTTCAATCGATTTTTAAATTACTATAAAAATGCCCGTGATATTAATGTTGGGGATCGTGGTGGTGATCGAAGAAACGAAAGTAGAAGTCGAGATGACCGACGTCGAACTCCTTACACTCGATTATTTATTAACGTAGGAGAGAGTAACCGATTGGATCCAGGTCGATTGATTGGCTTGATTAATCAAGGGTTAGATTCTGGAAATGCTGGAATTGGAAAAATTGAAATCCTTCGTAATTTTTCATTTTTTGAAATTGAAGAAGGTATAGAAAATGATTTGATTGATGCCTTGAAAGGAAGAAATTTTGAAGGTGTTCCTTTATCAGTTGAAGTCTCTCAAGAGAAACGTTCTAGTGGTGGAGATCGAGGTGGACGTGGTTACGGCGGAGGTGGTGGACACCGAAAAGGTGGTGGAGATCGACGTGGCGGTGGCGGCGGAGGAGATCGACGTGGCGGCGGTGGCGGTGGCGGAGATCGACGAAGTGGTGGCGGTGATAGTAAAAGAAGACGTAGAAGAAAAGTGTAATTATCTTTAGTAAAATATATTAACGGAGTTAGAACGTAAAGTTTTAGCTCCGTTTTTTTTGATCTTACAAAAGGAATATATAGGTTTGAAAAAACTAAAGATGAGTAGTTAAAAAAAAACTTCGATTAATTTTTAAATCAATTAACGAAAAGAGGTGTCAGCGCTTCAAGCGCTAACACCCCTCGATCTCAAACTTTAGTTAGTCGTTATTTTTTTCACTAAATCATTCCTCCTTTTTCTCCTGAAAAAAATACTTCAAATAATCCGCTTCCGCCGCAATGTAACCAAACGAACTCCAAGCCTTCCCTGCTAATATTTTCTCCAAATCCAATTTCGCTTGCTCGCCATCACCATTGCAAAAATGCCAATTAGCTATTCCATATTTGACCGCATCGCCAGTAGGAGTTCCATCAGTTTGCATCAAATCTTTCATCGGAATCATTTTTTTATAAAATTTACACAACTGAAAATAGCTATGATTTTCGATAATGCTCATGCTATCTCTGATCGGTTCCAATTGCTTTTTCGCCAAGTCATGATTGCCCAATCGACTCTGAATCATAAATAACCAATGCGTACTCGAAACAATATTGTCATCATTATAACCGACCTTCCTACAATTTTGATAAGCCGAAAATGCCTTTTCAAAATCATGTTTTAAATAATAAGCCAACCCCAAATGATACCAAATATTTCCATGCAAAGTACTGATCGGAGTATTTAATTCATTAGGTAAACCATCTTGTTCTATTTGATTTTCTTTCCCCTCAATGAGTTGAGTTGCCTTTTCAAAATCAGCAATGGCTTTGTCAAATTCCCGAATAGAAATATATCGATGACCTCGATGACGATACAACCTTGGTTCATTTGGGAAAATTTTTAACCCAACAGAGTAGATGTTTATCGCCTCCTCGTATTTCCCCAAATAAGCAGTTCGCCTTCCCAACCAAATGATGTTTTCCAAGTCTTGGGATTTTTTGGAAAAATCCTGTTTAGCTTTTTCATATAGTTCCATCATCTTTCCGGAGGGAGTGGCAACGGTTAGTTTTTTTCCCAGAGGAGAAGTAAAAACTTTACTTGTAACCTCTTTAGATTCTATCTTTTCTGTTTTTCCTTCAGTAGTTGACTCAGTATTTGCTGTTGGCTTCTTTTCATTTTGACAGGAAATAGAAAGGAAGATAATCAAGGAAAATAGAAAAACCATTTTTTGTAATTTCATTGTTATAATTTTTTATTACTGGACTTGGAAAGTCTCGTTACGTTTTTAAAGATAATCCTTGTAAATTTATCAAAAACAAAACAATCATTATGCAAAAACAAAAATACCTTTTCTTCGCACTCCTGTTTTTTTTCAGTCAAACCATTTTTGCGCAAGTTCAAAAAGCGCCTAATCGATTTCGAGGAGATGGGCCTTACCCGCAACTCATCATTCGAGGCATCACTTTGATTAATGGAAATGGCGCTCCTCCTCGTGGACCAATCGATATCGTCGTCGAAAATAATATAATCAAAAGTATCAATGTCGTCGGAAACCCAGGAGTGAAAATTGATGACTCCAAACGTCCTCAACTCAAAGAGGGAGGAAAAGAATTAAACTGCGAAGGCATGTATTTACTACCAGGTTTTATAGATATGCATGGACACATCGGTGGAAAATCTCAAGGTGCCGATGCGGAATATGTTTTTAAATTATGGATGGGACATGGTATCACGACGATTCGTGACCCCTCGGCAGGTAATGGTTTGGGGTGGGTTTTGGAACATAAAAAAAGAAGCGAATCCAACTCAATTACCGCTCCTAGAATTTTAGCTTACACCGCTTTTGGAATGGGAAATGACGAACCGATTAGTACAGCAGAAGGTGCCAGAGAATGGGTTCAACTCAATAAATCAAAAGGTGCTGATGGTGTCAAATTTTTCGGCGCACCTCCTAAAATTATGGCTGCCGCATTGGATGAAAATAAAAAATTAGGATTGCGTTCTGCTTGCCATCATGCTCAAATGGATGTAGCTCGATGGAATGTTTTAAAATCTGCTCGTGCGGGATTGACCACGATGGAACATTGGTATGGATTACCCGAAGCACTTTTTATAGATCGAACGGTGCAAAATTATCCGCTCGATTATAATTATCAAAATGAACAACATCGATTCAAAGAAGCGGGACGATTGTGGGCGCAAGCTGCCCCACCCTACTCTGATCATTGGAACAAAGTGATGAATGAATTGATCGAATTGGACTTTACCATTGATCCAACTTTTAATATTTACGAAGCGAGTCGGGACTTGCAACGAACCCGTAGATTGGAATGGCACGAAGAATTTACGATGCCTTCGCTGTGGCGATTTTATATGCCTAGTAAAATTTCACATGGCTCATATTGGCATTCTTGGGGAACAGAAGAAGAGGTTGCTTGGAAAAAAAATTACGATCTCTGGATGACTTTTATCAATGAATATAAAAATCGAGGTGGTCGAGTGACGGCTGGTTCTGACTCAGGATTTATTTATCAGCTATATGGGTTTGCTTATATTCGAGAATTAGAATTATTAAGAGAAGCGGGTTTTCATCCTTTGGAAGTAATTCGTTCGGCGACTTTAAATGGAGCAGAAGCACTTGGGATGGCTGATAAAATTGGTTCGGTGGAAGTTGGAAAATTAGCAGACTTTGTCATCGTGGAAGAAAATCCTTTGCAAAATTTAAAAGTACTCTATGGAACTGGCGCAATTAAATTGACGGAAGAAAATGAAGTCGTCAGAGTGGGTGGCGTAAAATATACGATTAAGGACGGAGTTATTTTCGATGCAAAACTATTGTTAGACGATGTGAAAAAAATGGTCAGGATCGCAAAGACAGATGAGGATTTTGAAATCGTTCAACCAGGAATGAAGAAAAAAGAAAAAGAAAAAAATGATAATTAATTATTTTAATAATTTGGTCTGTACCATCCCTATAACGGATGCTACAGACCAAGTAGCGGTCTGCTTTAGCTGACCTAAAAAAGAGCGCAAAGATATTTCCTAATCGATTTAAAATTTTACTTTAAAAGTAAAATTGTCATATTTTTCAATCTTTCTACAGATTACTGATTCTATACTATTATTTCTTTTGCCAAAGAAAATCGCTGTGCTCTTTTTTTGTAGGCCTGCTAGAGCAGACCACCACGCAGGAAGTATTACTACTAATTTTCCTCCACCAGTCTTTTCGAAATCCACCAATAATTTCCCACCGGATCTATCACGCCTCCTTGTCAATCTCCATAGTCCATATCAGCAGGAGGGAAAACTTTAGTCGCTCCGTTTTCAATTGCATTCTTTTACAAGGCATCCGAATCATTCGTTTATAAATAAAATGCAGTTGGCATTCCACCAAAATTACCAGCAGCTAGACTCAATATAAAACAAGAATCGCCAATTTTCATAATGCAATTTCTAATCACTCCACTCTCTTCATCGACCGTTCAATCAATCTCTTCCGCATAAAATGCTTTTTGTAAAAAATCAATTAAGGCTTTTGGATCTTCCCTAAAAAGGTAAACACTAACTCTCCCAAAACCAGTTGGGCGAAATGTATTATAAATTTGGTTCATCATTTTTTATTTTTCTAAAGTCATCACAGAACTTCCAATTTTATCATGTAAGGCTTGTCCATATTTGTCTGAATGAATGGTCAATAAAGATATCCACCCTAACAGAATTTTCGAAATATATCTTAACAATGAATTGAAAAAATTAATATTCCTCTTTTCTCTTTTTTCTACAAAACTCTTTTTAGCTCTAACCCTCAACCCCATAATTCTCTGTCCAACTGTACCACCTATAACTACCAAAACAGGTTCATACAATATGATAATAGCTAATGCAATTCCACGTGATTCCTCAGAAATAATATTCATAGATTCAAGTAATAGTGTAAAGATATAAGCCAAGCCAATTAGAAACATCATATCAATCAGCATAGATTTAATTCTCAAAACCAAACTTGGTCTATTAAAATATAATGATCCATCAACTGTGGATTCAAAATTAGTAGCTTCCATATTTTATATTTTCAGGTTATACTTTTGTATGCTAAATTTAGTCAAATAAAAAGAATCCATTTATGTAATTTTAATCCTCCAATCTTTTTCCAAAATAAACTTATGAGTTAAAAAAATATGATTGATCTCAAAAAAATAAACCTCCTCTACAATATCGGCAAAGGCCTTCACCTCCAAGACATTCAACATCTTTTTAATTTAGCTTCTCAAAAAAAATTTGACCCAAATGATTTTCTCATCCAAGAAGGCAGCCAACGAAGAGAAATATTTTTTATCAAAAAAGGATTAATTCGTTCTTTTACCATCAATGAAAAAGGCGAAGAAATTACGATGGGATTATTTTGGGAAAATCGATTTGTCGCAAGTGCAGAAGTTATTTTAAATAATGCGCCATCTAAATATTATTTCCAAGCATTGGAAGATACTGAAACGTTGTTAATGGATTATGACATCGCTCAAAAAATAATTGAAGACAATCCAAAATTAGAAAAGTCTCGAAAGTTCTTTTTACAAAAAATGCTAAAAGATGCTTTGGAAAGAATTGAATCATTTGTGCTCTACTCTCCCGAAGAACGCTATATCAAATTAGTAGAATCCAAACCTGATATTGTCAATCGTGTACCTAATAAATATATAGCAAATGTACTTGGGATGACGCCTGTTTCATTAAGTCGAATTCGAAAAAGGATTGCTTTAAAAAAAAAATCACTAATTATCTTTTGTTAATTTCATCTGCCTTAGGAAGGCGAACTAAATAGATTCAGAATTTTCACTACTTCTTTTGTCCTTATTTTCCCCTTTGAAATCAATCATTTATCCAGATAAACTCATGCTTTCAAAGCAAAAACTAAGAACAAAGTAAGCGACCGAAAATTCTGAATCTATTTTATTGGCATTCCTTAGTTTCACATTATATTTGTAACCATAACCATTTACTGAATCACAAAAAATAAAAATCATGGAACAAATCATTCGAATGGCATTCCCTTTTGTGTTTAATATGTTGAAGTATTTCCTTTTGGCAGGAATCCCTTTTTTGATTTTTTACAAACTTTACCAAAATCATTTTTCCAAAAATAAAATCCAAGAAAAATCTGCCAAACGAAAAGATTTTATTCGAGAGGTACTCCACTCGATGCAAGCAACGGTAGTCATCGTTTTTGTTGCGTTGTTATTTTTGTTAACGCCACTAAGAGGTTACACTCAAATTTATGAGAACATAGCTGACTTTTCCACTTGGTGGATTCTATTTAGTTTGTTCCTTTCATTGGTGCTTCACGACACTTACTTTTATTGGATGCACCGAATTTTGCATCATCCTAAATTGTATACACAAGCTCATTTGATTCATCACCAATCGACCAATCCATCACCATGGGCATCGTTTTCTTTTCATGCTTTTGAAAGTGTAGCCGAAGCGATGATAGTTCCGATTATCATATTTACACTTCCTATGCATAAATTTACTTTGCTTTTATTCGGCATCGTTTCTACCATGATAAATGTATATGGTCATTTAGGATTTGAAATTATGCCAAAATGGTTTCGAAAAACTTGGTTATTTGAAATCCTGAATACTTCAGTTCACCACAATCTTCATCATGAAAAGTTCACAGGAAATTATGGTTTATATTTTCGAGTTTGGGACAGATTGATGGGAACGGAACATCCTGACTATGTGAAGGAATTTGATAAAATTCAGAAAAGAAGATTTGGTAAAAACCTAAAAGGATTAATTAGCGCATAATTTTTTTCAAATAAAAAGAAAGGCTGTTAGCATAAAAATGTCAACAGCCTTTCTTTTTTGATGACAATAATTTTTAACTATTTTTGAGAAAAAAAACGCCACATGCAAATCGAACTTATTCTTTCCTTTTTATTGGCTTCTGTCCTTTTAACTTTTATGCCTGGCCCTGACAATATTTTTGTTTTAACCGAAAGCATCACTAAAGGTCAAAAAAATGGAATCGCCATTTCCATCGGACTTTGCACCGGAGTTTTAATTCATACTTTAGCCGCTGCGACGGGACTTTCCATCGTCATCCAAAAATCAGCCGTTGCATTTTCTGTCATAAAATATTTAGGCGCAGCGTATTTATTTTATTTAGCATTCATGGCTACCAAGGAAAAACCAATGGAAGTTACTTTGGGAAAAAAATCAAAAGAAGAAACATTCCATCTATTTCCATTGATCAGAAAAGGATTTTTGATGAATGTTTTAAATCCAAAAGTATCCTTATTCTTCATTGCATTCCTTCCGCAGTTTATCAGCCAAGATGGAATTAATATTACTGTCCAAATGATTATTTTAGGATTGATCTTCATGGTTCAAGCATTGGTGATTTTTAGTCTGATTTCTATTTTGGCAAGTCGACTGACTGGATATGTGAATAGTGCAAAATTTTGGAAAATCACGAAGTGGAGTAAAGTTGTAGTCTTGTCGATTTTAGGATTGACCTTGGCTTTGTCTGGGAAGTAAAAACGTAAAAAGCCATCAATCAAATTAGTGATTGATGGCTTTTTATATTTTTGTAAATATATTGTTACAACTCTATTCGTAAATCTAACATCCTCCTCCAGATTGAATCATCACCCCTCCTTCTACTTTTTTGACCAGAATCGTACTCATCCCTTGTCCTATAAAATTAATTTGATTTTCTTTAACAGAAGAAAGATGAATACCTGCTTCGGGATTTTCATTTCCCTTATTCATTTTCTGCTTATATTCTATCCCCATCAGAGCATTTAGAAAAAGGTAGCCTTCCTCCAAACTAATATCCTTGATAAAAATACTAACATAACCAGAGAAGCTTTCACTAACATCTTCATAAGATGAACCGTTTTTAAAGGTAAGCAGATAGCTTGAAGAATGTCCCTTATCAGGATCTCTAGCATTATAATCAAAATCTAACATGGTTTCTTTTTTCTCATTTTTGAGGCCTCCCCAATTTTCCTTTCCATAGGGTTTTAATGTTTCTAGAGTCAAGTAAGGAACGGTCTCTGCACTTTTGGTTATTGTCGGAAACCTTCCTAAGTATCCATCAAAAACATACCCCTCTTCATTCCCAAATTTAACTTGCACCCAGTATCCATCTATTTCCCATGAAACCGATTTCCCATAAGTATTACTCTTACTCATGGTGTAGCTAAATTTATGTGTATTGATTTGAGTATCAATTATTTTCACTTTTTCGCCGTAAGGAATATTAATTATTTTACTAGATTTCGCGTCAGGTTGAGTCCGTAAATTCAATCCTGAAATAGCCCAAACATATAAATCATCATTAGATTTATAATCGCTAACACCAAAAGATGGAAATAAAAAAGAAAGAATTAATAGAAAAGTAAATAGAGTTTTCATTGAAAAGTTTTTTAAAATTTTTTGAAAAGGTGTAGTTACTAATTCAAATAGTAATCTTTAGATTGGCGTGATTATTTTAAATATTTTCAAAAACCAAACCAATCATTTTTTTTGCCAAAAACTATTTTCTTAAAAATCACAAAAACTCATCTTCCTCCTCCATCATTTCATTAATCTTCGGTTGCAAAAACCAAATTCCAATCGGAAAAAACCAAAGCAAAAAAAACTCGCCAACAAAATCTAAAAAGCTCACCTCCCTTTGCAGCTCCACCGTCTTAAAAGTTTTCGCAGCAAAATACATCACATAAAAAATGCAAAACATCGAAAACAAGTGAAGAAAAAATATAATAAAAATACTTCCAGTACTTGCAAATAAACCTAATATCCCTGAAGCATTTCCAAAAACAGAAAACATAAAAACGGATATCAACAAAATATAAATCAAGGGAATAAAAAAGAATACTTTAAATTTCCCTACTTTCATCCTCACATCTTCAGGAAGTTTATCTTGCAAACCAATCGCAATCGACCAAAACCATCCAAATAAAATCCCCATTGATAGCACTATGATAATTGGTAAAAAACTCATAAAACTGAAAAAAGTATCTGGATCTAATTCACCTTGATCATTCATTCCAGCAATCACCGAAAACATAAATAGGAATTGAAAAACCATTGGTATTCCAAAGCCTAGTAAAAACAGTTGCCAATGTTTAGCTTTTAAAAATTTATTAATCATCCTTTTATTTTTTGTTAGTTTTAGAAAAGAATAAACTTACGAAAAATTAAAGAACCTAATTTCAAATTCATTGTTTAACTATTTATGAAAAAGCATTATTTACTTTTTGCATCCTTCCTTGTTTTATTTTTTGCCTGCCAAAAAAAATATGACTTGCCTCCTATCGTCGGAAATTCTGATTGGAAAACGAAAGTCATTTCGCCTTTTCCTCAAAATTTAGGAGGCGATCCCGATAGTGGTTTTTACTATTTGACCCATGGTGCATATTTAGGTTCGGGCATTCCGTATGACTTGATGAAAAAACGAGTCGAACGCAATCGGGAGAAGTTCGCTCGAAAATCTGGACTCGCATCAGAATATGGTTTTGCGGTTTTTGAAACAGTCCAAGGAGTCGAAGTAATGAACGGAACTTGCTTCAGTTGTCATGCTGGAAAAGTAAATGGCGAAGTAATTCTTGGTCTAGGAAATTCACTCAACGACAATCAAACCAACTTGACCATTCCTGCCAAATTGATGAATTGGCGAGTGCGAAAAAAATATAAAAATGACTCGATGACGATTGCTGCCTTCGATGATTTTGGTAATTACTTCAAACTCATGGCACCTTATATTCATACTGAAAACCCTGGCGTCAATCCTGCTGCACGAATTGCAGAAGCCTGCATGCGTTATCGAGATCCTGTGGATTTGAGTTATACACCTGTGCCTCAATATGAGGTACGCGAGTATAATATGGCCAGCGATATTCCTGCGCTGTGGCATATGCAAAAGAAAAATGCATTGTATTACACAGCAGTCGGACGGGGTGATTTTACTAAATTATTATTTCAAGCTTCGGTCTTGGGCATCAAAGATAGTACTACTGCTAGAGGTGCTCAGGAAAAATTTGTGCATATCGCAGCATGGATAAATTCGATAGAGCCACCCAAATATCCTGGTAAAATTGATCTGAAATTAGCAGCGCTAGGCAAGCAAGTTTTTCAAAAAAAATGTAAAGGTTGTCATGGCACTTATGATGAACCTGAAACGTATCCGAACAAAGTTGTTTCGATTACAAAAATTGGTACTGACCCACTTTATGCCAGCTATGGAGCGGATAGTAAAATTGTGGCTTGGTACAATAAAAGTTGGTTCGCACAATCGGAACCTCGGTCTTGGTTCGAACCTGAGCGTGGATATATTGCACCACCTCTGGATGGAATTTGGGCAACTGCTCCATACTTGCACAATGGTTCCGTTCCAACTATTTATCAAGTTTTAAAAAGTAATACTCGCCCTGAAAAATGGAAAAGGTCGCAGGATTCTAAAAAATATGATTGGGAAAAAGTAGGTTGGGAGTACAAAAATAAAAACCGAGGAAAAGGAGGAATGACTTACGATACGACGCTTCCTGGTTATGGAAACCAAGGGCATACTTTTGCGGATTCTTTGTCGGAAAATTATCGTTGGGCGTTGGTGGAATATTTGAAGACGTTGTAAAACGATTCCTTTTTTATAATCCAAATCTCAAGCTTAGCTAGACCTATTTATCATTGAATAAAAAGACTTTTTTTCCAAAAAGTCTTCACCAATCCACTTCCCTTTTCTTAGGTAAGTGGATTGTTATTTTAAACCAAATTACTAAAACCAATAGAATTAAGAATATATTTAATCACTACAGAAGTTATCTTGACGTGATTTATTATCTTTGATTGCTATTTAAACCTTATTATACCTTTTGCAGATTACGTATATTTATTCAGACAAAGTTCGAAATCATCGCTTCTGATTATTGCTTTTACTTTCAAATTTAATCTGCCCATTAGATTGATCAAAGAAAGGTTTTTTTAAAACAAAAAACATGAAAAACGTTACTCCTATTTTACTAACATTTCTTTTTATTTTTTCCAATACTTTAAATGCTCAATATGTAGCTCCAATTAGGATTTCAAATAACACCGAAATTTTTGATCGCCCAGATCAGTTACTGAATGGAGATATGGATAATGATGGAGATATAGATTTGGTCTCTAATGAACCTGGCAATGGAAATTTGGTTTGGTTTGAAAATTTAGATGGAAATGGAGCAATGGATGAACCAAAAATCATCAACAATTCTAATCATTTGGGAATTGGCACTATTCAGTTACACGACATGGATGGTAATGGAACTCTTGATGTACTAGCTTATGATAATGACCAGGTTTTTTGGTACAAAAATACCATCACGAATACAGCTAATTTCTCTGATGAAATTTATTTACCCAACCAAGATTTTACAAGTGTTTATGAAATTCATATTGAAGATATGAATGGTGATAACATCTCTGATATTGTGATGATTGGCAATCAGTTGAAAATGGGATGGATGAAAGGGATAGATAATGAAGGAAATTTTGAACCCTATACTAGTTTATCCTTTGAAGGCAGATATCATGTCCGTATATCTGATTTTGATGGGGATGGTGATTTGGATATGGTTACTCCGCATTATAATAATGGAAATTGGAGTTTAGGCTGGGTAAGCAATACTGATGGAAATGCAAATTTTAGTTTAATAAACATTATCGATGGCTCAACAGTAGATCCCGAAGATTTACAAATTGCTGATTTGGATGGTGATGGTGATGATGATATTATTCTTGGAGTTTGGACAGCAACCTATCTTGGTTATCATTATTACTGGTATGAAAATAAATTAAACCAAGGAGGAGGTTGGATTCAAAATACGATTTCAGATACTACAAAATTAGCACCACCTACTATTTATGATATAGATACAGATGGAGATTTGGACTTAGTAACCAATTATGGTGGTAACGGTGGTCTTATTGTTTTTGAAAATTCGAATGGGGCGGGAAATTTCATTCAGCATGCTCCAATGAATATATACGGAGGGAGTAGTTTGAACAATGTAGATATTAATAATGATGGCATTCAAGATATAGTTAGTGTTTATAACACTTCTACTGGAAATGAAGAGCTAGGGTTAATCTATATCGGAAGAGATGATCAGACTTTCGAAAACCCAATTGATTACATTGGAGATGCAGACAACACTTATGCTGATGGAATTTTGGAAGGTAGGGATTTAAATGGTGATGGAATTAAAGACCTCATTACAAGTCATAGAAATGTGGAGCGGCTAGATTGGCAGTCCTTTGATAATACTAACTTGAAATTTACTAATCCACGTATCATTGGTGAAGGGCGAAGCATTGGGATTGATTTTGCGGATTTTGATGGAGATGGTGATGAGGACATCGTAACTCTAAATGATGATTCCTATGGCGATAATGTTATTTGGTTTGAAAGTATAAATGGTGAAGTTAATTTTGAAGCAGCTCATGTTTTGGATTCAGGAGATTATGGTCATAAAAATATACAAGCAGGTGATCTTGATAATGATGGAGATATAGACATTTTTTTAAATAAGACTGGAGGAAATGGAAGTGGCGTTTTTTGGTTTGAAAATTTAGATGGTCAAGCTAATTTTTCTGTGAGACAAGAATTGAGTAATTCAATTCTTACTAATCTACAATTGGAGGATCTTGACCAAGATGGTGACTTAGATATTTTTGGATACGATAATTATCCATTAGGATTTCAATGGCTTGAAAATAATGGCGGAGTATTTTCTAGTACTGTATTGATTACAGATGATGAAAATGTTCGAACATTTTTATTTGAGGATCTCGATGGGGATGGTAGGAAAGATATTTTATTTGCTGATAATAATAGTTTAATTTCATTACGAAAAAATACAGGAACCGCACTTAGTTTTGATGCGCCAACATTGTTATCTGGCCTTACTGCTATGCCAAATAGTTTTCCAGAACTTTTTCTCCGAGATGGAGATTCCGATGGTGATCAAGACCTATATGTGTATTCCAATAGTTGGCCTAATTTCCTACTCTTTTATTTTGAGAATATTGGGGGTTCGGATGTTTTTGCAAATGCACAACTCATTTACACTTTCCAAAATAATCCTTCAAAAATATCCATAGATGATTATGATGGCGATCAAGACATGGATATTGTTGTACATAGCGGGGTTAACCGAACACTAGAATTTATTGAAAACTTTTTAGACAAACCATCTATCTCAGGTAAAGTATTTTTTGATGAAAATGAAAATGGAAACTATGACAATAATGAAAATCAAATGTATCCACTTTCCATGATGTTAGAACCTGATGCATTAGCAACCTTCTCATCATATTTAGGAGATTTTAATTTTGCAGTAGATAATGGCCTTTACGACATCACTTGTAATATGTCCACAGGGTTTGGATTCACAACACCCTCAACAGTTCAAGTAGAAGTTACCGATGATTCAGATGTTGAAGTTTTCTACGGTGTAAAAACAATTTCTGCCGAAGCTGGAGTTTTTGTAACCTGTTCCTCCGCTCCTACTCGTTGTGGATTTGAAGTACCTTTTTGGATCGATTATCAAAATACTGGAACAGTAATAGGAGATGTTGTGATTTCTCTTGAAATAGATTCATTGACAAATTTTGTAAGTTCTACTCCAACTCCAGATTCAATCATAGATAATACTATTTATTGGAGTCATTCAAATTTACCAATTACCCACTCCGGTCAAATTAATTTAATTCTCCAAATGCCCGGAGTAGAATACATTGGAGAATATCTAACCTTCACTTCTAGAGCTGAATTAACTAGTCTAGATGGTTCTCTTTCCTATTTGATGAGTGTTGGTTATCGTCCTCAATTGAATTGCGCTTATGACCCGAATGATAAATTAGTGGAACCTCAAATCCCAGGAAACCCTAACTATACATTGTTTGGGGATACATTAAAATATACGGTTCGGTTTCAAAACACCGGAACAGATACTGCCTTCACCGTCAGAATTGAAGATTATTTAGATGGTAACTTAGACTATTCTACCTTGCATGTAACTGGTGCTAGTCATCCCTATGAAGTAACGCTGGATGAAAATACAGGAAGGATGATGTTTCTCTTTGACAATATCTTACTCCCTGATAGTTCCACTAATGAGATAGAAAGTCACGGATTCTTCCAATATCAAATCCGTAACAGGAGTGGTTTAGCTGAAAACACTTTTATTCAAAACTATGCAAATATATATTTTGATTTTAATCCTCCAATTATAACTAATACGGTTGAGAATATTTTGGTTTCCCAATATCCTTTAATCATAGATATAAATCACCCAAGTTGTAATGCTGATACTGATGGAACTTTATCAATCATATATGGTCTTCCAATAGTTGATTCCATTCAATGGAGTAATGGAGCAACAAGTCTATCCATTGATAGCCTAAATGAAGGACAATATGATTTGACCATTTATTACCTCGATGGAACACAATTGGATACTTCTTTTTTAATTATTAATCCTTTACCTATTGATTTAATAAACCCTATAGTTGAAAATGTTTCTTGCTTTAACGCTAATGATGGATCAATACAATTAGAATTAATAGGGGGAACTCCTGTTTACTTTTTTAATTGGACTAATGGAAATTCAGTATTATTAAATGATCAATTAGGCCCTGGAACATACCACCTAACTGTTACAGACATCAATGGGTGCTCCACCTCACAGAATAACTTTATTATAACGGAACCTGAAGAGTTAGAGGTACTTGGTGAAGTTAACCAGGTAAGTTGCTATGGATTGGAAGATGGATCAATTATACCTTTTGTCCAAGGAGGTATTCCTAATTATTCCTTTAAATGGAATACTTGGAGTTTTCTTGAAGATCAATATGATCTAGCTGCAGGCGATTATTCCTTGACCGTAACAGATGATAATTCTTGCAAGGATACTATTTACTTTACAGTAAATTCTCCTTCAGAAATTTTACTCGAAATTAATTTAATTCACGAATCCAACCAAGAGATGAATGGAATGATAGAGATCCTCCCGACAGGTGGTACTCCTCCATTTACTTATTCATGGGGTTTCGATTCTACTGAAATAAGTAATTTTGTCGATAGCCTTAACCAAGGAATGTATACGGTAACTGTTACTGATGCAAACAATTGTACGACTATAGAGACCATTACTATAGAGCAAGCTACAGGAATCGAAAAACTAAAAAATGATATTTCTTTTACTTTAAGTCCTAATCCTAATCTTGGAAAATTCAAGGTGCAATTTGATTTAAAAGATAAAGTAAATTGGCAAATCAAAATTTTTAATTCTCTAGGTCAGAATATCCAAAGTAAAAAATCCAATTTAGAGGGAAGCTTTAGAGAGGAAATTGATTTTGAATTAGGAATTGGTTATTACAATGTCATTCTAATTGTAGAGGGAAAAATTATTAAAATTGAAAGTGTAATTGTTCAGTAGAAAAAGCAATTAAAAAAATTATCGCCCTGAAAAATGCGAAAGAATCAAGGATTAGGAAAAATATGATTGGGAAAAAGTAGGTAGGGAATACAAAAATAAAAGCCGAGGAAAAGGAGGAATGACTTACGATACGACGCTTCCTGGTTATGGAAACCAAAGGCATACTTTTGCGGATTCTTTGTCGGAAAATTATCGTTGGGCGTTGGTGGAATATTTGAAGACGTTGTGATCAAGGTATCGGCCCCCCTGAAGGGATCCGATACCTGACAACCATTTCCTTATTTTTTCACAAATTTAAAACTCTCCACTTCTACCCCAACTTGCTGTACCGATAAAACATAAACACCACTCGCCATTTCTGGCAAATCTATTTTCCTCAAACTTCCTTCACCAACATTCACATTATGTAATTCTATTGTTTTTCCAGCAGCATCAAAAATGGCTAATTGATATTCCCCTTTCGCTTTTTTATTAAATAAAATCATCAAATGATCACTCGCTGGATTTGGAGAAATCTGAACAATCGGATTTATTTTTTCTTTCGAAATATTTTTAATACTTGTTTCCATCGCATCAGTCACGATGAATTGTTCGAAATTCCCAATCTCTGTAAACACCATTTCATCAGTCGATGGTGAAACAGAATTGGCCGTTCCAAACTCTTCCCAAAGATCACTTCCATTCGGAGGTCGCAAGTGTAACCCATAATTTGAAACCAAATCTGAGTTTACAAAACCAGTACTAGTCAACTTCAAGGTTGCCTCCAAACCAAGTGTATTCATTCCATAATTATTGACGACCCAATATTGTGGAGTGATCGCTGGAACACTTGTAGGAGTATTGTTAGGAGCTGCATCTAATCGCGTGACTACCACTTCACCATTCGGCGGAATTGTCCCAGCTGGAATTTCAATAACTGCATCTGTCCCTACAAAATCATAAATCCCATTGCCTACATTTTCCAATCGAGCGACCGCTCCAGTCGCAACTGGAATCGGAGACACCTCATCAATCAATGAATTTAAAACCGTCGCTTGATGTCCTCCGATCACTTCGTAAAGTGCACTTTGATCTGCATCGTATTGGTTAATTTGATAGTAAGTAACTAAGCCATTTTCTGTCATAGGATTTTTTATTAAATGTCTTTTTTCTCGAATTTCTTCTTGCGTCAAGGCGTAATTATAAAATGCTAATTCATCAATTTGTCCATGAAAATTTCCTCCTTGGTTATGAATATCATTATTGAAATAAAAAGGAGATTGGGAGAAATCTACCGCTTGGAAGTTTCCATTTTTAACCCAGGGCTCTTGACCATCGAGATAAATTTTTACTTCTGTTGGCGTATAGCTAATCGCTACATAATGCCATTGATTCACTTGTAAATTCAGATTTGAAGTTTCCCAATAATTCACATCTGAAGAAGTAAAAATCAAGTTGGAGTTTGCGGTATAATTCATAAACGCAAAACCTAAACCGAAGCGAGTATTTGGAGCATTGGTACTAACAATTTGTGCAAAGCTATTTTGCAATTCATGCAGCTTCACCCAAGTCGTAATCGTAAACTCATTTCCAACAATTGGCACTTCCGAGAGTGCAGGTCGATTGGTTTCCCCAACTGGCAAGTCAATCATTTTCCCAGCCTGATCATCAGGTTCACAAATCGAAGTTTGCACTTGAATAAAATCTTCCATAACCTTCGTATTTATATTTCCAGATGCATCAGTTAAAGTTAACGTCACATCATAAGTCCCAATGCTTGCGTAGGTTACAGCAGGATTTAAATCAGTTGACGTTGATGGATTCCCTCCTTCAAAAGTCCATTCGTAAGTCGCATTCCCAGAAGAGTGAACGCTGTTTTGGAAAAACTCAATGGGGGTCAAACCACATTTACTTTTGTTAGAACTAACTGAAAAATCCGCAATTGGATTCGTCGATTCTTCAAATAAATCATGTTCCCAAGCACCTCTCGAACTCCCCATTCTGTATTTCCCTTTGGCAGGAACTGCGTAAATATTTCGAATATAACCGAGCATCGGAAGCCCCGTTCCAAGCGGTTGAAATTCCGCCATATTATTGTTTTTATAAAAAACGCCCGACTGCCCTGCGAAGGCTAAATACACTCCGCCATCTGTACCTCTTTGATACACGATTTGAGAAACTGGCGTTGTTGGCAAATTTGTAAATGTAATGTTATTCCACGTTGCACCACCATCAGTTGATTGCAAAATCTTTGCTTCGTTCTGCCAATTTCCATAAGCAGCCCACAAGTGATTTGGATCATCACCAACGGCAATGTCAACTATATTGGACTGACCAGATGATGCTGTGGAAGAAGGTGTGACGATACTCCAATTCGCACCTGCATCAGTTGATTTTCTAATTTTATTATTGCTCAATAAAACATAAAAAACCGTCGTGTCAGTCGGAGCCAAAAGTACTCGGTTAACCGTTTCTCCAAAGTCATAAAAAATTTCAAACGAAGTAAAATTATTGTGAGTCACTTCCACTTTTGTCCCTGAAATACCAAAGGCAGTTTGATAAAAATTCGGATGAAAAGTCACTCGATGCAAACTGATATCTGGCTGAATTGCTTCCGTCGATGCAAAAGAATTATCAGCAGCTAACTCAGTTTTAAAAATCCCATAACCATGATCGAAATAAACCCATCGGTCATTACTTTGGTTCACAGAAGTTTGCCCAGCATCTCCACCACCTCGACTGATCCAACCATTATCGCCAGCAAATCTTCTAATCTTAGTTGGTCCATGATCGCAACCTGCGGAAACAATATCCGAATGTGGCGAACTTGAAAAACCCCACAAATCAATCGAAGAAATTTCTCGACCAACACTTCCAACGGTCGCCATCGCATCTTTCGACAAAGCCATTCCACCATCCGAACCAATCAAAACCAAATCGCCCACCACATCAATATCGCGAACATCAGGATGCACATATTTTGGACAACCACTATAACCGCTAGTCATATCTGTAAAACTTGCTCCACCATCTGTAGATTTCATAATCGAACTTGCACCATAAAAACCCGTGTACACATTGTTTTCGTCCAACCAATTAATATCGCCTGCTTCGACATAAGAATCCAAAACCACTTGACTCGCCAATGTCCCATCTTCATTAAAATGATAAATATTCCCATCAGCAAATTGACCGAAAATATAAAACATATCTGGCTGTGCAGGAATAGTTCGAAAATGCAAACTGGCAGGAAGTGAAATTCCAGTTGCCGTATTTAGATTTACTAAAAAATCAAAACTTGCGCCGCTGTCGGTTGATTTATAAATACAAGGTTGATTGCTCGAATTAAATAATCCGAGGTAAAAAACATTGCTGTCATCGTGGTCTTGTTCGAGTCCGAAGAAGTTATACGTTCGTTGATATATTCCAAAAGTTGAATTATTCGTGTACTGACTGGTGTAAGTATGATTCGGCCCACCCGTCGAATTATCGAATGCTAAAGACCAAGAATTCCCTCCATCAATTGAGCGATAAACTTCTTTTCCAAAAGTTGATAACAATACATTTACAGCTGCCTTCGACATCGCTAAATAATAGGGTCGAGTGTTAGGATTATCTATTCTATTCAGCTGTGGACTCATCGACCAATCAATTCCACCATTTTCACTTTTTAATAAACCTGCTTCGGTAGCTGCAAAAACCACCGAAGTATTCAAACTACTCGCCTCAATATCTCCGTAATAATAATCTCGATTGGCATAAGTATTTGTCCCATTCGCAAAAGCCGCATCACTCAATGTCCACGTATCTCCTTGGTCTTGACTCACCCAAAGTCCGCCGTAAGAATAGCCCGCAAAAAGATTATCCGTATTATATGGATTGATATAAACACGATCACAAAAACCACCTGTCAAGGAAGAAGTTGTTCCACAAGTAGTTTCCTCAGCGTAGTTTGGGCCGATGGCATCCCACGTTCCAGTTGTAGTTTCTGCTAAAATATTTATATCATTTGAAGTTGGTTTAACTTGCTCGGCCTCAGCTTGATGAGGAATGTATTCACCTTGGGGAGTCATGCTTAAACGAGCATCTTGCAACCAACGGATGAATAATTTTTTCTGTAAACTTTTCTCTTTTCTATGTTCGGAAAAATAACCATTGTACATGCTTTCGGCAATCAAAACATTTGGATTGGCGCTATTCATTTCGAGCCACCAATTGGTTGAACTGTGATCTACTTTTTCAAATTTGAAATGGTTTTCTTGAATTTGGTTTTCATCAAGAAAAATTTGTGCTTGAGTGGAAGTGAAAAATGTAATTAATAACAGTATAATTACATTTTTAAAAAAAGAGAATTGGTTGGACATTTTGTTTGTATTTTGTTTTGGAAAAAAGATGGGACAAAATACATTTTTTCTAAATATTTTTAATGCTTTTATAAATCCTAGCACGTAAAACACGTAGCTGTCTGCTTTAGGAATGCGAATAAAGTAGATACAACTTGCAAGCCTGGACAAAAGGTAGTGACGAATATTCTGAATGGAAAAAAACCTTTTCGCGGAAAAACGGAAAGCACTCAGTTAGTTTGTGGACACTGCGAAACGGATCAAGAAGTGAGTCATCCTGTTTTGAAAAAAACCCTAAATGTATTGTTATAAAAAATAGTGAGTATAGAAGGTTCGATTTAATTTATTCGATTTTTGGATTGCTGGTAGAAGAAATAAATTTAAAAAGAGTAGGTTACAAAACCGACTCTTTGCGATTGGCTAAATAGTTTAAAACATAAATATTATAGCTAGAATGGGCAGAATTAAAAATGACACAAGTTTGTTAAAATAAGGCTAACTTTGACCTACCATGTCCACATACATAGATAATATAATGCCTCCCAGAAACTTCATTCTAAATATTGTTACTACCCAAAATCGATTATGGAATGGTCAAACAATATTCTTTTTACTTAAAAAACAGATCGTATCTTTTTTTAAAAAGTGAATTTATTTCCACTATTATATACCATTAAATGAACCTGATAAAATCTATCTCCCTATTTTTACTTTGGTCAATTACGACTAGCATCAGCGCACAAGTAGAAACTGAAGTTATACTCCAAGATGTTTCCATTAATGGATCAGTCGTCCAATTTAATATTTACTTGAACACCACAGATTCAAGCCCAGGTAATTTACTCCTTGGTGAAGCAGACTTTGTGATGACGTTTAATGATTCCGTCTTCTCCAATCCAACTTTCTCAAAAATCAATTCTAATACTTTCCAACCCAGCATTCCCGGAAATGATAATGCTTACTTGACTAATACTCATTACGATAATTTTACGATACCACTTGCGATATCTACTAATGAATTAATCATAAATTTAAGAGCTCCTTCTCCTACTTCATCTACCATCAATACTATGGTAGCCAACATCAATAGTACACCCAACGTCCACCGATTAAGTAGATTTCAACTAGATGGATATATTTCTGGCCCGCTTGATTTAAAATGGAAGATAGGAGGTAGTGGACAATCTACTCGTATTTTATCTTTTGATACTCTTACCCCCTTTTTACAATCAGAAGCTTTAGTGATTGGAGTAAATCCTAGTCCTCCTTCGGACTGCCCTGACAATCTAAACAGCATCGTAGCTCCAATTGTTATTGTAAAAAACAGCAGTTGTGATTCATTGCAAAATACTGCAACGGGAGGAATATTCCTTCCTTCAATACAAACTTGCCCTAATGGTTCGACTTTGGAATATTCCGAAAATTCCGGATCAACTTGGTCTATATATATTCCAACTTATGATCAAACCAATTCGATGTCGGTCTGGACAAGATGCGCTTGCAATGAAGATGCTAATATTTCCAGTCAAATAGCAATGGTCAATTCTCAACCTCCAAATTGTAATATAGGAGGATGTAACGTCAATATAAATATAGATAATGGCGACCTCATAATTACTGGATTAGTTGACCAACCTAATCTAAAAGTTTTTCAGGAAAATTGGGGACCGATGGTCTACGAATGTAATTTCTGGGCAACTCCTTACTGCAATGAAACACAAATAATTTCAGGATTACCTATTGGTAATTACATTGTTAGAATTATCACTCAAGCACCTTCCTCTTGTGATATTAGCCAACCTATTTCTATAACTTCAGTTGGCCCTTGTGCGACTCAAGGTGGCGACACGGATGCGGATGGCATTTGCGATAATCAGGACAATTGCCCTGACCAATTCAATCCTGACCAATTAAATACGGATGGGGATACCGTCGGGGACGCTTGCGATAATACTCAAGGAGAATGTGATAGTCTGACCAACCTTGCACTCAATCAACCGACTAATCAAATGGGTACTCTGGAAGTGAATGAAATTACGGGAAGTGCTCCCAAGGCCGTTGACGGGAATCAAAATGGAATTTTCTTCACCAATAATTCTTCCGTTTCTGCAACCTCTTACGGAAGCCAACCTTGGTGGGAAGTGGATCTCGGTAGCAATTTTCTTATCGAAAAAATCAATTTCTTTAACCGTACAGATGGTACCATGGTCAGTAATAATTGTCATGTGATGATTTCGAGTGTACCATTTAGTTCAGGAAATTTAGCGAGTGCTCAGGCTCAGGCGGACTTTAGTGAATTCATTCCCGGACAAGTAGGGAGTCCAAGTATTTTAAATCCAAATACTGAAGGAAGATATCTACGTGTTCAATTGAATGAAAGTGGATTTTTGATGATTGCAGAATTGGAAGTATTTGGATGTGAACCTGCGACAACATTGACGACTACAACTACAACTTCCTCCAACTTATTACAATTTACTGCCATTAAAAATAGTCGAAACAGCCAATTGAATTTAGTGATGCAAAAAGAAGAACACATTGATTATTATGAATTAGAACATGCAGTCAATAAAACTGACTTTGAATTTTTCGAAAGAATACCTGCTCGTAAAAAGTTAGAATTAACCAGCTATCAATGGATCCATGGTTCTCCTTTTTCAGGCGAAAATTTTTATCGCCTAAAAATATGGAAAGACGATGGTACTTATTTTTATAGTCCAACTAGAAGAGTTCATTTCAAAAATGACTTTAGCAAAATTGTAATTTTCCCAAATCCATCGAATGATAAAATTCGTATTTCCCTAAAAAGTTTTACTGGTAAAAAGGGGGATATAGAGATTTACAATTTATTAGGACAATTACAATATAATCAACAATATCTTTCCATCCCACTATTTCCGGTAAGTGTGGATGTTAGTAAATATGTTCCCGGTATTTATACAATTTCAGTTAAGGTGGAAAATCACAAAAGAATTGTCACGCAATTCGTGGTCTCAGATCAGTAAAGAACAGTTCATTAGAGTTTATTCGTTAGACATTTTACGGTCACCCATAAAACTCTATTAATTAAGAGCTTGCTGGAAAATTTTGTTTTGGCAAAAAATGTCCCAGCAAGCTCTAAGATATTCATTTGCTAAAAAAATAACTCATGATTTTTTTTAAAACAAAATACGTACTGTTCCTCATTTGCTTACTTGGTCAACTTCATTTATTTGGTGCCAAAGTGGCTATCAAAGTATTTTTGGAAGGGCCATATCTAAATGGAGCGATGAATGACGATTTGAGAGAGAATGGATTAATTCCGTTGAATGAACCCTACTCTTGGTTTGCTGAATTCAACCATATCAATGGCGGAGGTGGTGAGATGATGGCTAGTAATGTCTTAGACTCCACGGGAAATAATGCCATTATAGATTGGGTTTTTGTAGAACTCAGAAACGGAATTGGTTCAACTGAAGTATTGTACACCCGGTCTGCGCTGCTACAAAGAGATGGTGATATCGTAGATATTGATGGGGTTTCTATTTTAAACTTCGCCAACGCTCCGTCGGGAAATTACTTTATCGTGGTTCGACATCGTAACCATTTAGCGATTGCTACCAATAATTTTTTTAATTTAAATAATTCTGCGACGGCGGTAAATTTCACCACCTCACCCTCCATTGCCTTTGGTAATAACGCCCTCAAAAATATCAATGGAACCTGGGCAATGTATGCTGCAGATACTGATCAGTCAGGCACGATCAATCTTGAAGATCGAGATATCGCATGGAATCAGAGAAGCTCCCAAGGTTATCTGATTGCAGATGTAAATATGAATGGCGTAGTAGATTTATGGGATCGAGGATTAGCTTGGAACAACCGAAATACTACTCAACAAGTACCATCAAATACAACAGATTCAGAAATAACCATCACCGTTACTTTTGACGCTCCTATCTCCGATGTACCTAATCTTGAATTTACCAAATTTCGGTTTAATAAAGATTTTGCCTACAGCTTAACCTTAGATGATGGTAACGTGAACGATATCAATATAGTCTACCCTATTTTGAATGGCGGAACCACTCCTGATGGGCAAACACATGCTGGGCATTTTTATACGGATGGATGTGGTAATCAGCAAGTATTCCGAGTTGGATTTTCGATTATGGGTAATCACACTTATGAGGTTACCAATGGATTGAATTATATGTCTTGGTCGCAAGTGAATACTTTACTGCAAGCAGATTGGGATTTATTTAGTCATGGATTTGACCATTGTGCTTATGGATGTGATTATGTTGCAGAGGTATTAAATAATGTCGCAATCATTGAATCCAAAACTGGATTCAAACCTACTCATTTTGTGGTACCATCGGGTGATGTTGCAGGTTATACCAATCCTGCATTCAATAATGGAATGACTGCGGTGTATGATCAGCATTGGTTACTTCCAGGTAATGGAGGACTAGAGATTTTGAACCAAATGAATTTATCCCAATTCAGAATGCATCGAAATACCTTAGAAACAGAACCTACTCCCTTTGGAGATGATATCGATAATATTGCAGCCATTAGCCAAAACGATAACAAATACTGGTTTAGTGAATATGCTCATAAAATAGGTTACCCCGGCGGATCTTATGTGTTCATTTATGCGGATGAATTTAAAAACTATATGAGTTATATCGAAAATAATTATGGACGTTATGGTTCTGATAGAGTATGGTTTGCTCCCTTACAAGAAGTATATGAATATCTGGCCGTCAAAGAAAATACACAACTTTCGAACACCGTAATTTCTGGTAACCAATTGGTGATCACACTTAACTTATCCGACATACCTGATAATTTGCGGCGAAATTATCTTACTCTTTTATTGGATACGCAAGCGACTCCAACTATCACCAACATTGAAACGAATGGTGCTACTCTTACTTTCAATACCGATGGGTTAATCAATTTGAGTTGGTAAAATTGCAGGTATTTTTTGGGAAAATAATTTTACTCCCGTAGTGATGCCCTAGACAGAGCAAGAGAGTTATTGATATTAATCAACAATTCTCTTGCTTTTTTTTATAAAAAATAACAATACATTTACAAATATAATTTTACTCCATCAAATCAGGAAAAGCAGAAATAATATCTTGCCAAATCGGCTGATAACTAAACCAACCGGCAATCGGAAAACCAACTTCTTGGTTCCGAGTTTTCAAAGCAGTTTCATGATCAATGGAATGAATTTTACTGCCTGTTGACTCTGCCAAAATTTGCGCTTGACAACATCTCTCCATACTGATAAACCACCAAGCCACTTCTTCTACACTTCCTCCCACCGTTAGTAATCCATGATTCTTTAGAATGCACGCTTTTTTATCACCAAGTGCTTCTCCTATTCTATCACCTTCACTTGAATCATTTACTACACCTGTGTAATCATCATAAAGACCATGATCTTCATAAAATGCGCAAGCGTCTTGCGTGATTGGATCAAGCTTTCTTCCTAGAGATGACCAGGTTTTTCCGTAGATCGAATGCGCATGAGCAGCAGCGATTACATCAGGTCGAGCAGTATGAATTCTGGAGTGAATGGCAAAAGCAGCTTTGTTCAACATCGTATGTTTTCCTTCGATGATCTCTCCAGCTTCATTAACCAAAATCAAATCAGATACTTTAATTTTATTAAAAGATATACCAAAAGGGTTCACCCAAAAGTTATGAGGATTCTCAGGATCACGAGCGGTGATATGACCTGCAACTCCTTCAGCAAAACCGAATTTCCCGAACACTCGAAAGGCGGCAGCGAGTTGTTGTTTTCGGTGTAATCGTTCTGCTTCGATAGAATCTCGTTTAGGCATCATACCTTCAAACATAGGTGGATTAGGAATAGGCATATTGATTGATTTTATTTTTTTTAATAGTTTTAAATTGATGATGTAAAATAGAATTAATTCAAAATTAATTTATGTTACTCGTTTAATTTTTTTGGTTCTTGGCAAATCCTGTACGTACGCATGTATGGAAAAACCCGAAGGGTTTAAATATGAATAACCACCGATGAAATCGGTGGAATAGAAAAGGAATTTAATAACCGCGAAGTGGTTAAATTTATTGGTATTATTCAACTCTTCCAGAGTTGTTCCCCGCATATTTAGTGTCCTCGGATTTCATCCGAGGTTATTCATATTCAAACCCTTCGGGTTTTTCCATACATGCGTACGTACAGGATTTGTCTACAAACCATTTTTTTAAAATAAAAAAAGTCATCAACTAGGTTTAGTTGATGACTTTTTAGGGAGATTAAATTACTCACCAGGTGACTCGAAGTCCCCTGGTGAGTTGAGAATATTTTACCAAATTTTCACTCGATCCTCAGGAGCTAAATAAAGTGCATCTCCTTCCTTCACGTCAAATGCTTCATAAAAAGCAGGAATATTTCGCACTACTCCATTCACTCTAAAAAGTGCTGGTGAGTGAGTATCTGTACTCACTTGGTTTCGCAATGCTTTCTCTCTCGACTTACTTCTCCATGCTTGCGCCCACCCCATAAATACTCTTTGTGTACCTGTAAATCCGTCAATGACTGGCGCTTCTTTTCCATTCAAACTCATCTCATAAGCTCGAAGCGCAATACTTAATCCACCCAAATCTCCAATATTTTCACCCAATGTAAATTCACCATTTACATTCAAATCATCGAATACTTGAAATGAATTATATTGTTCCACCAATGCGTTAGTTCGTTTTTTAAATTCTTTCCGATCAGAATCTGTCCACCAATCCCTAAGTACTCCGTCTCCATCAAACGTACTTCCTTGATCATCAAAACCATGTCCGATTTCATGACCAATCACTCCTCCAATTGCACCATAGTTAACGGCATCATCTGCATTCAAATCAAAAAATGGTGGTTGCAAAATCGCTGCTGGAAAAACGATTTCATTCAAACTTGGATTGTAATATGCGTTAATCGTTTGAGGATTCATTCCCCATTCTTTTTTGTCAACTGGATTTTTCAACTTAACTAATTGACGTTCATATTCCGCTAAATCTGAACGTTTCATATTGCCAAATAAATCATCCGCAACAATCTTTGCAGGGTACTTTTTCCATTCATCTGGGTAACCGATTTTTGGCGTAAACTTATTCAATTTATCTAGCGCTTGCACTTTAGTTTCAGCACCCATCCAATCTAATTCATTGATACTCGCTTCGTAAGCTTTCAATAAATTATTTACCAATCCCATCATTTTGTCTTTTGCCTGCGGAGGAAAATGTTCTTTCACATAAACCTTTCCAACTACCTCACCTAAGTAAGCATTCACAGTCCCTACTGCCCGTCTCCATTGAGGTCGTTGCTCTTTAGTTCCTCTCATCATTGTTCCATAGAAAGCAAAATTTTGTTGGTCAAAATCTCCACTCAAGCGTCCTGCACTATGATTAACTACTGACCAAGTGAAATAAGTTTTCCAAGTATCCAAGTCCGTATTTTTGATAATGCCATCTACGTTTTTACTATAATCTAACTGAGCTACGACAATGCTTTTCAAATCAGCAATACCAGCCTCTTGTAAGTAATCATTCCAAGCGAAATTTGGCATAATCTCATCCAAAGAATCCAACGGCACTAAATTAAATAACGCCATCATATCTCTTGTATCCTCTTTTTTCATGTGCACCTTTGCCATCTTCGTTTCAAGATTCATGATAGTTTGCGCAGCTTTTCCAGCATCTTTAATTCCAGCTAGCATCAACATTTTCTCAACATGAGCAATATATTCTCTTCGAATATTTTTAGACTTATCATCATCCTTCAAATAGTATTCTCGATCGGGCAATCCTAATCCTCCTTGCCAAGTATACAAAGCATGCATGACTGGATTTTTCAAATCAGAATAAACAAATGTTCCGAATGGAGCTTCGTAACCTAACTTGTTCGCGTGAGCAAAATATTTAGCCAACTCCACATGATTTGAAATAGATTCAATCTTCTCAAATTCAGATTGCAATGGAGAACTCCCTTTGGAATTACGGGCATCCTTATTCATATAAGAAGCATAAAGTCCACCTACTTTTTGTTCATCAGAACCATCTTGATTTTCTGACGCAGCAGCAAACTCAATGATTTTTTTGACATCTTCTTGAGACTTGTCATTAAGCAATGAACCAATTCCATAGCTAGATTTATCGCTTGGAATTTCAGTTTCATTGATCCACTTTCCATTGATATACATTTGAAAATCATCACCAGCCTTGACAGCCTTGTCCATATTTTCCAAAAGTAATCCAGAGGTCAATTCTATTGGAGTATCAATTGGAGCTTCGATTCCATCTCCGCAAGAAAATTGTAACAGTACAATTACGAAAAATAAGAAAGGCATTAAATTTTTGAAATTTTTCATTATTTAGTTTTAAGTATAAAAATAAAGATAAGGAATGCGAATAAAATAGATTCAGAATTTTCGGTCGCTTATTTTGTTCTTAGTTTTTGCTTTGAAAGCATGAGTTTATCTGAATAAATGATTGATTTCAAAGGGGAAAATAAGGACAAAAGTAATAGTGAAAACTCTGAATCTATTTAGTTCGTATTCCTAAGTATTAAATACGTTGATAAAAAAGACAAATAAGTTTATAAGAAGTGACAGATGCTATCAAGTTTTTTTTTTACAAAAAACGTTTGCTAAACTTAAAAAGTTTATTGGCAAGCGTCATCTCAACAAAAATGACTCTCCATCATTAAAATGGAAAGCCATCAGTATTTAATACTTAACGCTCATAGCGTTTTTTAAATATTTTGGGTATGCTTATCTTTTAAATTGAAATTTCAACCATAAAAATCCAAGACTACAGGCACCCATTTTTCTAAATAATAAAATTGTTAAATGGAAAATGTTCTAAATCATTTTAAAAAAATTTCAATTCAGCCCAATTAACATATTTAAAGTTTTGTGGTTCGAGACGATCACCATTATAATTAAATCCGTCTTGGAAAACTATAATCCCTTTGGGAAAATTAACGCTAAGTGAGTCACTTACAATATCTAAACCATCTGTTTCTTCTACTCCATCCAAATTTTTAGATGCTTTAATTTTAAAACTCCCCAAGTAATCATTGTTTCCTTTTCGATCAAAAACAGCATAAGAAAAATTTCCTTGACTACTCGCAATTAGAAATCCCTCCTCCCCTTTTTCATAAATACTTATCCCTTCAATATCATAAACGATATTTGAATTTGAATCATCACTTTGCCTGATAAAGGTTTTGTTGGCTCCAGTTGCTGGTGAGATTTCCATTTTCCAAATTCCTTTCCCCTCTTCTCCGACATATAAAAAACCATATCGATGATCAGCTACCATCCCTTCTGTTTGGGAATCAAACTGAACCGATCTTTTGAGTTCTAATTCAATCCCTGCTGTCCCTTCCAATAATTCAAATTGTTGCAGGAGACCATTCTTACCATTAATAATCGCATAAGACTTATCGGTCTTGTGATCTTTTGCAAAACAAAAACCATAGATATCATCAATTAAAGAAGTATCTACAGATAGTGAACCCGTAGCAATATTTTGCAATTTCCCTGTAGCGTCTATCTTTAATAAATCAATAGATTGATCGCTCCGATTGCTACATCCCAAAATAGTGATAAGACTATCTTGGAAAGGAAAATCATAAATAATATCAACATTATTTACATTACCTAAAGGATAATATCCAACTTCGTCTCCAGTCAAATTATAGACCGCCAGTCCTCCTTTTTTGTTGGTACCATAAATTAAACTTTTAGAGGGCTCCGCAGGATTAACCCAAATAGCCGGATCGTCGGCCGCATCTTCTGCTGAATTAGCATGAATTGCATTAGTTTCAATAGCTGAAAAAACCGTATGTTGAATTTTATCTTGCGCAGCATATGCAGCTACCAATGCGAGAGAGTCATCTCTAACTTCTTGCTTAGTCTCAATATTTATTGACGGTGATTTGATTTGTCCTTCCTTAGATTGGCAAGCAATAAAAAATATATTAATTAGTATAAATAAAAATAACCTTGACATGATTTTATTTTTAATGGAAAAAAAATAATTCGCCGAACATGAGGTAAGAACTTGTTCGGCGAATTTCAGTTACTATAAATAATTTTTCTTAGTTAGTTAGGTCAAACTTTACACCTAAATCAAAACGGGCATTATAGTACTCTGTTTGCATCGTTCGATTGGAAACACCTTGAAAATATCTTAAAGGTTGGTTCAATAAATTATTCGCGTTAACATAAATAACCCAATTGTTGTTAATACTATAACTAAAATTTAGGTCTAGGTAAGTTGCTTTATCATAATATCGATCAGAGAAATTTTCACTCCCTACTTCATCAATAAAGTCGCTAGCAAAGTTGAATGAAACTCTTGAAGTAAATCTTTTACCCTCATATGACAAGGAAGCATTCAAGGTATGTTGTGGCGAGCCAGGTAAATCTAATTGATCATCTTCTCTTCCTTCAAAGTTAAAATCAGTCACCTCAGAACTAATAAAAGTATAATTAAAATAAACTCCAAGACCAGAAAGTGCAGGAGCTATAAATCCTAATTGTCGCTGAAAAGCAACTTCGAAACCTAATAATGAAGCGTTCCCTCCATTGATCGGTTGAGTATAAGTATCCCATTCTCTCCCTTCAAAGGTGTAATCATTAAAACTTTGGTTCACGATAAAGTCGCTAATATCTTTGTAAAATAAACCTCCCGAAACAATCCCTACATTTCCAAAATAATGCTCTACCATCAAGTCAAAGTTCATGGAAGTGGTTGCTCCTAATTCAGGATTACCAATGGATAATTCAACCCCATCTGCAATTTCTCGATAAGGAACTAAATCAAAATAATTTGGGCGAGCAAGGGTATTCGTAAAGGCAAATCGTAAAACACTTTGAGGAGTTAGATCATATTTTAAATGTAAGCCTGGAAGGATATTTAAATAATCACTTTTCACTTTTGGTGTAATGTCTAAAGTTTCTTCTTCGTCATCATATTGGAATCCTTGATATTCAAGGTTGGTTTGCTCTAATCGAATACCTGCTACTAATAAGAATTTTTTTCCAAAATTTTGCTCCACCATTGCATAGCCACCAAATATATTTTCTGATGCATCAAAGTTACCAGCCATCTCACTTAGGTCTTGTTCCCCTTCGAATAATGCACTTGTCAAATCGAGATCTCCAATAAATTCTTTTGCCGTAAATGAACCGATACTGTAGTCACCTGCAAGAAAGTTCTCTTTAGACAAGTCTGAAACATTGGTGATACTATTATTGAATACCTCATCTACAGTAGGTTCGTAAGTATAAAAATCATTGTTTCGACTTTTTGACTTAGTCCGAATACGAGCACCAAATTTTAATTTAGATTGGTAAACTCCATCTCTGATTGGTAATTCAAAATCCAATCGACCATTGATATCTTCATCGATAGTATTTTGAAATTCCTCGGTCAATTCATCTAACTCCCAAGCTGTACTGGGGTTTTGAAAAGTTACCTCGGTAGCTGAAATCATTGGCTTTGCTGGATTTGAAAAATCAACATCTACCGGAACAACATCGTCTGTAACTATATTGTAGTATCGTTCATTGGGTCGATTTTCAGAAGCCTTTGCATAATTCCCAGACCAGTCCATTTTTAATTTCCCAAAAAGATGATTCCCTGAGAGCGATAAGTTTAACATGTCTTGATCTTCCAATCGAGCATATTTATTATCTCCCGTTCCGGCTTTAGTTTGTCGTTCCAATCCAGCGACCCATTGCCCTCCATCATTTTCAATATCTCCATAAACAGCTCGGTATCTATTTTCCCAATCTTTACGGTTATTATAAATTCCTTTAAAAAAGATGGTATGATTTGAGTTAAACTTATAATCCAAAGACATAGAATAACTTTGCCGTATACGTTGCAAGTAGTACTGTCTAATTTGAATTTCTTCTGGCCAAAATTCCTCTCCCTCGTCAAATTTATCATTATCGTTTTCATCATCATAAGTCCACTCTGCTTCCGTATTATCAGAACCTAAATTATTATTAAAATAAGAAGCACTTACAATAACGCCGAGCTTATTATTAGCTATTCGGTCACCAAAGATCAAAGAACCATTAAAGGTAGGTTCTTCTGCAAAAATATTATAGCCCACCCCAACCGTTCCAGAAATTCGTCGTTCATAAGGTGCCGCACGAGTTACCAAATTGACGGAACCACCAATCGCATCAGCATCCATATCAGGAGTTACTGCTTTGCTAACTTCAACTGCCTGAATCATATCCGAAGGAATTAAATCCAATTGAATTGACCTAACTTCTGCCTCGGCAGAAGGAATACGTTCGCCATTAATCGTGATGGAATTCAGTTGAGGTGCAGTACCTCTAATATTTCCAAATCTAGCTTCGCCTTGATCGTACTGTACATTAATCCCAGGAATCCGTTTTATCGCATCACCAATATTCGCATCAGGGAAACGGCCGATTTGATCAGCAGCAATAACATTTGTAATATTATAATTATTCTTTTGACTACTAAGTGCCCGAGCTTGGCCTCTTAGTTGGCTAGTCACTACTAACTCTTTTAAGTTAATTCCTTGAATCATTTCAATATCCAAAACTGTATTTTTTCCTTCGACAACACTAAATGAAATCTCTCGGTCTTGATACCCAATAAATGAAATTTTCAAGACATTATCTCCAACTGGAAAATTTACAAATGAATAAGATCCATCTTGATTAGTGGTTGTACCTCGCACGTCATCAATAATTAAGCTTGCACCCGCCAGCGGTAATTTTGATTCATCTATGATACGACCACTTAACACACCCGACTGTGCATTTAGTCCAAAATTTACTAGTGCACAAATAATAACAATAAATAGGTTTTTCATTTTTTACGTTTTAATTATATTCCAAATGGATTGAAATATGATCTATTATTTAATTGCGCAAAACTAGAATGTGAAAGTAACCTGTGTTATAATGTGTAGTTAATTAAAGATGAAGATTAAGGAACAATATTTAGTTAATGTAAAATATGAACTATCAAACCTTGGAGCATTTCTATTTTTCAATGGTTGACAACTCTAAAAGTTTGTTAACCGTTTTCCAATTCCTTGTCGTTGCAGATACTTTTAATTTTTTCTCAAAAAAAATATTGGTTAACTTCGATTGGTGATATTTTCCTTGGATAAAAATAAAGACATTGTCTTCGATTATTTGAAATAAATCAGGCGAGTAATCGTAGGTTTTTATTTTTGCTAAATTCTCCTCAGTTGGTACTTCGCTTAAAAAAGTAAGACATAGATTTTCAATTTGAACGTCTTCTTTTTTTCTAAAAGGATGATTCTCCACGATGCCTTTTAGCTCTTCCACACTTCGCATAATTACGGGTACATCAAATCCGTATTTTTCGAAAACCGCGTCTTTGATCTTTTTTGTAAAAGCATTGTTTTTATTTTTCTGCTTTGATTCAAAAATGACATTTCCACTTTGGATATAAGTAATGATGTTTTCAAAACCTAAAGATTGATACAGCGCCCTTAAATCTGCCACTAAGATTTTACGTTTTCCGCCGACATTAATTCCTCGGAGGATGGATATGTATTTTGTCATGATTTACTTTTTAGTAAAAATAAAAACATTCTTTAAAAAGAAACCTTTCAGCAAAGAATAAAACAACCTCTTTCTTTTACCCAAAATATAATTACAATATTTATAAATAAACCATTCATTATTCTAATTACCAATTCAAATCTCTTTTTCAACAAAATATTAACTTGTTATAATATTTTTCTAAAATATAACCTAATTCTACTTTTTATCTAAAAATAGTCTACTTTTGCGCCCTTTTAGAAGAAACAAAATATTACAAACAACTTACCTAACAATACTTTTACAAAATAGTATTGTTGTTTTCCAAAACTATATTTCTATCTCAACGTAATTCTTAACCTAAAGAAATTGGCCAAAAAAGACCATTGCTTCAAATAAGTATTTTATGAAAAAGTATTTTAACCTATTCGATCTATCTCTAAAAGTAGATTACAAAACAGAGATTCTATCTGGATTAACTGTGGCACTTGCCTTGATACCTGAGGCAGTTGCCTTTGCATTAATTGCTGGCCTTGATCCTCTAGTAGGATTGTACGCAGCATTTATGATGGGCTTAGTGACTTCGATTTTAGGAGGTCGACCGGGAATGATTTCTGGTGCGACTGGTGCAGTAGCAGTTGTGTTGGTTGTTTTAGCAAAGGACTTTGGTGTCGAGTATGTTTTTGGAGCAGTTATTTTGGCTGGTTTGATGCAAATAATCGCGGGGGTATTGCGTATGGGTAAGCTGATGCGTCTCGTTCCGCATCCTGTTATTTTCGGATTTGTGAATGGATTGGCGATAATTATTGGGATGTCTCAATTAGACCAATTTAAGGTAAAAGATGCTGTTAATCCTGAGATTTTACATTGGATGACCGGACCAACATTGTATTTAATGATTGGTTTGGTTTTGCTTACTATGTTGATTATCTGGGGTTTACCTAAGTTAACCAAAATGGTTCCTTCGTCCTTAGTGGCTATTTTGGCAGTTTGGGGAATTGTGGCTGCGATGGGATTAGATACGCGAACAGTAGGTGACATTGCATCTATTTCTGGTGGTTTCCCTCCTTTTCATATCCCTAATCTTCCTCTTACATTTGAGACTTTCCAAATAATTTTTCCTTATGCAGCAATTATGGCTGGAGTTGGTTTGATTGAAAGTTTGTTGACGTTGAATATTATTGATGAGATTACGGAGACGCGTGGACGTGGAAATAAGGAAGCGGTGGCGCAAGGAATCGCAAATATATTGTCTGGCCTTTTCTCAGGTATGGGAGGTTGTGCGATGATTGGTCAGAGTTTGATTAATATTTCTTCTGGAGCACGAGCAAGGTTATCTGGAATATTTGCATCAATCATGTTATTAGTTTTCATCATGTTTGGAGCGAACTTGATTGAGCAATTACCGATGGCAGCTTTGACAGGTTTGATGATTATGGTGGCGATTGGAACGTTCGAATGGGCGAGTTTGAAGACCTTTACGAAAATGCCTAAGTCTGATATTTTTGTAATGGTCTTGGTTACTTTGGTGACTGCAGTTTTGCATAATTTAGCATTGGCAGTTGTCGTCGGAGTGATTATCGCAGCATTGGTTTTTGCTTGGGATAATGCAAAAAGAATTCGTGCGAGAAAACATGTTGACGAAGATGGTATCAAGCATTATGAAATTTATGGGCCATTGTTCTTTGGCTCAGTATCTGTTTTCAATGAAAAATTTGATGTATTAAATGATCCTGACGAAGTAATTATTGACTTTGCAGAAAGTCGAGTGGTGGATATGTCAGCAATCGAGGCCTTGAATAAAATTACCGAACGATATCATAAAGTTGGGAAAAAAGTACACCTTCAGCACTTGAGTAAAGATTGTCGGGCATTGCTAGAAAATGCAGATGCAATCATTGATGTAAATGTGGTGGAAGATCCTAAATATAAAATGGCAGTGGATATTATTCGATAATTATTCTTTTATTTTTTTATAAAAAACCGAATAGTACTGATGTGCTATTCGGTTTTTTATTAAAACTTGAATGTAAATCGAGCAAGATTATCGAAAGGAAGTTCTTTTTTGATTTCATTATTTTCAAGATAAAGAAAACCCAAACATAAATAAATTTCTCTACGGTACACTTTTTTTGAACATGCGCAATCCCTTGTGGTTACCCAATATGATGGCGATAACTACAGCGATATTGGGCAATCACAAGAGATGCCCCTACAGAAGAACCTCTTGAATTTAAAAATTCAAGAAGTTCTTTTCTTAATAAAATCTACCTACAACTTCCTGACGAATCAGCATAATTATTATTTCCGGTCATCACTACACTTCTGATATAATCTGCCCTTCCATTATTATGTCGAACTACATCAACTCCTATTTCATTCGCATCAACATTAAGAATAATATTACGATGAGATGGACTGTTCAATAAAGAAAATACAAAACCCGCCGCAGTCGTATATCCACTATCCAAACATTCACCAACCATCGCAGAAGGGTAACCAACTGATTCTGCTCGGCAAGCAGGAGATCTTCCTTGGCTATCAATATGTCCTTTAAAACTCCCTCGGTCAGAAGCTAAAAGTGAAGAAGCTTGAGCTAATTTCCCATTTGTTTTCAACACAGGTAATAGCCTTGACATCGAACGGAGATGGTTAATCGTCGCTTGTAATTTTTAAAGATTTTCATCTTGACAATTTTGACTATTATCATAGCAACGCATAACTAAATCATTACCTACAGCTATCGCATTGACAGAATTATTACTTTGCCCAAGTTTAGTGTATCGCAATTTAGCTAACTCATCAGCATAAGCTCTAGGGTTAGCTCGAATAATATTGAGCTCTGTGATTATCTGTTGTCCCAATAAGTTAAGATTTAAATTAGCCAGAACACCTTGCGGCGGACTTGGAATATACGCTTCGGCACATTCGCCAACTCGGTCAATTTGGTAAGGATTCAAATAATACCTTTGCCCTCTGCGGGAGCCTCCTGTAACACATTTCGCATATAAATATCGTTGAGCCACATAAATTAATCCTTGCCCTACGATCATTGCTCTGACTACAGTCCCATCCGAAAGATTAAGACAAACGTAAGTACCCTTATTCAGGTTTGACGTATTTTGATTGCTGCGTCCCTTGGCGGTAGTGTTCCCTAAATTATTTTGAACATTTAACCTATTATTTCTCAAGTCAGTATTAGAAGTTTGAAATTTGTTCTGATTGGAAAGCGATTGATTGTTAGAAGGATTGATTCGATTGCTATTCTGTTGGTAACTTGTAAGGCTAAGTTGAGATGATCTATTTGACCAAATTTCTTGTCGATTTTTGTTAATCAAAACTAGACTACCCTTATTAGTCAAAATTACTTTATCGCATTGTCCAAGCAAATTTCGATTAGCATCATTTCCATATGTTGCGCACCATTGTTGGTTTAGTTTACTGACGAAACAAAGGTTGCAATCGGTATTAACATTGAATGCACTTATCCTAGGTGGACTGTTGAGACGCCCAGCTGATGGAGCTCTCCAAATTTCTCGCCCTGCTCTCATGGTAATTTTTTCATTACAAATTCCGCAAGTTTGAGTTTCGAGAATTTCTTCAATGACTAATTTGCCTTGATTGGTGACTCTCAAATGAAATTCACCATTAACGGAAGTTAAGTTTTGGCCTTCCAATAATTGATCATTGGGACGCATACTTCCAGTATATTTTTGGGTGGAAGTACTGCCTACGCAATTGGAAAAAATCTGCGCAGTTAACTTTTGGCTAGGAAAAATCGAGAGTAAAATTAAGGTAAAAACTAAACTAAAAAGAAAAGTGTTTTGGTTTTTCTTTTTCCAAATAGATATATTGGAAAAAAGAAGAAGGAGGTTTAAATTGTAATTCATTGGTTTGTTTTTTATGGTTTTTAATTACAAGGTTTAGGGAAAAATCATTGACATAATGATGAATTTCTGAAATTAATTAAAATCAAAATGTCAATCAAAACGCTCAAATAGTAAATGATTAATAATCAAAGATTTGGGTGATGAAATCGTGCTTGTTTTTTGATTTCAATTGACATTTTGATTTTGATTTTTTCGATTGGGCTGGATTCTATTTTTATAATGGTTCCTAAATTAATTAAATAAATTAATTTTTTGTTCTATCTGCTCGTTTTTCTTTTATGACTCTTTTTCCCTGCTTGATGTTATTTAATCTCCATAATTATTCCCCGCCATTTTTCGTTTACTTCACATGAAAAATATCGCACATGTAACATTACTCCTCGGCCTCTTAATCATGTGCTTTCGTTGGGGTTCAGACCAGCAATCTTTACCTAATGAAAAGACAAAAATTGGTCTCACTCAAAAACGAGCAGAGATCGTTCAATTGGCTACACAGTTAATAGATATTAAATATAGGAATGCTGGAAGGTCACCTGAAACTGGTTTTGATTGCTCCGGTTTTACAAGTTACGTGCTGAAAAAAAATGGGATTAAAATTCCTGCGCATTCCTTAGCGCAACTTAAAAGAGGAGTGACTCAAACAATTGAAAATGCCCAAGTTGGAGATTTAATATTTTTTAAAAAACCTTCTGCTACTGCTCCTTTTCATGTGGCGATGATCTATCAAAATATCAATGGTCAAATCAAAATTATCCATAGCACCTCCTCCAATGGAGTGGTGATCAATGATTTGACAAAATCTAAATATTGGAATTCGAAAGTGTGGAAAGTAAAAGATGTAATTGAGCAAGAAACGATTGACGGGTAAAATTAAGCTTACTTTTTTAGTCAAAAAAAAACACGAAGGACTTTATTTTACTGAGTAAAATAAAGTCCTTCGTGTTTTTTCTTCCATTTATTAAATTTAAGAAATTCCTAAAAGTAAAAATGTCCCTTCCACTTCGTAAGTAGTCATCCCTTTTGGAACAACTTCGTTGGCAAAAGTTTTTTGACGAATAAGTCTATAAACACCTTTGTAGGTTTTTCCATTTTCAAGATGAATAGCTTGTCTTCCACCAATCGAATCATTGAGAGAAAAAATTAACATAAATCCAATTTTACCAAACTTAGGTCGATCCAAGAAGGCCGCTGCTTGAATACAATTTTTCATTCCTAAAGATCGAATTGGATCATTAAAAACAATGCTATTTTTAGCGGAAGCAAACTTTCCAGATCTACTACCAGCTCTAGATCCGATTTGGTCATAAGAAGTAGGAATATCGCTTCTGTTAGAGATTTCGCTATTCTTCCCATTCTCCGTTCCATCAGTTACTATGATCGTTAATCCATTTTCATCCACTTGAAATTGGGATTGAGCAGAGTAAGAAACAAATAATAAGCAGCTGATCAGTAATAAATATTTCATGATTTTCTTTTTTTAAATTTTAAGTGAGACCACAATAGAACGCAGGCTACAAAGATAAAATTTTATTTCCTGAGATGCATATATTTAAAGTCTGAGAGGAGTCAATATTCAAGCTGGTCGCTGCGCTCTCGGTCAGAAATTAGGGACTTCTTGATCTACCTACTTACCATTTTCCCAATTTGTACTTACTATTATTTCAGAAGATGGGAAATACTAAAAGCGCCTGACCCTTGACCAAGAGCGCAGCAATTAACCTGAATACTGACTCTTAAGTAGATACAAAATTAGTTATCTATTCTTGATTTTCCGCAATGATAGCTTTAGCTTTTTCCGCTTCCTCTGGAGCTACATATATTTCAGCTACTCCTAATCGAAACTCATCATCCTTCTTATCTAATAAGACAGGCAAGAATCCATTATTTTCCAATAAACTTTTGATTACCTCAGCTTGATATTCTTCACTAGCTGTGTATATTTTTATCCATCCTGCTTCCATAATGATTTATTTTTATTTTATTAAAAAAATGAATACAAATTTGATCCTTGTAAAGATGTAAAAGAAATTGTAATTATTTCACTCTAAACAGAAATACCATATTAATTTTCGCCAAATGGTTTACTCTCGGTGCTGCCCTAGCCCTTCTCCCAAATGTTCCAACGCTGCAATAATTCTTAAATAACAATTGGTGGAAGTGTACCACTTCTAATTTATTTTCTCGAAGAAATTGACGAATTATTTGTAGCGACTCGTCACAGTCATCTAGATTAGAAAAAACTCACACCATTTTTCAGATCTTTTTTTACCACGAGCAATAAAAAAATAACCAGAGGCACGAAGCGGACTCGGAGTACTATAAAATTTGAATTTAAATTTCTCCTCATTACTCCATTCTACACATTTGATATAGTAGTCAATCACATTTTGTAATTGATCGATAATTTCATTCTTAGATACATATTTTTGATAGTTTTCTTAAAAGAAAATAGCGAAAAGCATCCTCATAAATTGCCGCAATAATTAGTGTGTGCTAAGTTCATGGACAGAATTAATCATGAGTTTTAAGGACAAGATTTTTTCGATACTTTTTCTTAAAAAATCCTTGCATAGCCTAGTTCTGGAAGTATTTTTTTAGGAAAAATAGCGGAAAAAGATGTTCTTAAAAATAGGATTAATTTTGTCTATGAACTTACTTAACGGAAGCACTATTGGCAACAATTCAAACCTATGCTATCTTGAAAGATGATCCAAACCAAGGATCGGAAGGAAATTATAAAACACCTTAGTATTTTTTCAGTTAGGTAGGTTTTCTATTTCTGATTTAAAAACCCTCTACCATATGTTCTTAAATAAAATCAATAGCGAGACAATAAAAAGAATTCGGAAAATATCACCAGTTTACTTCGAATATTTTCCTGAGTATTGATTAAATTATCTAAAAATTACCGTAACTTTCTTAGGAATGCGAACTAAATAGATTCAGAATTTTCACTACTTCTTTTGTCCTTATTTTTCCCTTTAAAATCAATCATTTATCCAGATAAACTCATGCTTTCAACGCAAAAACTAAGCACAAATAAGCGACCGAAAATTCTGAATCTATTTAGTTCGCATTCCTTATCTTGATAACTTTAAATTTAATAATAAAAAAATGGTTACAATCTCAAAAGAAGAAAATAATTTCCACTTCAACGTAGAAGGTTTACACAAGTTATGGGCTTTAAAAAGTCACCTGATCATCCCTATTAGTAATGTTGCTCGGGTCTATCAAAGTAAAGATGAATTGAGTGGATGGTGGAAAGGAATTAGAATGCCTGGCACCTATATACCAGGACTCATTAGAGCAGGAACGTTTTATCAATCTGGAGAAAAAACATTTTGGGATGTTGTCAATCAGAAAGATGCCATCATCATTGAATTGGAAAATGAGCGTTATAAAAAATTAATTATTCAAGTTGAGCATCCAGCACAGGCCATCGACCTGATCAATGACTCCCTAGAATTTGTTTAATTTTTATTCATCCCATTTTTCACAAGTCAATTTTTCCTTAGTAGAAATATTCAAAATGGTACTTCCTGCTAGAGTACTCTCTACCCCGTTTCCTGTTGCTAGATTAGGAACTTCACTTTCCTGCTTGTCTTGCTTACCAGAAGAAATAGTGTAATCCTTGAAGAGTTGTTTCACCATTTCACCTTGGTAAAAATAGTCACGTTGAACATTCACGTCATCTTTGGTGGTAGCATTTCCCTGATCATCTTGTCCGTCAAAATTCCAAACACTAGATTGATGGAACCCAAAAACAAGTGCTCCATTTTGAAAATAATAACTAGACTCTTGACCATAGTGATCTCCCATCACAAAATTATGATTGGCCTTCAATAAAGTATCTCCCTTAAAATAAAATACAAAACCTCCGTCTTGAGGATCGTCAGGACAACTATAACTCAGCTCTTTTTTTAATACTTGATCATCGCTGAGGAGTGCTTCTATCCTCCCAAATTCTTTTCGAATCTCTACAATTACCTTTTCAGTATCCGCTACTGGAGCAGTCGATTCTTTGATGACTTCTTGATCTTTTACGGTAGGTTGGATTTCCGTAGTTGCTGCTTCGGCTGCTGCTTCCGCAGATGTTGTCGTATTTTCATTGGTGCTGCAAGCGGTAACCAAAAATAAACTGAGGCAAAAGAGAATTGATTGATTTGTCATTAAGCAAAATTATTAGTTAAAAAATCATGAAGACAAAGATACCTGAAATCTTGTCTAATTATTAATTCAATTATTGCCATACAGACTTAATACCAGAAGTTACTTTTTTATTTTAATTCGGTTTAAATACGACTCCGCCGAGGTCGAGGAAGGCTGTTTTTTTTCGCGAAATACTTATTCCACAATCTTCCTAACAATATATTCACGGGTTCCTAAATTAGTTATTTTTATAAAACAAACTTCTTCTCTTTGCGGTAATAGTTGAAGGATTTTATTCATAAGTCTAAAAAAAATCTGATCGCAACAATTCAAAAAAACAAAACCACTTCATTTGATTTTTAAAAGTTAGTTAAAAACTCAACAATCAAAAAAGCAGTTTTCGAGTTTGTTTTTTCTTATCGTCGCAATCAGATCAACTATATTAGAAACGAAAATCTCAAGTAAAACGACTCTCTGAGTCGTTCCTCGTCCTACAACTCTCCGAGTCGTAAACGGTATACTTTTTTTACGATTCTGGAGAATCGTGTTACGGTTAACGACTTGGAAAGTCGTATTACAATTTGATAAAATCCACTACCCTTTCTATCACCTCCGGACTTTTGATCAAATGAAAGTGCCCAAATCCATCCGTCACTTGCAACTCTGCGTTTTTCCAATGCTTCACCATTTTTTCTGCTTCCGCAAAATCCACTTGCTCATCTTGTTTGTCATGCACAATTAATGCTTTTTCTATTTTCAAAAATGGATTGATGTATTCGAAATTAGTTTTTCCTAATTCCATTCCTGACACCCGCTCCAATTTTTCAATAAAATATTTCCGAACCATCGGTGGCGCATTCATCGTCCTCAATCCATTGTAAACTGGATAAGAAAAAGCAGCAGGCGTTCCAATCGAAACAAATCTTTCCAACTCAATCGAAGGGTCTAATTTGTACATCGCATAAGCTGCAGCTGCTCCTCCAAAAGAATGACAAATCACGCCAGTCACATTTTCATATTTATTATAAAGCGCTTTTATGGCTCCTCCATATCCTATTAAATCAGCTCTTTTTCCACTTGAATCTCCGTGTGCCGGTGCATCAAAAGCCACCACTCGAAATCCTGCCTCCTTTAATTTGGGTACAAAAGATCGCAAAGCTGTCCCACGTGATTGCCATCCATGCACCAATAAAATGGTTTTTGCTCCAGTTCCCCACTCATAAGTTTTGAGCATATTTTTCCCTACTAAAATTTCAGAGATGTTAGCTTGCTCAATAACTCTATCGGATATTCTATGCTTCGCTCGATTCTGAGGCACCGCAAAAAATCGAAACGCTAAACCAGCAAACCATTTTGGGAAAACTCTTCCTAAAGTTCCAAAAGCAAATTGCATCATCTTTAATGGTAAAGCAGGATACTCCGGCTTCCGAGGTTTAGGCATTAACTTTTTTGGCAAAATCACATTAAAAGTAGTGGTCATGTTTTATTTTTTTAAACCAAACGGTCTTAAAACGTTAGACGTTTTACAAACATTCAGGTAGTTTTATTTTTTTAATTCATCAATTAATTTGATCAATTGATCGGCCATCAGATCAAAATGATGATTGTCTTTAAATATCCGAGACATCAAAATTCCGCCTTCCAATGTTCCAATAAAAAGTGTGGCAAAATCTTCAGCGTTAATCTCCTTTTTCACCTCTCCTTCTTTCTTCCCCTTTTCCAAAGTTTTAATAATTCGGTACTGCCAATATTCCATTGATTTCAATACTCTTTTTTGCAAAGCAGGATTGGTCGCATCAGCATCAATCGACGTATTTAATAATGGACAACCACCTTCCACGGGTGGATTCATAATTCGTTCTTTATAAAAATAGACTACCGCTTTTAATTTGTCGATAGAGTTTTCGATGACAAATGTTCTTTTCCGAACTTCCTCATTGACCACTTCCACAGCAAATTGAAAAGCTGCCAAAGCGATCTCTTCTTTCACTCCTTTTTTGTCGCCACCTTCTTTTTTGAAGTTGCCATAAATTCCTCCTTTCGTCAAACCAGTTGCTGCCATAATATCTTGCATAGATGTTCCTGCAAATCCTTTTTGGTTAAAAAGAGAAGCTGATTTTTCAACAATTAATCGCCTGGTTTTTTCTGATTTTTTCATAAAAAAGTTTTTCAACTATTAATGGTTAATTTTTAATGGTGAATGGTGAACTCCCCATTATTTTGCAACTCACATTAACCGTTGATTTTTAACGGTGAATGGTGAATTGTTAATGGTGAACTCCCCCGTTATTTCGCAGCTGATATTAACCATTCATCGTTAACCGTTAAAAATTAACCATTAAAAGTGCCGTCTAAAAATTCGGTTGTAAAATGATCCCTTGCAAGAGGTTTTGAAAATTTCATCTCATTAAACGCTTGTGACTTTCCTTTTGGGATAGATAAATTTTTCCATTCTTTTCCTTTCAACATCCTAGCTATATAGACGATTTGACCGATATGATAAGTATAATGTCCTGCTTGCCGATTGATCGCTTCAACGATGGTATGCTCTTGATTTCTGATAAAAACTGGGGTATCAAAGTTATCTTCATTGATAGAATCCAAGGCGGTAAAAAGACAATCCCAACCTGCTTCCCATTTCTGTAACAATACATTTACATCTTTAATCTCAGCGTCAAATTCTGCCTCTCGACTTCGCCATTCTTTCTCTCCATCCGTCGTCAAAAAATCAGTCCATCGAGACAACATATTACCCCACAAATGTTTGATAATAATGGCAATAGAATTACTCTCTTCATTGTATTGCCAAAAAAAATCTTCTTCCTTGAGTTGTGCAAAAGTGCGATCACCCAACATCTTATAATATTCAAATTGCTTTCGACTAGAGATTAAAAAATTCTTTTTCATCAGGCTATCATTGATACTTTTTACAAAAAATAAAATTAGACTTTCTGGAAACTTGCATTCAATAACTTCATCGTTCGTAAGTGATGTTCATTATGAAAAACAGTAAAAAACAACATTTCTCGAATGGTCAATTTCCCCAAAAGTGGATGCGGTA
>Ga0209712_10000077_pt1 | contig 79932 bp, 54 predicted proteins | sample ArcOceMetagenome_FD_187443 | JGI IMG/M metagenome (GOLD analysis project Ga0209712, IMG submission 187443) | Marine eukaryotic phytoplankton communities from Arctic Ocean - Arctic Ocean - Greenland ARC118M Metagenome (SPAdes) (version 2) | ecosystem: Environmental > Aquatic > Marine > Oceanic...
TCAAGTGATTCTTCACTGATATTCGGGAGAGAATAAGCTAATAAATCAGCCTCTAACATTGCGCGAAGTTCAAACAACTCATCAATTTGATCAGAACTTAGGTCTGTAGCTGTCGCTCCTTTATGTGGCTCAAAAGAAACTAAACCTTCAGCCTCTAATTGTAATAAAGCTTCACGAACAGGTATACGACTTACATTTAGCTCTTCAGCTAATGCAGCTTGGGGTAATACTTGGCCAGCCTTAATTTCACCGTTAATGATCTGTTCTCTGAGTTTTTCTAAAACCAGTTGTGTTCTTGTCTTATAAATTATTTTCATTACAAACGTCCCAAATGCAATCCATTCAATATTATTATTAGTGAATCCATCAATACTCTCCGATCCGCCAGTTTTGTTTCACTTATACCACTTATTTCAGTACACCTACCATTATGGCTAACCGGCAATCACCATAGCGTTTACCGCTCATAAATACCCGACTCAGTTTGTAAAATATTTTTGGACCGTTATGTGTTCACTAATAAATATACAAACACTTTACTCTGCTTTATTAAACTGGCTGTTTTATGATTAAATTATTACTGAGCTAAAAAAAAAATGCACACTACTAAATGCGCATTTCTAATCTAAAAAGTAAACCTATTATAATTTAACTGACAATGCCCAATGGCTTGCCTGTTTTCCATGCTCCGCGCGTAAAGTCAGGAATGGTTTTACTGTTACTGCGATCGGCCACCGAAGCCACACTTTGAGGGAAAATTGATGACCACGCCGCCGCATCATAAACGTCTTGATCTAAAGGCTCGCCATTGCGTAAACAATAAACAATGCGATACATCATCAAAAAGTCCATACCACCATGACCGCCATTTCGCTTGGCTTCTTCACCCATACGCACATATAACGGATGATCGTAGGCGTCATACCATTTATCCATGTCTTGATCCCAGCCATGATAGCTTGATTTTGCTGGTTCCCAGCCTTTTTTATCTGAAGCGTTCCACTCATCCATTTGCTGCTGATATTCTTTATCATACGCTGATGTGATTTTACTAGGGCGTTTTTCTATCGCAATGCGATTGGGGAAACCGGCAAAAGTACCATTCGTTCCTTGAATAAGGTTATGTCGGGTGTATGGACGAGGGCTAGTGGTGTCATGCTGCACCATAATGCTTCGGCCATTCACGGTTTTAATAATGCTAGTATTCATATCGCCAGCAATAAAGTTTAATTGGTTGCGTTCATGACCTACTGGAAATTCACGTTGAGCATACGCCTTGCGGCCAAGTGATGGCGAGCTCATCGAGCTAACATAGTCAAAACGATCCCCTCGGTTAATATTCATATACTGCGATACAGGGCCTAAACCATGAGTAGGATATAAATTACCATTACGCTTAGTATGCCAACCGGTGCGCCAAGAACCCGTTTTTTCGTCAATTTCTTTCATTTGCGAGCGTAAATCATGAATGTACGCAGCTTCACCGTGAAGTAGTTCACCAAATAAACCTTGGCGTACCATGTTCAATACCATCAATTCATCACGACCGTAGTTAACGTTTTCCATCATCATACAATTTTTCTGGGTGCGCTCAGCAGTGTTCACAAGCTGCCAACACTCTTCTAATGTTGTCGCCGCCGGTACTTCAACAAATGCGTGTTTGCCACTTTCCATGGTTTCCACTGACATTGGCGTATGCCATTTCCACGGAGTAGAAATAATCACAATGTCTATATCTTGGCGAGCCAGCATTTCACGATAAGCGTGTTCAGATCCAGTGTAGACATCCGGTTTGGCAAACCCTTGTCCTACAACATATTTTAACGAGCGGTCTATAACCTTTTGCTGAGTATCACAAATAGCCTTAATCTCTACACCTTCTAAATGACAATAGTGTTTTACATGCCCTGAGCCACGTTGGCCAACACCAATAAAACCAACACGAACAACGTCCATTTTGGGTATAGCTAAGCCCATCACTGAAGCTCCTTGTGCCTTTAAAACAACACTGTCTGCCTTAGCTACACAACCTCCAACTACTGCGGCAGTGCCAACAATGGCAGCGGAATGTACTGCGTTTTTTAAAAAATTTCGACGGTCTAAATCTTTCATCAATAATACTCATGAATTTACTTAATAGTTTAGTATAATACTTAACCTTGAATATGTATTTTATACCTCACACAGACAAGAAACACAAGAGAATTACTTTCAAAAGGTTTCAAAGTGTACTTTTAATATTTTACATTCAGAAAGACAAACATAAAACCACACAAACGATAGGAAATAATCACAGTAAAGAAAAGTAGGGTGAGCAAATGACTTAGCGGTAATATTATTGAAATCCATCCTAATATTGACCAGAACAATCGACTGGATTGTGCCTTGATGTGAAAATTCAAAATCAAAGGAACAGCTTAAAATGCCGAGTTTATGTTTAAAAAATCGTACGATGTTTACTAAGGATTCTTTGATAAAAAACATAAAACCTTCCGTATATCACCCAATATAGCGACACATTCACTTCACTTCACCATAATTAAACTAAATTTAATCTGGTTGTTTTCAGATAAACATGTTAAAACAACTCGGCAAAAAAGGAAATGAAAGAAAAGAGAAACTAATTGAAATTAGATTCGTTCGCATTTATAACAACGTAATCTGTGAACAAAATATGTGTTTTGTAACGATTACCATTCAGGAGAGAGAAATGGAAGTTAGTATGGCTGTTCCCCCTAAACCTAAATCAAGCATAGTCCCTATGCTAATCATAGGTGGATTGTTTTTCATGTTCGGTTTTGTCACTTGGCTGAACGGTTCATTGATACCTTTTTTACAAATAGCCTGTGAACTTGACCATATTGAAGCCTATTTCGTCACACTAGTTTTTTATATTGCCTATACCGTAACTGCCCTGCCTATGGCTGCAGTATTAAAAAGAACTGGCTATAAAAATGGTTTAGTACTCGGTTTAATAGTCATGGCTGTAGGAGCATTAATTTTTATTCCTGCTGCGCAGACCAAAATATATGGCATATTTTTAACGGCACTGTTTATCTTAGGTACAGGTTTAACCATATTACAAACCGCCTCAAACCCCTATATTGTGTTAATCGGGCCTAGAGAAACCGCCGCTGTACGTATCAGTATGATGGGCATACTCAATAAGAGTGCAGGTATTATTGCACCGTTAGTCTTTACCGCTTACGTGCTTACTGACATGTCACAATTTAACGAAGCTCGTTTGGCAACGTTAGACGTAGGCCAGAAAATGCTCGAACTACAAGAGCTTTCTTCAAGACTGATCACTCCTTATATCATTATGGCAATAATGCTAATAGTGCTCGCTGTTGCAATTAAAGCATCGCCCCTACCTGAGCCAACTGCTGATTATGAGCAAGAGACTACTGAGCATGATCACAAGAAAAGTATTTTACACTTTCCACAGTTGATTCTTGGGGTTATTACCTTATTCTTTTATGTCGGTGCAGAAGTTGTTGCCGGTGACACCATAGGTTTATATGGCAAACAATTAGGAGTGACAAATTTTGGTGAACTCACCGCCTATACTATGGCCTTTATGGTTTCTGCCTATATCATTGGTATGATTGTTATCCCCCGCTGGATCCGTCAAGAAACCGCATTAGTTATTTCAGCACTCTTAGGATTATTATTTTCACTGTTAATTATCACTACCAGTAGCAGCAGTACCGATATTTGGGATAGTTTATTTGCTTGGAGTGGCATCAATGCTATTCCTAACACCGTACTCTTTGTTGCCTTACTCGGCTTTGCCAACGCTTTAGTTTGGCCTGCTCTTTGGCCAATGGCATTAAAAAACCTTGGCAAGCATACAGCTTCAGGCTCGGCTTTATTGATCATGGGCATTTCTGGTGGCGCAATTTTCCCACTTATTTATGGCGTACTTTCTGAAGGCAGTGGCAATGCTCAAACGTCTTATTGGATCATGCTACCTTGTTATGGCTTCATTCTTTTTTATGCATTAAAAGGTCATAAAATCAAGCATTGGCCCACACGTAAATAATCCACCTTAGGTATGTGTTCGCAAAATAATTTGAATACATACCTAGCCATTTAATTTACCTGATTTGAGCTAGAAAGTAATTTGTGCAAGCGGTCTGACAAGGACGTTTTTCCTAGATTCTATCTAACTCCCCATCATTAACTATTATAAAATCACCGATCGCTGTACTTTCGCCATCGAGCAGAAATCTATTGGTTTAGCGTAACTACAGGCAGGATAATAAACTATTGAAGCTATAGTAAAACCACTGGCTAGGATAGCCCCAGCCTAGAAATAGGGAGATGACCTTTTAGAACCTAAGACCACCTTATTGAGCAATTCCATTAAGTTTGTGATCCTTTTGTTAGCAGTAAAAATAATTCAAGAGTAGGCACTTGAATGATCAAACCAGGCTATTGGGATTGAGAGCAAAGGCTAATTTATTTTTGTTGAATTGACTACTTTTATTAGTGCCACCTTGATTTTACGTATTCGTTTTAGAGATAAAACTGAAGCAGCACAAGTGGGATTCCAAGAATGTACTCCTATTATTAACATTTTAACATCAACAACTGTTAATAAAAGAGGCAGTTTAACGCAACTATGGATGATGCTGAGATGCAAATAAGGTGAATTTATGGGCTAAAATAAGCTTTATAGTCATAGTAAATCCAGAGTAGAGTTAAATTAACCCTACCCTCGTAATGGCTTAGTCCCAACTCAATATTACTTTACCTGCGTTGCCTGATAGCATAGCATCAAAGCCTTGTTGAAACTCATCTATGGGGAAGTGATGGGTAATAATTGGCGATAAGTCTAAGCCTGATTGGATCAGACTGGCCATTTTATACCAAGTTTCAAACATTTCACGGCCATATATACCTTTAATGGTTAACCCTTTAAATATGATTTGGCTCCAATCAATCGCCATATCTTGACTTGGAATACCGAGCATAGCTATTTTACCGCCGTTGTTCATATTCGCTAGCATATCTTTAAACGCCATGGGTACACCTGACATCTCCATGCCGACGTCAAAACCTTCGGTCATACCAAGTTCGTTCATCACCTCTTTTAGGTTTTCTTTGGCGACGTTTACCACTCTTGTAGCACCCATTTTATGAGCTAAGTCTAAACGGTATTCGTTAATATCAGTAATAACTACATGGCGGGCGCCAACATGTTTAGCAACTGCAGCGGCCATAATGCCAATAGGCCCTGCGCCAGTAATTAATACATCTTCACCCACCAAATCAAAGGATAATGCGGTATGCACCGCATTACCAAACGGGTCGAATATAGCAGCTAAATCATCGGATATTTCATCGGGTAATTTAAAGGCGTTATACGCTGGTATTACTAAGTATTCGGCAAAAGAACCACTCCGATTTACGCCAACACCGACCGTGTTGCGACATAAATGCGTGCGCCCTCCTCGACAGTTCCGACAATAGCCGCAGGTAATGTGACCTTCACCAGAGACTCTATCGCCGACGATAAAACCTTTTACCTCTTGCCCCATTGCCACAACTTCACCGGCATACTCATGACCGACGACCATAGGCACTGGAATAGTTTTTTGTGACCAGTTATCCCAATTATAAATATGAATGTCGGTGCCACAAATGGCGGTTTTTTTAATTTTAATTAATAAATCGTTATGACCAACTTCAGGCTTTGGTGAGTTGGTCATCCAAATACCCGGTTCGGCTTTTAATTTTGCTAATGACTTCATTGTTCGGTCTCTTAAATAATGGCTCGTAAACAAGGCTTTAAATCACGCCTAGGTCTTTACCAATAAGGGTAAAGGCGGCAATGGCTTTGTTTAATTGCTCATGGCTGTGCGCTGCTGAAATTTGGGTGCGAATACGTGCTTGGCCTTTGGGTACTACTGGAAAAGAAAAACCTACTACGTAAATGCCCTCGACTAACAAACGATTCGCCATATTAGCAGCGACTTTAGCATCACCTAGCATAACGGGAATAATCGGATGATCAGCACCACCACAACTAAAACCAGCCGCTTCGATGTTACTGCGAAAATAAGCCGTATTGGCCTTTAATTTTGCACGTAAATCACCACCTTGTGCTAATAAATCAATCACGTGAATTGATGCGGTAACAATCGCTGGCGCTAAAGAGTTTGAAAACAAGTACGGACGCGAGCGTTGTCGTAACCATTGAACTATTTCTTTTTTAGCAGAAGTAAAACCACCAGACGCGCCTCCCATGGCTTTACCGAGTGTGCCGGTAATAATGTCCACACGCCCCATTACTTGACAGTATTCGTGCGAACCACGACCTTCTGCACCAACAAAACCTACTGCGTGTGAGTCATCAACCATCACCATAGCGTCGTATTTATCAGCTAAGTCACATACACCTTTGAGGTCAGCAATTACGCCGTCCATAGAAAATACACCATCGGTGGCGATTAATTTAAAACGGGCACCTGCTTGCGTGGCCGCAATAAGTTGCTCTTCTAAAGCCGCCATGTCGTTATTGGCATAACGAAAACGCTTAGCTTTACATAAACGCACACCATCAATAATTGAAGCGTGATTTAGTGCATCAGAAATAATCGCATCTTCTGGGCCTAAAAGCGTTTCAAACAAACCGGCGTTAGCATCAAAACACGAAGCATATAAAATAGTATCTTCCATGCCCAAAAAATGGCTTAACTTGTCTTCTAGTGTTTTATGAATGTCTTGCGTGCCACAAATAAACCGCACTGACGCCATACCAAAACCATGGTCATCAAGACCGGATTTCGCCGCAGCAATAAGGTCCGGATGATTAGCTAAGCCTAAATAGTTATTGGCACAAAAATTAATCACTTGCTCACCCGTGCTTACCGCAATATCGGCTTGTTGCGCGGTAGTGATAATCCGCTCATTTTTGTACAGTCCTTCATCTTTAACTTCCTGTATTTGTTGTTGAAGATGGCTAATAAAGTTTGTTGACATATCAATCTCTGGGGTCTTGGTTAAAGGGTATAAATCCACTCAATATTGAGTGTTTTTAAATTAAAGTATAAGTGCATTAATTAAGCTAGATTCCGCTTACCGAGCTGAAGCATTGACTGAAGTTGTCACATCAAAGCACCGGTGATAAGGTCACTCCCACGTGGTTAACAAAAACGTATAAAGATAATAATTATAGCTTTCAGTAGTTCGATTTTAAGGGGTGTTAAGCTTATTAATGCTGCTGTTGAGGTCTTTCTGGGTGGAGTTTTCCTCGAAAAGGTAGATCCCAAGTATCTAGATGGTCGGTAGGATAATCTTTGCCATGATCAACCACTCAACCGCGCTTTAACACTAAAACACTTTCCCCTTGTTCGGTAAGTTATTTAGCCATCAAGCCTCCGGTAATGCCGGAGCCGATCAAAATGGTATCAAAAGTGATACAATTATCTCCGACATAAATAACCTTAACTTGGTTTAAGCGATAGGTTAATCAGCTGAAATATAAACATAAACTTACGTGGTTATCGCTAACTTGCTAGTTTTACTTAATTCAATAAAAATTTCCACGCCAATAGCTTGCCTTTTACAAGTAAATTCGACGCCTAAGTAGGTAAAATAACGGTTAGGGGGTCATTTATTAAGCTAAGTTCAGGCTAAATAACGATTAATGACCCTTTAGCCTATTAATGCAGCAAGTGAGTGAAAGTTTTCCTGTGTAAATACCACCTTGCCATCAATGATGGTTGCCTGTACCTGCTGGTTTTCATTTAAAATGGCAAAGCTTGCTTGTTTATTCACGGCAATACTGCCCAATTTATCGCCAAGACCTAGGAAGGTTGCCGGAACTAAACTCGCCATATGCACGGCTTCTAATAACGGAACTTGTGACAATTCATTCAAATTTTTAACGGCTTTTTCTAAGGTAAGTGTGCTACCTGCTAACGAACCTGAGGCCGTTCTGGCCACGCCACCTTTAACATAAACATCTAACTCACCTAATCTATAGGTACCATCACTAAAGCCACCGGCATTAATACAATCACTGATCAACGCTATCTTTTTAGGGCCTTTAAGTTTGTATATCATTTGCATAATAGTTGGGTGTAAGTGGACGCCATCGGCAATAACTTCAGCGAGCGCATTGTCGTTCATCAATACGGCACCTGCACAACCAGGGTCTCTATGATGAATACCGCTCATGCCATTAAAAATATGTACTCCGCCACAAGCGCCTGCATTTAGCGCATCAACGGTTTGCTGGTAATTGGCATTGGTATGGCCGAGCATAACTCTAACGCCTAAAGAATCGAGATACGCGATCATTTCTTTTGAGTCTTCAAACTCTGGTGCCATTGCTACTACTTTAAGCGTTCCTTGGCTTGCTTTATAAATGGCATCAATACGCTCTTTGTTTAATTGTAAAAAAAAATTTTCGTTGTGAGCACCTTTATGTTCATCAGTAAAAAACAAACCTTCATTATAAGCGCCTAATACTTGGGCACCGTCCAAACTAGCATTAGCCGCTTCACCAATAATCGAAAAAGCTTTTAAGCTGTCTTGCCACTTTGCCGTCACTGTTGTTGCTAAATAACCCACCACACCATGTTGAGCTAAAGATTTAGAAATGGTATTTAGCGACGAAAGCTTTCCGTCCATAACATCACAACCTTCGCGGCCATGAATATGCATATCAATAAAGCCTGGCAGCAACTGATTATCGCCTAAATCCACCACTTCAATATCTAAAGTAGCTGTATTACTAATTTCTTTTATTACACCATTATTCACTAATACATAATGATTGGCTTTAATACCTGCTTCAGTAAATACGTGTTTTGCTTTTAAGTAATAACATTGTTCAGTCATTAATTTCTGCTCCTAATAAGGCAGCGCCTCTAACACCACTTGAATCGCCATGTACGGCTCTTTTTATCTGTGGAGCGCGAAAACCAGCAAATAAGTACTTTTCTATTGCGGGTGATAAATTTTCAACAATCTCATCTACTAATGAAACACCGCCACCCAAGACAATCACATCAGGCTCAAGAAACTTAGCTAAACTGGCAAAGGTAGAACCCAATATATCGAGATAACATTGCAATACTTGTTGTGCCGCGGCTTCGTTTTGTTTTAAACGCAAAACCCATTGCTCTGGAGAAATGAGTTCGCCATAGAAATGCTGATATAACCGGCTGATGCCAGGGCCAGCAATATAACTTTCAACACAGGCCATCAAACCACATCCACACTTGAGGACGGGAAGTTGGTACTGCGCCTGAATATCGGCAGGTAATGGAATATGGCCATACTCACCCGCAAAGCCTTGTTGAGTTTTATCAAGGTGACCATTGCGACAAAAACCGCCTGCAGCACCGGTACCAATAATGGCACCAAACACTCTGTCATAACCTTTACCTGCGCCACTAATTGCTTCAGATAAAGCAAAACAACGGGTATCGTTTTCTAGTACAATTGAGCGGGATAATAATGTTGATAGGTCATCTCGGATATATTTACCACTAGCACAAGGAACATTAGCCGATAATAACTGACCTGCTGGGGTTATTAACCCTGGCATGCCTATACCAATATTCCCTCGCTCACCCGTGAAGTCGTCAGCTTGCTCAACTAACTGGCGTAGCGTATCAAGAAAAATTTGATAGTCTTGAGTTGGCGTATCAATTCGCCAACTTTTTAACAGGTTTAAGTTGTGATCAAAAATTGCAGTTTCAATTTTTGTCCCACCAATATCTATTCCATACACCGCCATTTCAACCGCCTAACAAAAAATTTATGATGTTAAAGGATAAATAGTAACACCTTGAACAACTCGATTCACCTCACCACTTGGACATGGATTATCTGGTGAAATTTCAAAATCAATAGATTTAAAAAATGAGAGTATTTGGCAGTAGACAATATAAGGTAGTCCTGCCCATATATCATCTAAGGCAACATCTTGACCAAATATTTGTTGATCTAATCTGACAATAGATAGTGCGTTATCGTCACGTACCAGTTCATCCCACAGATCATTATCGTATTTTTTACTGTAACTATCACTTGAAGATAATAAAACGATTTCAGTACGATTTGTTACTAGCGATTTCGGACCATGTCGAAACCCTAATGGGCTTTCACAGTAACTTAATACTTTGCCGGAAGTAAGCTCTAAACATTTTAATGCTGCTTCTCGAGCAATACCTAATAAAGGCCCGCTTCCTAAAAACACTAAACGTTCGCAATCATTTTTCGCAGACTCTTTAATTGATTCAACACTATTAGTTAGTAAAGACTCTGTCCAATTTACTGCCGTAGCTAGTTGCTTGGCATCAGGTGAAAAAACACATAATGTTGATAATAGCATTGACGAAAAACTGCTCGTCATGGCAAAGCTATTATCTAATGTGCCTTCAGGCATGAGTAAACTATATGCCTTGGCATTACTTTTTGCTGCTTTCGCTAATTGTCCGTCAGGATTACAAGTTAAGACTAAGTGATAGCAATTATTTACTACTTGATCGGCTAGATTTACTGCAGAGACACTTTCAGGACTATTGCCTGAGCGACCATAAGAAACTAACAAGGTTGGTAGGTCTTGTCGTAAATATTGTTTCGGATGACTGACTAAATCAGTGGTACTAATTGATTCAAATAAACGGCCATTTATCCTAGATAAATGCGGGGAAACTGCATCACCGATATAAGCTGAGGTGCCGGCTCCAGTTAAGATAATCCGTAAGTTTGACAATGACAGAATAGGCGTTAAAAAATCATTTAACGCGGTTTGATTATTATCAACCATTTGCTGTGCTTCTAACCATACTCTGGGTTGTTGTTCTATTTCCCGAGCAGTCCAGTAGGCTTTTTTATTTATAAGTATTTGTTCTTCTATGGATAAATATTTAGTCATTTTTCAATCCTTTTTTGATACTTGTTTATAACAAGCATCTGCATAAACAGCTGTCACTTGCATTATTTTATTTAATACTAACTGCTTAGGATCGGCTGTTAGATGTCCTAGTCTGATGGCTTGATATTGTTCAGGCATAAATTGGCTTATCAAAGGAAGTGGTATTTGTACTGCTGATAAGTTCGCTAACAATGCGTCAACGGCCTTATTTACTCTTGAGTCGTTCCAGTAATAACGAATACGATCGCTATAGCTATAACGACGATAAAGTAATCCTTGGCTTGCTGGTACTTGATAAAATCGCTGCCAATTTTTGGGTGTTTCTAACATTTGTGCTTCACAAATATCACGTAAATGAGATTGCTTCTCTGTGGCGATTAAAATTTCTTCTATATAACTTAATGCAAACAATGCTTCTCGCATCGCATAAGTTAATTGTGGACCGACCTTCAAGATAGCAAAATGATCTGTGACTAATTCCTGATAAGCTTGAGGGTTTTGATAATCTGTTGAGTGCGCTTCAAATGCAATGCCATCAAAGTGATGAATACATTCACTCAATGCTTGTGCCTTATCCGAATCATAGTCAACAATACTAGTATGGTCGAACTCAACACCAGGTTGCACAACTAAACCAATAACACGTTGCCAAGCATCGGTTAATCCTCGTTTATTAAACTCTTGACGATGAACTTCAACTGTTGCTTTAACTTCCATAGGCGAAGTCAGCTCAAGATCATTAATTTCTTCTGTTGCGCCACCTGGCGGTGGTACTTCGGTACCGACTACATAAACCAAATGGGAAGACCCAAACTTTAGTGCAGTTGCCTCTGCAACTTGGCAAAGTTCAGCCGCGCGTTCAGCAATGACCTGATCAGCTAAGACACCCAAGTCGTCGACACAGTTCATACTGGTGTCTAGATGTATTTTTGTAAAACCTGCGCTTACATAACTAACAATTAAATCTTTCGCTTTTTGCATGGCTATTTCGGCCGATTCGTCGACCCAACAAACAGGACCTAAATGATCGCCACCAAAAATAATATTTTCAATCGGGAACTCTAGTTGATTAGCAATGGTATGAATGAATAAAATAAAATCTTTTGGATACATTCCGGTATAACCACCAAATTGATTAACTTGATTGGCAGTTGCTTCAACTAACAAGGGAGTATTATCCTGTTTTGCTTGTATTATTGCGGCCTCAATCACTAAAGGTTGCGCACAACATACTGCGTAAATACCCGTTCGGTTTCCATTCAAATTTGCTTTAATGATATTAGCAATATCTTTCATTTTTACAGCCATATAATAAGTAAAATGATTTACTCAAAACTAATTTAAGTAAGCATACGTACCGAAACTATAACACCTTTCAAAATCTTTCACTATGATTATATCAATAAACCTTAAACTATAATAAACAATCAAAAATACTACTGATTTAAATCATTTAAAGTGGTTTCTGCTTCACCCATTACACACCAAAAATTCATAATTATAATATAACTCTTCATTAATAACTACAATTTGAAAAGGTATGAAACCACGTATTAAAGTATTAAGGTATTTTGTATGAATAAATAGCTATTTTTACAACAAAAATCTATATTCGTTACAAAGTAGGTAATTTATGAACTAACATTGCTTCATCTGTGTTTTTAACTAAACCAAGTCTTTTCGGGGACTATCTCCGCCTCTTATCAATTAGATATTTATACCATATAAACCTGATAGTTATAGCGACACTAGTTTTTTTAGTATTAAATTTCAGATAGTTAATCAACACACTTTTCAACTAAAACTAGTATAGTTAAGATCTACTCTCTCTAGAATTTTCGTGAAAGTGACATGTGTTTGTTTGTTCCTGCCATATGGTTTTTATATAATTCAGCTAACAATAATCACAAGAGTTCAAACCCCACCTTTCACTTTTAACTAATTGTTTTGTAATGTTTATGCATCTAATTAATTTTACTTTACTCATCAACGAAATTATATAAAATCAAAAATGTCTTTCAAAAGACTGCCATTGCAACTATAAATAAATCAGCGGGTATGAGCCACTGATTTATTGTTAAGCTTTACTAGAATAATTTATTCTGGGTTAATTGAAGAAATATCCATTGTGGGTAGCGGCAAGTTTAATGCGGAAACAGACGCTAAACTCGCTGCAGATAATGTTATTCCCCATGTTTGAAAATGTTCCTTTAAATCATGAGCTGTAATAATACTCAGTAATTCATAAGTTTTATCATAACTGGCTTGATCACTACTACAGACTGATGCATCTTCTGCGGCCGTTAACTCTCTATACGCACGCTGAAGTTGACGATATATGTCCCAACCTTGGTTTTCGGCAGTACCCTCAAATGCTAATTTTATTTGCATTAAGAAGACTAAACGATCCCAATCATCCGTATCCGCTAAATAATTTGTCAAAGAACCATTCTTTGCACTGATCTTTCTAAGTGCAATAGTAAAACGATTATCAGAAACTACGCGTGATTCGATATTATTGATGTCCTGATAATATAATGGAAAAATATTATTAGTTGTTTCAGGACCAAAAGCGGCTCCCCATTGACACATTTGTTGAAAATTATGTCCTACTTCATGCCAATTTCCCCAACCACCATCTGCTGCAGTATGTTGCTCAACGGTGTTCCAACCAGGGCTAGTCATTACTGGGTAGCCAGCATGTGCAAAGCCATAGGTAATTTGAACATCATCAACCATACGTTCTCGCAATGAAGGAGCTTGATGCGGACCTGCTATAGCGCCGACTTCAAAGCCTGAAAGGTCTTTAATTAAAAGCACACCTTCATCATAATAGGTTAATAAAGCGACAGGATCAGTTACTGCACCTATTGAAGCTTTACTAATATTTAAGGTGATGTGTGCTGTTTCTAATATTCCCCAAGGAGCATCTAATGCTTGCATCGCTGCCCAATCATTGTTGCTATTTTCTTCTAATATAAAATAGGGTACCGCAACGGCATTAGCAATATCGATGCTTACTGTTGCATCAACACTGGTAGTGCCACTGTCGATAACAATTAATCCGCCATATTGACTACGCACTTTGTTTAAACCAGCCGTTAACGGTATACGAGAACTAACATTTGGTGGACGTTTTAATTGTGTTTCTGCGTTGCCAGTTCCTAAGGCTAACACATCAGTATGGGTGTTAATGATTACGGCTAAGTTTTCAATTTCTGCAGGGTCATTAGTGGTAACCGTCAGTGTTATCACATCATTAGCAGCAGCATAAAGACCCGTTGAAACCCAATTAGTACGGGCTCTCCATTGTGTCATATCCACTTCAGAAAACGCTCTGTTAACCTGAACAGTTTTTGTTACTCTTGCAGTATCTTTAAGTACTGTACCTGGAAAGGAAGTGTTATCTCTAGGGTAAGGGTAGGCTGTACTGTTCGGTGTTAATCGATTTAAAATATCTTTATAGACAATAGCCTTGTAGTCAGTTGCATCGGTGATCGGATAGGTAATTGACATTTCACCTAACGCTTCAATAAAAGCAGTTGCATGAGATGGAATCAACCATTTTTGGTTGTTATTCCCATGTGTTGCCCATAAAATCATACTTAATGCTTCGCGATTAACATCAAAAGATACCCCACTTTGCGTGAAAATATTATCTTCGTATTGCCAAATTTGCGTGGCACTACCATCACATGTCAGTGCTGCTAAACTGTTACCACTCTTGTTCATACATAAACCAGCATTTTTATTGGTTAATGTACCTTTATCATTGTAAGTCCACAGATGGCGGTTATTAGTGCTATCACAAACTTCCATCACAACTTCATCAGCTGCGTTTAATACAGAGCAGAGATCCGTTTTAGCTTGGCTAACAAGTAATTGCTCAGAAAACTGTATTTCTTCAACAACAATTTCAGATTTCAGCACATCAATAATATTCCATTGCTGATTTAAATTGCCATGTTGAGTCCATAAAATAATCGTTAATTCTTCTCTATTAAGGTCAAAAGCATAATTAACTTCATTACTAATTTGACTAATGATTGAATTAGTAAAATCCCAAACTTGTTCGTCTGCACCATTACAAAAAGCTGCATCAAGAGTCGAGCCATCTTCAGCGCCTTCGCTTTGCATACACATTTTGGTTTGACTGTTAGCAATGCTGCCATTATCTTCATTGAAGGTCCAGCGTTGAAAATTATCTGTGACATCACAACCCTCTAACGTCAGATCACCCGTGGCTGAGCCACTTAAACAATAACTCGTTGTGTGTTTACTTTGTATCATCAAATTTTCAAATTTGCCCGAGGTTATCGCGCCAACCTCAGGAACAACAGCTTCCAAACCATTATCAGTGCCACCGCCGATATCTGTCCAGGTCCATTCTTCGGGATTGTCTTCTTGTGGGCTTGTGTACTTTTCTTCACAACCTGAAAGACAAAAGGCTATACAGGTAAATAACAAGATTACCTTTTTATTAATGATATTACTTGGGGATTTGCTCATAGCTAACTCCATATTATTATAAATCAAATGAAAAACTTTTCGCTTTATTTCATTTAGTTATCATTTAGTTATTATTCAGTTATTAATCAATGGATTTATTTATAAAACAACAGTCTAAATATTTCGTAAGTTAAAGGGGTTGAAAATTTTTAACAGTTACTACTTCTATCTTTAAGTTTTTTAATAAATTGATTAACCAGTTAATAAAAATATACACAAACCGTACTTACTTAAATAAATAAATACGGTTGTGCAACTCAAAACATAGACTGGCAGCTAAGGTTTAGTTCAGCCTTTCGCTTTATTAGCATTTCAATCAATACTCGCTATGTTTGTCTCTATTTAATGACTATTTATTTAACTGCTTTTTTGTTTTTAAAGCGTCTAAAGGTTAACAATAGACCTAAAAACATTATAAATGGCGTAGATGAACTACCACCACTGCTTTTCTTCTTAGGGTCTACAATAACAAGTAACGCAGGTTTAACAGCGATAGTAATTGTTGCTTCTGATGATGTATCGCTAACAGTCGTCGCTTTAAAAGTAAAGCTGTCAACTCCCGCATAACCTAGAGTAGGTTTATAGGTATACTGTCCATTTGCATCAATAGCTAATTCACCGTGGTGTGTACCTGATACTACGCTGTAAGTTAATGCAGCATTGTCAGCATCAACGGCAGGCAACTGCCCTTCGAACGTTTCATCTGCTTTGAGTTCAATTGAACCGTCTTCTGCAACCCATGCTTGTCCTGTAACATTTACATCAAACGTACATGCACTTGTGGTGTCTTTTATTGATGTTCTTTCAGGGTTATCACCTAAACTGTCATAGGTATGATATACCTTAAACTCACTTGCAGATGCAAAGTGCTGCAATATACTTGCTTTATCAGCATTTAAATACGACCCTGCTTCAAGCATAACTAATTTAACATAGCGAGATAATGTAGGAGTGAAGCTTACATCCTTAGTATCTGATGTGTCAGCCCATTCACCTGAAGACTCAACAAGATTAAAGTTTGCACACGCATCATTTGAAAGATATAGCTCATATTTAACAATATTACCCGAATCAATACCACGTGTAGCATATTCAAATTTAGACACGTCATACGAAGCCCCTAAATCAATAAGTAAGGTATATGGAAATACAATACTATCGTCATAACTAGACCAATCAGTATGCCAGAAAGTACCTTCATTATTATCAAAAGCGGCCGTTAACCATCCATTAATAGCGCCTTCTCCACCCGCTTCTTCTGAGGTAACCATAGGCATAAAGTTTGTTTGGTCTAGTGCAGAAACTACGTCTTCACCAGCTGCAGATTCTGTAGATAGTGCAAAAACAGCAAACTCTGCTGCAGAAGCAATATCTAGATTGCCTGACGCTGTTGACAAGGCAACTAAACGGACCCAACGAGCTTGCTGCGCTGAAAAGGTAACTTCTTTAGCATCTTCAGTATCAGACCATGTTCCTGTGCTTACTTTAGTGAATTTAACACCATCTAAGCTTACTAAAATTTCATAGTCAGCAATAATGCCACCCTTGCCATTGCCTCTAGGTGTATAACCAAAAGCATTAACATCATAAATGCCAGCCAAATCAACATCTATAGTATATGGGAATGTAGTACCTTCATAACTCGACCATTCACTATGCCAAAAAGTCTCTAAATCGTCATCGAAAGCCGAGATAAGATGGCCATTTGGTGCGCCTTCGCCCGTGAGTTCTTCAGATGAAGCATAAGTAATAAAGTTTACTGAATCTAACTTAATAAGTTCTACAGCGGGAGCTTCCGGAGTAGCAGAGTCTGCAAAAACATCAAACTCGGCGGCAGAAGCAATATCAAGATTTCCTGACTCTGTTGACAAGGCAACTAATCTAATATGAGAAGCTATCTGAGTGTCGAATGAAGCTTCTTTATAAGTACCATCGTCCGCCCATGTACCGCTAGTGGCTAGCGTATACGTTACACCATCTTGACTGACATATATTTCATACCCGCCAATATTACCGCCTTTGAGACCATCGCGACTAGGTGTGTAACCAAAAGCATTCAGCTTATACAAATTGCCCAAGTTTACATTAATTTCATATGGGAATGTAGTACCTGCATAACTCGACCACTCACTGTGCCAAAAAGTCGCTAAATCGTCATCAAAAGCCGAGATAAGATGGCCATTTGGTGCGCCTTCTCCCGTGAGTTCTTCAGAGTTAGTCGTCACAATGAAATTTGTAGGATCTAAATTGACAGGTTCTATAACTGGCGTAGCTGATTCTGCAAAGACATCAAACTCGGCGGCAGAAGCAATATCAAGATTTCCTGACTCTGTTGACAAGGCAACTAATCTAATATGAGAAGCTATCTGAACGTCGAATGAAGCTTCTTTATAAGTACCATCGTCCGCCCATGTGCCACTGGTGGCTAGCGTATACGTTACACCATCTTGACTGACATATATTTCATACCCGCCAATATTTCCGCCCTTGAGGCCATTTCGACCAGGTGTGTAACCAAAAGCATTTAGCTTATACAAATTGCCCAAATTTACATTGATTTCATATGGGAATGTGGTACCGGTATAACTAGACCATTCACTGTGCCAAAAAGTCGCTAAATTGTCATCAAAAGCCGAACTAAGATGGCCATTGGGTGCGCCTTCTCCCGTGAGTTCTTCAGAGTTAGTAGTAACAAGGAAATTAGTAGGATCTAATGAGACTTTTGGAGGAAGAATAGTAAAAGAGTCTACATAAACACCAAACTCTGCCGCAGAAGCAATATCTAAATTCCCACTCGCGGTTGATGAAGCAACTAAACGCACCCAACGAGCCGCTTGACTAGTAAATGATGCGGTTTTAAGATCTTCATTATCAGCCCAAGTATCCGTAATGACACTCGTATAGGTTATGCCATCGAGGCTAACGAATAATTCATAATCAGCAATATAACCGCCCTTATCGCCGCTTCTAGGAAGGTAATCAAAGCCACTGAATGCATAAATATTACCAAGATCGATATCTATCGTATAGGGGAATGTAGTACCTGAATAGCTCGACCATTCACTATGCCAAAAGGTAGTTGGATCGCTATCAAAAGCCGAGACAAGATGGCCGTTTGGTGCGCCTTCGCCCGTAAGTTCTTCAGATGAAGTCGTTACGTTAGCTGGGTCTACATCAAATTTAAGCCCTAGGTCCGGTGCGAGGTAGTCTTCTTGATAAACACGAATTTCCGCTGCAGCAACAAAATCATCAGGGCCACTTAGTCTAACAGCATTCTCAATAACTATTCGAACATGAGAAGCGGCTGTAGGTGTAAACGTAGTTTCTAGTAAATCATTAGTGGCAGCCCAAGAGCCCGTTGTCACTGAGCTATATGTTATGCCATCAGTGCTAACTAAAATTTCATAATCGCCAATTACACCCTCACCCACTTTATTGATACGAGGAAGGTAATCTAGTTTATTGACATCGTATTCCCCACCCAAGTCGATATCTATCAAATATGGGAATGTAGGGTCTTCATAATTCGACCATTCACTGTGCCAGTAAGTAGCAATATCGCCATCAAAAGCCGCGGTAATATAACCACTAACAGGCCCTTCTCCACCCTTCTCTTCCGAGCTAGCGGTTACTGCAAAATCTGAACTATCTAGCGCTACAGTTTCTGCAAAACTGTTCGCACTCATAAGCGCTAACAAACAAGCAATTTTGTATTTATTATTCATAATAATCTCGTTTAATTTAAAAATATAATCTAGAACATTCTGAATTGGTCGGTCACATCTAATTTAAATTAGATGTGACCGACCAATTAGTAATTAAAAGGTTAGTTTCAACCCAACATTATATGTTCTTCCGTTATAGCTAAGAGATCTAAGATCATCTCCCCACAATTCTCTTTTCACTCTTTCATTTGATTCATTAGTCAAATTATTTATCGACGCTGTCATGCCAATACTCGTTGAGAATTCATAACTCATACTCCAGGTCACAAATTGAGATTCTGGAACATAATCATCTCTGTCAAAATAGGAAGTTGTCGCCCATTGTAAGTATTCATCACGATGCTGGATGGCGATACGCGTGCCAAAATTTTCAGTCTCATAAAATAATTGAAAGTTATATGAAGACTCAGACATACCAACAAAACCAACGGTCCAACCTAATTGGTTTGTGTCACCATTACTTGTGTCGGTATAAGTATAGTTTGCACTAAAGCCAAAGCCTTTCATGCTTTCTGGTAGGATGTCGTCGAGGCTTTGTTGCAAGAGAAATTCAACACCTTTAATAACTGAATTTTCATTATTATTAATCGGCATTGTGACTTTAAATTCCCAGTCATCAATCATTTCATAACTGGTACTACCACTAACAAAACCCTCAATGTTTTTATAATAGAGTCCTGCAGCAATAGCCCCTAGTTCAGAGAAATACCATTCAAAACTTAAATCAGCAGAAATGGCTTCATATGGTAGGAGTGCCGGATTAGAACGAGAAATGGTGTTGCCATTTTCCAGTAAAGAAGACGATGCAAAAATAGATTCATAAGGACGCATCTCTTCTAATGAAGGTCGGGAAACAGTTTTAGCCGTTGCAAACTTGATGACATAGTCATCATAAAGTTTCCAGTTTAAGGTTAAGCTAGGTAAAAAATAATGTTGATGAGCTTCTTTTAATAATTTAGTTTCTGTTGCGTACAGTTCATCAATAGGAGCACCTAAGAAATCACGCGCTATTCTATCCGCTCGTTGACTTTTACCTTCCGCATCAATATCAATTTCAACTAAACGTCCACCAATATTTAAATCGAACGTATGATTATTAAGTTCCCATTGAAAATCACCTTCAACATAAAAATGAAAAACAGTTTCCTCAATGTTATAAGTTTGGTTGCTGTCTTGCTTCGCTTGCATTAAAGCAACGGCTTCAGGGCTAACACTACTATAAAAATCTAAAAGTTTGTTAACATCATAACTAGCCCATTGTCTAGGAAAGTTACCAGGCATGTTAGACAAATAATTATCAGTGGTACTATTGTTCATAACATCACTAGGTATGCGTAATAAACTAAAATACCCTTTGTTCATCAACATCGTTTGATCTGATATTGGCACCCCGGTGATTGTACCGTTTCTAAACGTAGTTGAACCGCCAGGTTGTGATACATAAGTATCGGTTTGTTTACCTTGTCGGGTAACACCTGCGCCAAACTTTATCGCTCTAACTATTTCAATGTCTGGATTCCATTCAGCATCAATAGTCGCTGCATCAACTTGGTCTTCAGAGCCTTCACCAAACATTCTATTATAATGGGCACCCCAATCAGCATCAGCATCCAATTGTTGACTTAGGATAATATCTGGCATTCTATTTTCTGTTCGATAATCAAATTTCGCGCCTTGAATTAAAGACCGAACAACCATGTCATAATTATCACCTTGGTCTTTATTAACGGCTTTTGAATGTGATATATCAAAATCTAGAGTGAGGTCATCAAAAAAGTAGGCGAAATTTAACCCATATGACTCTGTCGTTGTCTTACGATTACGGGCATTATTCTTTAAATCGGTAACGAAGATATCATCGACAGTCATTCTATCAACTAATCCCAAATAAACAGGCGCTCCGGTAATACGATCAATGCGAGTGAGAATTTCCTCACGATCACCATCATTATCACTATCAAACTCATCCGTTCCCCAACGAGGGGTCATGGTACCTGGATTAATTTGCATATCAGTCCAAACACCGTGATTCTGGTAAAGGGGCTGATCTGAACCCAAAGCAATAGAAGAGCCTGTATAGCTTTGGTCAAATGATGAATATAGTCCATCAAACGTAATATCTAATGCGTCTGTGGGCTTCCATTGTAATGATAAGTTGGAACTCAAACTTTGATTTTCTGTCATACCATTGGTAAGACTCATACCAGAATAGATATCTGCAGTTACTTTATAAGGGTCTCCGTTATGCGGAGTAACTGCTGCATTTGTAAAGTCTCGACGAATCCCCCAAAAATCAGCTTGATCCGATCGATTGCCCGATTCAGAATAAATGATACCTGCGGCAATACCAAAGGTATCGTCAAAATTATAATTACTATAAACAGAAAATTTTGGATTATGTTTTTCGGCAAGATCTTGATATGAATCGTCAACTTTAATGATCAAGTTTGTTTCTGTTTTATCTAGTGGCCTAACGGTTTGTATATCTACCGTTGCACCAATACCACCAGCAGTCATATGAGCTAATGGAGATTTAGCAACTTCTACCGTATTAATAATGCCAGAAGAAAGTACGTCATAATGAAAGTTACGACCTGAGTTTGTTGTCGCTAACTTGCGTCCATTCAAGGTGGTAACGATAAAATCACCCGATAAACCACGCACGTTTATCGACTGGGCTTGACCGGTATTTGAATCACGATTAACCGTTACACCAGATATACGGGATAATGCGTCGGCAATATTATCATCGGGTAATTTACCAATATCTTCAGCACTAATCGCATCAACAACATTAATTGACGTTCTTTTAATTGCGATAGACTTTATTAAACTTCCTCTAATACCAAGGACTTCAATCACTTCTAATTCATCTTCAGCTACTTCTATTTCGTTCTCTGTAGTCGAAACTGATTTTGCAACGGCATCTAATAAAACAACGTTAGCTTTCGATTTTGTTTCTGTCACTTCTTGCTGCTGAGTCTCAACTAACTCAGAAGCCAAAGCTATATTTGCAGTCGAACACAAAACGCTGGTAATTAACATGCTGAGATATTTCTTTTTATACTTTTTCATATTACCCCTTCCTTTTATCATTAAACATGCTGTGCGCACACAACAGTTTTTTCTTATTACGTTGATAGTGCACTAACTATTATTTTCACACTCGATACCTTCAACATGCCACATTTCATTTGTACACAAACTACTATGCGTTCACTTAATTAGCGTCAAAAACATACATTCATTTTTAATAAGCATACGGTCATTATTATATAAGCTTTCTTTTTTTAACAAGCAGAGAATTGAACATAATCTTTCGAACAGTTAATAATAATGACTAAGCAAGACCTTAAATCGTAATTAAAACCTTTTAACTAGCCGCTTCACTCACTTCGAAAGCTAAAGCAAACAAATTTAGACTTATGAAAGAAAAGCTACGCTTTTTATGAAAAATTAGATATATTATGATAAGTACCATTTAATTTAGAGTAACAGAATGAATACTCTCGCAAGAAGACATCAAATAGTCCAAGCAGCCATAACAACTGGAAAGGTTTATGTAATTGATTTAGTAGAAAAATATAAGGTTTCCGCGGTAACTATACGTACAGATTTAAATCACTTACATCAAAATAATATATTGATTCGCTTTAGGGGGGGGGCACTCTCTTCAAATAAAATAACAAAAGAGTTATCCATTGATGATAAATCATGTGATCAAGTTTCAATAAAGAAAGCACTTGCGAAACGAGTGGTCCAAGAGCTCAATGAAAATGAATCTATCATTTTAGATTCCGGCACCACAACGGCGGAAGTCGCTCGACAGCTCTCTTCTTTTAGACGTTTAGTTATCATGACTAATGGATTAAATGTCATGGAAAATTTAACTCAGTACGAAGAGTTCGAAGTGCTTATGACAGGTGGCACCTATAGAGAAAAGTCGAAGTCCTTTTATGGACGACAAGCAGAAGACAGTCTAGAGCGTTATCACTTTGATAAAGTGATCTTAGGCGTAGATGGCCTCGATTTCCATTCAGGTATCACCACTCACTTTGAACATGATGCCATCTTAAATAGAATAATGTGCCGTGTTGCAAAAGAAGTGATCGTGATCACAGACTCATCTAAGTTTAATGTCTCTGGTATGCATCAAATTTGTACTTTAAAACACATTGACACCCTAGTTACTGATTCGGGTATTCCTGAAGCATTCGCAGTCGAACTTGAAAAAAATGGGGTTAATTTAATCATCGTAAACAAAAGTAGTTAATTTCATATTATTTGAAAAAATAAAAAATTTAATATAACCAGCTTTCAATCAAATAAAACCCTTACTTTCACTGGGAATTATGACCATATCAACATATAAAAATGAGAAGACACAATACAATTCGAAAGATTTCGAAACCATTAAAGGTTGTATTGCTGTTTTCTAAAGCTTATAAGAATACACTGATTAGATTTAAGCAAGCTATGTGAATCACGGCTTAAGAAAAAAAATAAGGATGGTCGTTATGAAAAAAACACTAAAAACATTTACAACCCTAACCACACTTACAACACTAACATTAGCTTTGCTAAGCGGGTGTAAAGAAGAAGCAGGTACGTCAACTGGTGATGCAATTCCGTATACTGGTCCTGTGTGGCCAGATCCTATATTATCAAATAATACCGAAGAGTATGGTCTTGTCGCTAATGAGTCTGATTCAAACGTCTATTCTCATGACACCACATTAAACGTAATAACCGCTAACATGACCAGCGATTTGACTCTTTCTGATACGGCTTATGATGATGCAGTAAGAGAATTATTCGCGCTATCTCCAGATATTATATTTACACAACAAGCAAGTGCCACTAATGAACGTCTAGCAAAATCATTAAAGATGAATGTATGGGGCGGACAAGATAGAACATCTTCCGTTGGGGTTTTATCCTCTTATCCAATTATTGAAGTATTTGATAGCTTGAGTAACCCACAAATTGGTGCTGTCCTTGACGTCAATGGACGACAAGTCATTGTTATGTCAAACGATTTAGATGGTAGAAATAATATTGCCTATGATATTAGAGGAATTGAGTCAGCTGTTTGGGAACCTTACGCTGGTTGTACTGGAATTACTGACAATGATGCACTCAATGTTTTAGTTAATGATAAATCTTTTCGTGTCAAGCAGGCACAAAATACCGTCGATTTGTTGATAGATTATAAAACCAACAACACGCCAATTATATTCGGCGGTAACATGATAGATCCTTCTGGCCTTGATTGGACACAAGAGACAAGTAGATTATTTGATCATAATAATGTAATTCATGATTTTGCAACACATAAAATCATACGAGACTCTGGCTATGTAGATTCTTATCGTGAAGTTTACCCTGATCCCGTCACTCATCCAGGCATTACAAGGCCATTAAGACAATCCGATAGTTTGGGGGATGATAATAATGGTGAAACAATAATAGCGGATACCTGTGGTCGAGCAATAGATGATAGAGATCGCGTTGATTTTATTTATTATAATAAGCAAGCTCGGGGTGTAACTTTAGACTCTGTTACCCTTGTAGGCCCAAGAACGACTGAATTTTTTGTTAGTCCTAACGTCAATAACCTTGACCCTGAAGGTGGATATGCAGATCCTCATCAAGGCATTAAAATCGATAGTCAAACGGGAGAATCTAGTTATGATGAAGATGACTTCCCAGCGGATCATGCATGGTATATGGCTACTTTTACCATTCAAACACCAAATGATTCAACCTCTCACGCTTCACTTGATACAAGTTCAAATATCATCATTGAAAGTTTAGAAAATGATGATGAGAATTTAAAAGTAAACTTTACCGTCAAAGACAGTAACTTTATGAATACCGCATTCAATTATTCAGTTAATGTCACTCTCGATGGTAGCGATGGCCCGGATAAAATAGGCGGATATATTGGCATAAATAGTCGTCCTGAAGCTAATAAAGTATATAGCCTAAATATTGGTAACCACTTTCTAGCGACTTTTAAAAATAGAAATGATATTGAACTTAGAATTACTCATGAAGTTAATGGCGTAGCACGAGTCAGTGCGATTAAAACTTTGTCTTGGAGTGACATTAATGCCACAGTTAATGTAACGGCATTGAATGCACCTATTCAAGCACCATTTAGTACCGATAAATTAGCATACAGTACCGGGGAAAATGTCGTTGTTAAATTTCACTCAACGCAAGGTGGTACAAATGATTGGGTCGGCATTTATCAAAAAGATGTAATACCTAGTATTGTCAATGCCCCGTTAAAATCGTTTGTGATACCTAAGTTTGAAACTTCAGGTGAGATGGTTTTTGCAAGTTTAGCAAGTGGAGAGTATGCTGCTTACTTATTCTATAACGATAGTTTTACCATAGAAAAAACAGTTGAATTTTCCATTAAAGACGGTGCTGTTGTCTCTCCAGCTAAAGGTACTTATGAAGAAAATGAAGCCATTGAAATTTTCTTCAGTAATACGCCTAAAAATGCATTAGATTGGATTGGTTTGTATGAAAGATCTGCTCCGGCTAATGCCCCTATTATTCAGGCATATACCAACGGTGCGCTAAACGGCAGCGTAATATTCCCTAATGGCCTTACTAAAGGCGACTATGTTGTGCGAATGTTCTCTGATGATAGCTTTAATTTATTATCTGAAATAGAGTTTAAAGTTATAGAATAATCCGCATGTAATGTCCCGTCCTAGAATCTGTTGACGGTTATTAATGAAAGGCCAGCTATCGACTTTAGCTGGCTTTTTTTTGCCCAACAAAACTGGCAAAGTCGTTATTAGTTAACGAGGTTATGAAGGAGACCATAGAAGGTTAGCGGTACAAACTAACCGTAACCTATTTAATAAGCTTATGCAGAACGGCATAGCTCAAATTTTTCTGAGCTTTAAAGTCATAAGAATAGTATTTCAACAGAGATTTTTTCAGGTGCTTATTTTGGTTTAGCTATCGAGATATTCATAGGATTAATCTTGGCTTACCTGACTTATATACCTGCTCTACTTCACATTACAGTTCAAAGCTCACTATGATTGGTAGCTTCAGCAGTTGCTTCTATCCTTAATATATAGAAACTTATAACAATACTGATTAAAATGTCTCGTTGGTTTTTTTATGTAATCAATTTTAACCTTGATTGTACTTTGTTACCTTGTCTTTCAAAAGGAGGGCATCTCTATAGTGTTTGGGGCATTACTTGCCATTAGTGGAGGGTTTAGTCTATTTATTATCACTCATGCTTTGCAGACCTTATTAATGATTACTAACGAGTGATAATAAGCTAATTGTCATGAACTGTTCTCGTGATGAAAGAAGACATGCTGAAAAACGTATGCCGGCACTACTAGCCCGCATACTGACGCTAAGGATGATATTAAAGATTTGACTCATAAAACCTTCAATAAAATACGCATAAGGCATTAGCAATCCGTATGGCCCCCAACGATGCTATTAGGTAATCGCGATGCATGAGAATATGCAGTAAAGGCGTCACCAATGTGGTGAAAGGATATAACAAAAAAATGAGCATAGTAAAAATTGCTATGGGGCATGATAGCTGAACACTGCTCAATTTTAAATAAGTTGAGCAGTGTTTAGTTATTGTTAAAAGTTAATAAACCAAAGAATTTAATTCAATAAAATTACTATTCCAAGTAGAACAAGGTTTAGAGGCTAATGGCTGTTCAAATTCAAAGATAATATTTTTTTCTGGATCTATTCCTTGGATAACCACTCTACCTGCTTCAGGTTTTACTCGATCCACAGCGGCATAGGTTAATAAATAAAAGCCTTCTTTTTCATAAACACTGCTGCAGATATAACTCACAAATCCTGCATCATATGTCCACGTATTGTTCGCTTCCATATTTTCTTCATCTATTGTCCACTTCATGGCTAAACTAGTTGGAAGTAGCTGTCCCACAGGAACTCCCTCTGGTTGATTAAAGCTAACCTGACCATTATTAAACATCATCAGCTGTCCGTCTGTTATTGATAATGCATGTTGCCCGATAGGTTTGATGTCAGTGCTCTGCAAAGATAATGCTAATAATGAGGGAAATTCAGCCCAGTATTTAGTCTCATCACCTAGTATCCATTTTATTTTTTTCGTTGAATAATCAATCTTTATTACAAAGAGCTCTCTTGAAGAAACAATTATTGAGTCATCGGATGGGTCATATATTGCAGAATTCATATGAAACCAATCAATGCCATCTCGCACTAACTTTGTTGGGTCATCTGAGTTTTTGAGCATGTGCTCAGTAATAATTTCGCCAAAATCCCATTGACCAATGTAATTACCTTTTTTATCCACTTCCAGTAAAATAGTTTCGATATTCCAACTATCATTTTTTGTTGCATTGATATTTACAAGATATCCAGACTTACCTGTTGTTAGCTCATGGTGGGGTATAATACCCGTTAATCCAGATACCGTTATGGGGTAAATAGTTTTTTCTCCTGATAAGCTCAAATGAGTTAACGTACTACCTGACTGAATTATAAATGCGCCATTATCAAAGGTGAAATTTCTAGATATCTCGGTAGGAGTATTTGTCTTCCAACGGATATTACCATCAATATCCATAATAATAGGACCTTGATTTAAATTACTTTCTAAATAAAAATAATGATAAGTTGGCTTGCTAGTAATATCGATACTTTGGTTTATTAACATTTGGTCGTATATTGAATTTGGGTCTACGTATTGATCTGTTAATACTCTATGACTTATTACTTTTTGGGAGTTATCAGTAAAATAAAGTGTAACGTCAACGATATTTTCGTAGTTATCATACATACCCCAGATAGGTAGTTTAACTCCGGACTCTAATAACAGTAACTTATCAATATCAAATGTCGCGTTGATTGCATCTGCCAAAGCACCTTCTTTAGGTGAAATGGTGAAACTAATTTTGCTTATATTGGTAGGATCCAGATCCAAATCTAATGCTGATATAAACACAGAGCTGTTTGGATCATTTTCAGTAATAGTTAATTCATCTGGAAACGTTTCTGCGAAAGTAAGTATTTCTGAACCACCACATCCGACCACTGCAACAAGTATGATAGAAAATAAAATGGGTAATTTCATTTATTGTATCCTTTATAGTTATGTTTTTTATATTATGCGGTATATACCGTAAAGATTTTTTAATATCGACCGCAGCGACTGAGTTTTAAAACAAGTTAATCTGCGAGACATATGATTCTTTACGGTATAACTCATCAAGCTGTTATTGAACATGCTTCCTGATTTTTTCTTAATTGCTAGATAAGCTCTAAAAAATTCACGCGCGGCAATATCTATGCTTCACTTCCAAGCTTTTTAATAATAGCCTTTATCGTTTCACGATAAGACCCAGAAACACTTGACGTCTAGTTCTAGACCCTGCAAAACAATACGTAAGAATAAAAATGCAATATGTCTCTATTCGAAACTCCAATCGCTGACTAATATAAGCTATTATTAATAATCAATACAGATAAAACTACTAAAAGACCATTATTTCTTTCGATTAGTTACGAAGCAATAAAAAAAGCAGTAAATTAATTACAATTAACCTTAAAACAAAAATAAAAAAAGAATAACCAAGAGTGCGCGGCTTATATGAAAGGTTGTGAAAGTAATGTATAGTATGTTATTGAGTATAAAATCATAGCAAGAAGCCATGAGATAGCTCAACTGACTTTTAATATGAAGCCATCTTAAACCGAGTCATGTGCTATACAGTAAAAGAAGTCATTGTGGTAACTGACATATCAAAATTCAATCTTTGTGGGCTAGATAAAATTTGTGGATTTCATCTGCAATGCAACAGTTTAAAGCCGATAGAATACTAATATTAATTGAAGTTACTATTAACAAAATAAATCAAGATTGCTTTTTGGCTAGCAGTTTACCCAATGGTATTGCAACCGAAACAGCTGCAAAATATTTTTTCACAAAACATAATTAGAAAATAATTAAGAAGGCAAAACAATGAAAAACATGTTATCCAAATGCATTTGTTTCCTTGCTATTTACACTATTTTTTACAATACAGTAAATGCTAAAGAGTTAGCCGCGATGGCTTCAATAAAACAACAAAACAATCGTATAGAAATCATCACAAGTGATAATGAACTCGTGGCCATTGAACTCATTAAGAACGATGTCGTTAGAGTTTGGGCTGGTGTTAATGAGCAATTGATTGATGCAAAAAACAATAAAGCTAAAATCGTTTTGCCTTATCAGCTGGGTAATGTCGACTACAAATTATCAGATCATGATAGCTATCATTTATTACAAACATCACAGTTAGCCCTTCGAATCTATAAAAATCCATTAAAATTTGAGGCCTATAAGTCCGATAATAAATCCTTGATTTGGCGAGAGTTAAAGCCCATTGATTTATCAACGAAGCGCAGTTATCAAACCTTAAGTACCAAACCCGCTGAGCATTTTTTTGGTGGTGGTCAACAAAATGGTCAATTTGAATTTAAAGGGAAAACCCTAGAAATATCTTATTCTGGAGGCTGGGAAGAGTTTGATCGCCCTAGCCCTTCGCCATTTTATATGACGACTCAAGGCTACGGTGTATTAAGAAATACTTGGTCTAATGGTAGTTATGATTTTCGTTCTGATGAGTACATTACTACCACGCATGAAGAAAACCGTTTTGATGCTTATTTCTTTTTTGGCGATTCAATTAAAAACGTTTTAGCAAACTTTACTGAATTAACGGGCCGAGCAGAATTACTGCCTAGATGGGCATTAGAATACGGCGATGCCGATTGTTATAATGATGGCGATAATATTAAAAAGCCAGGTACTGTACCTGATGACTGGAGTGATGGACCTACAGGCACTACACCAGATGTTATTTTGTCTGTTGCCGCGAAATACCGTGAGCACGATATGCCTGGTGGATGGATTTTACCCAACGATGGTTACGGTTGTGGCTATACCGATCTACCAGAAGTTGTTGCTGGATTAAAAAAATACGGTTTTAGAACCGGTTTATGGACCGAAGACGGTGTAGACAAAATTAGCTGGGAAGTTGGTACCGCCGGTACTCGAGCACAAAAGCTTGATGTGGCCTGGACAGGTAAAGGCTACCAGTTTGCCTTAGATGCGAATAAAGATGCGGCACAAGGTATTTTAGATAATTCTGACGGCCGTCCTTTTCTTTGGACCGTTATGGGTTGGGCAGGCATGCAGCGTTATGCGGTTACCTGGACGGGCGATCAATCCGGTAGCTGGGATTACATCCGCTGGCATATTTCCACTCTAATAGGCTCTGGCTTATCTGGTCAAGTTTATTCGACTGGCGATGTCGATGGCATATTTGGTGGTTCACCAGAAACGTATACGCGTGATTTACAATGGAAAACCTTCACTCCTGTACTTATGGGTATGTCTGGTTGGTCAAAAGCCTCAAGAAAGCACCCTTGGTGGTTTGAAGAACCTTATCGCAGCATCAATCGTAGCTATTTAAAACTAAAAATGCGCCTGACGCCCTACATGTATACCTATGCTAGGGAAGCCGAACAAACAGGTGCCCCTATTTTACGCGGATTAATGTGGGATCACCCCAATGATCCTAATGCCAATACCGAAAAATATAAAAACCAATTCTTTCTCGGAAAAGATTTTTTAGTAGCCCCTGTCTATCGTAGTCAAACAGCGAGTCAAGGTTGGCGTAAAGATATATACCTACCCGAAGGTTTGTGGATAGACTATTGGGATGGCAAAGTTACTGCAGCTCCTCAAGCAGGGAGACTTATTGATTATCCGGTTGAGCTAGAAATATTACCGGTATTAGTGCGAGCTGGTGCAATAATCCCAATGTACCCAGAGTCATTATATGATGGCCAAGTGCCAAAGGACGAATTAACCCTGGATATCTACCCTCATGGCAATTCTGAATTTACTTTATATGAAGATGATGGTGAAACTAGAGCTTACAAAAGCGGCCGCTTCAGCCAACAGCAATTTAACGTTACAGCTCCTAAAAATACAGCAGGTAATATACGCGTCAATATTAGTGCTATTGTTGGTGAATACCAAGGCATGGAATTAGCACGAGTTTACAAACTTCAAGTACATAGCCGAGTAAAACCTAATCAGGTAGAGCTCAATGGTATAGAATTATTGCAAGTAAAAACTAAAAAAGCATTAGAACAGAGCTCATCTGGCTGGTGGTACGGCAAAGATAGTCAGTATGGCGTCGTCTATGTTAAAGCAGAAAAATCGTCTGTATTTAATGACGTTGAATTTAAGCTGACTATTGATGCTAATAAAAATCTAGCGGCTACCGCTAGTTACCCTAAAATGCCTGATTTAGGCGCAAATATATCTAACGATAGTTTTGTTATTTTAAATAGCCCTAACGAAGAGCCAGGTCATCCGCTTAAAAATGCCTTCGATAACAACCCAGATACTTGGTTTAGAACGGTAAGAGATCAATCACAAAAAACAGGTGCCCATGAATTTTCGCTTTCCTTTGGTGAGAGGAGAGTTATATCAGGTTTTGAAATACAACCACGCAATGATAAATATTGGGAGCATGGCCAAGTAAAAGATTATGAAATTTACATGGCTAACACTAACGGAGAATGGGGCGAGCCTTCGCATACAGGGACTTTAGTATTAAAGAAAGGTTTGCAAAAAATAACATTCGATCCGATCATTGGCCGATTATTCAAATTTAGAGTGCTCACTACTCAAAAGCAAGCGGCTTCTGGCGGCAACGACCCGATGATCACCGTAGCAAAAGAAGATGATGCTTTTAGTAAACCTTATAAAGCATTTGAACCACAACGCGTTAACCCGACGACTATTGGTGAATTCAAACTGATTGAGTATTTACTTCCAGGTACATCTAAACATAATGTTTATTTATCTAATATAAACTGGTTATATAATGATATAAACCTAAGTAAAATCTTCGTTAATAGCGCAGCTTCAAATACTGAAAAAAGTAATAATATGAGTATGAACGGCTTGAGATTTAGCAAAGGTTTAGGTGTTAGGGGAGATAGTCGTGTTGACTACACATTGCCAATGAATGCTCAACTATTTAGAGCGGATATTGGTATTGATGACAGCTGTAAAATAAATGGCCAGATTAGTTTCCAAATTTTTGGCGACGATAAACTGTTATATAACAGCGGCATAATAAAAGCGCCAACGGTTATAAAACCCGAAATTGATATACGTACTTTACAAAAATTAAGCCTACGTACTCAGGGTCATAACAACAGCTGTGCCAACTGGGCTAATGCTGTGGTTGTAACGTTAAAACAAGATAAATAGAGCTGTATTAAGTACAAGGCCCTGTAATAAAAGTGATTTGATTATTTTATTACAGGGCCTTTTTTTACTACTTTCAGAGCAAAATTAATTGAACTCCTATTGAAGTGGTCAAGTAAAATCGGCCACTTTTTTGTAATTTAGAGAGATATTAGCTCTGACTCATTTGGATTTAATCATGCCTTATAAGTATGTGGTCTCGTCGGATTATAATAATTCAGGATGTAACCAATAACCGCTTACTTAGCTTCATTATAATTCTTATCCCCTACCTTAGGCACCTATTATTTTTTAAACCTCTAAAAACGTGACTCATCGGTGTATTATCCTAACACTATCCACGACAACTCTTAGTTTGTGTCATTTGGTAACGCCAAAGGCATTGTCTGAACTTTCTACTCGTGTAATACGTCACTGATTGTAGAAAAAACAAGACCTCGGTGTTTATATCGTCTGTCGTAGGCCATCATTAATACTTTTGTGGTTAATTCGCTATTGAGTGAATTTGATAGTGCCCAACTAAGACTTTTCGACCAAACAAATTAAGCATCATAGTAAGATATGATCAGGGCTTAATGTCCAAATATACGTTACATTGCGCACCATTAAATATTAGGTTCAACTACGGCTAATTGACGTTTAAGTATATTCGGGATAGCTATAAACTAATTTTTGGAACGTACGCTTTTCTAATGGTTTTCATTCTGTTGTCTAATATCTAAAGTCAACTAACTGGTGATCAGTTAATCTCGACAAACACTATGAATTTCAAAATATTATTGCTAATTTACGCACTTTTCATACCAAGTTTTTACCAGAAAAGTCTAAATATCAATCCAAAATCATTAGCTCACAATAATCATATGAAATAAGCACATGATTTGAACATCCTAATTATAGATTTATTCAGACTAAAAGGACTATAACACGCAGGAAGTTAGCATTTTAATAGTACCAACAGCTAATTAAATCCTTCACCATCAGAACGCTCTAAACAGCAAATCTAGATACTTCGACGTAGATCAAAAACTATAATCTTCGATTTAACTTAAGCACACTAATTTGATGGTTTGGTGGATATTTAAAAGCCTACTTATTGACTGGTACATGAGATTAACGATATAGATATCATCAAAATTCAAACAAACATAAAATTACTGTCAGTAAAATAACTACCAATGAGCAACCAAAAAAAGCTTGACGCATAATGCATTAAGCCCTTGATATTATGAATAAATTTAGTGGTGCGGATGGGGGGACTTGAACCCCCACGACCTAAATCACCAGCCCCTCAAGCTGGCGCGTCTACCAATTCCGCCACATCCGCGCAATACTAAATTTAAACGGTTTACTTTTCTACGCTGTATTATTCATCATGAGGCATGATGAATAATACAATTAAATATTTTGAAAAACTACTGACTAAATAGGGATTATAATAATTCAACTATAGCCGTAATTTTTATAGAAACTAGTTTGGCACGTCGCTATCGTCAGCTTTTTTAGTCGCATCACCTGCTGGTACATCACTGTTTTCAATAGTAATTACCGGTTCAGCACTTTCTGTTGGAATTGCATCAGTTGCCATTTGTTCAGTGGGGACAGCTAAGTTGTCCCATTCATCGCCTTGTTTAGTTTTACTTGCCGTTAGGTTACCTAAAAGTAAACTAATAACAAAAAAACCAACCGCTAACCAAGTAGTCATTTTAGTTAAAAAATTACCCGAGCCATTTGAGCCAAAAATAGTAGTCGATGAGCCAGCGCCAAAAGATGCGCCCATATCAGCACCTTTACCCTGTTGGATTAATACTAAACCAATAAGACATAGAGCAATGATTAAATAAACAACAATTAAAATTTCATACAACATTTTTTATATTCCTTTAGCGGTTGAACAAATTACTTTGAATTCATCAACCTTCAAACTAGCACCACCGATTAAACCACCGTCTATATCAGTTTGTGCGAACAATTCTTCACTGGTGGTAGCATTTAGGCTGCCACCATATAACAAAGGCACTTTATTAGCTACATCGGCGTCTATATTTGTCAAAAATTGACGAATAAACTGATGTGTTTTTTGTGCCACATTGGGGGATGCTGTTTTTCCAGTGCCAATAGCCCAAACGGGTTCATAAGCAATAACAACATCAACAAATTTTTCGATACCTATTATATCAATGACAGCTTGTAATTGTGAAGCTAGAATTTCATTTGTTTGCTCAGCTACTCGCTGTGCTTCACTCTCACCAATACATAAAATCGGTGTTAAACCAGCCTCAAGTACAGACTTTACTTTTTCAGCAATAACCACACTAGTTTCACTGTATAAACTTCTGCGCTCTGAATGGCCAACAATAACATAACTTACTGATACATCTTTTAACATGCCGGTTGATACTTCACCGGTAAATGCCCCATTCTCTTGAGCACTTACATTCTGAGCCCCTAGATGAATATGTTCATTAAGGTTTGCAGTTTTTGCAGCTGCAGTGAAAGCAGCTAAATAAGGAAAACTTGGGCAAATGACAATTTCAACATTGTCATTTACAACAAAGCCGTTAAAGGCGTTAGTCATTTGCTCGATTAACGCTAAGCCACCGTTCATTTTCCAATTGGCAGCAACTATTAATGGTCTTTTCATTTATCTTTCCTAAATCAAGGCGGCAAGATATTAACTAACCTATGAATAAGTTACAAGTATTATGATTAATATCTTGTTTGTTTGTCTATTATTCACTCATAACAAGTCTATAAGACAATACCTTTGCGTACTTTTTTCAATTAACTCGCTTCTTTAACCGCATCGGCAATTTGATTGGCAAGTTTGGTAACTTCGTCTAAATCAGGTCCTTCAACCATCACTCTAATAAGGGGCTCTGTTCCTGATTTTCTTAATAATACTCGTCCACGACCTTTAAGGATTTCGTTAACGTTATCAACAGAAGCAGTTACATTGACTGCATTAATCGGGTCTGAGTCACCAGAAAAGCGAACATTAACTAAAATTTGTGGCAGTTTGGTCATACCCTGTCGAAGTTCAAGCAAGGTTTTACCTGAGCCACAGACAGCGGTTAGCACATTAAGTGCGGCAATAATGCCATCACCTGTAGAGGTATGGTTTAAATTAATGATGTGGCCTGAGTTTTCAGCACCTAAGTGCCAGCCTTTGTTTGCTAACATCTCCATCACGTGGCGGTCACCAACGTTACTTCTAGCAAAAGGAATATCTAATTCAGCTAAGGCTAACTCTAAGCCCATATTGCTCATTAGTGTACCAACGACACCACCATGCATATTACCTGTTTGCAAGTCGTTACGTGCGATAATATAGACAACTTCGTCGCCATCGATAACATAACCGGTATGATCAACCATCATCAGACGATCACCATCGCCATCGAGTGCAATCCCTAAATCCGCACCATGCTCAACGACAGCTTTTGATATTCCTTCCATTGAAGTTGCACCACAGTTATCATTAATGTTGGTACCATTTGGCTTAGTACCAATTTCAATAACGGTTGCACCAAGTTCAGCAAATACTTTTGGTGCGATGTGATACGTTGCCCCATGGGCGCAATCAACCACTATTTTCAAACCACTTAATGACATCTGGCTGGGAAAGTTACTTTTACAAAACTCAATATAACGCCCTGCTGCATCATCAATACGGGTCGCTTTACCTAACTGGGCTGATTCAACACAGTGCATGTCCTTATCTAGCTCGGCTTCTATTGCCGCTTCTACATCATCGGCCAGTTTTTGACCTGATTGAGAGAAAAATTTAATACCATTATCATAAAAAGGGTTATGTGAGGCACTAATAACAATGCCTGCCTCTGCTCGAAAAGTTTTAGTTAAATAAGCGATAGCAGGTGTCGGCATTGGCCCTAATAGTCCAATATCAACACCAGCCGCTGAAAACCCTGCTTCTAATGCAGACTCAAGCATGTAACCAGAGATACGGGTATCTTTACCAACAAGCACTTTTTTAGTGCCCTTAGCCGCCATTACTTTACCAGCGGCATAGCCTAATTTCATGACGAAATCTGGGGTAATGGGGTATTGCCCAACTAAACCACGAATACCATCGGTACCAAAATATTTTCTTTGAGACATATAACTTCCTATTATTAATTAATTTAAAGTAGTCATTAACTAAATAAACTAACCTTGTCTAATACTTTTAATGCATCCACAGTTTCTTTGACATCGTGAACACGAATGATTTTTGCCCCTTGCTGAGCGGCAATAAGAGCAGCCGCCAAACTACCTGGCAGGCGCTGATCAAGCTCTCTATTTAATAAATTACCAATCATAGACTTACGGGACATACCCGCGAGTATCGGTAATTTTAAAGCTTGAAAGGTGTTTAAGCTAGCAAGCAATTGATAATTTTGGTCTAACGTTTTACCAAAGCCAAAACCAGGATCTAGAACTAATTTGGATCTCTTTATACCCGCAGCTTCACAAGCTGAAATGCGTGCTTGAAAAAATAATGAAATATCATTAAATAAATCATCATAATGAGGCGAATGTTGCATTGTCCGTGGTAGTCCTTGCATATGCATCAGACAAATTGCAACATCTGATTGGGCAACAGCACTGATACAATCTTTATTTTGCAGCGCTCTCACATCATTAATTAAACCCGCGCCTTGTTCGATCGCTTCACTCATTACATGAGCTTTACTGGTATCGATAGAAACAATGACATCAAAGCGCTGTTTGATCGCTTTTAAGACCGGAATAACTCTTGATATTTCCTCTGATTCACTGACATCGGGTGCCCCTGGCCTAGTAGACTCGCCACCAACGTCAATAACAGCAGCACCATCATTAATCATTTGTTCAGCTTGAGCTAAAGCAGTATCGATACGATTAAAATGCCCCCCATCGGAAAATGAGTCGGGTGTTACATTTAAAATACCCATCACTTGAGGTTTATCTAAATTTAAAATTTTACCATTACAATTTAACTGCAAAGTAACACTCTTTAATAATTTTATAAAAGAAAGCCCTAATGTTAGTAAACATTAGGGCTGTTTTCTGATCTTTTAACCTTAACTTGCAGGAAGATCTGAAGGATTATTTAAATCCGTCTTTGATTTTTCGTCATTTTCAGATTTTGGTGGCGATTTATCATTTTTATCCGATTTTATATCATGTAAATCAGTTGGTGGACGAACATCTGTTCTAGCCATTAAATCATCAATTTGTTTCGCATCAATAGTTTCATATAACATTAAGGCGTCTTTCATCGCATGTAAGATGTCTAAATTAGCTTTAATTATTTGCTCTGCTCGCTGATAATTACGGTGAACAAAGTCTTTAATTTCTGAATCAATATTCTTAGCTGTTTCATCAGACATATGCATTGACTTACCCGAACCACCACCTAAGAAAACTTCACCCTCTTCTTCAGCATATAACATAGGTCCCATTTTTTCAGATAAGCCCCATTGAGTAACCATTTTACGAGCAATATCTGTAGCACGTTCAATATCATTAGATGCACCGGTTGACACTTTATCAGCACCATAAATAACTTCTTCAGCAATACGACCACCATATAAAGATGAAATACGACTTTCTAAATGTTCTTTAGAATGGCTGAATCTGTCTTGCTCAGGTAAATACATCGTTACGCCAAGTGCTCGTCCGCGAGGAATAATACTGACTTTATAAACAGGGTCATGGTCTGGCACTAAACGGCCAACGATAGCATGACCTGCCTCATGATAAGCTGTCATTTCTTTTTCAGCTTCACCCATTACCATCGAACGACGCTCAGAGCCCATCATGATTTTATCTTTAGCTCGGTCAAATTCAGCCATACCAACAACACGACGTGAACTTCTTGCGGCAAACAATGCGGCTTCATTAACTAGGTTTGCTAAGTCAGCACCAGAAAAGCCTGGCGTACCACGAGCGATTAACGAAGGTTCAACATCATCACCTAAAGGCACTTTACGCATATGTACTTTAAGAATTTGTTCGCGACCACGGATGTCAGGTAAGCCAACTTCTACTTGACGGTCAAAACGACCAGGACGTAATAAAGCGGGGTCTAGTACATCTGGACGGTTAGTCGCGGCAATGACGATAACACCTTCATTACCTTCAAAACCATCCATCTCAACTAACATTTGGTTAAGTGTTTGTTCACGTTCATCGTGCCCACCACCCATGCCAGAACCACGTTTTCGACCTACGGCATCAATCTCATCAATGAAGATAATACAAGGGGCTGATTTTTTAGCTTGTTCAAACATATCACGAACACGTGAAGCACCAACACCAACAAACATTTCAACAAAATCTGAGCCTGAGATAGTAAAGAAAGGAACTTTAGCTTCACCAGCAATAGCTTTGGCTAATAAAGTTTTACCTGTGCCCGGCTGACCGACAAGTAAAACACCCGATGGAATACGACCCCCTAGTTTTTGAAATCTTGTGGGCTCTTTTAGGTAGTCTACTAATTCAGAAACTTCTTCTTTAGCTTCGTCACAACCAGCAACATCAGCAAAAGTTGTTTGAACCTGATCTTCACCTAATAAGCGTGCTTTAGACTTACCAAAAGACATAGCCCCCTTACCGCCACCACCTTGCATTTGACGCATGAAGAAAATCCATACACCGATAAGCAAAATCATTGGGAACCAAGAAATAAAAATAGTGGTTAAAAAACTAGTTTCTTCTGGCATCTCACCATTAGCTTTAACACCTTGCTTGACAAGGTCATTAATTAAGTCGCGGTCATAAGCACCAGGAATGACTGTAATGTAATCAGTACCGTCACGCATTGTGCCTTTTATTACGCCATCTCGACCAACATTCGCATCACGAACTTGTCCTTGACGAACATCTTGAATAAAAGCGGTGTAATCAACTTGCTTATCATTTGCCGTATTAGGAGTAAAACTCTGAAATACCGACATTAACACTACTGCAATGACTAACCATAAAATAAGATTTTTTGCCATATCGCTCAACTTAATAACCTCTTGAAATTTGTAGCTTTATTTGTAAAGCCACTTGAAAAATTTTATAAAAAATGGGAAATCCATTCCTTTACTCTAACTAAAATACAACCTGTATACACTATACTGTAATTTACTACAATTTAAAGCCAGTGGCTACTAGATAAACTTCTCGAGACCGCGCTCGTGAAGATTCTGGTTTACGGGTTTTAACTGTTTTAAAGTCTGCTCGTAGATCTTTCATAAACTGTTCAAAGCCATCACCTTGAAAAACCTTAACAACAAATGACCCATTTTTCTTTAAAACGTCATTACACATCGCTAATGCGAGTTCTACTAAATACATACTACGTGCTGAATCAGCTGATTCATTACCTGTCATATTTGCCGCCATGTCAGACATCACAATATCGATATTTTTACCATCGATACGGTTTAGCAACGCATTTAACACAGCTTCTTCTCTGAAGTCACCTTCAAGAAAATCAACGCCAGCAATAGAGTCCATAGGTAATATATCACAAGCAATGACCTGCCCCTTATCACCGACAACTTTTACCGCATATTCAGACCAACCACCGGGAGCTGCACCCAGATCGACGACTGTCATACCGGGTTTAATCAATTTATCTTTATTATTGATTTCTTCAAGTTTAAAAACAGCACGTGAACGAAGTCCCAACTTTTGGGCTTTTTTGACAAACTCATCTTCAAAATGCTCTTGCATCCACTTCATGCTGCTATTAGATAATTTCTTTTTAGCCATTGTTTATGCATCACTCAAAAATAAAACTTATTAATGTTAATCAATAATCAATAATATGATTTAAAAAATAAACATTTAAGTGGTTTGTATTAGTATTACAAACTAGATAAGGGTAAAATAGTCCGAATTCAAGCTAACTTGTAACGAAAATTGTAAATGACCTTAAATAAAAAACAAATACAACACTTAAAAGGTGTTGCACATCCTCTTAAACCAGTGGTTTTATTAGGAAATAACGGTTTAACTGAAGCTGTTGTCGCTGAAATTGATTATGCCCTGAGCCATCATGAATTAATCAAAGTAAAGATTCCTACTGACGACCGTGAAACAAAAACTTTAATTATTGACGCTATTTGCCGTGAAACCAAGGCAACTAAAATTCAAGAAATTGGTAAAACTTTAGTTATTTACCGTCAATCTGATGAAAAAAAAATACGTATACCTAAGCTTTAACTTAAGCTTTCAAATAATGTTAACTTATTCAAACTTGAGTAAGTTGGCCTTATTTAAAGTTAATTAACATCGCTTTTAATATTCTGCACAAGATAGCGATGAGCTTTCGAGTAATCAACTATTTAAAATTTAGCTAAAACACACTTCATCTACACATCAATACTGCTCGATTCATTTCAAAAAAACTGCACAGCGACGACATTATATAAACTAACATTCAATAAAACTGGCTAGTTGTCAACACAGGCTAACTATATGGCACTAAAATCAATTTCACCTAAGTTAGATTAAAATCCATAAATAGATAATTCTCTATATTTTTGATATTGTAAGCGCTTCCAATAATATAAGTAACGAAATTTAAGAAGATAAATTGTAAGTAAATGCTTAAATTTAGGTGCAGATAGATCGCTTAAAACAAATAATAAGTCAGTGACATATTATTGTTTGAATCTATTTTTCGTTAAATTTAGATAAAAATAATAAACTATTTAAGATAGGAAATGACAACATGAATTTTAAATACCTTAGCGTATTGACCTTAGTAATAATTTCTTTAACTGCTTGTGGTAATTCTGAGCAAGCAGCAGAACCAATAATAGCGCCAATTGAAGAGCCTGTTGGTAATACCGAGTTGACCCAGTTTACTTTTTTACAGTCATATAACCCTAGTTTGAATGACGATGTGACTTCATCGATTACTTCAGGTGTTGTTTCAGCGCGTATAACCACTAATGTACCTGTTAATAATTTAGTGGCGACCTTTGATCACGGTGGTGCCGAAGTTACCATCAACGGTGAAGTACAAACGAGTAATGTTACAAGTAACGATTTTAGTCAGCTAGTCACATACCAAGTAGCCATGAGTGACGGTCAAGTTGCTCAATATCAAGTTGACTTGACCAAATTTACGGGATTACCGGTTATCTCCATTGCTATAGAAAATTGGGCCGAAATCACCTCAAAAGATGATTACGTTAACGGCACTGTTTCAATTGACGGTGGGCGAGAATTTGCGGATATGGCAGATACCTCAATGAAAATTAGAGGCCGTGGTAATTCTACCTGGCAACATCCCAAAAAGCCTTATCAGATGAAACTGAGTGATAAAAGTGAATTTTTAGGCATGCCGTCAAAAAAGAAATGGCTGTTCATCGCTGAATATTCAGACAAGACAATGCTACGCAACACTATTGCCTTTGAAATGGGCTACATTAGCCAATTAGACTGGACACCTAAAAGCACCTTTGCTGAAGTCTATATAAATGATAGTTACAATGGCACCTACAATATTACCGAAAAAGTAGAAGAAGGTTCCCAAAGAGTCGCCATCGGTGACACCGGTTATTTGTTAGAAATTGATCAACCACAACGATTAGACCCCGACGATATTTCTTTTCGTACAGGCAATTTTTTACTTAACATCAAATCCCCTGATGTCGTACAAGACAGCAGTGAATACAATTACATCAGAAACTACATAAATGAGTTTGAAAATGTACTCATGAGCGCCCAATATAGAGACTCGGTTAATGGTTATCAGAAATATATTAATGTTGACAGTTTTATTGATTGGTATTTAATTAGTGAAATCACCAAAAATGTTGATTCTAAATCTTTCTCGAGTATTTATTTAAATTTAATCCCCGGCGAAAAAATCAACATGGGCCCATTGTGGGACTTTGATTTATCGTTTGGTAATGTGGATTACGCCGACAGTCGATATGCTGAAGGCTTTTGGGTCAAAGACCACCCTTGGTATAGCCGTTTATTTCTAGACCCCGCGTTTGTCGCCAAAATTAAGACCCGCTTCGCTTACTTTAAGCAGAATCAGCAATTTATTTTAGATAAAATTGATAACCACGCTAAAAATCTGCAGTGGGCCCAACAAGAAAATGATGACAAATGGAATACTATTGGTATGTATGTTTGGCCTAATCCTGTTGTATTTGAGACTTACGATGAAGAGGTCGAGCATTTAAAGTCTTGGTATATAGAACGGATGAATTGGTTAGAGACAGCTTATAGTAATATGTAGTATTAGCTACTCTTCTTAGAGGTCGGCCGGTTAGCATTATTTATTATCAGTAATTCTAACCGTTTATTTAAGTGGAATGGTTAATATTGGTAAAGTAAAACCTTGTCACTTAATCTACATTGTAATAGCCGTAAAATCATCATTTCAATAAAATCGAGTAATACAAAGATAAAAAAAACCCAACACTCATAAGAGTATTGGGTTGCTTTGAGCGGTAATGAATTTACAGTAACTAAATTAAACCCTTAATATACAACCGCAATAATTTCATATTCAACCATACCACCCGGCGTAGTAATTTCAATTTCTGAGTCAACCATTTTACCGATTAAACCTCGAGCGATAGGTGAGTTGACTGAGATTCGATGCTGCTTAATATTTGCCTCATCATCACCAACAATTTTATAAGTCACTTCTTCATCCGTATCAAGGTTTAACAAGGTAACTGTTACGCCAAAGATTACTTTACCTGTATTGGTAATTTTAGAGATATCAATAATTTGAGCATTACCCAATTTCCCTTCAATATCTTGAATACGACCTTCACAAAAACCTTGTTGTTCACGTGCGGCATGATATTCAGCATTTTCTTTTAAGTCGCCATGTTCACGTGCCACTGCAATAGAAGCAACTATCTCAGGACGCTTAACTGTTTTTAACTGGTGTAGTTCATTACGTAATGCATCTGCACCCGATAACGTCATTGGATATAAACTCATTTTATTCCCTAACCTTTTATTCCATTCCCGTAATATAAACGGTTTGTTCGATCATTAAATTTAATAACAAAGGTGGCTCACTTTAATAAGATGGACCACCGTTGAATAACGCTTATCTACTTTATGATAACTATCATTAGCTACAACGCTTGTGTAACTCTTGAATAGGCGTGACTATATTTCTATCGTCTGCAGCATGAGCCATACAAGCAGCAAATGCCCCATTTAAAGTGGTAGTATAAGCAACTTTATAACGTAACGCACCGCCTCGTAATACTTTTGAGTCTTCGATTGCCTTACGACCTTCAGTCGTATTGATGATATAACTATACTCACTGTTTTTAATTCTATCAAGAATATGCGGACGACCTTCGTGTACTTTATTTACAAGACGAACAGGTACATTAGCTTCACCTAACACAACTGCTGTTCCATGAGTTGCATCGAGTTCATAACCTAGCTCAACCATTTTTTTAGCCAGTTCAACCACACGAAATTTATCACTGTTACGAACAGAAATTAATGCGCGACCTGATTTAGGGACTGAAACACCAGCACCTAGGCTAGCTTTAGCATAGGCTTCTTCAAATGTATCACCAACGCCCATTACTTCTCCTGTTGAGCGCATTTCTGGGCCAACAAGAGGATCACTTCCATGGAACTTGTTAAAGGGAATAACCACTTCTTTGACAGAAAAATATGGCGGAATAACTTCATGAGTAATACCTTGCTCAGCGAGTGACTTACCTGCCATAACACGAGCACCAATTTTAGCTAGTGGTACCGACGTCGCTTTTGAAACAAAGGGGACTGTTCTGGCTGCACGAGGGTTTACTTCAATTAAATAAACTTCGTTATCTTTGACCGCCATTTGTGTGTTCATTAAACCAATAACACCTAGCTCAAATGCTAAGTCAGTGACTTGTTTACGCATCACATCTTGAATTTCTTGACTTAAACTATACGCGGGTAATGAACAGGCACTATCACCTGAGTGAACACCTGCCTGCTCAATATGCTGCATAATACCACCGACAACAACATCAGTGCCGTCACAAATCACATCAATATCAACTTCAATAGCATCATCTAGAAAGTGATCAAGCAGTATAGGAGAGTCATTAGAGACACTCACTGCATCTGTCATATAGCGACGTAAGTCATCTAAGTCATAAACAATTTCCATCGCTCGACCACCAAGGACATAAGAAGGACGAACAACTAAAGGGAAACCAATGGTTTCAGCTTTAGCCATTGCTTCATCAATAGAAGTAACTGTGGCATTTTTGGGTTGTAATAACCCTAAACGGTCAACAGCTTGCTGAAAACGTTCTCTGTCTTCAGCTCGGTCGATGGCATCAGGTGATGTACCAATAATGGGTACGCCTGCGGCTTCTAATGCACGTGCCAATTTAAGTGGGGTTTGACCACCGTATTGAACAATAACACCTTTAGGCTTTTCAATACGCACAATTTCTAATACATCTTCAAAGGTAATCGACTCAAAGTACAGGCGGTCTGACGTATCATAATCGGTAGAAACAGTTTCAGGATTACAATTGACCATAATGGTTTCATAACCATCTTCTCGAAGTGCTAATGCAGCATGGACACAACAGTAATCAAATTCTATACCTTGACCAATACGGTTTGGGCCACCACCTAGAATCATAATGGATTCTTTATCGGTAGGATTTGCTTCACATTCTTCATCATAAGTTGAATACATATACGCCGTATCAGAACTGAACTCTGCTGCACAAGTATCAACACGCTTATACACTGGGTAGATACCTGCATTATGACGTTTCTTACGAATTTCAGCTTCAGATACACCGATAACGTCAGCAAGACGTGCATCAGCAAAACCTTTACGCTTAAGTTGACGTAAATAGTCAGGCGTAAGGACTTTTAAGCCACCACTGCGGACATTGGCTTCTTCTAAAACAATGTCTTCAATTTGTATTAGGAACCAACGATCAATTTTAGTGAGTCTGTAAATATCATCTACCGTTAGACCTAAACGGAAAGCATCAGCTACGTACCAAATTCGGTCGCTACCTGCTTCTTGAAGTTCATGCATGATTTTAGTTTTAGCACCCGGTTGCGTTACATCAACCATAGAGTCAAAGCCATTGACACCGACTTCTAAACCACGCAATGCCTTTTGCATCGACTCTTGTTGGTTACGGCCAATAGCCATGACTTCACCAACAGACTTCATTTGTGTTGTTAACCTGTCTTCACAACCGGCAAATTTTTCAAAGTTAAAACGAGGAATTTTAGTAACAACATAATCAATGGTAGGTTCAAATGATGCTGGAGTTTTACCACCAGTAATATCGTTTGTTAACTCATCAAGGGTATAACCTATTGCTAATTTGGCAGCAATTTTGGCAATTGGGAAGCCCGTAGCTTTAGAGGCAAGCGCAGATGAACGAGAAACACGTGGGTTCATTTCAATAATAACCATACGGCCAGTATCTGGACATATACCAAACTGAACGTTTGAACCACCTGTTTCAACACCTATCTCTCGCAGCACTGCAAGCGAGGCATTACGCATGATTTGATATTCTTTATCTGTTAGCGTTTGCGCTGGAGCAACCGTAATTGAATCACCCGTATGAATACCCATAGGGTCAAAGTTTTCTATCGCACAAACAATGATGCAGTTATCATTTTTGTCGCGGACCACTTCCATTTCATACTCTTTCCAACCAATAAGTGACTCATCAATTAATAATTCACTTGTTGGTGAGAGATCTAAACCACGGGTACAAATTTCAATAAATTCTTCAACATTGTAAGCAATCCCGCCTCCTGTTCCACCCATAGTAAATGATGGACGAATAATACAAGGAAAACCCAAGTGCTTACTTGCTGCCAATGCTTCTTCGATAGTATGAACAATTTCAGCCCTTGGAGTATCTAATCCAATGGCTTTCATTGCTTTATCAAAACGACTTCTGTCTTCTGCTTTGTCAATAGCATCAGCCGTTGCACCAATCATTTCAACGTTAAATTCTTTTAGTACACCTTTTGCTTCTAATTCTAACGCACAATTTAATGCGGTTTGACCGCCCATAGTCGGTAGTACAGCACAAGGACGTTCTTTCTCAATAATTTTGCGCACAACTTCCCAATGAATTGGTTCGATATAAGTCGCATCAGCCATATCAGGATCAGTCATTATCGTTGCCGGGTTAGAGTTAACTAGAATAACTCGATAACCTTCTTCACGAAGTGCTTTACATGCTTGTGCGCCAGAATAATCAAACTCACATGCTTGACCAATAACAATTGGGCCTGCGCCTAAGATCAAGATACTTTTTAAGTCGGTACGTTTTGCCATTTTCTTCTCTCTGTCTTGTCTGCGGGGCTTAAGCTTGTTTTGCTTGGTAGCTTTTGATTAAGTCAATAAAGTGATCAAACAAAGGTGCAGCATCTGCTGGACCGGGGCTTGCTTCTGGGTGACCTTGAAAGCTAAACGCTGGTTTGTCTGTACGGTGAATACCTTGTAAAGAACCATCAAACAATGATTTATGTGTTATTTTCAAGTTGGTTGGTAAAAAATCTTCATCAACCGCAAAACCATGATTTTGAGAAGTGATCATGACAACATCACGATTAAAATCTTTTACGGGATGATTTGCACCATGATGGCCAAATTTCATTTTCATGGTTTTAGCACCACTGGCTAAACCTAGTAGCTGATGGCCTAAACAAATACCAAATATAGGGATATCTGTTTCTAAAAATGTTTTAATTGCATCGATAGCATAAACACAAGGCTCTGGGTCACCAGGACCATTTGATAAAAATATGCCATCAGGATTCATTGCTAATACGTCAGCAGCAGAAGTTTGTGCAGGTACCACGGTAAGTTTACAACCTCGGTCTGCCAACATACGTAATATATTACGTTTGGCACCAAAATCATAAGCAACAACATGAAATATGTCTTTATTGTCATCTAACAATAACTTTTCAAGTGGTTTACTAAAACCTTGCCCCAATTCCCATGAACCATCAACCCAAGTATATTGTTCTTTGGTTGAAACAACTTTTGCCAAATCCAAGCCTTTTAAACCAGGGAAAGCGGTGGCCTTAGCTAATGCACCATTAATACTATCAATATCATTTACATCGTCCAATGTCAGTATACAACCGTTTTGAGCGCCTTTTTGACGAAGAATACGGGTCAACTTTCGCGTATCAATATTACTAATACCCAGAATATTGTGGCGAATTAAATAGGCACTTAAATTTTCTTCGTTTCTAAAGTTACTCGCAAGTAAGGGTAAGTCACGTATGACTAAACCTTTTGCCCAAATAGAATCAGACTCTTGGTCTTCACTGTTAGTACCAGTGTTGCCAATGTGGGGGTAAGTAAGGGTAATAATTTGTTCTGCGTATGAAGGGTCTGTAAGAATTTCTTGATAACCTGTCATTGAAGTATTAAATACTACCTCACCAACAGAGACCCCTTGTGCGCCAATTGCGGTGCCTTTAAAAACAGTGCCGTCTTCAAGCACTAAAATAGCAGATTTAGCCAATTTAACCTCCGAAAAAGAAGAAAGTAACTTAGGGGTAATAGTTTAGTAAAATCACCCTTAAGCATAAAATATGTGAACTGATTCAGGGTCCGGTTATAAAAATTTAGCCATCAATAAATAATTAGCAAAATTTTTAGTAACAGGTCAAAAACAACTAATTGTTTAAATTTTTGACAAAATCCACTTATTCTACGCCTACAACGTACTTTCGTCTAGTAAAATATATAAAAACAAGCCTGTTTCGACGTTATTACGTCAAAACAGCCAAAAGTAACACTTATTAATTTAACCACTATATTTAACCGCTAAAAAATCAGTCTTTAAGACCCAGTACATCTTGCATATCATAAAATCCTGCATCAGCATCTTTTAGCCAAAATGCAGCACGCATCGCACCTAACGCAAAAGTCATTCTAGAGCTAGCTTTGTGAGTAATTTCAATACGCTCACCTAGGTCAGCAAAAAATGCGGTGTGTTCACCAACAATATCTCCAGCTCTAACCGTTGCAAAACCTATGGTTTGAGGATCACGCTCTTGCGTAATACCTTCACGTCCATAAACTGCACATTTATTTAAGTCTCGCCCTAACGTTTTAGCAATCACCTGCCCCATTTTAACGGCAGTGCCTGAAGGTGCATCTTTTTTAAAGCGATGATGTGCTTCAAAAATTTCTATGTCAGTGTAGTCACCGATAGCTTTGGCAGTAATTTCAAGCAGCTTAAACATTAAGTTAACACCAACACTGGTATTGGGCGCTAATATCACAGGGATATCAGTACCCATTTCTATGAGAGTTGCTACTTGTTCATCACTAAAACCTGTGGTGCCAATAACCAATGCTTTATTATTGTTCTTACACCAAGCTAAGTTATCAAAAGTAGCCTCGATAGAGGTAAAATCAATGAGTACATCAGCAGCTAACAATTCATTAATATCTGTTACAGTTTTTTGACCTATTGCCCCAATACCAGCAAGTTCACCTAGATCAAAATTAACAAAAGATGAACTTGATCTGACACTACCACCAACCAGATCGATACTTTCATGCTCTACTGAAGCTTGGATTAAGTTTCGACCCATTCGGCCACTACACCCTAAAATTGCGACTTTAACTTTCATTAATTAATTATCCTACTATCTATTAATATTCATTAACCGTTACTTACTTTTCATTCTCACAGTTTAAAACAAAAGGCATTGATAACTTTTGTCCATTATTTATTTGATGAGATGATGCATTGAAAATTTTCAATTTTTTATCTTTTATTGTTAAATGATAAAAAGCTGAAAACTCAGAAAAAATTTGATGGTTATCGTCAAAAAACACCCAGTCTATACTGGCAAATATTAGCTCGTCTGTTAACTTCATATAGCTAGTATTGCTTAACTCGAACCGAAAGAAACATTCATGCGTTAATTGTGTAAAGAGACTATTAATTTCAGTTTCTAATTCAGTTTTCGTACTAATCAGACTCATTTTATCAGGGGTGTTTAGCGTACAAGGTAAATGATAACAATCCACAACCTTTACTAAATCAAGATGGTTAATACCCTCTTTAAAATTATTAAATAATGCTTCCACGTTTGTTATTAACATTTTATTTTCTATTTTAATGATTAAATCTATTAGCCACTATTACTAGCCTGGTTATAAAATTTGCTGATAAACATTAATGATTGATAACTCTACCTTCTAAAACGAAGACAGTCACTATCTATAAAAAAGCCGGGAAAACCCGGCTTTAAAAATCTATCTTATTAACTAATAATAGCAATTAACTCAACATCAAATATTAATGTTGAATAAGGAGGAATAGCTCCTTGTGAACCTTGCTCGCCATAAGCTAAGCTATATGGTACGTGTAAACGCCACTTAGAGCCTTCAGTCATCAGTTGTAACGCTTCTGTCCATCCAGGAATAACGGCATTTACTGGGAACTCTGCAGGTTGACCACGATCAACTGAGCTATCAAAAACATCGCCTGAGATAAAGCTACCGTGGTAATGTGTACGAACTGTGCTAGCAGCTGTTGGCTTTTCGCCTTCACCAGTAGCAAGTACTTCATATTGTAAGCCAGACTCTGTGACCGTTACTTCATCACGTTTAGCATTTTCAGCTAAATAAGCCTCGCCTTCCGCTGACTTTTCTTTTGCTACAGCTTGCTCTAACTCTTGCATTTTTTTAGAGACAACAGAAAAAGCTTCATTTAATAACTCTTCTGATACTTGGCTCGGAGTTGCAGATAAAGCATCTGCAACACCTGCTTGTACTGCAGCGGTGTCAAATTCTTTAAAAGGATTGTTACGTAATTGGTCACCTAACTGACGACCCACACCATAACTTACACGTTGTTCAATTGTTTCAAATTTATTTTCAGACATTCGATCACTTCTTAAATAATTACAGAAAATTTCGCGCAAAATTGTAGCATAGATGAGCGTTATACAGTAGTCATTGATAATGACATTTTGCCTTTATTTTACAATTAGTTTATCAGCTTAACTTTTTGGCTTATAACACTTGGGATTATTCTCTGATTTATATAGCTTAGATGATACGGCTAAATGCGTTGTTAATTCATTTATTCTTTTTTTATTTGAAGGATGTGTCGACATAAACTCTGGTAAGGTTTTTTTATTACTGAGTGCCGCCATGTTTTGCCATAATTCAATACTTGCTTGGGGATTGAAACCAGACTTTGCCATTAACTCTTGGCCGATAACATCAGCCTCACTTTCATGAGCGCGGCTATAAGGCATTAAAACACCATATTGAAGACCTATGCCTAAACCTGACATATATAAGTTTCTATTTTTAATACCATGGCTTTCTAGAGCAGCTCCCGCTATTGCCATACTTGTTTGAGATAACCGCTGCGATGATATACGTTCATTTGAGTGATTTTCTATAACATGGCCAACTTCATGAGCAATAATAGCCGCTAACTGGTCTTGATTTTCAGTCACTTTTAAAATGCCTGTATAAATTCCAATCTTACCACCTGGTAAAGCAAAGGCATTAACCTGTTCAGAATCAAACACCACGATTTCCCAGGAACCGTCATGAGAGGACTTAGGTATGTTAACAGTGATAGCGGATGAGACACATTGCACAAATTTATTAGTCGCTTTGTTAATACTCATTTTCTCTTTTTGCTTTATGACGTCAAAAGACTGCAACCCCATGCTTTCTAATTCATTTGAAGAATATAGCAACACTTGATTTCGGCCCGTGGAAGAGGTCGAACAAGCGCTTAATATAAAAGCTAGCCAACAAGTGACCAAGAGGGATTTAAATTTCATAATATTCCATTTATTAAAAAGAAGTATATTTGTTGATCTTAAATTTTAACAAATATTGATTAGTAATCGTTTTTATATTTTTGTTAACACGTAAATATTCTTAGGAAAAATTGCGTGCTATGTGAAAGTGTTTTGATTAATTTAAATTAAGCTAGTGTTATTCTTTTCCTGAGTATAGTTGACATTTTTAGAGCTCAGATACCTCAACTCATTGATCAATTAATTTATTTTTCATGATCCATATAAACTTTATTATCAAGATTTCAAGCAATATTAACCCTCAAGGAAAAGTTAACATTTCTTCGTCTGTAAAACGTTATACTATTTAACCTATATTTAGTATTTAAACGTTATGGTACAGATTAGCTAATAACGATCATTTAAGGATTAACAATGAAATACTGGTTTACTCCAGAAAAGTTTCACCACTTAGCCTCAAACTTATCAAATGTCAAATGGCCACTACTTACTTGGAGTGCGGCAGCATTCACTTTGTACCTGTTATTAGAGTTACAAGTGAGCTATGAAACACCCACGTTTTTAATCTGGTTGGCACTTGCGATCTTATTTGCAGCTTTGCAGATGTTAGTTTTTTCATCCTTTATATTCTTTTTTCAAGTATTACCGTCTACTAAACCCAATAAAAAATCTTGGTATGTTTTTTATCGGATTATTGAATGGAGTGAGAGCATGTTATTTGCACTTTTACTCCCCTTACCGACAATCGGTTTTATTTATGCTATTTTTTCGCTCAATTAATCATGAGAGGCCAATAAGGCTATCATTTCATCTTCAGTCATGATTTTCACGCCTAAGTCTTGCGCTTTAGTCAGTTTGGAACCAGATTTTTCACCTGCGACCAAATAATGTGTTTTTACCGAAACACTACCTGAAACCTTAGCCCCTAGTGCCTGTAATGACGCCTAGCTTCACTTCGCCCCATTTGATTTAATGTACCCGTAAGCACAAACACTTGATCTTTTAACGGCTGTTCATCGTCACTTTTCAATTCAATATCAGGCCAGGACATAATACTTTCTAATTCACAGATCACTTCAATATTATGTGGTTGTTGAAAGAAGTGAACAATATTTTTTGCGACAACGGCACCAACATCAGGTACTTTTTGCAACTGTTCTATATTTGCCTCTTTAACCGCTGAGAAACTTAAAAAATAGTGAGCTAAGTTCGTTGCAGTCGTTTCACCTACTTCTCTTATCCCAAGGGCATAAATAAATTTAGGCAAGGTGGTCACTTTAGCACTTTCTAAGCCATTGATTAGATTACGTGCCGACTTTTGCCCCATACGTTCCATAGTACTGACATTAAGCTCAGTTAATTTAAATAAATCCGCAGGTGTTTTAATTAACTGCTCATCAACTAACTGTTCAACTAATTTATCACCTAAACCATCTACATCTAATGCTTTTCTTGAAGAGAAATGTTTAATAGCCTCCTTTCGTTGCGCGCCACAAAACAAGCCACCGGTACAGCGCAATACAGCTTCACCCTCTGCCTTAACAGCAGCTGATTGACAGACAGGACATTGATTAGGAAAAACTATATCACGTAGCTTTTCTGAATCAGCTAGGGAGGACTGATCACTTAGTCGTTTACCTACTTGCACATTAACAATTTGAGGAATAACATCTCCAGCTCTTCTTATGGTGACATAATCATTAATCTTAATGCCTAACCTGTCTATTTCATCTTGATTATGTAAAGTGGCATTACTAACGGTTACCCCGCCAACAAATTTAGGGTCTAACCTAGCAACCGGAGTAATAGCTCCTGTTCTTCCTACTTGAAATTCGACATCGAGTAACTTAGTTGTTTCTTCTTGGGCTGGAAATTTATAAGCCGTTGCCCAACGGGGTGCTCTAGCAACAAAACCAAGCTTTTTCTGTAAAAGAATGTTATCAACTTTAAAAACTGTACCATCAATTTCATAACTAAGGGCATCACGTTGAGATAAAATACTCTGATAAAAATCATTAACTAATGTTGATGTATTTAATAATTTAACCTCAGGGCACATTGGAATCCCTAAAGATTTGAGCTGTTCTAAACGGCCAAAATGAGAATTTGATAACCATTCTTCATTTAAGGTGTTTTCATTATCACCAACAAAACCAATACCATAAGCATAAAAAGCTAAATTTCGACTAGCGGTAACTTTTGAGTCAAGTTGTCGCAAGCTCCCAGCAGCTGCATTTCGAGGATTAGCAAAGGTTTTTTCACCTTTTTTAATTGCCAGTTTGTTTAAAGTATTAAAACTGGCTTTGGGCATAAAAACTTCTCCCCTAACCTCTAAAATATTAGGAATTCCCTCACCAACTAATCTTAATGGAATAGACTTTATTGTTCTAACATTTGTGGTGATATTTTCACCTGTAGCACCATCACCGCGTGTTGCTGCCTGAACCAACAACCCATTTTCATAACGTAAACTTACGGCTAAGCCATCAAGTTTTGGTTCAGCACAAAATCTAATGGTGTTTATATCATCAGCTTTCAGTCTATCGTCAACACGCTTAATAAATCCTTGCCATTCCTGTGTTGTAAAAACGTTATCAAGAGACAGCATCGGAATTTTATGAGTTACTTGCGAAAAAACTTTTAATGCTTCACCACCAACCTTTTGACTGGGTGAGTCTATAGTTTTAAGTTCAGGGTAAGAAGTTTCTAATCCAATGAGCTCTCTCATCAAACCATCATATTCGACATCAGGGACAGTTGGCTCATCAAGCACATAATATTGATGATTATAAAGTTGTAAAAGACGGTGAAGTTCTTTAACTCGGTTTTCAGCAGTAGCGTCTGACATAAGGTAGCTTATTTTATTTATTTGTAGGTGAATGAAGAATATTCATTCATTTTAGGGGGTTAGTATGTACCATCATTGTACTTTGCTAGAAAATACCATTAACTTAATTAAACTATAATTTTAAATAATGTCGTTGTTTAATAACTAGCCAGTAACAGGTAAATTTGACTGTACTTACCTGTTATCAAGTACAAAGTTAAAAGCTTATAGAATTAAACAGCCATAGCACGATTTTTAATTTCAAAGCTACGAATTCTACTCTCATAATGTTGTTCAGTTTGTTTAGTCATTACATTACGCTTATCATCAAGAATTTGAGCGGTAAACTCTTCACTTATTTGCTTAGCGGCTGACAGCATTTGTTGATAAACATCAAAGGCATTACCAGCGTTGGGGAGCATCATAAATAATGTCACGCCCTGAGTCGCATATGTTTCCATATTATCGAGATCAAACGACCCAGGATTCATCATATTAGCTAAACTAAAAGTGACTGGACCTGTGCCAGCATTATCTTGATGACGATGGAATATATTCATTTCACCGTATTTTAATCCTAAGGTTAACAGCATAGGTAACAAGGCAGCACCTTGCATAATTTGATTATTAGGCATTACCACTGATAACGCTAATACTTCAGGTTGAACAGCTGATAACTCAACATTATCTTGTTCAGTAGGCTTTTCTTTAGTTGCCGATATACTCGGCAACTCTATTGATTCAGTTTTAATTTTGGCTTTAGCACCTGCACCAAAATTCAGTTCAATTTGATCCCGTTTGAGTTCACTTTTACTTTTCAGCTTAGGCCGAGAAACAGGCTGTGCATAAATAGGCTTTTCTGAGATAACTTCCTCTAGAACAATGTTTTGAGCTGATATTTCTAGGTCATCAATTAATTCTTGATTTTCTGTAGCTGAAAAATTTAGAGGCTCACTAACTGATATCTCTTCGATAGATTTTTCTGACATGTCAATAGAGGATGTTTCTAATAAATCATTAACATCTTTGGTTTGGGACTCTATAGAAGGTTTATCATTTTCACTTACCGGCGTAGCTTGCGGAGTTTCAATATTAGGTGATTTACTTGCAGTCACATCATTACTTTTAAAATCATCTGCTTCGGGTTTAACCTTTACTTTACTCACGCCATCTTGATCAAAACCACCACGATCGAAATTACGTTCAAAGGGTTCAACTTTTACCTTACTTGCCTTTAATTTGTAAGGGTTTTTATTTTTTCTAATTGTCCACAAACCATGAACAAAAATAGCGCCAATAACAACTGCGCTAATTATAATTAATGAATGTCTAAAGTTATCTTCCATCATAAGGCCTATTTTATTCTTATATATTTTATTCTTATGTATTTTCTACCGTTATCATAGCTTCATCAATGCCAACAGCAACCACCAGACAAATATCGAGTTATAACATAGTAACATTTGTTTGGAATGAAACCATTTCCATTGTTATTTTATTATGACTAATATAACTAAATTGCATCGTTTAAGACATTTTTTTGACTCAGTTACAAAAAACGTTCAAAAATCATCATCCGCTAATAGAACATTAACTTCATCTCACTTACAAGATGGTGTTGGATTAAATTTATAATCATCATAGTGTTATGATCATTGAGTCAGCGTTTATTTCTACCCAGTAATAAATAGTACTATGACCATAACCCTGTATTGTTTTTGAGATAATAATAACGATAATCAATTCAGTCGTTAGACTTTAATCCTAAATAAACTTCACGACTATCGAATACCTTAGGAAATAAATTTACAGGTTATTATTAACCAAATCAAAAGTCATTTGCAACTTCTGCCTAGCTTTTTTTATCAATTATAGTAATCGCTGATTCTATTGTAAATATTGCTCAAGTGAAATCATCAAATAGTTGGCAAACCGCACTTTATCTCATGATGGTAAGCTTAGAATTATCATCACACCTTTAAAACAATATTCAGTGTTCTAAAAAGTATCCATTAAACAGTATCAATAATATTAAATTTCCCACCACTTTAAGTTTAAGGGTCAATATAAATACTTTTTGTTGTTTTAATGGCCTTTATGTAACCGATACGTAATTTAAAGTCAGTAAAAAAAAGCCATTAAAACTCATAAGCGCCTAATAATAATAGGATTATTAATATATTGAAATCTTTAATAGCATTAATTGTGCTTTGTAACAATTTCGTACTGTAATTAAGTAATAAGTATACTTATAATTGATATCGACATTTAGAGGACATCTCCCTCTAAGGCAATATATTATAATATTAGGTTTAAATGAACAAATCGATAGACATAAAAAGCTCAAGTGGTGCTGACTACTTTTTCAAAGGGTTTGAGCTCATACGTAAAAAAGGCGTTCGTCGTTTTGTATTTATTCCCTTAGCAATTAATATAGTGTTATTTGTAATCGCTTTTTATTACCTACTGAATCAAATAGACTATTTAATGGTTTGGATAGAAAACACTATCCCAAACTGGTTATCTTGGATTAGTTATCTTTTGTGGCCACTCGCCGTATTAAGTGTATTGATAATTTTCTCTTTCATATTTACTGCAGTAGCCAATTGGTTAGCCGCCCCCTTTAATGGTTTATTAAGTGAAAAAATGGAATTGCTATTATTAAAAGACCGGTCAAAAAACAGTACAACTAGTTATTCTCAGACTGTTTTTGCAGACGATAGTGATATGGCTAATATACTCAAGGATATACCTCGTACGTTATCCAGAGAATGGCAGAAATTTGCCTATTACCTACCCAGAGCTATTGGATTTTTTATTTTGTTAATCATGTTACCTGTTATAGGGCAAATACTTTGGTTCTTATTTGTTGCTTGGATGATGGCAGTACAATATAAAGACTACCCTTTTGATAATCACAAAATTTCATTTGTCGAAATGAAACAAGTATTAAAGAATAATCAAAAAGTAAGCTATAGTTTTGGTGTAGCCGTAGCCATTTTTTCTCTGATACCCATTATTAATTTAATTGTTATGCCGGTTGCTATATGTGGTGCAACAGCCTTGTGGGTTGAAAAATATAGAGATGAAGCTATAAGATCTAAAATGAGTCGATAATTAATCAGTTGAGTAAAATAAAACGATAACGGCCATAATAGAACTATTAAGTTAAACATGGCATAAAGAGATAAATAGCTTACATTTTATGATTTTAGTAGGTCTTCATTATAACTAATAATAAGACCTATTGACCTAACTTAATAGGCCTTTTACATTATGTTTAAATCGAAGGGAGTCAGGCTTTAATGAGAGTCAAATTAAAAGCTAACTATATATCACTTACATTTTTAGCTCTATTTAGTTTAACTGTTTCTGCCGAGAAAACTTTTGACATCCCAGTAATGGATGACGCAATAATATTTGCTGACTTTAACGATAAAATACCTGCCGTAATCAACTACTTCACCTCTATGACAGTGGCAGATATCACTGGATTTTATAAAATAGCTTATGGTGAAATTTCATACCAAGAAGCTAAAAGAGGCCGATTAACCCTTGCATTCCACCCTGATAATTTAATTATAAGGGTAATCATTTCCCAGCAAAACAACAAACGCCAAGTTGACGTCATTGTTAACACTTTTAATCCTAAACAATGAATATCCCAGAATATAAATAGCCATTCAACTGAGACTTTTTATATCCAAAAGAAGTAACTATTTTTCAAGTGTCTGTCAATAACTCTATCGATAAGGAATATATCTCTAAAGGTTATTAGTTAAGTTATTGGAAAATATTGATGATGACTCACCTAAAAATATAACTGTGACTATCTTAAATCTGACATTAAGGATGAAGAAATAAAAAAATCCAATAAATAATACTATGATTGACAAATAACACACCGTCTAATAACGCTCTTTTTATCGAGAAAACCTTTCAACAAAGCCATTATTAACACAAAAAAAACGCATTGTGATTAACGTTGCGTTTTATTTTTATTAGACGTTACAATTATTTTTTATAAAAAATATCATCAATTGTACCCTGTGCAAGGCCATGGTACCCAGGACGGGCTTTTTTATAAACTTCCATAGCCCAAGCTCTATTTTTAGGCGTTTCATTTAACTGTTTATAAAGTGGTACGATAAGTTTTCGTCGACCAATACCCGTTAAATATTTATCTAGATTAGGTAAAATAACATCATAACCCGCTCTTATTGATAATAAGTACCATGCATGAGCTATTTCTGCATTTTGACTAACAGTTAACTGATAATTTCTATCTAAATCAGTCATTTTATCTAATGATAAGTTTTGTGGTAGGTTGTTAATAAAGTGAAGCCATTCATGTAATGTCCATTGAATAGTTGGCAATTGCTTTAATGATAATTCATTAATTAACCAGTTATTAATATGCTCATCTATTAAAGTAAATGCATTTGATTGTGGTTTTGGTGTGGTAACAGGTAAACCTGATTGGTAAACCCACTCATTTATTTCTTCAGCATTAACAACACCAGGATATTTATTAATAAGTTCTTTATTTAAATAAATAACAAAGTCACTTGTTGTTATGCTTTCAAAAGCATATTGGTTAAAATAATCTAAAACAAATTGATCAAATTTCTGACGTCCAAATTTTGTTTCTAAATAAATAAGAAACAATTGCCCTTTGGTGTAAGGCACACCAGAAAATGCGTCATCGGGGTCTCTTCCCTTTAAATCTATGAAAAGTCGGGTATCACCCTTGTCCAATTCTATTATTTCAGTATTTAGATTTTGTGCGTCTAGCGCTTGCTCCATAATAGCTCTGTCACGACCAAAAACTTCCTCCATAATCCGATTCTCAACGTAGCTAGTAAAGCCCTCGTTTAACCATAAGTCTCTCCAAGTTGCATTTGTGACTAAATTTCCAGACCAAGAATGGGCAAGCTCATGGGCGATTAAATTGACGAGGCTTTTATCACCGGCGATAACTGTCGGTGTAATGAAGGACAAACGAGGATTTTCCATACCACCAAACGGGAAGCTAGGCGGCAAAATCAATAGATCGTAACGTCCCCAACGATATGCGCCATATAATTTTTCAGAAGCATCAATCATCGCTTGAGTATCATCAAATTCAGCCGCAGCTGCTTCTAAAATATCAGCTTCAGCATAGACACCTGTTTGATGACTCATCGCCTTAAATTCTAAGTCACCAACACCAATAGCAATTAAATAAGCAGGTATCGCTTGTGGCATTGAGAAATAATAATCGCCATCACGTTTTGTATCAGGACTGTTATTGGCACTCATTACCGCTAGTAAATTTTTATCTGTTTTAATTCTAGCATTATAAGTTACTCTAACACTTGGCGTATCTTGAATAGGGATCCATGAACGAGCGTGAATTGCCTGATTCTGGCTAAACATGAAGGGCTGCTTTTTACCGGCGGTTTGTTCAGGATTTAACCACTGCAAGCCTGATGCCTTTTCTGTTGAATTATAATAGACCCTTATTTTTTCGGTCTTAAATGGCGAGTTAATCGTTAATTTAGCACCTAAGACATCATCTCTTTTTGCTAATGAAAACTTAACCTTTTGCCAATCACCAGAAGGTTTTTGAACAATAACACGGTGGATGATAAGGTCTCGAGTATCTAGAATAATAGGTTCTAACGAATCGCTAAGCCAGTTTAACGATAATTCTGCAAAACCATTTAATGACTTACTAGAGAAATCAACACTCAGGTCTAAATAAACGTGTTTAACTCTAACTTGATGATAATTTGCATAAGTGTAAGCATCGCCTTGGTCTAGTGATGCTCTAGCCCATAGCGGTTGAGCTGACAGTCCTAATAAAAAAACAACAAGCATTACTAATTGAGTAATGGTTTTCATAGATAAATTTCCTAAAAAAATAAGGCCTGTAGATTACTGCTAATCGGCAGGCCTATACAACTATTAATTTAAGGTTATCTATTTATTGATGTACATTTTAACTTACGGTTTTTCCATTTGAATAACAACTCTTCGGTTATGCCCTCTACCTAACTCAGTATTGTTAGAAGCAACATGCCTTTTTTCACCATAACCTTTTGCTTCAATTCGGGTAGGATCTATACCATGTTGAGTAAAGTACTCTCGAATATTTTTCGCTCTTTTTTCTGAAATTTGTTGATTTGTCGAGCGGACACCGTAACTATCGGTATATGAATCTATTAGTACTAACTCTAATTCAGGGTCTAATTTAAGATAGTCTGAAATCATCGACATACGCTTCTCCGATGATTTAGTCAATTTCTCACTACCAAACTGAAAATTTAACACGGTGTAAGCGATATCATCGAGGTTATAGTTTAAAAGGTTACCTACACAACCAACAAATTCTCGATAAGCCTTTTTAAATTGTACTGTTGATAAACCAACTGATATTTTATCTTGTTCATTATGCCAATCATTGTAATAAAAGGTAGGATTCATCCCCTGCTCTAATTCACTTAACATAGTCCATGCAACTTTTTTGGGTAAACTAGGAGAAAATTGTCTATGTAACTTCATATTGGTGAGTCTACGGCCACTAATACCTGGGCGCCATTTAGGTGGAAGAGAACGCACTTCAGCTAAAGAGTAATTGTCTGGTAATAGTAACATATCAAGTTCAAACTCCATGTTTAACTTACGGCTAGCACGGCTGTAAAAACGAGCTTGACCGTAATTGGGTATTTGATGTGCCAAAGTACATTTTAGCCGTGAATCGTTAGATAAGTGCCACTGAGAATTATTAATATTGGCATTGTACTGTCGAATACCAGCCAGTGTTTGCGTAACAAATAACAACAGAATGATAAGAGTAAAAAATTGCTTCATAGATAACTTAATGATTATATTTTATAAGTGGCATCAAGGTTATCGACCGATTATATATTAACTTTAGTTACTGAAAGGGAAAATTAACACATTAAAATGCCGTTTGTTATTGGTATAAAATCCCTTTTCTGAGATAATCTATTCATTGCAAATGAACGACTGATATTAGAGTAATATGGTAGACAATCCAGATAAAACAGATTCCTCGACACCTAAACTAAATAAAAGTGAACAGAAGTCATTACTCTCACAAAGATTTAGAGGTTATTTCCCCGTTGTTATTGACGTTGAAACAGCTGGTTTTAATGCTCAAACTGATGCCCTTCTTGAATTAGCTGCCTCGGTTCTGACTATCGATGAAATCACTGGGTTGATTGCAATTGATGAAACCATTCAATTTAATATAGATCCTTTTGAAGGCGCTAATTTAGAGCCGGCCGCTCTAGAATTTACGGGTATTGATCCCACAAATCCTCTTCGTGGTGCAGTAAGTGAAAAAGAAGCCTTAACTGGTTTATTTAAACTTGTGAGGAAAAAAATGAAAGCAGCTGATTGTCAGCGAGCGATAATTGTGGCTCATAATGCTTCTTTTGACTTAGGTTTTCTAAATGCTGCGACTACTCGCTGTGCAATAAAACGCAGCCCTTTTCATGCTTTTGTTAGTTTTGATACCACAACATTGTCAGGGCTTGCTTTAGGCCAAACAGTATTAGCTAAAGCCTGTAGTGCTGCCAATATTGAATTTAACCACAGTGAAGCACATTCCGCTTTATACGATACCGAAAGAACGGCTGAATTATTTTGCTTTATTGTTAACAAATGGCAAGAAATGGGTGGTTGGCCGTTAATTATTGAAAATGCAGATGACAATACAGATGACAATAGCCAATAACGATTCAAATCATAGTAAACATTACTGTGTTATATTCACATTTTATCACTAGAATAACGCAATAGTACCATTTATCGTTTTACTCGTCCTGCTTAGCTCTTCTTGAAACTATTAATGTGGTGACATAAAAAAACCTTACGTAAAAGTAAGGTTTTTTTTATTATAAGGGTAACTTATAATTTGTCTGCATTATCCGCTAAATATGCCGCTACGCCTTCAGGCGACTCTGTCATACCTTTATCACCTTTATTCCAGCCTGCAGGACAGACTTCACCGTGGTCTTGGTGGAACTGTAAAGCGTCAACCATACGTAACATTTCATCAACATCACGACCAAGTGGTAAGTCATTAACAACTTGGTGACGAACATTACCTTCTTCATCAATTAGAAATGAACCACGAAATGCAACACCCGCATCAGGATGCTCAACACCGTAGGCTTGACAAATAGTATGTTTAACATCAGCAACTAAAGTATATTGAACTGGACCAATACCACCTTCATTAATAGGAGTATTACGCCATGCATTATGTGAGAATTGAGAATCAATAGAAATACCAATTACTTCAACACCACGGTTTTTAAATTCATCCATACGGTGATCAAAAGCTAAAAGCTCAGATGGACATACAAAAGTAAAATCTAATGGGTAGAAAAACACTACAGCTTTTTTACCTTTAATTGCTTCGCTTAATGAAAAACCATCAACAATTTCACCACTACCCAGAACTGCTGCTGCAGTAAAATCTGGTGCTGGACGACCAACTAATACACTCATTCTATACTCCATTTATTTATTATTTATAATAATTTTTATAAACCCGTCAATATACCTGACGAGTTTTACTGTTCCAAAATAATAAAGCTTTATTATTCTGGAGAACTTTCTTCAGATTTTTCAACGGCTGCTTTGATTAACGTTTGCAACTCGCCTTGTTGAAACATTTCTAAAATAATATCACAACCACCAACTAATTCACCACCGACCCATAGTTGAGGGAATGTTGGCCAATCAGCATATTTAGGTAATTCAGAACGGATATCTGGATTCAATAAAATATCAACATAAGCAAATTTTTCGCCACAGGACATCAAAGCTTGTGATGCCTGAGATGAGAAACCACAATTTGGTAATTTTGGTGAACCTTTCATATATAATAATATTGAGTTTTCACTGATTTGCTCTTTAATTCGTTCAATTGTATCCATGGTAACCTCTAAATTTAATGCTTATTGAATTAGTTAAACTATATACATTGAGTCTATTTTAAATAATTCAACAAACACTAACGAAAAATTAAAAAAATATAAGTTAAAACTAACTTTCCTTAAAAAAAACTATAGTAAACCATCTGTTTTGGGTAGACTATGCAAACTAAATAATACTTGAGTATTTTACTGGGTTTTACAGAAAAAAAAACCCTTTCTTTGTTTTTTAGACAATAATATATTTTATATATATCTAGGAGAAAAAAATGGCGATTGAATTACCAGCTCTACCTTATGCAAAAGATGCTTTAGCACCACATATCTCAGCTGAGACTTTAGAGTTTCATTATGGCAAACATCACAATACTTACGTTGTTAAACTTAACGGTTTAATTGAAGGTACAGAGTTTGACGGTAAATCATTAGAAGATATAGTTAAAACATCTTCAGCTGGTGTTTTTAATAATGCAGCGCAAGTATGGAACCATACTTTTTATTGGAATAGCTTAAGCCCTAACGGTGGCGGTGAACCAACGGGCGCATTAGCTGATGCTATTGTTGCCACTTTTGGCTCATTTGCCGAATTCCAAGCTAAGTTTGTTGATAGTGCGATAAACAACTTTGGCTCTAGCTGGACTTGGTTAGTTAAAAATGCTGACGGTAGCTTAGCAATAGTCAATACTTCAAATGCAGCCACACCATTAACTGATGATAGTGTTACTCCACTTATCACCGTTGATTTGTGGGAACATGCTTATTATATTGATTACCGCAATTTACGTCCTAAATACATGGAAGCATTTTGGGCTTTAGCAAACTGGGATTTTGCTAACGCAAACTTTGCTTAATCCGTTTAGCTGATAAACTTTAATTTTAAAACGAGCTCTATAGCTCGTTTTTTTTATCATTTTTGACTGAGTCTAGTTATTAAAAAAGCTTATTTTAGCTATCTAATCCGATAGTGTAATGTGGGTCATATTTATTTATTTTATTACAAACTCAATAAATTCATTTATTTATATATAAACCAACTATTTTATTTACTAAAGTACTTTAGCCATATTATAAATTTATTGAACAACATTCCCCGTTCCAAAAATAAAGCAAAAGTTATTCGCTAACCTATGATACTTTTATTTATGCCGAAGAGCCTTTATCGATAAATGCTGTCGTATACCCATCATATAATTCCATTAAATCACAAGTTGGATATTCGCTCTGCTGCCCAGAAAAATAATGAATTAAGTCCTAAAAAACTATGTTTATTCATTTAATAAATAAATTTCATATACCTTCACATTTTTACTCAGTTCAATAGAACCAAAACTAATTTCATTCTTACACTAAAATTTCTAGCAAGTTTTATTAAAACAACTAGTCTTAATAGTAGGAAGCCGTCTCTTCGGCCTTCATTGGACAAGTAGCAATTAATATCTTTTGGGGGCAATTATGAGTATTTTCCAACATTACCAATCACGTTACGAACAAGCACAACAAGAAGAGTTTAGCCTACAAGAATTCTTAGATATATGTCGAACCGATAAATTTGCCTATGCCAGCGCTGCTGAACGCTTATTAAAGGCGATAGGCAAACCAGAAATGGTTGATACTTCCAACGAACCCACATTAAGTCGAATATTTTCCAATAGAGTATTGGCCAAATATCCTGCATTTAAAGATTTTTATGGTATGGAGGAGGCCATTGAACAGATAGTTGCTTATTTAACCCACGCTTCTCAAGGCCTAGAAGAGCAGAAACAAATCCTATATTTACTGGGCCCTGTTGGTGGTGGAAAGTCTTCTTTAGCTGAAAAACTCAAAGCATTAATGCAACAAGAGCCTATTTATATTCTCAGCGCCAATGGAAAACCAAGCCCAGTCAATGATCATCCCTTTTGTTTATTTGACGGTAATGAGGATGGTAAAATTTTACAGAAAGAATATAAAATTCCTCTTCGCTACCTTAATAATATAATTTCACCATGGACAGCTAAACGATTACATGAATTTAAAGGTGACATCTCTAAATTTAAAGTGATTAAGATTTATCCTTCTATTCTTGACCAAGTTGCCATCGCAAAAACAGAGCCCGGTGATGATAACAATCAAGATATCTCATCGCTTGTTGGTAAAGTTGATATCAGACAACTTGAACATTTCGCCCAAAATGATCCTGATGCTTATAGCTATTCTGGAGCTCTTTGTCGAGCCAACCAGGGGTTAATGGAGTTTGTTGAAATGTTCAAAGCCCCTATTAAAGTTTTACACCCTTTACTTACCGCAACTCAAGAAGGTAACTATAATCCGACAGAAGGACTGTCTGCCTTACCATTTAAAGGGATATTGTTGGCTCATTCAAATGAGTCTGAGTGGAAAACTTTTAAAAATAACAAAAACAACGAAGCATTTTTAGATCGCGTTTACATCGTCAAAGTACCTTATTGCATGCGTGTCTCTGAAGAGGTTAAAATTTATAATAAACTGCTTGAACATAGTGAATTAAGTAATGCGCACTGTGCACCCGATACTTTGGAAATACTTGCGCAATTCTCAGTACTCTCCAGAATTATTAACCCAGAAAATTCCAGTGTTTATTCAAAAATGCGAGTCTATGATGGTGAGAGTTTAAAGGACACTGACCCTAAAGCAAAATCTTATCAAGAATATAGAGATTATGCAGGTGTGGATGAGGGTATGTCAGGGCTATCAACACGATTTGCCTTTAAAATTTTGTCTCGAGTGTTTAATTTTGATCACTTAGAAGTAGCTGCAAATCCAGTGCATTTATTTTGTATTTTAGAACAGCAAATTGAACGTGAGCAACTACCAAAAGAAACGGCTGAACGTTATCTTGAATTTATCAAAGGCTATTTAACTCCACAATATATAGAATTTATTGGTAAAGAAATTCAAACCGCTTATTTAGAGTCTTATTCAGAATATGGACAAAACATCTTTGACCGGTATGTCAGTTATGCTGACTTTTGGATACAAGATCAAGAGTATCGCGATGCCGAAACAGGACAATTATTTGACAGAGAAGCGCTTAATAATGAATTAGAAAAAATTGAAAAGCCTGCTGGTATCAGTAACCCTAAAGATTTTCGCCATGAAATTGTGAATTTTGTTTTAAGGGCTAAAGCTCATAATAATGGTAAGAATCCAGCATGGACAAGTTATGAAAAGTTACGCACAGTTATTGAGAAAAAAATGTTCTCAAATACTGAAGACTTATTACCCGTGATATCTTTTAATGCTAAAACATCGTCTGATGATCAGCAAAAACATGATGATTTTGTTGACCGAATGATGAGTAAAGGTTATACCCAAAAACAGGTGAGATTGTTATCAGAATGGTACTTACGCGTAAGAAAATCCTCGTAAAAAACTCGTTATTGAAGTGAGGAAACTTTATGGCAAATTTTATTGACCGACGCCTGAATAGTAAAAACAAAAGTACAGTAAATCGTCAACGTTTTATCAGGCGCTATAAAAGTCAAATTAAAAAATCTGTCTCAGATGCCATCAATGACCGTGGGGTAACAGATGTTGATACCGGCGAAAACATCATCATTCCAAGGAAAGATCTGAGCGAACCAGTTTTTCATCAAGGCAAAGGAGGAATTAAGGACAAAATTCACCCCGGAAATGATCAATTTAGTACCGGTGACCGAATTAACAAGCCTAAAGGCCAACAAAGTCAAGGCATTGGAGAAGGCGATGCCAGTGACTCAGGTGAAGGCAATGATGACTTTGCATTTTCAATTTCTAAAGAAGAGTATCTCAATTTATTGTTTGAGGATTTAGAATTACCGAATCTAGAAAAAAACCAACTGAATAAATTGGTTGAATATAAATCTGTACGGTCTGGTTTTTGTACTGAGGGTGTGCCCGCCAATATCGATATAGTAAAATCGTTGCAGGGCTCTATTGCTCGAAGAATTGCCATGACATCATCAAAAAGAAAAGAATTAAGGGCGGCTAAAGAGACCTTAGCTGTTTTAAAGAATGATAAACATGATCACATTATTGAAATAAACGATCTTATAACTAAGATTGACTTACTCAAGGAAAGAATTGCTCATATTCCCTTCATTGATACCTTTGATATGAAATTTAGAAGTTTTTCCAGACAAGCTATACCGACTTCACAAGCGGTAATGTTTTGTTTAATGGATGTTTCAGGTTCAATGGATCAAGCGACAAAAGACATTGCTAAAAGATTTTATATCTTATTGTATTTATTTTTAACTCGGACATACAAAACTATTGATGTTGTTTATATCAGACATCATACCCAAGCCAAAGAAGTTGATGAACAGGAATTTTTTTATTCTCAAGAAACTGGAGGAACGATTGCCTCAAGCGCTTTAGAGTTAATGGCTAAAATTGTTGATGAACGCTATAACACGAATTGGAATATTTATGGCGCTCAAGCATCTGATGGCGATAATTGGGCAGATGATTCGCCCTATTGTCAAAAAATTCTTAACGAGAAAATTTTACCTAAAGCACGCTATTTTAGCTACATTGAGATCACCCAAAGAGCTCATCAGTCACTTTGGAAAAATTACCAAGAAATTGAAGAAAAGCAGGCGCATTTTGCTATGCGTCATATAAAAACAGTCGATGATATTTACCCAGTATTTCGAGAGTTATTTAAAAAGCAATTGACGAAACTACACAACGCATAGCATAAATCGAAAAGGGAATAATATGACTATAAATAAACCACTTGATGATAATTCAGATTGGACTTTTGATAAGTTATCCTTATATCAAAAAGAAATTGCCCGCGTAGCTGAACATTATCGTTTAGACACTTATGCAAATCAGATTGAAGTTATTACTACCGAACAAATGATGGATGCTTACGCAAGTATCGGAATGCCTATTGGTTATAATCATTGGACTTTTGGTAAAAAATTCATCCAAACAGAACAAACCTATAAACGAGGTCATATGGGTTTGGCTTATGAAATTGTCATCAATTCAAATCCTTGTATATCCTACTTAATGGAAGAGAACACTATGACTATGCAGGCGCTAGTCATAGCACACGCATGTTATGGTCATAATTCGTTTTTTAAAGGTAATTATCTCTTCAAAACATGGACAGATGCTGAATCTATAATTGATTATCAGCTTTTTGCTAAAAACTATATTGCAATATGTGAAGAAAAATACGGCATTTCAGATGTTGAAGCGACATTAGACGCCTGCCATGCGTTAATGAATCACGGTGTCGATCGTTATAAACGGCCACAAAAAATATCCCTAGATGAAGAACTCAAACGTCAAGCAGAGAGAGAGCGATATATACAATCACAAATCAATACGCTTTGGCGAACAATCCCATCAGAGAGTGAACAACAAAAACAAAAAAGCAGCTCCTTTCCTAGTGATCCCCAAGAAAATATTCTTTACTTTATTGAAAAAAATGCTCCTTTATTAAAACCTTGGCAAAGAGAAATTGTTAGAATAGTGAGAAAAACTTCACAGTACTTTTATCCTCAAAAGCAAACCCAAGTTATGAATGAAGGTTGGGCATGTTTTTGGCATTACACCATTATTAATCATTTATATGATGAAGGTTTAGTCACTGAAAAATTTATGCTTGAGTTTTTACATAGCCATACCAGTGTCATTGCACAACCCAGTTACAACAGAGACTATTACTCAGGTATAAATCCTTATGCCTTAGGTTTTAATATGTTTATCGATATTAGAAGAATTTGTGAGCAGCCAACAGAAGAGGATAAACAGTGGTTTCCTACCATTGCCGGTAGTAATTGGTTAGACACTTTACACTTTGCTATGGAGAACTTTAAAGACGAAAGTTTTATTAGCCAGTATCTATCGCCAAAACTAATGAGAGACTTTAAATTTTTTCATATTCATGATGATGAAAAAAATGATTATGTTGAGATTGCAGCTATTCATAATGAAGTAGGCTATAAAAAAATTAGAGAAACCCTCTCTAGTCAATATAATTTAAGTAACCTTGAAACAAACATTCAGATTATCAATGCCAATATTCGTGGCGATAGAACATTAACATTAAGGCATATACCTCATCAAAATATCCCTCTTGGCGAGTCAAGCGCTGAAGTACTCAAGCATTTACATTATCTTTGGCAATTTAATGTAAAGCTTGTTCAACCCAATGACAAAGGGGTAGATGAGGTAATAGCATACTGTCCAATTATTAAAGACTTAGCTAGTTAGGCTTTTGCCACATCCCTTTTTCTAACTGTCCTTGAATCTTAATGGTTTTATCATCAACAAATTTAATCACTGATTTTGCATTGCGTTGACGATTATAATCTTTTGTTACCGCAACTATGGTAGGAGTCAACGCCAAAATAACACCGACGTTTATCAGTGTCATTAACCCTAAAGATAAGTCAGCAAGTGCCCAAACGTCTGGCAAGGCCGCCACTGTTCCCCAGAATGTAAAAGATAGGAAAATAAGAGTGAATCCCCAACGACCCGCTTTATTGTCTAACTTAAAGTAATGTAAATTATTTTCAGCGTAAACATAATTAGCAATAATCGAAGTAAAAGAAAACAAACAAATAGCAATAGAGACAAAGTGAGCTCCCCAGTTGCCAACATGTTCAGCCATGGCAAACTGAGTTAACCTAATACCATTTAGAGCCGTTGTTTCTGGCCCTAAAACAAGTAAAATCATCACCGCGGTAGCGCTACAGATCACAATAGTATCAATAAAGACCCCTAGCATTTGAACATAACCTTGAACCGCTGGATGATGTGGATTGGGTGATGCACAAGCTGCGGCATGAGGTACAGTGCCAGAACCAGCTTCATTTGAGTACAGTCCTCGTTTAATGCCGTTAATAATGGCAGCACCAATAGCACCACCACCAGCTTCTTGTAAACCAAAGGCTGAATTAATAATTAGCGCAAATATGCCAGGAATCTTATCTATGTTTATCAAACAAATAACTAAGGCAATTAATAAATAAGTAAGCCCCATTACTGGCACTAATAGGCTCGACACTTTAGCAACAGTCCTAACACCACCTAAAACAATTGGTAGAGCAACCAACACAATGACAACGCCTGATACCATTGGACTTATCTGGTAGGTATTGTTGAGAGCATCAGCCATGGTATTAGCTTGTACAGAGCTAAAAACAAATCCATAACCAATGAATAAACAAATTGAAAACAAAATGGCTATCCAAGGTTTATTTAAACCCATTTTGATGTAATAGGCAGGTCCGCCTCTGAACTCGCCATTACTGTCGCGAACTTTATATAACTGACCCAGTAAACTTTCACTATAGCCAGTGGCCATACCAAGCAATGCAATTACCCACATCCAAAATATAGCACCGGGGCCCCCAAGTGAGATAGCAATTGCAACACCCGCTAAATTACCGGTGCCAACTCGAGCAGCTAAGCTTGTCATTAGTGCTTGAAAAGAAGAAATACCAGATTTATCAGCAGTATTACTACTTTTCATTAATTGAAACATGTGAGTAAAATGACGAAACTGTAGTAATTTAAGGCGAAAACTGAACCATAAGCCACCAAGTACTAAAACATAAATAAGTACATGGTTCCAAAGAATCCCATTTGCAAAGTTAATGAATTGACTCAATTTTTATCCTTTTTTATTTATATTATTCACAAGAGAATTCAAATTGTTTATCCAAACAACTTACCCCTAAACCACTATATTTTTTAACTTTTATTTGTACGGAAATACGCTCTTTTAGTGTTTCGACATGACTAATGACACCAATCATTTTTCCACTGGCATTAAGATTATCCAAAGCATCGAGTGCTATCTCCAACGTTTCATTATCAAGCGTACCAAAACCTTCATCTAAAAATAATGAATCAATACTTGTTTTAGCACTAACCAGATCAGATAACGCCAATGCTAATGCTAAACTGACTAAAAAGCTCTCACCACCTGAAAGTGTTTTGGTATCTCTTACCGTATCAGCTTGCCAAGTATCGAGTACTTCAAGTGATAAAGTATCACTTGGTTGGCATTGTAGTTGATAACGAGCATGTAATCTTAATAACTGTTGGTTAGCTAAATAAACTAAATGCGCTAATGTTAAACTTTGAGCAAATTTTCTGAATTTATCACCTTGAGCAGACCCTATCAATGAGCTTAAGTGTGATAGGTCATCAACAATAAATTGTTGTTGTTCAACTTCCTCATTAAGTGATTTTTGCTTTTCGAGTGCTTGATTATTATTCTTAAGTGTCTGACTAATTTCCCCTTCTTTTAATTGTAATTTCTTATTCATTTCTTGGTGCTTGTCTATCTCTTGGCTTAACTCATTAAAAGGTTTTTCTACCAAATCAACATCTAATTGAGACTTTTCTGTCAATAACAACGTCACTTGTTTTTGACTCTGTTGATGTACCGCTATACTTTGTTGCTTATTATTTGATATTTTCTGTTGTAATTTTTTTAAGCTATCACGTTGTTCAATAGGTAATAAAGCACTTTTAAAGTGTTGTTCATCAGTAAAGACACTTTCATCTAACAGCTTGATCCAACTCTCAACGGTTTGACTTTGTTGTCTATTCAATTGAAGAAGTTGTGTTTGACTCTCCTGAAGCTGCCCCTGCAGACTTTTAAGTACTTGTGTTTGTTCATTTAACTTATTTTGTTCAACAGCTAAAACTGATGCGGCTTGTTGTTTTGATGTTAATATTTGCTGACGAACTTGTTTTACATCTTGGTCAGCAAATAACACTTTACGTTGTGTTAGCAAATTTAAGTAATTCTTTACTAATTCATCTAGTTTGGTTGTTAAAAGTTGATACTTGTTAATAGCTAAGTCAGACTCATTTTTTAGTAACGCTATTTTTTGAACCGTTTGATTAACAATTTCTTGTTCCAGACTTTGCTGCTGTAATCCATGTTGATAACGTCCAACTAGCTTATGCTGCTCTTGCCACCAGACTTCAAAATTATCTCGACTAAAATGACTACCATCAGTTCCCAAAAATAAAGCGTTGATATTAAGAGATAACTCTTTCCAGTCATTAGTCTGTGCTGCAGTTTTTAACGCCAGTATATTTTTTTTCTCTGTAATTAGTTTACTGACTGTTATTAGATCCTTGTTTAACAAATCAGCTTGATTTATTTCAACCAATTGTAGTTTTTCAGCTAACGACAATTGTTGCTGATTATCAATAACTTGCTTATTAATACTAAGCAGCGAGTCTGAAAAAGTTAATAATGTTTGGTACTGTAATGCTGTTTCCGCTGCCCACTGTTCAATTATGGTTAAATCAGCTAGGCTACAATTTAATAGTGTTGATTGCTGGTTATCCTGCCAAAAGCATTTTAATTGCCGTTGTTCTTCTTGATTTTTATCTTCGTTAGTATTAATTGACCCTTTTTGAGCCGTTAAACTTGCGACTAATGCTTTAGTTTCATTACCGTAGTCTTCTAACTCGGCCAACTTAGCTTTGTGGATAAGTAATCGCTCTTGATGAGGAAATACAGTAGCTTGTTGGTATTTATTGATGGCCGGATGAACAGTCGAACCACATAAGGGACAAGACTGCCCTGCTTCTAAATCTTCTCTATATTGATTAAGTGCCATGATAGATTGATGCTGACTAATGATTAATTCAAGATCATCAACTTGGCTTTTTTCATTTCGATACTGACTGCGACATTGTTCTAGATCAGCCGCTATCTTGATTAATTTTTGTTCGATAAGGGTGGTTTGTTTTAGGTTTTGAGTTGTTTCATTAACTAACAAGGCAAATCGTTGAGCATTAAATACTATTTGACTTGATATCGACTGGCTACTTTGTAAGTTTTGCACATGAGCTTGTAAAGTCGATTCATTTAACTGCGGTTGTTGGTTAAACAAAGTTACTTTAGCGTCTTGGTTATTTTTTACCCTGGTTGATAATTGGACAACTGCTTGTTCGTTATAACTGCATTTTACTAATTGTTCTTCATGTTCAGTTACTAGTTTTTTCTGATCATAATCCAAAGCCAATAATTGGCTATCAAAATCGGCAATTAATTCACCTTCTTGAACAATCCCTTGGTATTGATTTTGCCATAGTAGTAATTTCCCTGATAAATCTTCAACATATTTATGCTGCTGTATAAATTCATTTATTGCCAGTAATTCATTACTATGTTGAGTGTTTTCTTGTACTAAACTCTCCTTTTTTTTAGTTAAATCAGCAACCTTAATTTCAATATTTTCTTGTTCAACTTTTAATTCATTAATTGCCTGGTTTTGATAGCTAATATCACTATCAAGAGGCATGATTTTTTCAACAATAAGTGTTTCAGTTATGACAAAAGCTTGCTCTTTGATTAACAGCTCTTCGGTCAATTTAGCAAACTTTACCACTAGAGTTTTATTGAGCTGCTCATTTTGCTGGAAATCTTTAGCAATTTGCTCAGTACTTTGTTGCTGTAACTGGCAATGTTTTAGTAGCAGTTGATAGTGTTTAAAAGATGATCGAAGGTTCTCAGCTGGCTCTGACAACTCAAGTTTAATCAGCTCATCTTTAGCTTCAAACTCTTGAAACTCGGCTGATTTCAAATGAGATAGTGCTTCTTCAAGTAGTTGTTGCTTTTCAATAAGTTTACATTGCCATAGATATACATTCTGCCAATTTTTCTGTAACTGCTCATGACCAACTTGCTGTATTTTAATCTCTTCTAATTCGCGTACGAACTCACTAACTTGCTCTGCTGATAATAAATTAGCGCCTTGACTTTGTGCTTGCAATAACTTTAATTGATGGTGACCTTGTTTGTGATTTTCAAAAACTTGTTGTGAGACCAGACCATATATCTCACTACCCGTCAATTCTTCGAGTAATTCGGCTCGCTCATTAGCTGGAGCATTTAAAAATGCAGCAAATTGTCCTTGCGACAACATCATAGATTTAGTAAATCGAGAAAAATCTAAGCCCGTTATCCTAGCTATGTCGTTTCGCACTTGTGACACTTTAGTGGCAATAATTTGATCATCACCATCGTTATTAATTATAGCCAACTCAGCGAAGGGTTTTTGTAAATTACCGTCAGATTTATTCTTAGCTCGTCGTTGACTCCAAAAAGCCCGATAAGCTTGACCCTTAACTTCAAATTCAACTTCAGCTAAACAATTAGAGGTATGACGCGTCATCAATTGATTTTGTTTATCTGATATATTGAGCCTAGGGGTTTGATGATAAAGAGCTAAACAAATAGCATCTAAAATTGTCGTTTTTCCTGCGCCTGTAGGACCTGTTATCGCAAATACCCCTGAACTATCAAAAGGTGATTGGGTAAAATCAATCTTCCACGCACCTTTTAAAGCGTTTATATTTTCAAACCTTAAACTTAATATTTTCATCGTTCAACCTCAGGCTTTACTTGTTCTTCGGTATGTTTATGGTCTAAGGATTTAACTTCTGATATCGCTTGTTGGAATAGGGTAATTAAACGACCTCTCAGTGCTTTCTCATCATTTGTTTGCCAAGTCTCTTGGTCAAGACGAGTATTAAAAACATCTGCTAAAGAAAGTTCGTTCAAGGTGATTTTTTTTTGGTTGTTTGGCATTGATAGTCGAGATTTTTTACTGCGCCTAACTAATAAAATTTCGACAGGTAAATCACTAACCAACTGTTCAATCCTGCTGTTTAGGTCTTGTAAATATTCACTACTGTCAATTTCAATATCAAGCCATACTTTCTGACAATCTTTAAACTCTTCAAGCTGATTGACTTGCTCAGTCACAAGCTCAGACAAATCATTAAGTGTGGTTTTTACCATCATCATAGGCTGAAAAGAGGGAATCTGAATTTCAGTCACTGTATCGAGTTTATCTAGAATAAAGTCAACAACCAGAACTTTTTTTGCTTGCTTAGCTTCATCAAAACTTAGCGGTATTGGTGAACCACAATAGCGGATATGTTCTGTCTTAGCCACTTTTTGAGCCCGGTGGATATGGCCTAAAGCGATATAATCAGCGTTTGGAAATGCATTGGCAGGAAAGGCTTCTAACGTGCCAATATAAATATCCCTTACCGATTCACTAATAGTTACACCTACCGTTGTTAAATGGCCAGTGGCAATAATTGGCAATGTTTTAATACCTTTAATTATTGACAGTTTTTTAGCGTGTTGGTAAAGCTGGTTATAATGTTCTTTAATTGCCTGTTGAAGCGATTGACTTTTATCGTTAGCAGACTTACCTGCTTGGCTTTTTAAAATATCACGCGGGCGGAGAAATGGGATTGCACAAATTACGGCTTGGGGTTCATTGTGTTGGTCTCTGATATAAAAAACTTGTTCATTAATCACTTCACTATCATCATTTACATCGAAATTAGCCGTAGCATTAGGAATAACACGAGTTGATAAGCTACTTAATATTTTTTTTGATTCACCAAGCATGGCAACTGAATCATGATTACCTGCTAAAACAATTAGCTGACACTTTATTTTATGCATATTAACGATAAAATCAAAATACATTTCTCGAGCATAACTTGGCGGTGTCCCGGTATCAAAGATATCACCAGCAACAATCACACATTCAATTTTCATCACCTGAACTTGTGATAATAACCAAGTTAAAAATTGCTGATGTTCCGATGCTCGGCTTTTGCCATAAAAGTGTTGCCCAAGATGCCAGTCAGATGTATGAAGAATTCGCATATTAACGATTAAAAGCCTTTGATATTTTTATAAGTATTCTAACTGAATAATCAATATTTTTATATTAATTTACTGGTTAAAAGTAACAGCTGAACTATCTTTAAAGAACTTAATATAAACTATTTTTAGGATATAAATCATGACTAATCATCACACCTATAAAAAAATTGAGCTTGTTGGTACATCACCCAATAGTATTGAGGAGGCGATAAACAACGCTATTTCGGAATGTTCGGTTACTGTTAAAAATATGAATTGGTTTGAAGTAGTTGATACTCGAGGACATATCATTAATGACAAAGTAGCTCATTTTCAAGTAACATTAAAAGTAGGATTTAGAATTAAAGCAAATTAAGCTTATGATGTGACTAACTAAATGATTATATAATGAGCAATCAATGACGCCAGCAGTAAAACAAGCTAAAAAGAAAAAAATCCCCTTTGAACTTCATCATTATTGTCATGATGTTAATGTTCGCTCTTTTGGTTTAGAAGCCGCGGAGAAACTCAAAGTAGATGCTAAACGAGTTTTTAAAACATTGGTTGTTAGTACTATTATCAATAATAATGATCAATTAGCGGTCGCTATTATCCCTGTGGAATATCAACTTAATTTAAAATTAATGGCAAAAGCGTTAAAGACTAAAAAGGTAAAAATGGCTGAGGAAAAGCGGGTTGAGTCAAGTACGGGCTATGTACTTGGTGGTGTTAGCCCATTAGGTCAAAAGAAGCCCTTAATAACAATTATCGATAGTACTAGTCAGTTATTTGATACAATTTTTGTCAGCGGGGGTAAGCGAGGATTAGAAATTGAGTTGTCAGCAGAAAATTTAGCTGAAATGACAAAAGCAATATTTTCCGAATTAACGAGTAAGTAAACGCACGTAACGAATAATCTCCTGACATTAAGGCCAACTAAACTTAATGCACCTCAATAAATTTAGTTTTAAAATAATCTTCACATCACTTTTTCAAATTTTATAATACGCCAAGGCAGCAACGAAATCATTTAAGCTGACACTAATATCGGTAACAGTATGAAAGATACCTTAAGTAAATGGATTTTCACCATTCGACTTAAAGACAGTAACTGCCAAGGTTTAACATTGCTAACTTGCTTATCATAGCTATATTTTGGTAATGACGATTTAATTAATCATCACTTTTAAAACGCGACTTAAGCGGAAAATAAACGTAAATATTTGGTGGTGTGAACGCTAAGAAATATAGGCGTTGAATAAAGAATAGTTATCTTAAATGACGATTAACTTATATTTAAAAGCCGTTATTTTTTGATAACGGCTAGATTTTTTTTAATGTTTTAATTTTTCGATTTCAACTAGACCTTGAGTGAATTCATCTTGTTCAAGCTCTAAGCAGTCTCCATCTGTAGGCCAGTTGACACCTAAAATAACACCGTCACTACTTAAATCTTCCAGCCAGAATTCAAGCCAATCGGCGATTGTTATCTCAGCAGGCGAGTAGCTCTCCCATTCATCACAGCAATGCTCTTTCGCTAAGGCTTCACTTGACCATAACGGCATAACATCAGTATCTTCGAAGTTGAACGAGTCAAGTACTACCCAATCTTCACTTTCCTTATCTTGTAATGCCCAAATAATTTGATTTGGTTTGACTTGCGCTAAAAATGTTTTGAATACTTCAGAGTGCTCTGGAGTTTTATCTACCATTATATTTCTCTCATTAAAATCAAATATTAATTAATGAAAGATTATACGGAGAAACATCACCTTAAACAAATTCGTTAGCTATTTGATTGTTTAAAACTCAAAATAAAACTCACAATGAAAATATGACGAAAATCAAAGGGGGGCTTTGGACGTGTTGCAAACTTTCCTCTCAGACCTTTTTCCTGCCTATGACTTTCAAGTCTATTTGCGTATCTGTTATAAAAGGCTCTGTGGCTAAAGTTAATATACCTAACTGGTTGAACTCCTATTTATCAAGGCATTATTTCAAGTTACATTTTACCGTGTTAAACTAAGGTTAAAGAGGCTTAGTAGTGCTTCCATACCATTGAGAAAATAATGCAAGATTCAAAAAATAATCAACTTATTGAAATTTCTGAGCAACCTATCCCATTGTGCCAATTATTAAAAATAGCAAACCTAGTAAGTGGCGGTGGCGAAGCTAAAATTGTCATAAGCGAAGGTTATGTTTTATTAAATAATGAAGTTGAATATCAAAAAAGAAAGAAAGTTTATGAAAATGATATTGTTGAATTTAATGGTGAGATTATTCAGGTGGTTATTAATCCTAACAGCAAGCCAGCACCGATGATTAAAATAGAAGTTGATAAACCATCTAATTCGATAAAAAATAAAAAGAGCGCCAGTAAGACAAAAAAAATCGCCGATGACTCAACAGAAAATGAAATGAAATCTGGCTCAAGGTCAGGGAGAAGATCTATTTCATTTTAAGCGCCTAAAAATGATAACGTCGTTGTGGCCTAGTATTTATAATACCAAGCCACGGTGCCTTTATTTTAGTTTTTTTTGCCAGAAAATAGCTTTTCCCATTTCAGGTTCAAGTTCATAGCCAGAATAACCAAATTTTGTATAAGCATTTTTTGCTATTTCATTACCTTCTAGAACTTCTAATGTTAGTTTACAACAGCCCTTTTCTTGGGCAAGTTTTTCAACTTCACTAAACATTTTTTCACTCAAACCTAAACCTCTAAATTTAGGTTTCACGGTAACATCATGAATATTCATCAGCGGTTTAGCACTAAAGGTTGAAAAACCTTCGATACAATTAATAAGTCCTGCCGGCTCATTATTAACATAACAAAGTATGGTAAAAATATCCTGGCGAGATGCCATCGATTGAATTAAATTTGATTTGACATAATCTGATAATTCTTCACCGCCACCCATTGGATCTATGGCGTATGAATTTAATAACATCAGTAAATCTTTGCTCTGTTGTTCATTTTGATAATCAGCACGTATTAGTTCTAACTTCATTTTTTTACCTTAATATTGTTTCGTGATTCATGTTCAGTTATCGGTTCTATACCGTTAGGAACCAAAATTTAAGAACTACACCTTGTACTTGCCGGTATTATGCCAAATTTACCTGTATTAAAATTTATCTCATGATAAATACGGTATTTTACCAGCTCGCATTTGTCTCACTTTCGTATAATCGCCATATAAAGCCCAACCCCAAACTATAGGTCATATCTTGTTCATACAATGGGCTATCTGAATTGGCAGCGCCTTGGTGAAACTTAACACTGCCACCAAAAAATCCACGGATATTTTCTATCATTGGGAATGAGAGGCCTACAGACAACTCACTGCCTAGATAACCACCTTTAGCATCAAATTGACTACGGGTATGAGTAGCGAACAATGAGTCTACTTGATAAAAGTAGTCTTGTAACTTTTCACTGGCATAGGTCATGCTAAAAGAGATATTAAGGCCAGTACTTTCAAACAGCACATCACGCTGTTGATACGAAAGTATTGATTCGATAACATATCCTCTTTGGTCAAGCCCCCTAAAATCTGTTGAAAAAACTCCTCGAGTTTGTAATTGAGTATTTAAACGAGCCTTACCACCGTCATCAAAAGAAAAATCCTTCACTTTATAGATTAACTGCGGACCAACCTCAAATAAAAACTCTAGTTCAGGCATACCTTCCCGTACTGTGTTGTCTTCACTTTCGGCGGAAAATGCACCACCAAAAGAGAGGTCTATTTCAAAATCACTTTTTTCCAGTACAACGGCACGTGCACCATTACCGCCACCTAGCCGAAAAACATCCCCTCGATAGACAATATAAGGAGCGGCTAAGGCAATAAAATTTCGTTCACTCGACGCAGGGTAATTCACTACACTCAAAATAACACCACCGGCGCCAAACTCCCAAAGTGGTTGTACTTCGTTAAGTGCTTCAAAACCTGTTAAATTACGGTCAAGAGATTCGCTATCAGTGTCATTGCTATCTCCTTGAGCAAAAATAGAGAAGGTTGAAAACGAAAGTATAATACAAGATACCCTCACAAAATATAAAGAGACTACAGATGAAATATTGAGCATTGAAACTCCTAAGGCTTGGCGCTTTCTGATTTGTAAACTGTTTTGAATTAGTAAATAAAAATAGCGTGTAATTGCATAAGCTTATAACAACACTAGCAAGAAACACAGAATTAAATTA
>Ga0209712_10000079_pt1 | contig 79240 bp, 82 predicted proteins | sample ArcOceMetagenome_FD_187443 | JGI IMG/M metagenome (GOLD analysis project Ga0209712, IMG submission 187443) | Marine eukaryotic phytoplankton communities from Arctic Ocean - Arctic Ocean - Greenland ARC118M Metagenome (SPAdes) (version 2) | ecosystem: Environmental > Aquatic > Marine > Oceanic...
CACTTATAGGGTTTGCAATGGTTTCTATTAACCACGAGATCAATCCCTGTATTTCAAGGATTTGAAAAAGCTAAACACCGTGTTACTTATTAACGGTTTTTCTCACTCTCTTCTCACGCATAAAAAATCTTGTCAGATCCTTTTCATCCCCTTTACGTAACCAAGCATCGGGGAATTCGGCCGCTTTTGTGCGATCGCCTTGGCGAAAAACTGCTCCAGTGCTGAATTTCTTAGTGTAGGGAACAGAATACTCTCCACCGTCTGCCAGACGCTTGTACAAAGCTTTGCGTAATTTCAGTTTGACATTTAAATAGAGCGGATCTGCAATCAAGTTAACCATTTCCTGGGGATCATTTTCGATATCATAAAGTTCGTCCGTATCCCAGATTCCGTGATATTGAATTAGCTTAAAAGTGTCTGAACGAATCGCAAAGGTCGTTGGCGTACTAGGAAAATTGAATTCCCAATAATATTCATAAAGTAAGCTATCGCGCCAGCCATCGACATTCTCACCCTTAGCTAATTGCAGTAGACTCGCACCCGCGAATTGCGCTGGCTTCTCTTTAATACCGGCAATATCAAGAATAGTTGGTGCAATGTCGATGTTAGCGGCCATTTCTTCTACCACATAGTCCTGCTTGGCCCCGGGAATATAGGCCACAAGAGGCACCCGCATAGACTCCTCGTAGGCATTGCGCTTATCAATTAACCCGTGCTCACCAAACATAAAGCCGTTATCACCCATCAAGATTACGGCGGTATTCTCGTCAAGATTATTGGCTTTCAGCCAAGCATTGATCCGACCCAAGCTATCATCAACGGCTGAAAGTGCTCGGTGGTATTGTCGCTTGTATTCCTGTACGTCCAGCTCACTGTGGTAAGGAAAGTCAACGCCGTGCCAACTATTACGCTGGTTTTTGACCCACATGGGTTTGCCGTCATAATTTTCCGCTGTGTCAGCCTGGCTATCGGGTACCTTGATGTTGGCATCGCTGTATTGCTCCCGATGTCGTTCCGCGGGGTCAAAATTGGCATGCACAGCCTTGTGTGACAGGTAAACGAAAAACGGTTGGTCAGTATTGCGCTCGTCTGCGAGCCACTGGAGCGTATAGTCCGTTAGCTCATCTGTAATATAGCCCTTCTGCTTAACATGCTTACCGTTGATGTTGAATCGACTAAATCCTCCATCGCGCTTTCGCTCTGGATAATAATCGCCCTGTCCTGCAAAGCTTAGCCAATGATCGAAGCCGGGTTGCGGGTCATCATGATGTCCGCCCATATGCCATTTGCCGAAAAACGCAGTCTGGTAACCCGCTTGCTGCAAATAACTGGGAAAATAAACTGTACCCTCCTTGGCTGGTATGTTGTTATCGACCACGCCATGGCTATGCATATACTGGCCGGTCAAAATAGACGCGCGACTCGGAGAACACAATGCGGTAGTGACAAAGCTATTTTTGAAGTGAATGCCTTTTTTCGCAAGCTCGTCCATATTGGGAGTGTCTAGTACGGGATTCATAAAACCCAATTCATCATATCGCTGATCATCAGTGAGTATATAAATGATATTCATCGGTTTTTTTTCAGGCGAACCTGTAGTCGCTAGCGCCGATGGAATAATGCTGACAACGGCTAACAGAAAAATGGAAATCCTGACCCAGTTTTTGTTGATAAAGACAAATGTTCGCATAACTAATTCCTTATTAATGTTTCTCGCACCCAAAGTTTTGAGCTTTTAGCGTGGCGTAGTAAATTTAAATTTATTTATTGACTGCTAATCTGACTGAACAGTGAGTTTGACTAATTCGAGATCGCGATCACGGGAAGATCCACCCACCATAATAGTAAAGTCCCCAGCCTCTAGCTGCCAATTCATATTAATATCATAGTAAGCAAGCATATCCGGAGTAATCTCGAAGTGAATTTTTCGCTTTTCGCGAGGTTCAAGCGATACACGCGTAAATCCTTTAAGCTCTTTTACAGGCCTTGTCACCAGAGAATAGTCATCGCGAATATAAAGTTGGACTACTTCATCACCAGCGCGCTTGCCTGTGTTGAGAACGGTAACAGACAGCGTCGTCGAACCATCTTTACCAATGGTAGAGCGCGATAACCTGGCTTGACCGTATTCAAAATCGGAATAGCTTAAACCGTCACCGAATTCATGCAAATTTTCAGTCGGGGCATCTGCATACCGCCGGATCAACGCACTAGGCTTGTGGTTATAAATCGACTGTAAATGACCCACGCTGTAAGGAACAGTGATAGGCAATTTACCACTAGGGTTAACGTCACCAAAGACGATTTCAGCGAGTGCCTTGCCACCTTGAGCGCCTGGCTCCCATGCTTCGATCAATGCCGCCACATTCTCAACGATCCAGGGCTCTGCCAACGGTCTGCCATTCACCAGCACAACAATGGTTGGTGTACCTGATGCATGAATAGCTTTCACTAGGTCTAACTGCTGACCAAATAGTCCGATAGAGCTTCGCGCAACATTTTCACCCGAGGTTTTACCTTTCCTGTCATATCTCAGGGGATTACTACCTACCACCACGATCGCTACGTCGGCAGACTTAGCTCTTACCGCTGCGCTAGCGATCTGGTCGCGCTCAATTCGTTTCACACTGCCGCCTAAATCAAAATAATCAATCTGAGTAGAACCCTTTGCGACCTCTCTGAAACCCTCAACAACAGTAGTAATGTTTTTCTTAGGCTGCTTGAGCACCCAATCACCCATAATCGAATGATTGTCGGCGTTAGGCCCGGTTATAAAAATCCGTTTTCCCTCGGCGAGAGGCAATATAGCGTTGGAGTTTTTGAGTAAAACAATACTCTGCCTAGCCAGATCCAAAGCCGTGTTTTTGTGTTCCTCGGTGAACATCATTTTTTCAGCCATCGAGGCATCAACCTGGGCGTTCTCAAATAGGCCGAGACGAAACTTAGCTAAGAGCATCGGTCTTACCGCAGCATCTATTCTGGATTCAGGTATCCGTCCTTCCTTGACTAACTTTACCAGTGGCTGCAAAAACTTAGGTCCATGCATATGCATATCAATTCCAGCACTAACACTTTGATATACCGCTTCATTGAAGGTTGGTGCGGTGCGATGCAGTGTTTGTAGCCTTTCAACATCTAGCCAGTCGCTAACAACAAACCCCTGAAAGTCCCACTCATCGCGCAGTACCTCGGTGAGTAAAAAATGATTTGCATGTGCGGGGACGCCGTTTACTTCATTGTGTGCAGCCATAAGCGTGAACACGCCAGCATCAACGGCTCGTTTAAATGGAGGAAAGTGATCTTCACGCAGCGAACGGAGTGACAAGTCCATAGGCGATAAATTTAGCCCATTGACCGGATCACCACCGGCTACAAAATGCTTCGCTGTTGCGAGGACCTTACTGTCACCTGAAAAATCGCCCTGTTGTAGACCATTGATCACAGCGACACCCATCTCGGCAACCAAAAAATCGTCTTCTCCGAACGTTTCACCAACCCGACCCCAGCGCGGATCTCTTGCTATATCGATATTCGGGGAGAACGCCCAGTGTGCGCCATTAAGTCGAACCTCGCGTGCTGTTTCAATACTCGACTGTCTCACTAAATCTAGATTCCAGCTACTGGCCATCCCTATTGGAGAGGGATAAATAGTTGCCCCTTTGACTAGGCCATTACCATGAATAGCGTCGATACCTATTAACAAAGGTATTCCTAAACGACTTTGACTAGCATATTGCTGTAGACGATTAGCCTCCTGTGGCGTTACAACATGCAAAAACGAACCAACTTTACCCTCTTTGATAACCTTTGGAATTTGCGAAGAATGCAGATTAGGATACATTCCATAGGCATCTCCAGCTTGCATTTCCTCAAGGCTCATATGTTTTTCAGAACGAGCAATGTGCTCTGGCCCTACATACTGAGACATCTGACCAATTTTTTCGACTAGCGTCATTCTGGATAATAAATCATCAACGCGAACATCTTCCGCAAGATCAGAATTTTTGTAGGGCAGTGATTCCTGCCCTACAACGAAACAGGATAATACCGAAAATAGAGAAAATAGAGTTATAGATTTTTTCATATGCTACCAGTCACCAATTAGATTTTTAGTGTTAATTATTAATACGTTGTGATCCATACTTACGAAGAGTTCTCTACTGCTTATAACGCTCGAAAAGACGAGTTCTCGTTTTTCCTTCTTGCCCAGCGCGCACCCAACTTTCGGTATTCTCCGGCCGTTCGGCATCAACCAGTTCAAGATAAGACCCTAGTTTATTTTTCAGTAATACAACTAATTCTGGCAGCTGTTGAGACAAATCAGTCCTCTCACCAGCATCTTGAACCACATTAAACAGAAGATTGCGCTCGGACACTGGAAAGTGGATCAGCTTGAATTCCCCAAAACGAATCGCCGAGTGCGGCTCGTTTAATCCGACTCGGTTAAAGTGCGGATAGTGAAATATAAGTCCCTCATCGGACCGCTTCACTTCCACCTCACCATCATCTAGCAGAGGACGCAGACTCACACCGTCTAAATCTACGGGTAAACCTTCCATCGAGCCCGCTAGCTCGGCCAAGGTAGGTAACAGGTCATAGGTTACAACTGGCGTGTCACTCTGCCCGCCTGGCTCAATGCCTGGCCCGACAATAGCAAACGGCACTCGAATACCACCCTCGGTCAAGTCCCATTTCCCGCGTAGTAGCGGTGCATTAAGACCTGCTTTGTAGGGTTTTCCTTTATTCGGCTGCTGCGGTAGTACTGGCATACCGCCATTATCTGAGACAAATATGATGTAAGTGTTGTCTGCCAGGCCAAGTTCCCGATAAGCAGCGAGTAAGGTACCAACAGAAAGATCCATATCTTGAACCATGGCGGCATAACCTTGATTCTTATGTAACTTGCCTTTTTTACGCAACCCTACTTCAGCAAAAGAGGCTTTGCTGTAAACAATATTTGAGTGCACAGCGTAGTGAGAAAGCTGCAGGAAAAAGGGTTGCTGCTTTTCAGTCGATTCGCGCATAAATGCAATCCCTCGCGCAGTCAGTGAATCAACGCGTTTCGGATCTTCTTCCGCATAGCCTTTCCACTGGCTAGGGTCCATATCAAAATCACCCTCTTTATTCTTTGTTATACCATCGTGCACGTCATAGCCATAACGAGCAGGATCTTCGTCGATATGCCATTTGCCAATATGCGCTGCACGATAATTTTTATCGATAGACTTCAGCACTTGCGGAATACCAACCTGATTGTGATCAACCAGATTCTTGCCCATTCCACGGGTACGATGCAGGCGCGCTGGTGTCTTGCCAAACTGGATACTATAGCGAGTAGGAGAACAAACCGGTGCCGCAGCGTAACCATTAGAAAAACGTAGCCCACCGTTCACCAATGAATCAATGTGAGGTGTGGTGTAAAAGTCGCTCTTCGCCACCGGCTTCTTGTTATCCATTGTCGTGGACATACTGCTCCAACCAAAATCGTCGGCAACAATTAGAATGAAATTGGGGGACGTTGAGGCCTGCGATGAATTAGCCAGCAAAAGCAGTAGGATGAGACCTGCCACTTTAGGTCGAGTAAGTTGGTAAAAACAAACCGCCGGGGTCTGCTGCAAACAAAATAAATTAATCATGGCTGTAATTCTAGATCCTTATTGCGGTAGCCAGCTCCAACAATATCTAAACCAGAACCTATTACATTATAAAAAATATCGAACTCAGGCTCTGCAGCCACATGGCTGAAAATCCCCTTACCTGAAGCCAGAAATATCGGGTGATTTATGGCAACACCAGTCCTATTAGTCTCGAACTGCGCCGAATCCAGTGCGTAGGTTTCAGGCTTATCTGGTGGGCCGTCAAAGCCAATCGCTGCTATAACAGGGTTACTGTCAAGGCGGATAAAGTTCGGCGAGACATTTCCAGAGAAAACATTACCCTGCATATCCAGAACCTTTCCGCCCTGCCAACCCACTGTCACTTTTGCACCCATTCGTCCTCCGTCATCGACCACAAAAAGATTATTCCATAGGTGCATGTCCCTCCCGTTCAGCTCTACAAGCGGATCAGAACTAGCGGCAATAACATAGGTGTTGTTGTAGATGTAAATATCTTCTGATTGAATGCGTTTGGGCTTTGAATAGTCACTGACAAATAGGGTTTTCCCTGGGAAACTACTCTTGCCACCTTCGGGCCTCTCGACACCAACGAGGCGGGTGCCGTCATGCACACTAATATTGTACCGCCAAATAACATTTTTATTTTTGCCGAGGATTTCTGTCCCGTAGCCTTCATTGTCAAAACTAAAGTTATACTGCACCAACACATTTTTATTGCCAAAGTCGACATGCATACCGGCCGAGTCATTGTGCCCTCGAGACCCTATGGCAACATTGTGCTGCGCAACAATATTTTTACTACGGAAAAACCATGCGCCACTGCCACGATTTACCGAAAGGTTGGGTTCAACCATAGCGCCTGCGCGAATAAAACTATTTTTTTCCAATAGACCATTCCACACACCATTAAACAACACACAGGTACCACCAGTATCTTCGCAGCGATTATTGATAATGCGCACATCGACATCATAATCAGATACGCTTCCTCTTACGCCCTTGATGTGTGATGAGCCGTGGCGCAAAGCGATACCAAAACGTGCAGTGTGACGGAGGAAATTATTGTGAATATAAATATCGCCAGTGTTATATGCGCTTTTTTTAGACTTTGCCGGGTGAGTTTCAAAACGAATGCCTGTCACCGATGTTTTGTTGAAAGACTTCCTCGCCTGAATTGGGAAAATATCCTCAACTACTAGGTCGTGAAAGTTGTAACCACGCAAATTACGTTTACCGGTATTTTTGACAAGAACTCCATAGGCATCCGTATCAACCACACCATTACGTTTCTTTTTGCGAAAATTCTTGATGTTTAATTTACTCAGCTCAAGATGGTCTTGATCGACAATCAGAACAGCCGCGAGCGGTGCGCCACCGGACATAGCTGCTCCATCAATTATCGGGAGATCACCCTTACCATAAGCACTAAAATGAATAGGCGCTAACGCCGTGCCCGACTCATCAATGACGAGTTGACCTTTAAACCGATCGCCCGATTTAAAATAGACTGTGTCACCAGGCCGTAAAACCTCCTTGCTAACGCGGGACATACTGGCCCAAGGATTACTGACAGTTAGGCCATTATTTTTATCATCCCCTGATGATGAGCTTACAAAGTAGTTACTCTGCGCGACTGCATTTGGCATTACACCACCAAACACAATCAGCGCTAGCAAATTAGCTACTTTTTTTGTAAAGCCTATAGATCTTACTTTCAAAGTGATATTGCCACCCCGACACTAAAGCGGCGGCCTGAATCACGCGTCATTGCAGTGGGTCCTTCCGAGAAAAATGCTGGCTGAACAACTTGCTCATCAGTCAGGTTACTGCCTTGGAAGTTCACCGTAATCTTCTTATTAACACGATAGCTCATGGAGGCATTTAGCTGGCCTGTTCCTTTTTTATACAGAGGCAGCTGGCCTGTCAGAAAACTTGCTTCTGACACCAAGAAGTCACTGCGATAGGTATAACGAAGGCGGCCACTGAATCGATATCGTGGTTTTTCAAAGTAAATAGTCGCGTTGTACGAATCTTTGGAAAGATTAATGAAGTTTAAGGGTAATCCAGTGAAGTTAACCGAGCCAGCTAAAGCCCCTGCTTTGACAATGAATGCATCTCTGCTGCCATCCTGATACGCATAATTTGCGATAAGGCCTAAACCATCAAAAGGCTGCGGCAGACTCTTGAAATTATGCTGAAAACCAAGCTCTACTCCATTAATATTACCACCAGGCAAGTTAACAAATTTAGTCTGGGGAACTAAGACTCCAGGGACACCATTAAAATTATCACAAAACAAATCTCCTTCGGCTTGTTCAGCATTTGTGTTGCAGGCGCTTGCGGGGAATGTTTCCTTGCCAATGACCTCATCAAAATGCTTTGAGAAGTAACCCAAGGTCAGAGCACTGCCTTTTCTGAAGTAATACTCTAGCGCCACATCAAATTGATTTGCCGTAGTCGGCTGTAGCTCCGGATTACCTGTCACTACCGGGGTAGTTTTGTCGAGCGGGAAATACATAGTCGGTGATAGCTGGCCAAAGTTTGGTCGTCTCAAGATCTTGGCATAACCAAGCCTGACCTGCACCTCATCAACAGGCTTAAACACAAGACTTAAACTTGGCAACCAATGAGTATAGTTTTGCTTGACGCTAATATCCTCTCCCTGAACCGTACCAGTCGCAGCTTGATCGGTATTTACGCCTCTAACTCCGATATTGCCCGAGTATTCAACGCCACCCATTAGACCACCGCTTACAATACCGCTAAAATCGCCCTTAATGTAGGCAGCATAGGTATCTTCTTCCACTCTAAAAAAGCTCGCTGGATCTACTACACCATTAACATTAAGAGATACGAACTCCCTTATGGCCTCTCTCTGGTCCATTACAATATTACCATCGGGAGTCAAAAAGTTATCGAAATATGAACCACCACTATTAAAACTAAAGAAGTCGCCTGGCGAGGCAACCATGAACCCTGGGAAAGCTGCAATGAAATCTTGAGCGCTCAATCCGGTATTAAAGGGTGTTTTTTCCGATGTTTTATTGCGCTCATTTGATCGTTGGCTAGCGCGCAAACCAAATGATAGATCTGTCCAAAAATCGCCATCCATAACCCAGTCAAAATCGACTTTCTCTACCAGTAAATCATTGCTGAACGCCAATTGCTGGTCTTTAACAATATACAAAGAGTAATAATCAGGATCCATAAGCGTGGAAAGATCATATTGCGTGATAACACCATCAGTTACAGAGTAACTCTGTGCACCATCTGCGGGCCCATATGCTGAGATACCATTAAGAGCATCGTACTGCAACGGAATCCGCAAGGCTCCACTATTGTCCAAGAAGCCAGCATGCGCTGGATCCCTGTAGCCAAAAGAGGCCACCACATAGGGCTTCTCTGTATCTGATCCTGAACCACTGACTTCAAAATTAACTTCCAGTTCGTCGCTACCCCATTCTCCACCAAGAGCAAATTGATATGTTTGAGTATCTCTAATAATCGCTTCACTTTGAGTTCTCAAAAAAGGGCTACTTCCATCTGGCGGCGTCCCGCCGATAGCACCTGAGGTAAAGATACCAACCTCAGTACCCGCCACTTCGGTCGTTCCAAAAGTAGCAGCAGGAAGCCCCTGTATTTCATTGGTCGAGCCACTCATACTTATTTTTGCTTTTTGACCGGCACTATTTCTCAGCGCATCTGCATACATACCCTCGACAAACAATTTTAGGCTGTCTGATGCTTGCCATTCCAAAGATCCCTCGATTACTGACCGTTTTCTGCTTTCCATCTGAAATGTTGTTTCATTATATCCAGGGTAATAGTAAGGGTCACCAAGCCCATCTCCATTAAAATCAACCTGACTACTACTGGCACCGCGTGCGGCCTGAGTAATGCGTAATGAATCCTGACGAATATCCTTATCAAGATGTGATACCGTTAATATCACACCAATGTCACCACCTTCTCGCTCAAACTTATTGCCAAATGTCGCTGAAAAGTTCTCATTCCAAGCATCTGCTTTTTCGGCATACTCAGATTTTAACCGAATCTTTTTAAGTGGCTTTCTCAATTTTAAACCACGATAGGTCTTGACATTAATTGTGCCGCCAAGAGATCCCTCGACCATATCGGCAGTTGGTACTTTAATCACTTCAAGAGACTGCACTAAGGCAGCAGGAAGATCAGAAAGACTTATGCCTCCTCGACCATCGCCATCTGGTGTAGTACCTCTTCCGTTTATCTCTATTCGATTTTGGTCGCTACCTCTAATAGAAACAGTCTCTCCAATACCTTTATCGCGGGTAATTTGAACACCCGCTATATTCTCAAGCACTTCCGCGACATTTTCATCAGGAAGCTTGCCGATATCGTCAGCGTTAATAATTTCCGTTAAGTTTAACCGTGCTCGCTTGGCCGCCAGCGCTGACTCAAGACTTTGACGAATTCCGTACACAATCACTTCTTCAATCGCGCTGTCGGCGCTAGTTTCTTCAGTTGCTTCTTCTTGAGCGAACGCCACTGACGCGCTTAGTGCCATCAAAGAAACGTTCGCCGCTAATATCGACCGGCGCCACATTGAAATCTTATACTTCATTACTCTTCTCCCATTATCGCTTCATATTTTTAGTTCTTAAAACTAACTATCTATGTTGCGCATATAATAAATTTTTCTATTTTTAGGTCGTTCGATCTTAAAACCACCAACCTCTTGAGAGCTGCAGATTTTACTCTGCATCCCGAACCAGTCTTTGAGCACTCTTCTGAACCGTGCGAACCTTGGGTTGATGTATACCCTTGGTAAAATCGACTACGTATGATTGATTGCCGGTTGCTACATATTTGGGCGTAGAGCTCCAAAAGCTTGACGTGCTGCCCGGAAACACCGTTGTGTTTAACGCCGGACTGGACTGATCAAAGGCCACAATTGACAAAAGCTCTTTCATGTTAGGCAATCGCCAATCAGTGTAACCAGCAAACTCAGAATCTCTAGCCCGCTTCATTGAACCGCCCCAAATTAGAAGACCCGCCGCACCAACACTGCAGTCACTGCCTTCGAGTCCCTCTGGGCACTGCTTCCACATCAAGCCTGTTACACCGTCAGTTACAGTCCCATCTATAACCGTGTAACGGTCATCTGAGGTATCGTTCGCTTGATATTCACCTGACACCAGCCTCTGCGCCATAGAAGCTGACTTGGCTTTTAGAATGGGAATACCCGCAAAAAAGTTAACCACCCAGCCATTAGCAGCATCGCCTGCTACAGGGACCGAAGCCCAATGGGACCCAGCACCATTGGGGAATCGATTGGTATCAAGTGCTGGATTTAGGCGGTTGGCATTGACGATTGTTGCCAATTCTACAACCGTTGGTACACGCCAGGTTTGGATGCCACAAAGGGCTTCCGTATTAGTTGCGTCAGCCAGGACATTGCGATCAGCCCATTTAACCTTTGCGTTAGTTGCATGGATACCAGCGTTCGCCTCGGTTTTCATCTCCCAAACCAAACCTGTGACATTGTCCCTTACACAGGACCAGCGGGTTCCAGCGGCTTCACTACCACCTACTGCCCAGGTTCCGTCCTGAATGGTAAGTGTTGAACCGTCGTTTCCAAACTTTGTAAAATCAAACCCTGCCACGCCTGCGCCAACTTTGGTGAGGGTGAGATCAGCATCACGGCCCTGGTCGCAATCTTGTGGAACATGGCCGGCGTTATTAATCGCTGCTGTACAGGTGGCATTGGTGCCAGAGGTAGCATTGCCACTACCCAACAGCCCAGTGTCATTTAATGGATTTTTCGGCACAACGGTGAGCTCATTACTCAGATTACTCTCGTCAGTACCTGCTAAAGCCGTGACTGCTACATAGTAAGTCTCACCATTACCTAAGCCCGTTAAACTATAGGGTGATGTGGCATTCAAAATAAGGTCGCCGCCAATCAGTGAGGCGTAATTGTCGGCACTGTCGATACTTTCTTGAGCGATATATAGGTTATAGCCAGTTGCATTACCAATCGCGCTCCAAGCAATCATTGCTCGAGAATTACCGGATGAACGCAGAGTGATAACCGGAGGATCAAGTGCGACCGGCACCGCCACTATGGTGACTGTCGCGCTCGCTGAGGCCTCTTGGTATTCACTGTCAGCGGCCATGACTGCAGTAATCTGCGCACTGCCAAGAGCAATCGCGGTAACCAACCCCTCAGACGAAACTGTTAACACACTTTCGTCACTACTGGTGTAACTGATTACGCCAGTACCATCGCCGCCACTGGCAACGACTGTCTGTGCTGTGTCAATCTCCATTGAGAAGGTGGAATTAGGAAAACTGATCGTTTGTTCTTTCAATGGGTCAACTGTAATGCTTATGGTTGCTGATGCCTCCGAATAGATGCTATCTGCCGCCTTTGTCGCGGTAATAATGACGCTCCCTATAGCATTTGCGGAAACCAAAGCTTCTGCTGAAACACTAGCAATGCTAGTGTCACTGCTGGAATAAGTGATCGTACCCGACCCCTCACCATTACTCGCTGCTATAGTCCGCGAATTGCCGATAATTATACTTGCGCTGTCAGCGGTAAAACTGATGGTCTGAAGAAGACTCCAGCTCTTAGTCTCGTCTACCCCAGAGTTATCGCTACTGCAAGCAGCAAGAAACAGGCACATTATGGCAAGTGCGTTGGCTTTTTTTATTAACATTTTGAACCTCCAGTACTTAAACTTTTATTATTATCGCTTTAAAGCTGTAACACCATTCTCCTAAAAAAAAGAGGCTAGCTTAAAATTTCTTGGGCATCTCTTTAACAGTGATCGTCTTGCTCTTATTTTTATCCAGCCATCTAAAGTTATTTTTAATCATTTTCTCAGCTTCTGCGAGTGTTAAAAATCCATCACTATCTTTGTCCCAGCGCTTAAATTTAGATCTCAGGAAATCTGGATTAATCCGTCGCATGTAGCTTGGGCGCGTAACGAATTCTGACCTAGTCCATCGTCCGTCGAGATTGGTATCAAGCTCCACATATATGTTTGACTGATAGTTACCAAACTCTATAAGGGTAAGCGCACTGTCTTTGTTTAAATCGAAAGTTCGCCAGCCATTTACATCTCCCGCATGGCAAATGCTGGATGGTAACGCCAAAAAACAAGCAATTCCAAGTAGAGTCTTTTTCATGTCAGTATCCTGTTGAGTTTTTAAAATTCATAGTAGGTTTGTTATTAAATAGTGTCCTGTGAAATCAACTCATCCAATCTTTCACGAATATGCCGCCAACCTAGCTTACGCAGTTGCTCATGCCGATGTAATTCAACCCGGTATTCACTATTCTTTGCGACATTTTTAGCTTCAATTTTATCATTAGTATGATCATAAAGTTCTTGCGCGACGGTTTCCCCGGTATCATTTCCAACCCATGCCGTATATCGGTAGTGCTGCGTGCGAACGGTTTCACCCATGAGCAGTTGTCTTCGAACGGTTTCACCCATAAGCAGTTGTTTTTGGACATAGCGAGGAAATTGAGAAAAAACCGCCTCTTTCCAACTGCGTTGCGGTTTTTTAATTAGCGGAAGCAATGAAGCCCCCTCTAATTCATGCGGTGCATCAATGCCCGCCAATTCAATTAAAGTCGGGTAGATATCGACAGACTCAACCAATGCGCTGGTGCGAGCCCCTGACGTTTTCATATCTGGAATACGAATCATCATAGGAACGTGGATATCAAGCTCGACAGTTGAATGTTTCGCCCAACCACCGTGGTCCCCCAGCTTGTAACCATGGTCGCTCCAGATAACCACGACGGTGTTGTCGTCCAAACCAAGGGCCGACACCTTTTCAAGAACTTGCCCAACTAGACTATCAGCAAAGGATATCGAGGCAAGATATCCATGTCGAAGCTGATCCCCCTCAAGCAGAGGCATAGGGCCGGGTTTGGGTGGTAAATTGTCATAATTCCATATTTCCCAAGCTACCACTGCCCAATCGGGTGCGCCGATTTGTTTTGTGGTTGTTTGCGGTGCCGGCACCAGCGCGGGGTCATATTTGTCCCACTCACTTTTTGGCGATCTGAACGGAAGATGTGGGCTATGCAGACCGACAGCAAGAAAGAATGGTTCTCGCTGTTGACTAAGGCGCTCAAGCTCCTTGAGAGCATGATTAACATTTTTAGCATCTGGTAAAAGCTCTTCAGACTCCCAAGCCTCATAGGCTACCCTAGGTATACCCTGCTCCCTGCGATCTTGATAAAAGTCACGTGTCACATCGTAAGGCGCCTTGGACCACCCACCGAGATCATCGTTAGCGTGGTGGTATATTTTCCCAATAGAAATCGTCTCGTAACCGCTTTGTTTAAAACTTTTATTGAGTGTTGTAATATTGGGGACAGTATCGGAAACGGACTGTTTAAGAGTCTTGATACCTGTAGTTGAGGGTCGTAATCCGGTCAATAGAGCGGCACGAGACGGACCACATACTGCCTGCTGACTGTAGGCCTTCTCAAACAAAACAGAGGATTTAGCAAAGGCATCTAAGCTTGGAGTTTTAGCAACAGGGTGACCATAACTCCCTAAGTCAGGTCGTAAGTCATCAATAGAGATCAGCAGAATGTTCGGACGCTCGCTAGCATCATCCGGCATTGCCATTTCTGAATGTACGCAAGAGCTGAACAGAAACCCGAATAAAGCCAGCGCAGTGTAGGGCGAACCCTGTCTCATTTTCACCTATTGTCCTACTATAAAATTTCAGATTCCTATTATAATGACAATATTGTCATTCGCAACTCAATTCAAAAGATTCTGGTTGCGGCTAACCAATACGAGGCTTTTGTAGCATTAGCCACAACTAAACTACTGCGCAAGAGATTCCATGGCTTCTCGTTTATCAAAAATTTTTTAACTATGTAATTATCATGTTGTTAGTTGCATAATACTTGTCGGGCTTTAACCTTTACTTACTCGTTGACTCACCGATATAACAGACAAAATTTAGAGGCAATAATGGTTGAAAGTAAATCAACACTTAGCGACGTAGCAAAGCTAGCAAAGGTTTCAATCAAAACTGCCTCACGTGTTGTTCGTCAGGAACCTAACGTCAGCCCCAAAACCAAGGCTGCTGTCCAAGATGCGATCACAACGTTAAAATATCGACCCAGTGTTGCGCCCCGAGCAGCAGTAGGCTCGAAGTCTTACGTATTAGCTTTAATATTTGACAATCCTAATACAGGTTATATTACCGAGCTTCTTCGAGGCGCTTTGGACCAGGCTCGAAAAGACGGGTATCACCTCATAGTTGAACCGGTCAATCTCGCCTCACCTAACGTAGCTGAGGACATTACTAATCTTTTAGTTCAGTCTAATTTAGACGGTATGATCCTTCCCCCTCCGCTCTGCGATGACCCCTCAATCTTGCACGCTCTTGAATCCTCTGGGAAGCCTTTCGCTCGAATTTCTCCAAGTATCTCCGAGAATCTTGGACTTCGCGTTGAAATAAGCGACTATGATGCCGCTAAACAGATGACTGTAAAATTAATCCAACTGGGTCATTCCTCAATTGGGTTTGTCACTGGCCGTAAAGGTACGGCAACAACGCGTCGTAGACTCGATGGCTTTTTATCGGCGATGAAAGATGCGAATTTAACAGTGCCAGACAACTTTATTTTAGAGGGTAACTATGAATATCGCTCTGGACTGGATGCTGGCGAATCATTACTGCAGCAGGCACAGCGCCCAACAGCCATTTTCGCCAGTAATGATGAGATGGCTGCAGGCGTAATTGCTGCTGCTCATAAATCGGGGATTTCTGTTCCCGACGAACTCTCAATTGCTGGATTTGACGACAGTGTTATTGCGACAGTTGTTTGGCCTCAACTGACGACAGTTCGTCAGCCAATTAAAGAGATGGCTGCTGCTGCAGTAAATATGGTCATTAAACAGTGTCGTGGCCAAACAAAAGATGAACTCACTGCCCGAAAACTTCCTATTGAACTTATTATGCGAGAATCAACTGCACCTAAATCATAGATAGATTTGGGCCAAGACGCTTAGAGCGCGAAACGCTGTTCTGCCACCCCAATCACCCTAAAGTGTCATCCTGACAGAGAGAAGCAACTAGGGATCTCGAGACCTCACACATAAGTTCACGATTATGGGAAGAATAGCGTCACATAGGCGAAAGGAAGGTCTTTTTTCTCCAGCTTTTAATCTCTTTAGCACATCGATTCAAAAGGCCGAATCCAATAATTTAAGCCCGGGTTCGTTTCAAGTAATTACTCAGCCGCAACCTCAGACGGCTGGCCCACTCGAATTATCCGCGCGAGATGCTGATATAAACTTGCTTTCTGTCGGCGAAAAGCGCCACAAGACTGACTAAATTACTGACCTAACGAACTCGGCTTTTCTACTTTAAATACATTTATTTCAATAAAGAAGAACGCCAGTAACCACAGAAAACTGTCCCAAAAGTCTAAGGCATCGCCAAGAAAACCCCAGTAAGTTGCGGCTCCAAGTAATATACCGTAAAGGACGAATTTAATATTTTTGCTGACCGAAACAACCAAACCCTGAAAACGGTTTTTCTGCTGTAACCTGATATCTACTTCCAGAACAATCACCACGGCGATCCATGTAAAAGAGTTGATCACATCAACCAGTCCCAGCCAATGAATGGCAGACCATTGATCAGCAGTACCAATAATATTTTGTTCATTAAGTTGGAATAAAGTTTGGTCAGTTAGGACGCCGCAATTATCCATGGAGAGCACAGGGTACTGATCCAAGGTGTCTATGATAGAGAAATCTTGCCCCACTAGACTGCATATGGCATCCACTTCAAAAGGGCTAATTCCGTTAATAAACAGCATCTTTGTAAAGTAGCCATAAAACGCGTATCCAATAAAACCATAACTAAATGCACGTATTAGCGAGAAGCTCACTCGCACACTAGGTCGAGCCAATGTTTGTGGCTCAAATACAGAGGTCGTAAGTTCAAATAGCAATAACAATAAAACCCAAGCTGCAGTATCGATGGTCGCCGCATAGCCTTGAATAATGTCATCCAAATTCATACCCTGACTAAAGGTCTGCTGAATTGCGAGGGATTCCTCTTGAAAGAACAAAAAAATATTTAACGTTAAAAGCCCATAAATACTGTATTTGAATGCTCTGTACATTACGTTTGCTAAACTCAGTGACTCAGTTGACATAACTCTCCCAAAAAAAACCGTTTTTTCGTTAGCTGCAGTTTACATAGCAATCAACTAAGTGGAATAGTCATTTCTATTAAATTGGTACTCTGTTGTCGAATAAATCTGCGACATTCGGTTTGAATAAATGGGCTGTCCTGTCTTCACCCCTGCACAATGAGTAGCTACGCACAATAAATAAACGCGCCAACGCCCTATCTAGGTGCAATCGCACCTTTTCGGCACAGTTATTGCTTTACTTAATTAGCAAAGTAGCCAACACCATAGACTTTTAGTATTTTTGAGTGATAGTGGTGCGCTTTTTTATTGCAATCATAATTACGCACTTCTTTGGTGCTTATACCTAGGGGAAACATATGCTCTCTCAAACTCGGCGGTCTAATCTAGCCGTAATAACAATGATGCTTCTTATCTTACCCATACAAGCATTTTCTGACGATTTAAATGCGGCAAATACTTCATGGGTTCTTACCTCCACCGCTCTCGTTTTGTTTATGACGATCCCTGGCCTCTCTTTGTTTTACGGAGGCCTCGTTCGCTCTAAAAATGTTTTATCGGTACTTATGCAGTGCTTTGCTATTACCTGCTTGGCCTCCATTATTTGGTTTGCCTTCGGTTACAGCCTCGCCTTCGGCGATGGTGGATCAATGAATGCCTACATTGGTAATCTAGATAATATTTTTCTGGGTAAGCTAACCGAAGATAGTATGGCTGGTGACATACCAGAATCAGTATTTGCGATGTTCCAAATGACGTTTGCAATCATTACTCCTGCACTAATTGTCGGTGCATTTGCCGAAAGAATGCGTTTTAGCGCAATGCTGCTGTTCAGCGGTCTTTGGTTAGTGGCGGTCTATGCGCCAATAACACATTGGGTGTGGGGTGGCGGATGGCTTGGCGAGATGGGCTTGCTTGATTTTGCTGGCGGTACTGTTGTTCATATTACCGCCGGTGTCGGTGCTCTGGTTGCTGCATTAGTCTTGGGTAACCGCAAAGGTTTTCCAAGACAGGCAATGCCTCCTCACAACCTTACAATGACCGTTACCGGTGCAGGTATGCTCTGGGTCGGATGGTTTGGTTTTAATGGCGGTTCTGCGCTGGCAGCCAATGGTGATGCTGGCATGGCTATGCTGGTTACTCATATATCCGCTGCTGCCGGCTCCCTCTCTTGGATGATGATGGAATGGACTAAACATGGTAAGCCCTCTGTTCTAGGAATTGTTACAGGTATGGTTGCAGGTCTTGGCACTATTACCCCCGCATCTGGATTTGTTGGTCCTGCGGGCGCATTAGTCATTGGTTTCAGTGCTGGCATTATCTGTTACTACGCTACTCAGGCAATAAAACAACGTTTTCAAATTGATGATTCTCTAGATGTTTTCCCCGTCCACGGCGTTGGCGGCATGTTGGGCACGCTTCTGGCGGGTATTTTTGCGTCAGATGCACTGGGCGTGTTTAGCGGCCAAGGCTACAACGAAGGAATGGATATGGTCAGCCAGGTCTCAGTTCAATTAGTCGGAATTATTGCAACCTTTGCCTATACCGCTGTAATTACCTATGCGCTCTTGAAACTCGTGGATAAACTGTTAGTATTACGGGTAGATGAGGAAGGCGAGATGAGAGGTTTAGATCTTGTTGAGCATGATGAGAGAGGGTATGACTTATAATAATAAGATAAGCGTTGTATAGGAAAAAGCCGGCACACTACTGCTTTAAAATAGAAAAATATGCGGAGTGGCCAATGGCATTAAGCCGCTGACAATGTCAGCGGCTTTTTTATTGCCTGTCTAATTTTGCCCGCTTAAATTGTACCTGGCACAGCTAATCGTTTGGTCTCGCGCTATCTAGGTGGGCGCACATCAAAGCAGCCCCATCAAGAATACGCGCTGAATGGCGCTGCATAAGATCAGATGGAATCAGGTAAATATGCTTATTAATAACGGCGGATATCCCACTCCATTGCTGCCAACTCTCAAATCGCTTGGGCTCATCTTGTCGACTGCCACCAGCAATTATTACCTCGGGATCGGCCGCTACTACAGATTCAATATTTACATAGGGGACGAGTGGAATAGCATCGGAAAAAACATTTACACCACCACAAAGATTGATAATATCACTGACCATGTGTTCTCTATTTAAAGTAATCAGTGGCTCATCCCATATTTGATAGAACACTTTCACTACGGACTTACCGACCTGTGCTGTTCGCAGTTCTTTTAAGCGGAGGGAAAATGTAGCTGCCCGTTGCTCAGCCAGATCTCGATGGCCGCTAAGTTCACCGAACCTTCGAAATAGACTAGGAATCGCATCCATTTTTTTTGTTTCCACCACGAACACTGGAATATCCAACTTGCGCAACGGATCGATGATTTTATCGCCGTTACCTGACTGCCAGGCAATCACCAAATCAGGCTTTAAAGACAGTATTAGTTCATAGTTAGCTGCGGCATGATTATTAACCCTTAGAATGTCTTTGGCCGCTTCAGGATAGTTACTGTATTCATCCGCTCCAACTATTTGGTCACCAGCCCCGATATAAAAAAGGACTTCGGTAATATTAGGCGCGAGACTAATAATTCGCTTTGCCGGTCCAGAAAGTTTGACCTGCTGCCCATTATCATCAACAACAATAACCTCAGCGGCAACGGTCACAGACAACCAAGCTAAGATAAACATTAATACGCGCATTACGTAATCACCAGTGGTCGCTTTGTGATTGGATGTTCCGAGATAATTGCTTTCACACCGAATACATCCTCTATTAATGTCTCTGTTAACACCGCTTCCGAGCTACCTTGAGCCACAATAAGACCGCCATCGATGACCACTAGGTTATCAGCACAACGAGCGGCTAGATTTAGATCATGTACCACCATTACAACGCCGACACCTTTATTAGCGAGTTGGCGAACAATATCCAAGGTGAGCTTTTGATGGGAAAGGTCGAAGGCTGAAGTAGGTTCATCAAGCACTAAAAACTGGTCTCCCAATGCGCTGGACTGCCAAATTTGAGCTAACACTCGCGCCAATTGTACGCGCTGTTTTTCGCCCCCAGACATTTGCGTATAAAACCGACGCTGGAGATAGCTGGCGTCCACCCAATCAAGAGCCTCAGCAATAATTTGCTTGTCTTTAATAATCCCAGTCTGATGAGGAATGCGCCCCAAACCAACCACTTCATCTGCAGTAAAGGAAAAATTAAGCAATGTATGTTGCGGAAGTACCGCTAACATTTGTGCCTTTTCTAATGGCAACCATTGGGTGAGTAAGCGATTATTAAGATATACGTCTCCCTTAGTAGCAGGCATATCTCCCGTCAGGACCTTAAGTAAACTCGACTTACCTGCTCCATTTGGCCCGACAATGGCGGTGACCTTGCCCGCCTCAACCTCTAGACTGATATTGCGCAGCAGGTCAAAGCCCGATAAATGGAGAGAAATATCTTTAGCTAGCATAGTCACGGGCTAAAAATCCTTGCGTTGCTGCAACAGCAACACAACAAAGAATGGAGCCCCTAAAATAGCCGTGAGAATACCTGTCGGCAATTCAGCTGGAGTAACCACTACCCGTGCCAAGCTGTCGGCAATCACCAGCAATACGGCACCCGCTAATCCAGACGCGGGGATCAGCCAGCGATGATCAGGCCCAATCATTAGCCGTATAATATGCGGCATGATCAAACCAACAAACCCTACCAGCCCAGCAACTGCTACGGACACACCTACACCCAAAGCCGTCAAGACAATTAGTCGGCGCTTTACCCGCTGCACATTGATACCTAAGTGCCGAGCCTCGGATTCTCCTAACAGCAAAGCATTGAGCGCCTTGCTGTCACGTGGAAATAAACTCATCAATAGCACTGCTACCACACCCATAATAAATACTTTTAACCAACTAGCACCGCTGAGATTGCCCATCTGCCAAAGGCTAATCTGTCGCAACATATCATTATCAGAAAAATAACTGAGTAAACTGTTAAGGGCACCAGCCAAAGCACCTATGGCGATGCCGGCCAACAACATAGTAGTGACAGATGTGCCCAATCCTGAGGTCGCTAAACGATAGACCAGTAAGGTAGCCGTAAATCCGCCCACAAAAGCACCAATGGACACTAGTGAGAGCCCGACCAAAGCACCGCCTTGAATAGCGCCGCCAGCAGTCACAATCATTATGCTAGCGCCCACAGAGGCGCCGCTGGAAACTCCGATCAATGAGGGGTCGGCTAAGGGATTTCGAAATAGTCCCTGCATGACCGCCCCTGTGCTAGCTAATACGGCACCCACAAAAATAGCTAATAGAATTCGTGGCAGACGAATATCAAATAAGATGGTATCAATTTGAGTGCTAGAGGAATTTCCAAAAACAGCACTCAACGCCTCTACCCACGAAATACTAACGGTTCCCACAGTCAGGGAGAGAAGCGCCACAACTGGTAATAAAATTACCAGTATGCCGATTAGCCTTGCCGCGGAAAAATGACGCAATTAATAGTCCACGCCCTTGCGAGCCATAATTCCTGAGTGGTATGCATGCTTTATATCTTTGACTTCAGAGACGGTATCGACAAGATCTCTTATAGCGCTGCCACCACCTCGACCTGTGACCACAACACTTTGACTCTTAGGTCTATTTTTAATCGCAGACAGCACTTTTTCTTCATCAAGATATTTAAAACTTAACATATAAGTCAGTTCATCCATGACCACAAGGTGGTAGCTATCATCTCTGAGCATTGGTTCAACCACCGCCCAGGTCCGCTGTGCAGCAGCTATATCACCAGATCGGTCTTGAGTATCCCAAGTAAAGCCGGTGCCCATCTGATAAAAATCCACCTCAGGTAAATTATTCTTAAGATAAAGCTCTTCACCAGAAAGTTGCTCACCTTTTATGAATTGAACGACGCCGACCCGGTACCCATATCCCAGCGCACGCAACACCATGCCAAATGCCGAGCTAGTTTTGCCCTTGCCATCACCGGTCAACAAAATAGAAACACCACGCTCTTCGCTCGCCGCTGCGATACTGGCGTCAATCTTCTCTTTTTGCTTTTTCATCTTTTTTTGATGTCGCTGTTCTTTTTTAGTGTTTTCGTCTTCCATCTGTTTAAACCTTAGGTATTAAATTGAATTGCTGAGGGTAATCCCTCGGGCAGAGAATGAATTTCAGGGTGTAAGGTGTGGGCCATAATTTCAAGGGCATCTACCAAGCGTGGCCCTGGGCGGCTAAAGTAGGCATTGCCATCCACCAAAAACACCTTAGTATTATTGTGCTCGGCGAGCTTACCAAAGTCAGCAGACTTGAGAAATATATCAACATCCTGCATAGATCGCTCAACATTAAATCCACAGAGTGCGATAAAAATAATGTCCGGTTGTGCTGCAATTAACTGCGGCCAGGTACGGCGCTGGGAGGGCTCACATTTTGCACCAAAACAGGGCTCACCCCCAGACAGCGAAATAATCTCCGGACTCCAGTGACCACCATCAAATAGTGGGTCAAGCCAATCTAATAAGGCTACTCTGGGCTTCTGTTCAGTCGCAATGGTCCCAGTCCGCTTATCCACTGCATCAATACGAGCCTGTAATTCTGCTCTATAACGCACACCTTTCTCAACGCATTTAGCCGCTGCGGCCAAAAGCTCAACTGTATCCAGAACATCATTAAGGCAGATTGGCTCCAAATTCACCACCTGAGGATTACCCGGCAGACCATGAATCGCTTTGGCTACATCATTACCCGACACAGCACAGACATCACACAGGGCCTGAGTCACAATCAAATCAGGCTCAAGACTAATCAAGGGGTCCATGACTAGATCGTAGAGCGCCTCATCATTCTTTAGCTGGTCAGTGACTAAACGATCTATTTCGCCGCTATCTAGCCCTTGAGGAATGCGCGAGCTGGTCAGAATCGGCAAGCCAATCACAGAGGCCGGGTAATCGCATTCATGGGAGACGCCCACTAAATGATCACGCAGGCCAAGGCCACAAACCAATTCGGTTGCACTCGGCAATAGTGACACTATCTTCATGGAGACTCCTCCAACAGCAGGTCAGCATAGACAAAACCGTCCCGATTAACTACCTCGCCAGCTACCACTGGTATCTTATGCTTAAACATTGGCCCATCCCAGGCGAACGTATGAAACTCGCCATTCTCGCCGCAGGGATCAACGGATAAAGGTAGGTTTTCCAATAACTTATTAGAAAATTCATCGCCCGCTAGGTGCTCTGGCATCACTCGCGGATCAAGACAAGTAATTGTCGCTTTAAGGCCGCCATTAATCATGTCTTGGGCCAACTTTTCGGTGGGGATTTGCCACAAGGGAAAGACTAATTCTAATCCGATACCCGCCATCTGTGTCTCACGATAGGCACGAACATCCTCTAAATAGAGATCACCAAATGCCATAGCATCCGGCTTTAGTAATGAACAAGCATCATCCAGTGCCTTCTCCATAATTGCCTCATACTGCTCATTGCTGCAAGGCCAAGGTAAAGGGACTTCAATTAGGGGTAACCCAGCAGCCTTTGCCTGAAGATCTAACAGCTGTTGTCGAACACCGTGAATGGCAGAACGATTAAACTCACTGTTGAAGGTGGTCAGTAATCCAACCACCTTAACCGTAGAGTCCTGTTGCAACTGATACAGAGTCCAAGCCGAGTCTTTTCCGCTGCTCCATGAAAGCAGTACTCGCTTAATCCCTGTATCAGTTGCTTGGGGCATGCATATACCTTATAGGCTGTAGCGCATTCCTAAACTAGCACCGAAACCTAGCGTCTGATAACCGAATACTTCCTCGTAGTCATCATCTAGGGCATTTTCTAATTTAAGGTACATATCAAGTTTCTCGCTCGCCGCATAATTAAGGTTAATATTGACTAAAGTATGGCTACCTAAGACGACAACTTGGGATGGCTCAGGAAAAGGTGGGAAGTACACATCTGTTTGCTCCCCCGTAAACTGAACATTAGTATTCAAATAAAGGTTATCAGCTGCCTGCCATCCTAAATTTATACTCGCGGTGTGTCGCGGCCTTCTCACTTCTCTAACAGAATCATCAGTGGATGAATCAGTGTATGTATAAGCGCCGGAAATTGATAAAGATTCAGAAATATTGCCCGCGGCGCTTAGTTCACCGCCTCTGCGCTCACTTACACCGTCGATATTGCTGGACGTATACGCAAAGGTCGCTGGATCATAGACAAATCCATCTATTTCATTCTCTAACTCTGCATCAAATAGCGTTAGGGATAAAGTAACATCGTCACCCATAATTTGCTGATCCACACCCAACTCCCAACTTGTAGACTCTTCAGGAATTAGATTTGGGTTACCAATAAAGTTAGTATAAAAACCAAATCGTTCAGTAAATGTTGGGTTTTTTACTGCCGTACCAACTGCACTGCGGAGACGTGTTTTCTCTGATAACTGATAAATCGCTTCTGCTCTAAATGTCTTTGCACTGTCAAACTCAGAATTATCATCATGCCGTCCGCTGGCGGCCAACGTTAACTGATCGCTAATATCTGTTCGATACTCAATGGCCAAACTATCAGTGTCACGTTGACGATCTTGATTTGGGTCATAGATACCCCAAGAAATTTCGCCTCGTTGCATCCAATCTTCTTCCTCACGCTCAACTAAAACCGAAAGGGTCTGTGCACCCTGAGCCCAAGAGAGCGATCCCGTGTATTGATATTGGTCTTTGGTCGAAGCAGTTACATTACCCTTTACACCATCGGCGAAAGCGGCATTATCACTTTTCGCTCTGCTAATCAGGATTTTATGCTGCCAAGCCCCATCTTCAGAGGAATAGTCGCCTTGCAGGCGCATAGTACTATTTTCAAATTCAGACGTTCTGTCTTGATCTTCAATAATGCCGTCAAAATCATTATCGGCATCAAATTGATTCATACCATCAGACTCCCGAGCAGCAAATGAAACACTCATTTGATCATTCAACTTCAAGCCTGATTTAAGATTCATAGTAGTATTGCGATAACCATCATTTTCGTCTCCTGAGCGGGCGATATTATCTCCCTCTGACTCCACATGACTAAGACCAAAGCGAATATCGAAATCACCTTGTTTGTGACCAAGGTTGAATCCACTGTGATGGGTAGACCAGCTACCACTTTCTACAAAAACGCCAGCACCAGACTTGTCTGCACTGCGGGTAATAATATTCACAACACCTGCAACCGCATCGCTGCCTCGCAGAGAACTCTGTGGACCACGGACAATTTCAATACGCTCAATGTCAGACGCGGTTAGGGTTCCCCAACTAAACTCATCACCCTGGGAAGGGTCATTAGCCTCAACACCATCCACTGTGACCAGTAAATGATTGGCCTCAGCGCCACGCACACGAATCTGTGTTTGCGAGCCTAAGACTCCAGCTTGACTCACAGAGAACCCTGGAACATCGCGAAGAATGTTACTGAGACTAACCGCTGCACGGTTTTTTAATTGCTCTCTGTCAATAATGGTAACAGCGTTACCTGATCGGCTCGCTGCAATGGGAATAAGTGAAGCACTGACCAGCACTTCCTGAATTTCTGTATCGACGGCGACAGGCTGCGCCTGTAATGATGTGGCGGACATTAATAATGCTAACGATAAAAGGGGTATTTTTCTCATAATTTCCTCTAACACTCTCACCCGAGTGAATGGTTTTAAAGTATGCGAGGAACGTAGAAAAGGCAGAGGGACAGAGACTGTCAATCAGCACAATACCGCACCCCGCGGTTTGTCTGCATAGCAATAGGCAGGTCTCCGGACTCATAAGTGAGCAATCGCTCTATTTGATAACCTTCCCATGCCGAAGCACAGTGGTATCCAACCAAATACTCTTATTTACCGTTGCGGGGGCAGTGTCGGAATGACTTTCTGTTTCGTTGCAAAGTGCACCGACTTCCCTTTTCATTCTTTTTAGTCAAAAGCTGACATGACAAAAAGAAAACCTAGTGCAGAAGCAAGAACGAGCAATTTACTCTGAGGATATAAAATTGTCAAACGACATTGTTGGAAAATTGAACTTTAGACTGTTAATCTGGCCGCTCAAAATGAGTGGCTAAGACACGAGGAATAAAAATGCTCGCAGTGTTGATAAAACGAACGTTGGCGTCAGGAATGGAATCGACCTATGAAGCGTTCTCTCGGAAAATTATTCAAGCGGCTGTGCCCGCTAAAGGATTTATTTCCAGCAAGGCGTTTAAAGATTTAAAAGATAGCAAAATCCGCTACACGCTTATCCAAATGGAGTGCTTAGCCGATTGGAAAGCTTGGTATGAGTCTGAGGAGCGCCGTACTGCTTTGATGCAGATATACCCTCTGCTAGTTGAAGATGAACAGATATCCATATTGACGACGGCTTAAGATAGCGCCTCTAGGGCGTCGGTCACCTTACGTACAGGCACTACCGTCATGCCTTTAATAGGTTTTTTAGGCATATTGCCTGCCGGGACAATAGCGCGACTAAAGCCATGCTTAGCTGCCTCGCGCAAGCGCTCTTGACCATTGGCTACCGGCCGAATTTCACCCGCCAACCCGACCTCACCGAAGACCACTAAATCTTTCGGGAGTGGGCTGTCTCTAAAACTGGATATCACTGAAAGTATTAACGCTAAATCAGCACTGGTCTCTAAGACTTTGACACCCCCGACAACATTGACAAAAACGTCCTGATCACCGACCGATATGCCACCGTGACGATGAAGTACTGCTAATAACATCGACAAACGATTATGATCCAGACCCACGGTTACTCGTCGCGGGTTACCCAAATGACTATCATCGACTAACGCCTGCAGCTCCACTAAAAGAGGCCGGGTTCCCTCCCAGACCACCATTACTACACTGCCCGAGGACACCTCTTCTCCGCGCTGTAAAAAAATCGCTGAAGGGTTGGGCACTTCGCGCAGACCCTTATCAGTCATGGCAAAAACGCCCAGCTCATTAACCGCACCAAAGCGATTTTTGTTGCTGCGTAGGGTTCTAAATTGACTGTCGCTAGACCCCTCTAACATCAGAGAACAATCAATCATATGCTCTAATACCTTGGGTCCCGCCAGCGACCCATCTTTTGTAACGTGGCCAACCATGATTAATACTGTTCCAGTCTGTTTGGCAAATCTTACCAGCATAGCAGCACTCTCTCTAACCTGAGAAACGCTACCCGGAGCAGAGGCAACCTCTGCGATGTGCATCACCTGAATCGAGTCAATGACTAGAATTTTAGGGCGCTTTTTCTCAGCGATTGCACAAACAGTTTCCACCGAAGTCTCGGCCATAATCTCAAGCTTTTGAGTCGGCAAGCCCAAACGATTAGCGCGCATGGCCACCTGTTGAGGTGATTCTTCACCAGTAACATACAATGCGCTGTTACTTTCTGCCATGGCACAGAGTGTTTGCAGTAATACCGTACTCTTGCCTGCGCCAGGTTCACCACCGAGCAGTACGCAGGATCCTGGGACAAATCCACCTCCCAGAACTAAATCTAATTCACCGGTGCCAGAACTAATTCTCGGGATTTCATCAAGAGCAATATCAGCAAGGGTTTTGACAACACTATCCACATTACCAGCAAAGCCGGAACGCAATGCCGAACCTCCTCTCGAGGGACTACCCAGGCGCACCTCAGAAAGCGTATTCCATGCATTACATTCACTGCACTGGCCCTGCCACTTTCCATAATCTGCGCCACAATCGTTGCATACATAGGCTGATTTAGTTTTGATTACCATAAAACGCTTCCTAATCCATGGCTACTATTTAAGCCCATTACTGTGGTTATGTACAGTAATAACGCTGTCCAAATAATATTCCTGTTTCACGAAGTTAGGTTTATGTCGTTCGAACAATAGCTTTCTGATAGAGTAACGAGATGTCTCTAATCCCTGAAAAACCTATTGTAATTTCTCCCACCCTTGCCGCAACTATCGGTTTGGAGGAAACGGTTTTTCTGCAACTTCTGCAGGAGTGTCTGAGCCATGGTAACCCAGTGACAAGCAGTGGTTTTGACTGGATTACAGTACCTGCAGATAAAATTCTCCATTTGGCCCCCTTTTGGGGCCAGTCTGATGTGCGACGCTTGTCATCAAGCCTGCATGAAAAAGGTCTATTGTTGATCGGCGGTGGTCCGTTTACCGCGCAACATGATTTTCGCTTTGCCTTTAATGAGAGCTCACCTTCTCAACAAGCACCCGCAATGTCCGGCTCTACTGGAATGAGACCTGCAGTGCCAACCAGTAAACCTCATTCAGCAAAAACCATAGGTGGCAGCTGGCAACCCAGCGAAGACGCTGTTCGGCAGTTGACTCAGCTCGGTGTGACTCGAGAATTCGCTCAGCAACAAATTCCTCAGTTTGTTAGCTATTGGCGCGAACGCAATGTACCGCGCCACAGCTGGGAGTCAAAATATATTAAAGAAGTCTGGCGACAGTGGCAGCAGGCCGAAACAACCAATAATAGAAGACGCAAAGAAGTGTCCGTCACTGGAGATTGGCGACCCTCAATTGACGCTCTTGACATCCTAATTAGTAAGGGCGGCATTAACACTAACTTTGTCGAAGATGCTATTCCTGAGTTTATTTTGTACTGGCGCGATCGAGGCGAATTATCCAGTACCTGGGACTCAAAATTTATCCAACATGTTAGGCGTCAGTGGCAGTTCTTTACCGGCATGATGGAACAGGACTCTATGCCTCGGATTATCCCTACAAATTGGAAACCTAAGGAAAGTGTCTATGATGTCTTGCAAATGGCCAACATAGATCGTCCATTTGCTGAAAAAACCATTCCAGAATTTGTTTTATACTGGCAGGAGAATGGAACGCCACAATCATCCTGGAGTACTAAATTTTTACAGTATGTTAAGCGTCAGTGGGCGTATCAAAGTAAATTATTAACGGAACCTTCCAATGGCAAACAGCAAGGACATTCAAAAGATCGCATCCGGGATCGGAGCATCATCGAAAAGCTCACCGACCGCAGCTGGGCATCCTAAGGAAGCCAAAGCTTCTCCAGAACTTATTGATGCCATCAATCAGGTTTTTGCGTTGTTCCAAGTCAATTATCACAATCAGTACTATAGTGCGTTTGGTGACACCACCAAGTCTGAAAATCTAGCTAAGAACCTATGGTGTAAGAAGCTAAATCATTTCTCACCAACAACTATTTGCGGTGCAGCAGAGAAAGTAATTACTGAAAGTGATTACCTACCAACCCTTCATAAAATGCTAAATGCCTGCCGTTATGTGGGTATGCCCGCTGGACTGCCAAATCCAAGGAAAGCCTATCAGGAGGCCTGCAATAAAATTAGTCCCAAGGCTGATCAAAAGTGGTCTCATCCAGCCGTTTATTTTGCTGGGCGCGATGCCGGCTGGCATATGCTTGCCAACGGTATTGAATCTAAAGCACTGCCGGTGTTTAGTGATATCTATCAACAATACTGTGATCGTGTATTAGCTGGTGAAAAGTTTATTATCGAAAAATCAGGAGCAGTACCCGAGCTGCCCGAGCTACCGGCTACTAAGAAACATAATCAACAGCAAGTTGATAGCCTCAAAAAACTGTTCGATTAAATATCCGCGAGATATAAGCTATGGCATTGCAACCACTGATACACAATTCAACCGCACGGCGCATGGCGAAAACCATACTCAATGGATTTCGTAGCTATTTTGCCGATTACCTCAACTCAACTCTGACCGCAAAAGCACGATTTGAGAAAGCCGACTGGCATGGGGTGAGTCAAGCCAATGTTGAGCGCTTAGAACTCTACAAGGACAAGGTTGCTCAAACTGTTCAATATCTTGAGGTGGTAACCAATAAAGATATCGGTAACCTACCGCTTTGGAGTGAGGCTAAAAAGGCTTATACGCAACTAGTATTTAATTTCCCTAATTTTGAGATTGCTGAGACGTTCTTTAATTCAGTGTTTAGTGACATTCATGATCATGACAAAATTAGCGATGATATTATTTATGTTCTATCATCCCAGTTAATAGAAGCTCCAGAAGCAGAATACAGCATTTTTGTACGCTACGAAGGTGAGAACTTTCGGAACACCTTTCAGCGAATTCTCGAAGAGGCAGAGTTCTCCCTGCCGATGGAAGATCTCGCTCTAGACCTCGATTGTATAATGGCGGTGTTTAATCAAGAAATTGTCCCTCATTTAAAGGGTGCTCCGGAGACCATTAAATTCGATTTGCTGGAATCAACGTTTTACCGCAGTAAAGCTGCCTACATGGTGGGACGGTTAGTCGACGGCGATCAGACCTTCCCCATGGCATTGGTTGTCCTTAATAATGAACAGGGTGCGCTCTACGTGGATACCGCGTTGTTTAATGCCGATGAGTTGAGTGTTATATTCAGCTTCACCCAAAATCATTTTATGGTCGATGCTCCTCTTCCTTATCAATATGCTCTTTTTCTGAAAAATTTAGTACCCAATAAACTCGATTATGAAATTTATAATTCTTTAGGATTTCCAAAGCATGCAAAGACTGAATTTTATCGGCAATTAGTCGGCCATTTGAAAAACTCCAGTGATGAATTTGTCATCGCCCCAGGCATCAAGGGTATGGTGATGACCGTATTCACTCTGCCCTCTTACAATATTGTTTTTAAAATAATTAAGGATAAATTTGCGCCACCGAAAGAGGTAACTCACCAAATTGTGCGAGAGAAATATCGCCTAGTTTCACGCCATGACCGTATTGGCCGGATGGCTGATACCCAGGAATTTGATAATCTGGTTTTCCCACTCAATCGTTTCTCAAAAGAATTGGTCGCCGAATTACAAAAACTTGCGCCATCCCAAATAGAGATTAGAGACGACAAACTACTGATAAAGCACCTCTATACTGAGCGCTACATGACACCCCTGAACATCTTCCTTGAAAGTGCCGATGATGCAGACATCAGGGGTGCGATGGAAGAGTATGGAAACTGTATCAAGCAATTAGCGGCTGCTAATATCTTCCCCGGTGACATGCCGTTAAAAAACTTCGGCGTTACTCGTCATGGTCGTGTGGTGTTCTATGACTATGATGAGATCGCCACGCTCACGGATTGCAATTTCCGCAGAATCCCTCAAGCAAGAACAGAACAAGAAGAGATGCAGTCTGGCACCTGGTATACGGTGGGCCCTGACGATATTTTTCCCGAAGAATTCAGGTTATTTTTCTCAGGAAATATTAAAGCACGGAAAATGTTTGAAGAGATTCACAGCGAACTCTATGAGGTTACCTTTTGGACTGACCTGCAAGAAAAAATTCGTAACGGGTATGTAGTTGATATTTTCCCTTACCGACGAGCCAAGAGGTTCGATCGAGGTAAAAGCTCTCAATTAGAGGTTTTTGCAGACTAGCGATAGGACAGTATTTCGGTTCGGTTTCCAGCCTTAATAACAAAGTTATCCGGATTAATAGACACCAGGGTCCACGTCTGATTTAAAGCGTCACCTTCACGAAAACTGCGATCGCCAATAAATAGTCGATTGGAGGAAGAGCCCTCGTTGATAAACATATGTCCCGCCACTCTAAAATCGGGAATTGTCTCAGCAGTAGGCGCCGATGTTTGTGCCTCGCTAATATTAGCAGTGCTCTCCACTCGGATCTCATTCTGCGTCGCTGGTGTTTCAATCACCTCTGGTACAACTTCTGAAATAAGCGATGTGGCAATGGTAGTTTGATTAGCAGGGAGATACTGCATCCACTGCCCGCTCAAAAAACCGCCGACTACCAGCCCCAGTAGCAACAGAACACCTGCCAACAGCCAACGCCCAGGCCCTGTGGCCTTTGGCGGTGGCTGGTATGGATCCCAATGAGCACTAGCAAAATCATTCAAGTCTTGAGGATCTTCCCTGAGGCGGTCTCGCTCAGCTTTTTTTAATGCATTAAGAATGTAAGACACTAACCACCGCTCCCAGTCAATCTTGGCACCAGCGGATCAGTCAGTTGATTCAAGCGCATAAGTGTTTGTCGGCCCACAATTCCATCTGCAATAATGTTTTGTTGCCGCTGAAAATCAGTAACCTGAGCCTGTATAGCAACCGAGTAATTGCCACCTGTAATCAGTTGTTCTAGGCCATCATTAACTAAACCAAGCTTCCCTTGCAACCAAGCTAGCGCTGGTTTGTTAAAATCACCCGGTTTAAGCATTTCGAAAGAGTCAGGTGATCGCCATAAATATAAATAGCTAGCTGTCCATTGGTCCAAGAATGCTGAGCGATCCATCACTATGATTTCTCCACTGGAGATTAGACGGATAGTAAACTCACCAATGTGCAGCACAAGATGGCTTTTCTCAAGCCCTGACGTCTGCTGCATAAACACAATGCCTGGACGATCAATCAAAGATAGCGCCGACAGAGTTGCAGTATCTACCTGAACTGAGCGCAACCCAGACCTTTCCGCAAGCGCATCGAACTCGTCTAATGTGTAGATGTCTGAAGCAGGCACGTTCCAGAGATTAAGGAGATTGATAAGAGGATTTTTTGAGCGGCTTTCTGCGTTTTCTTGCCAGTTTCTGTTTTTTTCATCCATCTGGATCGAAGCCTCTGAGGACCCTGACAACACAGATTCAATGAATTGATCGTCTGGCGGTAACTGTTCGATGTCAACCAACCCTGTATTCACTATTTCTTGACTAACGGTAGGGGCGACAACTGGATCCTTAGTAGCTGTAGTATCTAAAGATACGGAACTAGGACCGTCTGAATAACTATTAAATCTAGTTAAATAGTCATTCCAATTAATGTTTTTTAATGGTGTAAGCGTTGCCGCCAAGGCGATAAAAACCACTGAGGCCAGAACAGCTGCGGCTAATCGCAAGCGACCATTAGTGGGGTTTAAATCAACTAAAATCTCTTTGGATGAGAGCTTAACTAACTTAGCTGATACGGTTTTAGCACCGGTAGAATAAGCTGCCAGTAGCGCTTGGTGGCAAATCAAATTGATTAATCTGGGAACACCTTTGGTCAATTTAAATAAGGTGTCAACGCAGTTAGTATCGAAAATTGCACCACCAGCGCCTGCATGGTGGAGCCGATGATTAATATAGTTGGCAATTTCGGTTTTATCTAAAGGTAGTAAATGAAAGCGTGATACTACTCGCTGGTTTAGTTGCCGAAGCTTGTTCTGCCCAAGTATCTCCAACAGCTCAGGTTGACCCACCAAGAGAATATGCAGGAGCTTGTGGGTATTTGTCTCTAGATTACTGAGCAGGCGAAGTGTTTCCAACACGTCATGACTAAGGTTTTGTGCCTCTTCAATGACAATCAGGGTTTTTTTACCCGCCGCATGTGCCTCCAGCAAGTCTTGATTTAGCACATCGATACAGGTCTTAGAAAACGAGATATGTTTTCTAGTCGGTATTTTAATCGATAACTCACTGCAAATACTGGCTAACAGATCTGATTCATTAAGCTTACTATTCAGCACATAGGCAACACGCACATGGGCAGGTATACGCTGCAGCATCGTTCGAGTTAGCGTCGTTTTACCCGTGCCTACCTCGCCGGTGAGAAGTATGAAACCACCCTCTCGATCAAGGCCATATTTTAGATGTGCAACTGCTTGGCGATGCTGATGGCTCGGATATAAAAATCCAGGATCAGGAACGATCGAGAATGGCTCTCGTTTAAGCCCAAAATGCTGTAAATAAATACTCATCGCCTAGCATTACTCTGTGGTGTCTAATATCTTTCCTTGCTCAATAAAGTCTTTCAACTGTCTGGCGACAGCACTATCTTCATTACCTTCAAAATCGCGAGTTTTTAAATGTTCGAACTTAGATTGAGATAATTTATTAGCGTCCTCTGGCGTACGAATAATGGTCGGCCGAATAAACATCATCAGAACTTTTTCTCGATCACTATTATTTGATGATTTAAATAGGTTACCTAAAATGGGAATATCCCCCAGAAATGGCACCTTCGACTCACTTTCACCGGTGGTACCTTCAATTAAACCACCCAAGACTAGCAGCTCGCCATCTTGGATCATTACATTCGTTTGAATGGTACTTTTAGTGGTCGTTGCGCCCAATTGGGAATCTGCCGTTCCTGTTTTTACTGCAGAGGACTCCTGCTCTATTTCTAATCGAACAGCATTACCTTTACTGATTTGCGGCTTGACCTTGAGCATTACCCCTACATCTTCTCGATTAACGGTAGTAAATGGGTTAACGCTGTTAGAATTATTACTATTGGCGTAACTCCCCGTAGGAAAGGGGACCTGCTCACCTACGGTTAAGGAGGCCTCTTCATTATCTAAAGTGATTACCGAGGGCGTCGAGAGAAGCTTATTGCGCCCATCCTTTTTTATCGCCTGAACTAATAACCCCATACCTCTGTTTGTTTTAGAGTCGAAATCCCCCACCACGCCTATGACACTCTGAGGTAAGCTACCCGCAAGCTGTGCAGTACCAACGGACTCCCCACCGCCAAACGCAGTGCCTAACAAACCGGCCAGCACACCATCAAAATTGGTAATATATCCACCCCGGTTTTTGCCAGTTATGACTAGCTGCGCACTGACATCTCTGGCCTGCTCCTCGGACAATTCAGCAATCACTGCCTCAATAAGTACCTGTGGGCGAGCCCGATCCAACTTAGCAACCACATTTTGAATTTCACGAATCACCGCTGAGGGTGCGGCAATCACAAGGGCATTATTTAACTCATCGATTTCAACTTTATAGTTGGCATCCGATTTCCCATCACCGACAGACTCTCCTGCCAGCCGTAAAAATATATCCGAACCAAGCATTCCGTCAATAATGGGTTTTATTTCTGATGCTCTGGAATAATCCAAATAGATCACTTCAACATTACCCTTCTTTGTAGAAGGAAGGTCGAGCAATTTCAGCATATTCCGAAAAGCGGTACGCGCCATACTAGGCCCACTGACTATAACTCGATTATTAAGGCCATCTTCTACCAGCGACAATTCTTGCTTTTGTAATTGTTTGAGCTGTCCGGCAATGTGCACCGCCTCTCCAGCCGCAATATACTTAAGGTTGATAACCTCAACCGCCGTCTGATCAGGATCGTCCATTTTTGAAATAATCCGCTTTACCGCCTTAACATTACTGCGGATATCGGAAACAATGAGGAAGTTGCTCTGAGCAAAGGCTAAAAGTCGCGCGCCATTGCTTAAGAGTGGCTTGATAACCGGCACTAAGGTAGCAGCCTGTACATGATTAATTTTGATTATTTCAGTTTCAAGGGTGTTATCTCCATCACCACCGGCAAAATTAAATGCTTGGGTGAAGGGAATTATGCGTGTCACCGCGCCATCTTCAACTGCCTGAAAGCCCTGAACCTGGATGGACGATAGTATCGCTTCATAAAGCAACGAGGCGTCTATGGGCCCTGGCGAGATAATCGTTACCTTGCCCTTAACTCGAGGATCCAATACAAACGATTTTCCGGTAATTTCAGCCACACTTTCAATAACGCTACGGATATCAGCATCACGGAAATTGATCTGCACAGTCTCTGCGGCCAGTACTTCAGCCGTTAGACTCCAGCTGAGAAAGAACGCAGCACTTAGTTTACCCAATGAATTCATTATTCCTCTTCCTAGACAACTGTGTGGTGTTATCGAAGTTTTACACTTTACTGTTAAAATAGTCATGTTAGGGCTTCAATCCAAAGGTTGGTAACATTTTAGCTGACAGACTCGCAGCATTGACATAAATGGTTTCTTGCCGACCATTGCGCATAACAGTTACCGGTAAACTCGTTGCCGAACTGTAACTCATTAACTTTAGGGGATCTGACATCAAGTCCTGAACCGACAAACCATCAACCTGCATGACCACATCACCATCGCGAATGTCTGCCATCATCTTTATATCAGAGGACAAATTGTTCATTTTAAAACCACTACCACCGGCAACATTTACTGGCACAGCACCAAACATATTAGCCAGTGCAAACCCCTTCGACTGCAGCTGCTGAACTGATCCATCAGGACTAGCTGCTGTCTCCATAATGGTGTCAGGTTTATTCATCAATATCTGCTTTTTAACACCATTCTCGCTGACAATAATACGATAGGCTTCAATAGCCAATAACGTGATTGATGTATTAATTTTCTCATCACGCTGAAAGACCTTTTCAGGCTTACCTTTAAATTTTAGCGTGGCTGAAGAGGCCTCACCCGCTAACACCACCCCGAGTAGCTCGGCATTAATGTTCGCGTCTTTGAGCTCTTGATCTTGTTCAGTAACCGCAGCAACCTGCGCTACCTGCTGACCGCCAAACCAAGCCAATCTTAACGTGCTGGCAGAAGCAACTCGCTGCAGAGGCTCAACCGATGTGCTGGGCGACTGAAAGACCAATGCAATTAAAACCAGCAAATAAGCAGTAAGCCCTGCCATGATCAATAGCAGAGAGCTTTTAATTATTTGCTGTGGATTATTTAAATTAATTTTCAATTGCGGCAACCTCCATGGACGCTTCCATCGAACCTTCAGCAGATCGCTCTATCTCCAAGGTCTTCACGTCATAACCAAAACAGGCTATCTGATGAGTCAAACTGATAACGCGATTAGCATCCGGGCCACTCATAGAGAATTTGAGACCACTATTAACATCTTGCATTGAATTGAGAGTAAGTTGATTGCGTCGAATTAACCTCGTTATCTCTTCACGACCCGATTGTTGCCCGACTTTTTGGGCAGCGCAGTTATTGACCAAGCGTTCGACCACTTGCCGCTGTTGTTGTAGCCACTGCACATCTGTATTGAGCTCATCAACCTGGAGCTTAAGTTCGCCGTATTTTTGGATCTGCGGTGCTATAGATAGATAGATAAAGGTTGCTAATAATAGTACACCACCAAAAATAAGTAATTGACGCTCTCTCAGCTGTAATTGCATCCATCTGCTTCGAAGGCTCTCAATGAGTAACTTCATAGATTGCGCTCCTGACCGACTCTAGGTTTCATCGACAACGCAAATACATCTGGGCCTGCCTTTTGATCTTGCTCAAGACTGATCTGATAACCAGGGACGTTCAGTGATTTGTTAAGTAATTTGGAGCCACTCAGCACCTTGAGTTGAACGCCGCTTTTACTGGCGGTCATAGCTTGCAATTCACACTGGCAAGCATTCATAACCGCATCCAGTGCGGACAGAGCTGCAACTGGCTCTGCTTGCAAACTTTTTTGTTGCTTAAATAGCTGCTCTATCCTGGCCTCGGCGGAAGATCTAAACTCTGCCAAAGCAGGCTTAGCGCCTCCAAAGACTCGACTATGACTGGTCAATAAATGCTGCTGTAAGTCGGAAACCTCAGCTTCAAACGAGCGACTGGCCAATTGCAAATAGATCACTGTCAGAAGTAAAACCGCTATTGTAGACGCTGCCACAGGCCACCACTGAAACCACACTGGACGTGCCGCCTTAGGTTTAAACTCTGCAGTCATAAGATTAACGGCGGGAAACGCTGAAAACTGCCAGTCCACGCTGGAGCTATTGATATTAGCCTCCGCACGCAAATGCTCAGGAACCATGTCTTCATCAGGTAATGAAATTGATAGCCGTGGCATCACGCTCGTGCTTTTTAAAATGGAGTCAACCATCACCCAGCCGACAGCAGGCAATGCCGCAAAGCCACTATTAATACCATCCCTGACTAACAGCATACCCTCGCGCCAACCAACACTTAAAATTCCTGGCTCCCAGTCTAAGGCCATGAAGTCTGGCGCCATAGCAACTGCGGCAATTCCGGCATTGTCAGCAATGCGTATCCACTCTCGTATGTCTTGTTGGCTCACCGCCAATATATGTACTTGCTGATCATCTCGAGCAGCAACCACGAAATGCATTTCCTCTACTGGCTGTAATACTCGGTCCTCAAGTATCCAAGGGATAAGCTCTGCCCATTTTCGCTCAGGCGCAGATGGAATATCTATCGAGTGCAGACCAATGCGTTCTGAGGGCACCCATAAGCTTTTGGACTCCAGATTGGTACCCGCTACAGACTGCAGTGGGTCATCTGAAGTATTCACTTGTTGGTCAAGATTGTAGAGGTGCTCGACACTCATTTAGGTTAAATCCCCATCATTAAACAGGCAGGCTGTACTATATTACTTTCTTCATCAGACTGTTGGTTCTGATCATCATTTTTTGTAAATAACTTTTCGACTTCAGATAACTTTTTCGGATCAGGCAAGGCTGTGGGGACCATGACCACAGTCCTAGCTATAACAGTAGGCTGAACTCCCTGCTTCCTGTGAAGTATACTAGTCACCTCAATTCGCGCCTCGCCAATGGCCACCTCTAAATAAAGTTTGAAAAAATCAGTGCGCACGGTGAGTAAATCTGCGTTCCATATTTGTTTGGCTTTAGTCCCTGTGCCGCCAGGGCTACTCGGATTAACAAATCCCAAATAAGTATCAAGCTGACTATGAAGTTGATTCAGATCGCTAAACGGTCGACCCTCAGTAATCACCTCGACAAATTGTGCCGAGTAATTACCGCCCAGTGCCAATAACAGCTCTGCAGATGCCGTATTAATATTAATTGGCATACTGGTCCTAGACGGCGATGGTAGCGTTGCTATCCACGGCAGTAACAACTGTACTTCTTGAACCCGATAACCCATTACATCGGCCAGTTCAGTGGCATCACTCATTCGGTCATTGGCGACCACTCTAGGTGGTTGAAATGCTTCATAGTCAGGCTGTTCAGCACCCGAACTGTTAACAAGTGTGGAATCTGTATCCAGCCAGTCAATAATTGTCGCTGCGCGCGCTGGAGTCGCCGGAATTTCTAATAAATCAAGTAGATTGATCCAGGTTTTTGCAAGGCCCATGTTATCAAAATGATTAAGCTCAGCTTGTAGTTTTCCAGCAGTGTAACTGGAAAAGCTATTGAGGTTGATTCTGCTTTGGAGGTCACTGATACAGCCCGTCAAAGTCCCACCCTCCACTGGGAGCAACGGCATTGCTTGAGCCCATATTTCCCCGTAGTGGTCTGATTGGTTAGTTTGGGGGTTACGACTATCTTCTTCAAGCAGTTCGCGGGCCCAACCCTCGCCACTCAGGGCGATTAATAACGCCTGATCAGTATGCAGAGAAGCCGTTGCCTGAGAGACATCAATTTGGTGACGATAAAATATATTGGTCATGATCAAGGTGATAGCTAACATCAGAATGATGGCGGCGAGCAAGGCTACACCTTGCTGCTGGCTCGGCACTTTATTAATCACTCACCACCCCCGCAAACAGCCGCGACGTTTCAAATCCATTGTCAGCGGTAATAGTGACACTAATCATTCTTGGCAGCGCATAAGGAGAAAGCGTGACATTTATGGGCGGCCAGTCCAGTGAGTAAATTCCACTTTTAGCAAGATGGTTGAACTCTACCTTGCTAACATTATCCAGCAAAGTGAGCACAGACCCTTCAGACTGGCGCGGTGATTCGGTTATAGCCCAAGAAGTTCTTATTAATTGCTGATCTTGATTCAACCGATAATCGACACGCCTTATCCCACTGGGGTTTGTGCGCACCATAGGGCCGCCGCCACGACTAAATCTAACTCCAAAATCACTGGGGTCGGTAACATAGGCCGGCTCAACAGAACCCAACCCGTCTGAAAATCGACGCGGCCTCATGTGCATTAGGTCTCGGCCGATAATTTGCCACGCACGCTGCAATTGAGCCTCATCAGCAAGATCATTACGACTGCGCTCATTAACGCCCATTACTACTTCAACCGCCTGATAAGACATCACTGAGAGCACCGCCAGTAATGCCAATGATACTATCGCCTCTATCAGCGTGAAGCCAGAATGTCGTTTCAAGGAGAGAGTCTGTTGCATTTATTGGACCAAATAGACGGCTAATGAAGACTGATACTTTTCAGCAGTTACCGAGCCTGCTTGCACCTGATAGCGGTAGAGGTCTTGTCCCATCGCCTTTTCAATTTGTATTTCCCATCGCCATTTCTGACCAGCTTGCTCATCCACACCCTTTTTCTTGAGTGAAGGCGAGCTCCCGGGAGAGATCCATCTTTGCGACTGCTGATAGTGCTCCATTAAATGATTCCAGGCGACCTGATTAGCCAAAAAACGTTCTCTTAGCCTGACCCTTTCATCGGCATATTGATGCACCATATAAATCGCACTGCTTAGCACCCAGCCAAGTATAAAAAGGGCAATAACCACTTCTATAAGGGTAAATCCGCGACTATAACGATTAGTTTTCAACGCTATCGCTCTCCATACTCATCGCCGACTTGATGTCATCCCATTGGTAGCTAAACGACTTTTTAGAAGACTGGAAGACAAGTATTATCTGGCCTTGAGGCTCGATGTAGCCATCGGGAAGGAATGCTATTTCCGGCAACAGAAATTCGTCATCCTGTTCTTCTAGGCCTCCCTCTTCATCTAATTTAGTACGCCGTGATTGACTTTGCACCATGAATTCTTCGCCTTCGTCAGATTCCATATTCCAGATGATCTCTGCTTCATCGTGAACGGCATAGGGTTCAGGAGAACTTACCGCGACCCAACGGTTTCGATAATAAACCACCGGCTGCAGTTCAATGATCCACTCTGCTTCCTCGTCAGCGGTAGATACAACCCCATAAGCCGAGCCTTCAAGAGAAGATCGTTCAGCTATCTGTTGCAGCCAAAACAACAACCGTTCTGCTTCAGCGGGATAGCGCCGCTCAGATGCCTGATTAATGGCCAAACCGCTCATTGCGGATAAAATTCCAACAATAGCCACAACCACCAGTAGCTCGATTAGCGTAAAGCCCTTGGTATTATTCATAAATAATTCTTTAGGGGCGTTTTTACTCGGCCGCTTAAATCCTTAGTCATTAATATTCCAGTTGCCCCAGTCTCTATCCGAACCATCTCCACCACTGACATCATCAAGCCCGAGAGTAAACACCTCGACATTTTTGCCATGAGTCCCAGGATTTGCATACCGGTAAGGCTTTTGCCATGGATCTTTCGGAAGTTGCTCTAAGTAGGGGCCATTCCACTTTGCCGCTCCACTTCCAGAAGGCGCAGACACCAGAACATCTAGACCCTGTGACTGTGTTGGGTAGCGATAATTATCTAAGCGGTAAAACTTGAGCGCACTCTCAACCTGACGAATATCTGAGGCAACTCTGGTCTTTTCAGCTTTTTCAACATTTCTAAACAAGTCGGGCGCTATGGCAGCAATCATGAGCCCCATTATCGCGATCACGATCATTACTTCGATTAATGTGAAACCACTTTGTTTACTTATTACCCTCATTTTCATCTCCTCTGTACTGAACATGCTCACTGGATTGTCGAGCAAGACAATCTCATTATTAAACTGAATTACTCATATCCATAATCGGCAGCATCACCGCCGCCATAATCGCTAATACCATTCCACCCATGAGTAAAATTAGAATGGGCGTCAGTAACTTTAAAAACACATCCACTGCATTTTCCAGCCGCGCAGAATAGTATTCAGCCACTCGTAATAGCATTTTGTCGAGTTCACTAGAAGCCTCGCCACTGCCCACCATATGTACTAAAAACCCACTACCATCAATATTATCTTCAAGGGCCTTATGCAAGCTAGAACCTTGTCGCATCGCCTCAGTCACGCGATTAAACTTTTGCTGTAACGCAAGATTATTAATCACCGCTGATGATATTTTTAGCGCCGCCAGCGCGGGAACACCGCTACTTAACAACACACCTAAATTGCGTGACCAATCAGAAATATCAGCCATGCGGACCCAACGACCAATACCAGGCGAATTAAGAATCATTTGATGCCATCTAAGTTTAGTTTGCGGATTTTTCATGGCATACCGAAAAGCCAGTATAGCCAGCACAATAAAACCCAAGACATAAGCCCCATAGTTCTGTGCAAAATTACTAATGCTGACAACCACCTCAGTAATCCAAGGCAAATCCCGATTTCTACTCGCAAATACAGCAGTTAACTTGGGTACTACCCAAACCATCATCATCGAGACGATTATTATCGATACACTTACCAGGGTTATCGGATAGATAAGTGCTCGAGAAATAGTCTTGCGATTCTCTGCACTGGTCTCAAGCTCCTCCGATAGACGCAGTAAAATATTATGCAGGTGGCCTGTTTCTTCGCCAACGCCAACACCAGCAATAATGCTTTCGGGAATTTGATAGGGAGAGCGCCGTAACGCCTCTGAAAAGCTACGCCCTTCAGTGATTTCACTGCGCCAACTTTCCACCAAACGCCTTTGCTTGTCGGTCTCGGCCTGCTCAATAGTCATGCGCAAGGATTCTTCTAAAGGTAGTCCAGATTGAATCAAGATTGCCTGCTGATGAAGCAGGAGTGACAAATCAAGATTATCCACTCGCGCTTGACGACGTACTTTCGACCCTTTTGTTGTCACCTTTTGGCCAACTTCGGTAAGGGTCGATGGTAACAATTTTTTGTCTTTAAGTAGACGTCTCGCCTGCCGGTCAGAATCGGCAGAGATGACCCCATTAACCAGCTTCCCGGAGGCGTTATAAGCAGAGTAATCGAACGCCGGCATGACTAGTTACACACTAGTGACACGAAGAACTTCTTCTATCGTAGTCATTCCATCACGAATCAGCGCAAACCCGGCCTGACGTATACTAGGCACCTGCTCTCTTATCTTTGCCTCTAGGTCAATCTCTCCAGCATTTTCATGGATCAGAGTTTGTAGCGCAGCATCCACGGTAACTAATTCAAACAGCGCTTGACGGCCAGCATAGCCGGTATTGTTACACTTACCACAGCCATTCGCCTCGTAAATTTTGTGGCCTTTTTTCAATTTCAATAAATCGCGATTGAATTCATTCGGCTCAACCTCTTGCCGACAATGATGGCAGAGCTTGCGCAGCAGGCGTTGCGACAGAATACCTCTAATAGTGGATGCCAACAGAAAACTATCTACCCCCAAATCTTGCAAGCGAGTAATTGCACCTGCCGCGGTGTTGGTGTGCAGCGTTGACAGCACCAGGTGGCCGGTTAAACTTGACTGCGTAGCAATTTCAGCAGTCTCTCCGTCGCGAATCTCACCAATTAAAATAACATCTGGATCCTGCCGCAGAATCGCTTTCAAGCCACGAGCAAACGTCATTCCAGCGCGTAAATTAATCTGTGTTTGACTGATGCCCGGCAAATCATATTCTACTGGGTCTTCGACCGTCATGATGTTGCGGCCCTTTCGATCCATCTGTTGCAACGCCGCATATAAGGTTGTGGTTTTACCTGAACCGGTCGGACCCGTCACCAACACAATACCGTGTGGGCGGCGGATCAAGTCATCTAATTGCGCAGATGTATCTGCTGGCATGCCAAGATCATCCACTTGGAGCTTTCCCGCATCTTTATCCAAAAGGCGCATCACTACACGCTCGCCATGACTTGATGGCATGGTGGAAATACGAAGATCAATACTGCGGCCACCCAACTTCACACTCATCCGCCCATCTTGAGGCAGGCGTTTTTCGGCGATATCAAGCTTGGACATAACTTTGATACGTGAAATTAGCAATGGGGTTATTTGCGCTGAAGGCTTTAGAACTGTACTTAACACACCATCAAGTCGAAAGCGCACTAGCGATTCTTTTTCGTAAGGCTCAACATGGATGTCGGATGCGTTTTCTTTTAAAGACTCGGCCAAAATAGCATTAAGCAGGCGAATGATAGGCGCATCATCTTCCGAATCCAGCAGATCGCCCGTTTCCTCCAATTCGGCAGCTGCAGACTCCATATCAACGAAGTCTTTGATGTCCTCCATAACTGATTCCGACGAATTTTTCCTGCCACTGTAGAGGGCAGAAAGCATCTTGTCGAAAGCCTCGCTATCCACGCGGTTTACTGCTGAAAACCCACCATTAATACGGCTAACTTCAGCGATCGCCCACTGGCTCACGTCAGGGGAAAGCACAAGATCTCCCTCAGTCTCACGCACTAACAACCCATTGTTGCGCGCAAACTCGAAGGGTAGCATTCTGGTGCTTGAATTTGACATGTTCACGTCCTCGAAAAACTATTTTTTCACTCGTTTTTGCATAATAACCTAAGCGGAGAATGTTTGGTAAGTACCTCGCTGGCAAGCCGACCCACCTTAATCAGTCGAGGGCTTTCCTCCGACCATAGAAGGAAAGGGGAAAGGGCTTACATTGCCGCCCTTGGCTTCGGTAATCTTGCCCGCGCCCTCTTTCTCCACCTCATCAATTCGGATAATAGACTGCATAGGGATAAAGCTGCGCTTGATATCAGCGAACTCATTTTTGAGCTTCTCTTCTGCTGGATCCACAATCATCTGTGACCGCTCTCCGAACAGAAATTCCTCAACTTCAAGAAAGCCCCAGAGGTCGCTCTGAAAAACATGCCGAGCAAAAATCTCATAGACCTGCCCTTGATTTAGAAAGTTAATGCGGTAGATTGGTTCGCTGGCCATAAAATATCACTGCTAAAAGGGCTAAATAGAATTCGCGATGATAGCATATCAGGGCAAAATCACATCGCAAAATGTTGCGCAATGGGCACTCAAGGCTATAATGGCGCGTCTCTAATGAGTAAGACTATAAGAATGCTGGAAAAGTCAGTTAAAAAACTCCATATCGTAACGCACGGTTGTCAAATGAATGAATATGACTCTGCGCGCATGCGAGACTTGCTCGGCGAAAGCCATCAAATGGTAATCACCGATAACGCAAAAGATGCCGATGTAATATTGCTAAATACTTGCTCGATTAGAGAAAAAGCACAGGAGAAAGTATTTCATCAACTTGGCCGATGGAAGCACCTCAAAGAAGCTAAGCCAGATTTGTTGATTGGCGTAGGTGGCTGTGTTGCCAGCCAAGAGGGTGCCGCCATTGCTAAACGAGCGCCCTTTGTAGATCTTATTTTTGGTCCGCAAACACTGCATCGTCTCCCAGAAATGATGGAGGAAAAACAAGCTAACGGTGCTGTTGTTGTAGATATTAGCTTCCCTGAAATTGAAAAATTCGATCGCCTTCCTGAACCTGAAGCTGACGGCCCCAGCGCCTTTGTTTCAATTATGGAAGGCTGTTCCAAGTACTGTACTTTTTGCGTTGTCCCTTATACCCGAGGCGAAGAAGTCAGTCGCCCCATCGCCGATGTCTTAGCGGAGATTAACTCTCTCGCAGAACAAGGCGTGCGCGAAGTCAATCTTCTTGGCCAAAATGTTAATGCTTATCGGGGCGATATGCCCGATGGTACGATTTGCGACTTTGCTGAACTCATTCCATTTGTTGCCAGCATTGATGGTATCGATCGTATTCGTTACACAACGTCTCACCCAGTAGAGTTTTCCGATGCCCTTATCGACGTCTATAGCCGCGTGCCTGAGCTAGTGAGTCACTTACATTTGCCTGTGCAGAGTGGCTCGGACAAAATTCTCATGGCAATGAAGCGCGGCCACACAGCTATTGAATACAAATCAAAAATTCGTCGTCTGCGCCAGCTGCGCCCAGATATAAGTATTTCATCTGACTTCATTATTGGTTTTCCCAATGAATCTGAAGAAGATTTTGCCGCCACTATGAAATTGATTGAACAGGTGGGATTTGACACATCATTTAGTTTTATCTATAGCGCACGTCCAGGAACTCCGGCTGCTGACTTATCGGATACCGTCAGTCCCGAGGAAAAAAAGCAGCGCCTCAAGATATTACAGACAAGAATTGTACAGAATGCTATGGAAATCAGTCGTCGCATGGTGGGCACGCAACAAAACCTTTTAGTCACTGGCGTCTCAAAGAAGGATCCTGGTGAGCTTCAAGGGCGCACTGAAAATAACCGCGTGGTGAATTTCCGCACTAGCAATCAAGATCTAATTGGCGATTTTGCAAATGTCATAATCACTGAAGCCTTACCAAACTCGCTTCGCGGCCAACTCATTTAATGCCGCTTCAAGAAGCGCGCCACTCCATGCAGTAAGAAATCTTTTTATACAGCCCATTCGTTATATTTTTTTAATCAAGAGATAGGGGGGTAAAAAGAGTTTACGCTGATCCCATGATCGGGCTATGCTAGGGGTAGTCAATAACTATATAGGCGTTTAAGCACCCCTTGAAACAACTGGAAACTCAACCTGCAGCTTTTAATGTTACTCTTGCGCCAAATGATGCTCATCGCCTCGCCTCTCTCCGCGGCCAATTTGACGACAACCTGCGATTAATTGAGGGCCGCCTCAATGTTGAAATACGCTCGCGAGATAACTTCTTTGCTGTTTACGGCGATCCGGGCCCTGCAAAGCATGCCGCTGATACGCTCCACAATCTTTATCGAGAAACCGCACACTTTAGTGTTGTCACCCCCGAAGAAGTTCACCTCCATCTTAGACAATTTGAGAGCACAATATCTATGGATCAACTCGCTAAGAACACAGAGCAGGTCACTGACCTCGATAATTTTTCTGTTATTCGTACAAAAAAAGGCAGTATTAAGCCGCGGGGACTCAATCAACAGCGTTATGTTCGGTCGATACAAACCCATGACATCAACTTTGGTGTTGGCCCTGCTGGCACAGGAAAAACCTACTTGGCGGTAGCCTGTGCTGTTGAAGCATTGCTAAGAGATGAAGTGGAGCGGATTTTACTGGTGCGTCCAGCTGTTGAGGCAGGCGAACGCCTAGGGTTTTTACCGGGCGATCTCGCTCAGAAAGTAGACCCCTATTTACGTCCTCTGTACGACGCCCTACACGAAATGCTTGGTTTTGAAACCGTGGCGAAATTGCAGGAGCGAAACGTTATTGAGATTGCGCCTCTGGCTTATATGCGCGGACGTACCCTCAATGGTGCCTATATCATTCTTGATGAGAGTCAAAATACTACTCGCGAACAAATGAAAATGTTTTTAACCCGTATTGGTTTCGGCTCCACTGCGGTGATAACGGGTGATATGTCACAAATTGATTTACCACGAGGCGTGAACTCCGGTTTAGTGCATGCTTGTGAAGTCCTGAAAAATGTTGAAGAGATCAGTTTTACCCACTTTGAATCCCGCGATGTGGTTCGTCATTCCATTGTTCAGAGTATTGTTGACGCTTATGACGCCTTCGATAAAGAAAATCAATTAACTTAACTATGCCTATTTTGATTGATATCCAGCGAGCCTGCCCATCTGAGAACATCCCCAGCGACACCCTAATAAAGCGCTGGGCAGCGGCCGCATTGGGCAATCACAATGATTCCACTGAACTGAGCATAAGGGTTGTCGGGGAATCTGAGAGCGCCGCCCTGAACAAGCAATACAGAGGAAAATCAGGGGCCACCAACGTGCTGTCATTCCCTTTTTCCGCAGTAACCCCGGAGCCACTTCCAATGCTAGGAGATTTAGTGGTCTGCGCGCCTATAGTCAGCGCAGAGGCTGAGCAGCAGCAGAAATCTCTGCAGGCACACTGGGCACACATGATAGTGCATGGTGTTTTACATTTGTTGGGTTATGATCATGGTGATGATAGTGATGCGCAGACTATGGAAGCTCTGGAAACCGAAATTTTGCTTGGTTTGAATTATCCTGCCCCCTACACTGCAACAACTGAGTACAATTGAGCTAAAAATGAATGATGTCCCCCCCACAAGTAAAACGTCAGAAACCTCGTTACTGAAGAAATTTGTTCGGCTGTTTTCTCCAAGCCCAACCAATAGCGATGAAGTTGCTGACATGCTGCGTAGTGCTGAGAATGAGTCGATTATCGATGCTGATGCATTGCAAATAATGGAAGGTGCTCTAAAAGTATCTGATCTTCAGGCCCGGGAGATTATGATCCCCCGCTCACAAATGAAGATTATTGAAGCCGACTTGCCATTAGAAGAAATTCTCAAAATTGTTATTCAATCGCAGCATTCTCGGTTTCCTGTGGTGGGTGAATCCTCAGATGATATTCAAGGTATCCTTTTAGCTAAGGAGCTACTTCCCTTAGTTTTATCGGGCAAGGAATCATTTAATCTCAAAAATATGTTGCGCCCTGCCACCGTTATTCCTGAAAGCAAGCGTATCAACGTCCTTCTTCAAGAATTTCGCGAACAACGATATCACATGGCTATTGTTATCGATGAATATGGCGGGGTCTCTGGCCTACTCACTATTGAAGATGTGCTGGAAGAAATAGTTGGTGAAATTGAAGATGAAACCGACCATCACGGCCCAGAGCAAATTTGTAAAATTGATACAAACCTTTACACCGTTGATGCCATTACTGAGATTGCTGACTTTAATGAGTATTTCGACGTTGGCCTACCTGATGATGAGTTTGATACGGTTGCAGGCCTTATAATCGACGCGCTTGGGCGCCTGCCAGCGGTTGCAGATACGGTCGTCATTAACGATTTTCACTTCACTGTTGTCGCTGGCGATCGGCGAAAAATAACTCAACTGGAAGTTACTAGAATCGCTCCATGAAGCGCCTCAGCAAAGCCCAAAGCTATGGCCTGCTTCTCATTGGAGGAGCAATTTTTCCCTTAGGACTCTCTCCTTTTGAGCTTTGGCCTGCTGTAATAGTGAGTATGGCGATTCTATTTCAATCGTTCCGTCAGCCATCGATTAAACAAGCATTTTTTAATGCCATTACTTATGGATTCGGCTTATTTATCGCTGGCGCAAGCTGGTTATATGTCAGTATTCATGAGTATGGCTTTATCGCCGCGCCGCTCGCATTAATTGCTACGACATTGTTTTGTCTTTTTTTAGCCGTTATTTTCGCGGCTCCTTTTACATTCGCCGCTTTCTTACCATCAACCCCAATAGCATTGATGCTTGGCTTACCGGCAATATGGGTGCTTAGCGAGTGGATCAGAACTTGGATTTTCACAGGATTTCCTTGGCTTTATGCAGGCTATAGCCACACTGACACCTGGCTGAACGGCTGGGCTCCCATTGGTGGCGTGCTCTGGCTGAGTTTTATTACTGCACTTGCTGCTGTGCTTGGTATGTGGATAGTGCAAGGCATGGGTAAGCGGCGCTCAGCAATCAGCCTTTGCGCACTACTGGTGACATTTACTGTCTCAGGTTATTTCTTGCAACAAGTAGAATGGACCAAGGATCGGGGTAAACCGATAACCGTAGCGATAATCCAACCTAATATCCCACAAAATGAAAAATGGTCTGTTCAAAAGCGACGCGCGATACTAGACCAATTAGCAGCCCAAACTGAACCTTATTGGGGTCATGATCTTATTATTTGGCCGGAAGCTGCTGTCCCCAGCATACCTCAAAGAATCCCACATTTTATGCAAAGTATACAGAGTCGAAGTATCGACAGTGGCTCTACATTGTTAACAGGTATTATTACCTATCAGGCTGAACCACGCCGCTATTACTCGTCAGTGCTGGCTATGGGTGCTGATCAAGGTCAATACCATAAAACTCGCCTCGTCCCCTTCGGTGAATATGTACCGCTGGAATCTTTGCTGCGAGGGTTAATTAAATTGTTTGATTTACCGATGTCCTCGCTGTCTATCGGCCCACCTAACCAGGCCCCTCTCTCAGTTAAAGAGCAGTTTATAGCGACGGCAATTTGCTATGAAGTGGTCTATCCCGATCTTGTGGCACGTAATAGTAGGGAAGCGTCGGTTATTCTCACGGTAAGTAATGACACCTGGTTTGGCGAGTCACTGGGTCCCTTGCAGCACATGCAAATGGTTCGGATGAGGGCCGTAGAGAATGCTAAGCCAATCATACGCGGGACTAATAACGGCATTTCCGGCCTGGTAGACCATCAAGGTAAGGTCTATCAGCGTATAGATCAGAACAGTATCGCTGAAGTTAGCGGTATAGTTCAGCCACGCGCTGGCCAAACGCCCTTTTCAATGACGGGGTCATGGCCAGTAGTGTTTTTATCATTGTTAATAGTGTGTTTTTTAATATTTAATCGAATCAAAACTAATGTCTTAAAGGAATCTAAAAATGAAATTAAGTAAAGTCTTTGCTCTTGTAAGCAGTCTGGTAATGTCAGCAACTGCCTTTGCACTTGAAGTGGGAGATCAGGCACCAGACTTCGAGCTCGAAGCGACTGATGGGAAAACTTATACGCTCAGCCAATTCCATGATAAAGAAGCAGTAGTCATCGCTTGGTACCCCAAGGCGTTCACTAGTGGGTGCACCATAGAATGTAAGTCACTTGCTCAAAATGGCCACCTATTGAAAAACCTGCAGGTCGCCTACTTCATGGCCAGTGTTGATCCACTGGAGACCAATAAACAATTCGCCGCTGAAAATGATGCTGATTTCCCGCTATTAAGCGACCCCTCAAAAGAAGTCGCCAAAGCCTATGATGTACTGGCTTTTTATGGGATCCCTAACCGCCACACGATTTACATCGGTAAAGATGGCAAAGTGCTTTATGTCGATCGTGAGATTCAAGCTTCCACGTCAGCAGAAGACATAGCTCAAAAGCTCAAGGAACTTGGTATCCCTGCCCGTCAGGCGACCTAAACTCAACCCAAGTTCCCCGAGGGGGTAGCTGTTAACGCTATTCCTCTCGGATGACTGTTAGAGTGGGCAACATTCCCCTATAATTCACGCTGATGACCAACTCTTATAAGCAGTGAATTTCAATGACCTTTGACGCAAATTATAACCCCGCACAAATTGAGCGGGAAGCGCAGCAATACTGGAACGATAATAAAACCTTTGAGGTCAACGAAGACCCTAATAAAGAGAAATTTTATTGTCTTGCCATGTTTCCTTATCCCAGCGGCAAACTGCATATGGGTCATGTGCGCAATTACACCATTACCGATGTGATCGCTCGCTATCAAAAGATGCAGGGCAAAAATGTTCTACAGCCTATGGGTTGGGACGCATTTGGCTTGCCAGCTGAAAACGCTGCTATTCAGAATCATACTGCACCAGCAAAGTGGACCCATGAGAACATTGCCTATATGAAGACTCAGCTGAAAAGTCTGGGTTTTGGCATCGACTGGTCTCGAGAGCTAGCCACCTGCGAACCTGAATATTATAAATGGGAACAGTGGTTTTTCACCAAATTATACGAAAAGGGCTTGGTCTACAAAAAAACCAGTTCCGTTAACTGGTGCCCCAATGATGCAACAGTGCTGGCTAACGAACAGGTAATTGATGGCTGCTGCTGGCGCTGTGATACCGCGGTAGAGCGAAAGGAAATACCGCAGTGGTTTATCCGTATCACTGATTATGCTGAGCAATTACTCGACGATTTAGATGAACTAGAACACTGGCCGGAGCAGGTCAAAACAATGCAGCGCAACTGGATCGGTAAAAGCCGGGGCGTGAACGTAGTCTTTGACCTATCTCAACCCGCCGGAGAGCATAACCATTTTGAGGTTTACACTACCCGTCCTGACACGCTTATGGGTGTCACTTATTTAACCTTAGCTACCCAGCATCCGATTGCCCTTGAGGCGGCCAAAAATAATTCTGCGTTAGCTAGTTTTATTGAAAACTGTCGCCTACAGCAGACGTCAGAAGCTGAAATGGCGACCATGGACAAGATTGGTATGGACACGGGTATTACTGCTGTTCATCCGTTGACCGGTGATTTGGTTCCTGTCTGGGTGGGTAATTATGTATTGATGGACTACGGTTCAGGCGCAGTTATGGCCGTACCAGGGCATGATCAAAGAGATTATGAGTTCGCAAAAAACTACGACTTACCTATCACGCAGGTTGTTCTTGCTCCTGACAGTGCAGAATGCTCCATTGAACATAAAGCCTTTACCGACAAAGGGATCTTAACCCGCTCTGGGAAATATGATGGTCTAGACTTTGACGCTGCTTTTGAGGCTATTTCTGCAGATCTTATAAAAGTGGATCATGGTTCGGTAACTACCAATTATCGCTTGCGAGACTGGGGGGTAAGCCGACAACGCTACTGGGGAACACCAATCCCTATGTACAACCTTGCAGAGGGTGGCGAAATTGCCGTGCCACTAGACCGTCTGCCGATAATACTACCCGTTGACGTGGAAATGGATGGCATACAGTCACCTATCAAAGCCGATAAAAATTGGCGCATGACTGAATTTAACGGTCAAGCGGTCGAACACGAAACAGACACCTTTGACACATTTATGGAGTCATCTTGGTATCATGCAAGATTTACCTGCTCTGACCTAAATAGTGCAATGCTTGATCCAGAACGAGCCGACTATTGGCTTCCCGTGGACCAGTATGTCGGCGGCATAGAGCATGCGATTTTACATCTACTGTATGCGCGCTTCTACCACAAGCTATTGCGCGATGAGGGCTTGGTTAACAGCAACGAACCTTTTAAAAGCCTACTCTGCCAAGGCATGGTTTTGGCTGAGTCTTTTTATAAACAAATTGATGGCCGGAAGATATGGCTGGCCCCCAGCGAAGTCACCGTGGAGCGTGACGAAAAAGGTCGCACTATTAAAGCGACGGAAACTACCAGTGGCGATACTGTTAATAGCGGTGGTATCACTAAGATGTCGAAGTCAAAAAACAATGGCGTCGATCCACAAACAGCGATTGATAAACAGGGTGCTGATACCGTCCGTCTATTTACCATGTTCGCCGCCCCCCCAGAACAAACATTGGAATGGAGTGATGAAGGTCTTTCTGGCGCCCATCGATTCTTGCGCAAGCTTTGGAAAATGGTTCATGAGCATCTTGAAGCTAATGTGATTGCGCCTCTTGATATCGCAAGTCTAAGTCAGCAGCAGACAGATCTTCGCCGAAAAACTCATGAGACCATCAACAAAGTGAATGATGACTTTGGGCGGCGCAATACCTTTAACACCGCTATTGCAGCAGTCATGGAATTATTAAATGACGTTGCTAAACATAGCGGCACTGAGAGTCAATCAATCGCTGTGCGTCATGAAGCTCTAACCAGTGCTATTTTGTTATTGTCCCCTATAGCGCCGCATATTTGTCACGCTCTTTGGCAGGCTTTAGGCTACTCAGAATCCGTAGCTGAAGCGAGCTGGCCTTCAGTTGATGAGCAAGCATTAGTGCGTAGTACTATTACCTTAGTACTGCAAGTCAATGGCAAAGTTAGAGGAAAAATCGAGGTTGCGGCCGACATTTCAAAGCAGAATATTGAAAACATTGCGCTAGCTGATGAGAATGTGCAACGATTCATCGAAGGCAACACTATTCGTAAAATCATTGTCGTGCCGGGTCGATTAATTAACATAGTGGCAAACTGAGAGGTTAATGATGAAATATAGAGTGTTACTATTGATTATTACTCTAATTATCTCAGGCTGTGGATGGCAACTCCGTGACAGTCAAATAGTCGCTTCATCTATAGGGGCCGTTTATCTTTCATCAAGCAGTACCACTACCGCGCTGACAAAAGAACTGCGTCGAGCACTGAGCACCTATGGCGTACCCAACGCCGCCACCAAAGCCGAATCCAATTATATAGTTGTGATTGTTGATTTTAGACAAAATACACGTATAGCCAGCATTAACTCCAGTGGTCGCGTGGCCGAATACCAGCTCAATGAAGATGTAGATTTTTATATTACTGATGCCGACGATAAACAGGTTCTATCTTTAACAACAGCGTCGGTAGAAAGGGTCTATGAATTTAGGGAAGAGGATATTTTGGCCTCATCAAACGAAGAACAGCGGATTCTTACAGAAATGCGCAGTGAAATTGTACGGCAAATTTTGAACCGACTTAGGGCTCTACCCACGCCCATCGATGCTTAGCTAAAACCTTTAGGTATGATATGAAAATAAGACCTGAACAGCTTCAAAGCCACCTATCAAAACAGCTTTTGCCGGTATATGTTATCAGTGGCGATGAGCCCTTACTCGCTCAAGAGTCCACTGATGCAGTTAGACTGGCAGCACGGAATCAAGGTTTCAGTGGTCGAGAAGTATTTCACGGTGAGGGAAAATTTGACTGGGGGCAATTGCACAATGAAGCTAACGCACTGTCTTTGTTTGCCGAAAAGAAAATAATTGAAGTTAGGATTTCAAACGGTAAACCTGGCGACAAAGGCAGTAAAGCAATTTGTGAACTCTGCGCCAACCCTAGCCCAGATAATTTACTCCTGGTCATATTGCCAAAACTTGAACGCTCTGCACAAAATAGTAAGTGGATGAAAGCATTAGAGTCTGCTGGCGCTCATATTCAAGTCTGGCCAGTTACTGGCGACCAATTGCCGCGCTGGATTAAGCAGCGGCTACTTGAATCTAATATAACCGCCAATCAACAAGCCGTAGAAATATTAGCCGAGCGCGTGGAAGGCAATTTACTCGCCGCGGTTCAAGAAATTGAGAAATTAAAGCTCCTAGCCACTAACGGTAAGGTTGATGCCATTATGATGTCCTCAGTTGTCGCCGACAGCGCTCGATACAACCTGTTTGAATTCGTTGATAAAGTCCTTGCTGGCGATGCGCAATCTGCGGCCCGGTCACTGCGCGGCTTGCACAGTGAAGGAACTGATGCAATTCCTTTACTTTGGGCTATTACTCGCGAATTACGGATCTTAATCAAAGCGAGTGAGCAAATCTCACGGGGTGAAAGTCGCGACTGGGCGCTCAAAAATGCGGGGGTCTGGGAAAAACGGTTACCATTGTTTCGCTCTGCCATCCAACGTTGTAGTGCAGCGCATTTAAGAATGTTGCTCTATCAAGCTGGCGCAATCGATCGCGGCATTAAAGGTATGCGCAAGGCCGACATTTGGGATGAGCTGACCACTCTAGTACTCTCTCTAGCAGGCAGTCAAACGCTTAAGCCGGCCAACATTAAGCTACTTATAGCGCCCTGACTTGAGAATCATCCCAGCCAGTAATAAACCACGCTGGTAATAACCACAATACCGATTAAGTTCAAAATAAAACCCTCTCGAACCATCTGCTCTACAGTAATCTGGCCGGTACCAAAGACTATGGCATTTGGTCCAGTTGCTACCGGCAACATAAACGCACAGCTTGCTGATAAAGCTGCCGGCAACATTAGTAGTGCAGGCTCAAAACCGGCGCCCAGCGACGCAGCGGCAAGAATTGGCATCAGCAGTGAAGTGGTAGCTGTATTACTGGTAATCTCGGTTAAAAACGTCACCGCCAACGCGACCACACCGATAATGACGATAATTGATAACCGAGTTACGCTCGATAGCGATTCGCCGATGGCTGAACTAATGCCAGTAATAGCGAACGCTTTGGCGATGGCGATACCCCCAGCAAATAATAGTAACACTCCCCAATGAATATTTGCGGCTGTATCCCAATCTAGTAACTTACCGCCCTTACCATTAGGCACCAAAAACATTATGATCACGGCTGTTAGCGCAACCGCCGCATAATTAGCTGAAGGTACACCAAACCAAGACGTCCATCCACCAAAAGGCTCACGCAAGGTAATCCAAGCTAAAGCGGTTAAACCAAAAATTAGCAGCACTCTGAACTCTTCCTGACGCCACCGTCCAACCTCAGGAATCTGTGCTGATTGGTCGCTCTTCAAATGTCGAGTTAGCCACAACCCAGCCGCAGGAATCATTACCACGACCACGGGTAATGCCCAAATCATCCACTGCAAAAAACTAGGCATAGTGCCTGTTGCCTCAGCATAAACCTTAAGGAAAATTACGTTTGGTGGCGAACCAATAGGAGTACCCAGCCCACCAATGCTAGCAGAATAAGCGATGCCTAAAAATAACGGCACTGCAAGCTTCCCTCTCTCATCGGGATGCTGAATACTGTCTAAGACGGCGTAGGCAACGGGCACTAACATTAATGTTGTAGCGGTGTTGGATACCCACATACTGAGCACCGCGGAGGCAACCATAAACCCAAAGACTAGGCTGCGCAGACTATCTCCACCAAAAAGATTCACCATAGCCAAAGCAATGCGTCGATGAGCGCCACTCTTCTCCATGGCTTTAGACAACATAGCACCCCCCATCAACAGAATAATAAGCGGATCACCATAGGCCTGGGCAACTTGTTTGCCATCAAGAATACCGACTAACGGCATGACTCCAAGTGGAATCATCGAGGTAGCCGGAATGGGGATAGGTTCGAATATCCACCACAGTGCACACAAGGCGGTAAGTCCCGCGGTCAGCGCACCCTCAATAGACCAGTTATAACTCAACATAGTCAGTGAAATAACCGTTCCCACTATGGGTGCTAGCCAAAGCATGTGGCGCTTAAGATTTTGATTCAATCGTTCTCCTCCAGTGCAAAGTCACCGCGCTCATATGCCAGAATAATATCCCTAGCTCTTGATTGGTCTAGATCATTAACCATAATCGACAGGTGCCCTATAGCCGCTAATTCTCCTAAGCCTCCCTGCAGCGCAGCGCCCTGCAAAAATACTTGTAACCCGTCCTGCTCAATCAAGTCTCTAAGTAATTGAGCTTCGAAATAGTCACTTCCTCGATAAATAGAGATCATGGATTTCGTTGTTGTACCAGATGCATAGTCGCTACGGTAACAATTCCTAAACTGTTCGCGACGACATCCAAGGGGTCACCGAAGCGATAACCCGTTATTGACTGAGCAATCTCCAACCCTAAACCAAACGCAACTAAGCTGAATCCAATTGTCCAGATAGAGTGGCTGTCACCATAAGATCTAATAGCCAAGAAACACAGTGCACCGTGCGCAACAAAATGATGCACCTTGTCTTGCCAAGAGAATAACTCGAGCATTGGTGAGGACACTGGCAATAACGATAGTAATAAAATAGTAATTAAAGCTACCCACAACAGTCCTTTGTAAATATTACTCGCGATCATCATTCTCCATAATCCTCTGAGTTAAAGTGTTATATCTTTCAATGGTACCAACATCACACCAGTCTCCCGCAAAAACTTCTCCGCTAACTCGACTGGCCAGAATTGCTGTTCTCAGGATATCTCTCAGTGGAAACTCTTTTGCAACGGGCTTTAAAGATTCAAATAGTTCAGGAGAAAGAAGGCTTATACCACTATAGGTATAACGAGGTTCTTCGTAGCCTACAATACTACCAGTCAAAGAGAAGTCGCCGCTAGGATTATGCTCGGGGTTCTTGGTCAAAAAAAGGTGGGCTGAATGATCCAGCGCTATGCTGCGATTGAGTACGTCAGTAAAAGATAAATCAGTCCAAATGTCAGCGCTGATGAGCACAAATGGATCACTCCCAAGAAGTGGCAAAGCATTAAAAACACCTCCACCTGTCTCTAAGGGTGCGTCCTCACGAGACCACATGATATTGATACCAAACTGCTGGCCATTGCCAAAATAGTCCTCTATTTGACTAGCCAGCCAAGAGGTATTTACGACAACCTCATGGATGCCTGCATCGGCAAGTTTTTCAAAATGCCACTGCAATAAGGGCTTTCCGCCCACCTTCAGCATTGGTTTGGGCAACTGATTCGTCAGTGGCCGCAATCGAGAGCCTAAACCAGCGGCTAAAATCATCGCCTTCATTAAAATTTATCCCGATTAGTTAAATCTGCTGAGGAAAATTGATGATTATCGCTATACCAACTGTGTGACCGCAAATGAGGCGTAATTTTAGTCTCAAACCACTGTCCAAATACGGCGGCCTCCGGGTATCTCGCAACCACATCTAGAACGTACGCAATAACCAAAGGAAGATCATGTAAGTAACCCGTCTTTCCATCTCGTAGCGCCAAGCGCGCAAAAATACCCATTACCTTGATGTGTCGATGTAGCCCCATGAGGTCAAACCAGCGTAAAAATGTCTGCTCATCCACCCCTGCCATCAACTGACTATCCTCTAATCGCTTCCTATAACTTAAGACTCTTGACTCGACTAATTCACGCGGCCACGTTACATAGCAGTCTTTAAGGAGAGAGACTAAATCATAGGTGACCGGTCCAATGACTGCATCTTGGAAATCAATCACAGCCAACTTTTTGTCATCCACAACCATGAGGTTTCGAGAATGATAGTCCCTGTGCACAATGACCTGTGGTTGTGAAAGAGCGCTAGTGATTAAATCGGTACAGAGTGTATCAAGCATATTTTTAGCGTGTTTATCTATGGATATTCCTAGTAGTTTTTTGACAAACCAGGCAGCGAAAAGATCAAATTCTTGGGCAAGCGAAGCCTTTTCATATATTGGAAAGATCTGGGTATCCGGCGCTGAATTTTGAATCGACAGCAACATTAGCTCGGCTTGACCATAGAGTTTGTCAACGGTCTCATCATTTAATAGAGGCTGCATTAACTGCTCGCCTAGGTCTTCCAGTAACAAAAAACCTCGACTGAAATCAACCGCATAAAGATGGGGCCTTCTGATCCCTCGAGCGTTTAATGCTAGTGAAATCTGGACGTAAGCCAGATTATTTTCTTTGCTGGGAGGTGAATCTACAGCGATCATACTAGGAATGGTATTAAGTCGATAGTAGCGCCGAAAGCCCGCGTCACCGGCAAGACCCTGCAACTCTAAAGTTCCCTGAAGATCATTTTTTTCAGGTAAATAGGTCAAGATCCATTCTGTTAACTGACGCCGCTTTTCTTTATTCAAATGGTTAATACCTATATCAAAATAATGGTTTATTCGTCAGGCACCAAAGTAATAATTATTCTTTGGTGAAAAAAAACACTTTTAACCGATTTAGATGAATTCACAGCCCTACCCGTTAAATATATCAGGTAAGATAATGGCTAGGTAATTACACTGTTAATCGAAGGTCACTATACTAGTAAAGCACTCTATGTTAACTCGAATTAACCACTATTTTCTATCTACTCTAGCTATTACTTTTGGCTTGTCTGGCACTGTTTTCGCAATGGACATTGCGCCTGCGCTAAAAAAATCTGAGACCCATAAAACACTGTCTACTCACACCTTGGACTGGGTACAGACCATTAACATGACTGCACAGCAACAAAAGCGGTATAGCAATACGTCCTGTGGCGCATTCATAGAGCCTCGCTATAATAATGAAGATACAGACGTAGATATGCAAGATGCACCGCTACGCGTAACAGCAGACTCAACCAAGGCCTCATCGGATAAGATTGCTTTACTTGAGGGCGATGTGCAAATATCTCAGGGCAATCGTCAAATTAAAAGTGACTTCGCCATAATTGACCAAAATGCACAAAAAGTCTCTCTGCAGGGTAATGTGGAATTTCGTGAGCCAGGACTTTTACTGACGGGAGAGGATGCTTATGTCGACGTTGCTAACAGCAATGTAACAATTAATGATGCAACTTACGTTATTCACGCATCGTCAATAAGAGGTACTGCCAAAAAGCTCAGCAAATCTGATCAGGGCGATATCGTCATTGATGAGGCATCCTACACGACCTGCGCACCTGGCGACTCTAGCTGGCAACTGGTTACTAAGCAGATCGAAATTGATCAAGAATCGGGCTGGGCAACCATTAAAAATGCTCGCTTTGAAATAAAAGACATTCCAGTGTTTTACTTTCCCTATATTAAATTTCCAATAGATGACCGTCGGTCTTCTGGATTATTGATCCCCGACGTAAATATTAACCAAGAAAATGGCCTGGATATTACCCAACCCATTTATTGGAATATTGCCCAAAACTATGACTCAACGATTTCACCTCGGTATGTGCAGCATCGCGGTTCCGGCATAGAAGCTAACTTTCGTCACCTTAATAACTGGTCGAAAAGCACAGTCTCAGGGGCTTTTCTGGGCAATGACAAGGGTGGAGACAATGATGATGAAATTAGTCCTGTTACTGGCCTGTATCCCTATGAGGGTGAAGATCGCTACATGTTTAATTTTAATCATGCTGGTGGTGCAGGCAGTCCTTGGTCGACTTTGGTCGACTACAACAAGGTGAGTGATGCTGACTATGTGCGCGATCTAGGTAACATGACTATTGATGAGACTAGCAAAACACATATACAGCAACGTGCCTACGCCAGCTATGAGACCGAACATTGGAACTACCGAATCGCAAGCGAAGACTATCAAACTATCACCCGTGGACTGGCCGATCAATATTCTATTCTTCCGCGCGTCGCAGTCGAGGGTTATTATCGTTTTTCCAATAACCTAGTGATTAACTTAAATAATCAATACTCGGTCTTTAGGCACACTAACCCTAATAAAGTAGAAGGTAATCGCAGCCGTGTTGACTATAGCCTAACCTGGGATCGGCGCTGGGCTTGGGGCTACTTTAAACCCAAAGTACAATTAAAACATCTGGCCTATAAGCTTAACCAACTCCCCGGGATACAACCTCTTGTCACAGATCAGAGTCCTGCGGTTACTGTTCCAGTCTACAGCGTTGACACAGGCATCTTTTTTGAGCGTAAGTTGAACTGGCTAAATGGGGCCACACAGACATTTGAGCCTAGGCTAATGTATCTGCGCTCAGCCTATAAGGATCAATCGGCACTGCCTGATTTCGATACTCGGGAGTTCACTCCCTCATATGACCTATTATTTCGCGACACTCGGTTCGTTGGTGGTGATAGAATTTCCGATGATAAGCGTCTAACGGCTGGAGTGACCACGCGGCTTATTGACCCAAGTTCAGGCCAAGAGCGATTTCGTGCCAGCATAGCCCAATCGGTTTACTATGCAGATCGAAGGGTTATGTTGACCACTGCGCCATTTGCCGAAGAATTCGCTGAAATGGGTCGTGATAGATCGGTTATTGCTCTAGAGCTGGCCGCCAGAGTCACTAACAATTGGCGCTTTACCAGCGACATTGTCTATGACGACTTGGACAACCACCTTGAAAAGACTGGGTTTAGTGCTCGCTATAATGATCGAAAAAAACGAATTTTTAACTTCAGTTATCGATATACTAGAAGGGCCGCGAGAGAATATGATGGCCAGCTAGTTGACCAAAATATAAAGCAAACTAACATTTCAGGCTTCGTGCCCCTGACACCAAATTTGAATTTGGTGGGACGATGGAATCATGATTTTACTAATCATAGGGAACTAGAGATCTTTGCTGGGTTCGAATACCACAACTGTTGTTGGCGAACCTCTCTTTTTGCATTCCGATCCCTGCGACGTGATGACGATTTTCTACTTCCAGAAGAGGAGCTAAAAGCCAGAAATGGCTTTGCCTTCAAAATTGAATTTAAAGGTCTAGGTGGCAGCAGTAATCGCGTAGACACAATGTTAAATAATGGTATTTATGGTTATGAACATAATGAAAACTTTTAAAAAATTAACGTCTCTTACAGCAGTCGCTCTAATCGTGCTGTTTCTCTCACTCCAAGTAACAGCTCAGGTCAAAGTGTTAGATAAAATAGTTGCTATCGTCGATGATGACGTCGTCCTTAAAAGCGAACTAGACCAACGTATGGATGCTATTGTGGCTCAGTTAACGCAATCTGGCACTCAGATGCCTCCTCAAGAGATACTTGAGCAACAAGTCCTCGATAGGCTTATTTCAGAACGTTTGCAGTTAACCATGGGATATGACTCCGGCGTCCGAATATCTGATGAAGAACTCAACCAAGCCGTTGCTCGAATTGCGGCCAGTAATAAAATTTCGGTGGCACAGTATATCGAGCAAATTACTTTACAAGGATCAAGTATCACTTCGATGCGAGAAGAAATCCGCAATGAACTCACCATTATGAGAGTACAGCAAGGCAAAGTAATGCGGCGCATAAGGATCAGTGAGCAAGAATTAGACAATTTCTTAAAATCTGAAGACGGCCGCTTTGTCACTTCACCTGACGTGAATATCGGGCAAATCTTGCTGTCCATATCCAGTGATTCTACTAAAGATGCCATTGATGAAGTGGTCGGGCGCGCTCAGTTACTGTTTAATCAGGTTGAACAGGGTGCAGACTTCAGAGCCTTAGCCATTGCTAATTCCGCAGATCAATCCGCCCTTCAAGGAGGCGACTTAGGTTGGAGAAAAATGGCTCAGTTACCCGGTGTTTTTATTGAAGCCGTCGAAAAACTAGAGCTCGGTAAAGTATCTCAGCCTATCCGCAGTGCTGCGGGTTACCACTTAATTAAATTGTATGAACGTCGCGGAGGCGAGGAGCAACTGGTCGAGCAGCACTTTGCCCGCCATATTTTGATCAAGCCTAATCAAATTCGCGATCAGCAAACGACAATTGATCAACTCGGTAAATTGCGCGAAAGAAGCCTGGCCGGAGAAGATTTTGCAATCTTGGCCAAAGAATTCTCTGAAGATCCAGGTTCTGCCCTTAGCGGTGGGGAACTAGGCTGGTCGACGCCTGGCATGTTTGTTCCTGAGTTTGAGCAGACAATGAGCACCATTGCTATCAATGATATAAGCGCACCATTTTCATCCCAGTTTGGCTGGCACATTCTTCAGGTAACAGAGCGGCGCCAACAAGATTTCAGTAGTGAGATTCTGCGTAACAAGGCGCAAAATATGCTTCGACAAAGAAAATATGAGGAAGAATTACAGGTCTGGCTGCAAGAAATTCGTGATGAGGCCTTTATCGAGATCAAACAGACACCGGCATCATGACGATTAGTCTGGCACTGACACCTGGAGAACCCGCGGGCGTCGGACCTGACCTATTGATAGAGCTGGCTCAGCAAAAGCATGAACAACAGCTTATCGCTTTTGCTGATCCCGATATGTTACTGCAGCGGGCCCGCCGATTGAAGCTTCCACTAAAATTAGTTGAACCAGATGCTCTTCGCGCCGGTTCGGCAGCTGGCGAGCTCGCTATCGTTCCGGTTGCTTTAGCAGAGCCCGCTGTGCCAGGACTATTAAATGTCGCTAATAGCCCTTATATTCTCAGTTGCTTAGACCAAGCTATTGAGGCCTGCCAGAGTAACTACTGCCAGGGTATGGTCACTGGGCCAATTCATAAGTCAGTCATTAATGATGCTGGTATCAGCTTTAGCGGGCATACCGAATACCTAGCACAGAAAACCAATACCAAAACCGTGGTCATGATGCTTGCTACCGAAGAGTTACGTGTTGCACTTGTCACTACACATTTGCCATTAAAAGACGTATCAGAAGCCATTAATCGAGAATTATTAACATCGGTGATCAATATCCTGCATCATGATTTAAAGACTAAATTTGGTATTGATACCCCACGCATTTTAGTTAGCGGCCTCAACCCGCACGCAGGGGAGTCGGGACACTTAGGGCGAGAGGAGATTGACGTTATTGAGCCCGTTTTAGAAAAATTGTGTGAGACTGGTATGCACCTTATAGGGCCACTGCCGGCAGATACTCTCTTTACTCCAAAATACCTAAGAACCGCTGATGCAGTATTAGCCATGTATCATGATCAAGGGCTGCCAGTCCTGAAGTATCATGGCTTCGGTAGAGCTGCCAACATCACCCTCGGGCTTCCAATCATCAGAACATCGGTTGACCACGGCACAGCGCTTGATATCGCCGGAACTGGACGCGCAGACTCTGGTAGTTTGCGGACAGCAATAAATGTCGCAACCCAAATGGCCTCTCATTAATGACTATTGACCATAAAGCACGCAAAAGATTCGGACAAAATTTTCTTATTGATCAGCAAATTATTGGCCAAATCGTATCGGCCGTTGGTGCAAAACCGGAGGACAATTTAATTGAGATTGGACCCGGCACTGCGGCCATTACAGAACATCTGGTGAAGACTTGTCCGAACATGAATCTACTTGAGTTAGATCGTGATTTAGTAAGCTTTCTTAGCAAGAAATTTTCTGACTATCCAGGGCTTACCATTAACAATGGCGATGCCTTAAATACAGATTTCTCCGCCTTCTATGATGGTCGGCCCTTGCGCTTGGTGGGAAACCTGCCATACAACATATCTACGCCTCTTCTTTTTCACCTGCTAACCATAGGGCATCTGATTAAGGATATGCACTTCATGTTGCAAAGGGAGGTTGTCGATCGTCTGGGGGCGTCTCCAGGGAATAAGACCTATGGCCGCCTGTCAGTGATGATTCAATATCACTGTCGAGTGATGCCACTGATACCGGTTCCGCCAGAATCCTTTCGGCCAGCGCCCAAGGTTCAGTCGGCCGTAGTTAGACTAAAACCTCATGTTGTGAAACCCTTTATAGCGGACAACGAAATTTTACTCAGCAAATTAGTCAACGTGTGCTTCCAACAGCGCAGAAAAACCCTGCGCAACTGTCTGAAGTCTTATGGGGACTATCTGCAAGAGCTAGACACCTTAATAGACCTATCCAAACGACCTGAACAACTTTCTGTTAAAGACTTTGTGATAATAGCAAACGCGGTTCAACTCAGCATGGACGCCAAAGGATGAACACCCTAACGTCATCAATCGTGGTCACTGTAGTCTCTGAATATTTGGATAGACAATCTTCGCCCGACAATAATCGTTTTGCCTTTGCGTACCATATTACGATAAACAACCAGGGGTCGTCGGCAGCCACGCTACTTACCCGCCACTGGATTATTATTGACGCCAATCAAGAACGTCAAGAGGTTCACGGATCAGGAGTCATTGGGCAGACGCCTACTATCCCACCAGGTAGTTGCTATGAATATACTAGCGCTGTGGTACTTGATACGCCAATTGGAACTATGGAGGGCTCCTATCAGCTGATAGATGCACAGGGAACAGCCTTTAACGCACCCATCGCACCCTTCTTGCTGTCCACTCCAAACACGGTGCATTAGGTGACTGACTTCGTCGTCGGGGATATTCAGGGCTGTTTCGATCCACTCATAAAACTTTTAGACAAAATTGATTTCGACCCTTCCAAGGACCGTCTGATCGCTGCTGGAGATCTTGTTAACCGCGGCCCAAAATCCTTAGAGACCATGCGGTACTGCAAGAATCTCGGCAGTGCCTTTAAAATGGTTCTGGGTAATCATGATCTACATCTGCTGGCAATCGCTCATGGAGTCAAAAAGCCTACGCCAAAAGATACCATCGGAGAAATTCTAGTAGCTCCAGACGCGGCGATACTAATTGAGTGGCTACAACAACAGCCGCTTATGCTCAGCGTCGATGACTTTACGATTGTTCACGCTGGCATCCCTCCTCAGTGGTCGCTCCAAAAAGCCCTTTCACTGGCCAATGAGGTCAATGCCGCTCTAACATCAATAAATGCAAGATCCTTTTTTGAGCATATGTACGGCAACCATCCCACGACGTGGTCTGACGGTTTAGAGGGCCCAGAGAGGCTGAGGGTAATTACTAACTATTTAACGCGTATGCGGTTCTGTGCAGAAGATGGTCAACTAGATTTAGAAACCAAACATGCTTTCAAAGCGCCACACCCTTTTTATCCGTGGTTCTCCCACCCTCATCGTAAAACACAAAAAGACAAGGTAGTGTTTGGTCACTGGGCGTCATTAGAAGGAAGGGATTGCGGTGAAAATCTGTTCGCTTTAGATACTGGCTGCGTATGGGGCGGACCGCTAAGAGTAATGAACTTAGACAACCAACACTATTCCCACCAACCATGAGCTATCACTGTAGTCACTGAGATTGAAACCGTGCACAGAAAAAAGCCGAGCATATAGCTCGGCTTTTAAGGCAGTAGGCTTATTGAAGCCCTACTCTGCTGTCTCCAGCACACCCTCTTCAACTTCAGCCATCTCACGTCCAACTAGCTCGACGTAAGCCATTGGGGCTTTGTCGCCAGTACGGTAGCCGCACTTAAGAATACGTAGATATCCACCAGGGCGCTCTTGATAACGAGGACCCAAATCAGAAAACAGCTTTCCAACCGTTGCTTTATTGCGCAGACGATCAAATGCCAAACGACGGTTAGCAACGCTATCCTCTTTAGCCAAGGTGATAAACGGCTCAGCGAAGCCGCGCAACTCTTTTGCCTTCGGCAAAGTTGTCCTAATTAACTCATGCTCAACCAATGAAGCCGTCATATTACGGAACATTGCTCTCTTATGAGTACCAGTTTTATTCAGCTTGCGGCCACTATAGCGATGACGCATGATTCAATTCCTTAATTCGTTGCTTTGTCAGCAAATATGTCTATTAAAACTAGCTTAACCGAGTTCGCGATCACTTTTTATGCTAGCCGGGGGCCAATTCTCAAGGCGCATGCCCAGCGAAAGTCCTCGTGAAGCCAGAACATCTTTAATCTCAGTAAGAGACTTCTTACCCAAGTTTGGTGTCTTCAACAACTCAACCTCTGTGCGCTGAATCAAGTCACCAATGTAATAAATACTCTCAGCCTTCAGACAGTTGGCAGAGCGAACCGTCAATTCAAGATCATCAACAGGACGCAATAAAATCGGATCAATTTCTTCCTCTTTCTCTTCGGGCTCTTCAGCAGTCTCACCTTGCAAGTCAACGAATACGGCCATTTGTTGCTGCAGTATTGTTGCTGCTCGACGAATTGACTCTTCCGGATCAATTGTCCCGTTGGTCTCGAGCTCAAGAACTAATTTATCCAAATCCGTACGGTTCTCAACACGCGCGTTATCAACACTGTAAGAAACCTTAAAAATCGGGCTAAAAGAAGCGTCTAACTGCAAACGTCCAATAGTGCGATTCTCATCGTCAGACACTCGCGCATCTGATGGCTGGTAGCCACGACCGCGCACAATGCGCAATTCCATATTTAAAGACTTCTTGCCGGTGATCGTCGCAATTACATGCTCTGGGTTGACAACCTCTAAGTGGCTATCACACTGAATGTCAGCAGCTGTAACCACACCAGGCCCCTGAGCCTTAAGTGTAACTGTCGTTTCATCCCTACCTTCCATCACCACTGCTACACCTTTTAGGTTTAACAGTATCTCCATAACATCTTCTTGAATACCCTCTATCGTGCTGTATTCGTGCTCGACACCATCAATTTCAACCTCAACGATGGCACAACCCGACATTGAGGAAAGTAAGATGCGTCTTAGTGCATTGCCCAGTGTGTGTCCGAAACCCCTTTCCAGCGGCTCCAAAACAACCTTAGCATGGGTCGAATTATAAGACGTTACATCGATATTTCGCGGTGTAAGCATTTCAGTAGCAGAATTTTGCATAATATTACCTGTAAGAGCTAACAGCGATTATTTAGAATAAAGCTCAACGATTAAATTCTCGTTAATCTCTGAGGGTAAATCTGATCTATCAGGGTTACGGGTAAACGTACCTTCCATCTTATTGGTATCAACGCTAACCCACTCAACCTCTCCTCTCTGAGACGCCAGCTGCAAAGCTGTCTGGACTCGGAGTTGAGCTTTCGATTTTTCACGAAGACCGACCATGTCGCCTTCTTGAACACGGAAAGAAGGGATGTTTACCTTCTGACCATTGACCAAAATAGAGTTGTGCGCCACTAGCTGACGAGATTCAGCACGAGTAGAACCAAAGCCCATGCGGTAAACCACGTTGTCTAAACGGGACTCAAGCAGAGTCAACAAGTTTTCACCTGTATTCCCCTTTATACGAGCAGCAGCCTTGTAGTAATTACTAAACTGCTTTTCTAGTACACCGTAAATACGGCGAACCTTTTGTTTCTCACGCAGCTGAACACCGTAGTCAGATAGGCGTCCACGACGGGCCCCATGCTGACCTGGCGCGCTCTCTGCACGACATTTCGATTCTAGGGGACGAACGCCACTCTTAAGGAACAAATCAGTTCCTTCGCGACGTGATAGTTTACAAGTTGGTCCAAGATATCTAGCCATTATTGTTCTCTCTTACACGCGACGCTTTTTAGGAGGACGACAGCCGTTATGAGGCACTGGCGTTACATCCGTGATGTTAGTAATTTTGTAGCCGGCATTGTTAAGTGCGCGAACTGCGGACTCACGTCCCGGGCCTGGGCCCTTGACCTGAACATCGAGGTTCTTAAGACCGTAGTCTTTAGCGGCTTCTCCGGCACGTTCAGCAGCAACCTGAGCGGCGAACGGCGTACTTTTGCGCGATCCCCTAAACCCAGACCCACCAGACGTAGCCCAGGAAAGCGTATTCCCTTGACGATCTGTGATTGTCACAATGGTATTATTAAACGACGCGTAGATATGTGCCACACCGTCTATTACCGTCTTTTTGACTTTTTTACGAGTCGTTTTAACTGCTGCTTTTGCCATTACAAACCGATCCTAATTATCGTTTAATCGGACGCTTGGGACCTTTACGGGTGCGCGCGTTCGTCTTGGTACGCTGTCCGCGCACCGGCAAATTACGTCGATGACGTAGGCCTCTATAACAGCCTAGATCCATCAACCGCTTGATGTTCATGCTCGTCTCTCGACGCAAGTCACCTTCAACTTCGTTCTGCCCAACGGCAGCCCGCAATTGATCAAGTTGACCTTCGTCCAATGCAGAAATTTTAGTGTCTTCTGCAATGCCCACTTCCGCACAAATCTTCTCCGCGGTTGGACGTCCGATACCAAACACATAAGTCAGTGAAATCACTGTGTGTTTATTATCTGGAATGTTGACACCGGCAATACGGGCCATTCACATTACTCCACTTATACTATGGGTTTAATCAGTACCCCAACGCCCTGCAGAAACTCTGCAAAAAGGCGCGGTAGAATACCGATAGATCTACCAAAAATCAACCAGATTATCCTTGGCGCTGCTTATGACGAGGTTCCACACTACAAATAATACGAACCACGCCCTTACGACGGACAACTTTACAATTTCGACAAATCTTTTTAACCGATGCGCGTACTTTCACAGCATCACCTCTCTATCGACGGCCAGCGTTTTTAAGGTTGGCCTTTTTCATCAGCGAATCATATTGCTGTGACATTAGATGTGACTGCACTTGAGCCATAAAATCCATTGTTACAACAACCGCAATTAACAGTGACGTCCCGCCCAGATAGAAAGGTACATTAAAGTACACATTCAAAAACTGTGGCATCAGACAGATCAAGGTGATGTAAATACCACCTATCAATGTCAACCTGGTGGTGACACTATCAATATATTTAGCCGTATGCTCTCCGGGACGAATCCCAGGTAAATAAGCACCGCCTTTCTTTAGGTTATCAGCCACTTCTCTTGGGTTGTACATCAACGCCGTATAGAAGAAGCTAAAGAAAATAATCAAACTAGAGAACAGTATTATGTACAACGGCTGTCCTGGACCAATCAGTAGCGCAACATCCTGCAACCAAGCTGGCGCGTTTACACCTTGCCCAAACCAAGTGCTTATTGAGGTTGGAAACAACAATAGGCTACTTGCAAAGATTGCTGGAATCACACCCGCCATGTTCACCTTTAAAGGCAGATGAGACGTCTGAGCATTATACGCCTGTCGCCCCTGCCGCTGGGCATAGTTAACCGTCAATCGGCGCTGACCTCGCTCAATAAACACAACGAAGTAAACCACTGCCACCGCAATGACCAACACAACTATCAACATTAACGGATTTAAATCACCCTGCCGAGCTGACTCCAAAGCCTGCCCTGCTGCACCTGGCATACCTGCAACAATTCCAGCGAAAATCAGCATGGATATACCATTACCAATACCACGCTCGGTAATCTGCTCGCCAAGCCACATCAAAAATACTGCACCAGCTACCAATGAGGATATTGCCACTGCGTAGAACATTGGTGTAACTTCATAGGCCAAACCTTGCGACCCAAAGCCTACAGCCATTGCGGTGCCCTGCACTGTAGCCAACGCAACTGTTCCATAACGCGTATAACGGTTTATCGTGCGCCGACCGCTATCACCCTCTTTCTTTAACTGCTCAAGGCTAGGAACTGTTGCAGACAGTAGCTGCATAATGATCGAAGCTGATATATAGGGCATAACGCCCAAGGCCAGTATCGATAAGCGCTCTAAAGCGCCTCCTGAAAACATATTAAACAGACCAAGAAACGTACCTTGATTCTGATTAAAAAGTTCTGCCAACCTATCTGGATCGAACCCTGGCACCGGAATATGCGTTCCAATCCGGTAAATAATAATGGCCAAAAACAAAAAGCGCAGGCGAGCCCAAAGCTCTCCAAGTCCTTTTTGATTGCCTACAGGCATGCCACCAGGTTTCGCCATTATCTTTACTCTTCTATCTTGCCGCCGGCAGCTATAATCGCTGCGGCTGCACCTTTCGTCGCTCCAACTCCTTTAAGAGTTATAGCCTTAGCAATTTCGCCTGATGCAAAAACTTTTGCACGGAGGATATTACTATTGAGTAATCCGGCACTACGAAGAGCATCGAGATCAACAACATCTCCCTCAACTAAGTGAAGTTCGGACAAGCGAATCTCGGCAGTGACTGCTGCGAGGCGCGACGTAAAACCATACTTAGGCAAACGTTTCTGCAACGGCATCTGCCCGCCTTCAAAACCTGGACGTATACTGCCACCGGAACGGGACGCCTGCCCTTTGTGACCACGGCCACAAGTTTTTCCAAGCCCGCTGCCAATTCCTCGACCCGCGCGCTTACCTTCTTTAATCCGACCCGGAGCCGGGCTAAGGGTATTCAGTCGCATCTTAAGCTTCCTCAACCTGTAACATATAGTTAACTTTATTAATCATTCCACGAACCGAGGGAGTATCTTCAACCTCAACTGTGTGGCCAATTCGACGCAACCCAAGTCCAGTGAGACAGGCTTTATGATTCTTAAGCCGACCGATAGAGCTTTTCAACTGCGTTACTTTTACTTTTTTTAATTTAGCTTTTGCCATGATCTACTTCCAATAACCTACATGCTTTAATTGCTATCACTTAGTTTAGAATTTCTTCTACAGACTTTCCACGCTTAGCAGCGACATCATCTGGAGAGCTCATCGCTTCCAACGCTTTGAATGTTGCGCGAACGACATTCACTGGATTTGTTGATCCATAGCACTTTGCTAAAACATTCTGAACACCTGCCAACTCTAAAACCGAGCGCATTGCACCACCAGCGATAACGCCAGTACCTTCAGAAGCAGGCTGCATATAAATCTTAGAAGCCGCGTGAATACCCTTGGTAGGATACTGAATAGTAGTACCATCTAGAGACACATCTATCATGTTCCGTCGGGCCGCTTCCATAGCCTTTTGAATAGCCATTGGCACTTCGCGAGCCTTACCACGACCAAAGCCGACCTTTCCGTTTCCGTCGCCAACAACGGTTAATGCAGTGAAAGCAAATATACGTCCGCCTTTAACCGTTTTTGCAACCCGGTTAACCTGAACGAGCTTTTCCATCATGCCTTCAGCAGCTGCGTCTTTTTGATCTGTAAGAGCCATATCTTCTACCTATTAAAATTCGAGGCCGGCTTCACGCGCGGCGTCTGCCAGTGCTTTAACACGGCCATGATATTTAAAACCACTGCGATCGAACGCTACTGCAGTAATCCCTGCGGCGACTGCTCGTTCAGCAACCAGTTTGCCCACAGCTGAGGCAGCATCAATGTTTCCGGTGCTACCCTGACGCAGATCCTTTTCTAGCGTAGACGCTGTGGCAAGGACTCTGTCCCCCCCAGCGGCAATAACCTGCGCGTAGATATGCCGAGGTGTACGGTTGACACACAAGCTGATAACACCCTGCTCGCGGATCTTCATCCTTACTCGTTTAGCTCTGCGCTGACGTGAAACTTTTTTATCGCTCATTGTTTTACCCTGTTACTTCTTTTTGGCTTCTTTGCGTCTTACGTACTCACCAGAAATTCTAACGCCCTTACCTTTGTAAGGCTCTGGCGGACGGAAGGCGCGAATCTCAGCGGCGGCCTGCCCTAATTTCTGCTTATCTGAAGACTTCAACAAAATTTCGGTCTGACTCGGCGTCTCTGCAGTCACTCCATCAGGCAGTTCGTACACTACCGGATGAGAAAAACCGAGTGTTAAATTAATCTTAGAACCCTGTACCTGAGCACGATAACCAACACCAACGAGATCCAGCTTCTTCTCGAAACCTTGAGTTACTCCCGTTACCATGTTGTTTACTAGCGCGCGGGTGGTTCCGGACATCGCTCTAGCGAACGCGTCCTGGCTAACCGCGGCGAACGTTAACACATTATCGCCTTGCTTGATCTCGACGTTGCTATTTACCGACATAGCTAAGGTGCCTTTTGCACCCTTTACCGAGATCTCGGAACCAACAAGGGACACTTCAACACCCTTTGGTAGTTCAACTGGATTATTTGCTACTCTAGACATATCTATTTCCTATCAGAATACAGTGCAGAGCACTTCACCGCCGATACCAGCAGCACGTGCTGCACGATCGGTCATTACACCCTGGCTAGTGCTAACAATAGCAACACCAAGGCCACTGCGTACTTTAGGAAGATCGTTCGCACCAACATAAAGGCGCAAGCTAGGCTTACTAATACGCGTAATTTCTTCAATGACAGGCTTACCTTCAAAATACTTAAGGTCAACTGTCAAGCTTGGCTTAACTTCATCAGTAACGTTAAAACCACTTATATAGCCCTCTTCCTGCAACACCTTGGCCACAGAGGCCTTTAGCTTTGAAGCAGGCATACTAACCTCCGGCTTACTACGGTGGTGCGCATTACGAATGCGGGTCAACATGTCTGAAATTGGATCTTGCATACTCATCGTGTTTGGCTCCTTAAACTACCAACTGGCTTTAACTAGCCCCGGAACTTCACCACGCATTGCCGCTTCGCGTAGTTTGTTTCGGCACAGGCCAAACTTTCTATAAACACCGTGTGGACGGCCAGTAATCCGACAGCGGTTTCGCTGGCGTACCGGACTCGCATCACGCGGCAGTTGTTGTAACTTCTGTATGGCTTCCCAACGATCTTCGTCTGATGCCTCTACATTACTAATAACAGCCTTAAGTGCGGCGCGTTTCACGGCGAACTTTGCGACTGTCTCGGTGCGCTTTTTCTCACGCTGAACCATTGATACCTTAGCCATTAATCTATGTCCTTAACTTTTCAACGGGAAGTTAAAGGCACGAAGTAACGCACGGCCTTCATCATCGTTTCTAGCGGTAGTAGTAATCGTAATATCCATTCCGCGAAGCTTGTCGATCTTTTCATAGTCGATCTCAGGAAAGATAATCTGCTCGGTCACACCCATAGAGAAGTTACCGCGCCCGTCGAACTGCTTCGGACTGATACCACGGAAATCTCGTATACGCGGAATAGCTATGCCAACTAAACGCTCCAAAAACTCATACATTCTATCCGAGCGCAGAGTAACCTTGGTTCCAATGGGCCAGCCCTGACGAACTTTAAACCCAGCGATAGACTTGCGAGCATTATTAATTATCGGCTTTTGAGCCGAAATCAATGTCAAATCTGCTACCGCATTGTCAAGTGACTTTTTATCCCCAATCGCCTCACCCACACCCATATTCAGAGTGATCTTGGTAATACGAGGAACTTCCATCACATTAGCTAGACCCAATTCTTCACGAAGCTTGGGAGCCAACTCGTTTTTATAAATTTCTTTCAACCTTGCCATTAGGATTACCTATTTGCTTAAGCGTCGACGGCTTCGCCGCTCGACTTAAAGACCCGAATCTTTTTGTTATCGTCCTGGATCTTAAAACCAACCCGATCCGCCTTGTTAGTAGAACTATTAAAGATGGCTACATTAGACACCTGAATCGGAGACTCTTTTTCAATAATTCCACCAGGGATACCAGCGTTAGGATTAGGCTTCTGATGCTTCTTAACCATCTGAATTCCAGAAACTAAAACCCGGCTATTCTCAAGAACCTTGAGGACCTTGCCACGCTTGCCTTTGTCTTTCCCTGCGACGACAACAACTTCATCATCTCGTTTAATTTTCAGCATTACCATTACTTAATCCTCGCTTACAGCACTTCAGGTGCTAGGGAGATGATTCGCATAAAACGCTCTGTGCGTAACTCACGAGTCACCGGCCCAAAAATACGTGTACCAATCGGTGCCAGGTTGGCATTCAGAAGGACAGCTGCATTATCATCAAACTTGATCAAGCTACCATCCTGTCGACGTAAGCCTTTCCTAGTGCGAACAACTACCGCACTCATAACCTGACCCTTCTTAACTTTACCACGGGGAATTGCTTCCTTAACAGTGACCTTAATTATATCACCAACCCGCGCATACCGACGGTGAGACCCGCCCAACACTTTAATACACATCACGCGACGTGCACCGCTGTTGTCTGCTACATCAAGATAACTTTCTGTTTGAATCATTTTCCTACCCCAAACCGATACTTTATACGGCGTTACTCTGCAGTAGCGCGCTCATCAACATTTATCAACTTCCAAGCCTTGTCTTTCGAGACAGGCCGGCACTCTGCGATGGTCACTAAGTCGCCTTTACTAGCGTCGTTAGTCTCATCATGAGCTTTAATCTTGCTCGACTTGGTCAAGATCTTTCCATAAACCGGATGCTTAACTCGCCGCTCAACCAAAACCGTAACCGTCTTATCCATCTTGTCGCTAACAATACGACCGGTCAGGGTTCGTGAACTTGTATTTAACTCAGTCATACCTATTCTCCAGCCTTCTGATTCATCGCGGTCTTAATGCGCGCTATATTTCTACGCGTCACCTTCACCAAGTGGCTTTCATTGAGCTGCCCAGTTGAAAGCTGCATACGCAACTTGAACTGCTGCTTAAGCTCTCCGCCTAGCGCCGCCTGCAATTCTTCAACAGACTTTTCACTTAATTCGCTTGCTTTCATGGTTACATCACCGTCCGCGTAACAAAGGTAGTAGCAATTGGCAGCTTAGCCGCAGCCAGCGCAAATGCTTCACGCGCTAACTCTTCACTTACACCTTCCATTTCATAGAGCACCTTACCGGGCTGCACTAAGGCGACCCAATATTCAACATTACCCTTACCCTTACCCATTCTAACTTCAAGCGGCTTCTTGGTTATTGGCTTATCTGGAAAAACACGAATCCAAATCTTACCACCACGCTTGATATGCCGGGTCATAGCACGACGAGCCGCCTCGATCTGCCGAGCCGTTAAACGACCTCGACCAGACGCCTTGAGGCCAAACTCACCAAAGCTGACTTTGCTGCCGCGTTGCGCTAGGCCACGATTACGACCTTTATGCATTTTGCGGAATTTTGTACGTTTTGGTTGCAGCATCTCGCTTTACCCTTATCGCTTAATTCTTGTTTCGTTTTTCTTTAGCGGGAGCCTTAACAGCCTCCTCACCACCTAGAACTTCACCCTTGAAGATCCAGACCTTAACACCAATAATTCCATACGTCGTATTGGCTTCGGCAGCTGCATAATCAATATCTGCTCGCAATGTATGCAGAGGAACCCGTCCTTCTCTATACCATTCAGACCGCGCGATCTCAGCGCCACCTAAACGACCACCTACCTGGATCTTTACACCCAGGGCACCACCACGCATCGCATTCTGTACTGCTCTTTTCATTGCGCGGCGGAACATAACTCTCCGCTCTAACTGCTGAGCAACATTCTGACCAACAAGAGAAGCATCCAAATCAGGCTTGCGGATCTCCTCAATATTGATAGTTACCGTACAACCCATAACTTTGGTAACTTCATTGCGCAAACGCTCAACGTCTTCGCCCTTCTTACCAATCACAATGCCTGGACGGGCAGTATGAATAGTTACTCGGCCAGTGTCTGACTGACGTTCGATGTCAATCTTACTTACCGAAGCATGAGAGAGCTTCTTTCTAATAAATGCTCTGACCGCTAAGTCTTGGTTAAGCTTATCGGCATAGTCTTTATTCCCGGCGTACCAGGTAGAGCTATGCTTCTTAACGATTCCTAAACGGATACCGGTTGGATGTACTTTTTGACCCATTACATGGTCTCCCGAACCTAATTCTACTTTTCAGCGACTTTTACAGTTATGTGACAGCTGCGTTTTAAAATTCTATCAGCACGACCCTTGGCACGCGGCTTAATGCGCTTCATAGTCATACCTTCATCAACAAAAATAGTCGACACCTTTAATTCGTCTACATCGGCACCATCGTTGTGCTCAGCGTTAGCAATAGCCGACTCAAGGACTTTCTTAATAATGTCCGCACCTTTTTTAGTGCTGAACTGCAATATTTCTAAAGCAGCCTCAACAGACTTACCGCGTACTTGATCAGCGACGAGCCGGGCCTTTTGCGCTGACAATCTAGCGCCTTTTAATTTTGCTACTACTTCCACAATCAATTACCTCTTTCAATCAAAACCAAGCTTATCGCTTAGCTTTTTTATCCGCGACGTGACCACGATAAGTACGTGTCGGAGAAAACTCTCCCAACTTGTGACCTACCATCTCTTCATTGATAGTTACCGGAATATGCTGTCGGCCATTATGAATCGCAATAGTCAAACCAAGCATATCAGGCAGTATCATGGATCGGCGAGACCATGTCTTAATTGGTCGCCGCTCATTGTTTGCAACCGCCGCCTCAACCTTTTTTGCAAGGTGAAGATCGACGAATGGTCCTTTCTTTAGAGAGCGTGGCACGTTTGCTATCCTCTTCTATATAATTTATGTCAGCGCTTACTTGCGACGACGAATAATGTATTTATCAGTACGCTTGTTCTTACGCGTCTTATAACCCTTAGTCGGCATTCCCCAAGGTGAAACCGGATGCCGGCCACCTGAGGTACGTCCCTCACCACCACCATGCGGGTGATCGACTGGATTCATCGCCACACCTCGTACGGTCGGACGAACACCACGCCAGCGCGCCGCGCCAGCCTTACCTAATGAGCGCAAACTATGCTCACTATTACAAACTTCGCCAAGAGTCGCGCGACAATCAATCGGGAGACGTCTCATCTCACCACTACGTAAACGAACCGTAGCATAAGCTCCTTCGCGAGCAATTAACTGTACTGATGCTGCGGCACTACGAGCAATCTGAGCGCCCTTGCCAACCTTCATCTCGACACAGTGAACAATAGAACCAACCGGGATCTTGCGAAGCGGAAGACTATTGCCAACTTTAATTGGCGAAGCCTCCCCCGAGACAACCGTATCTCCAGCTGACACACCCTTGGGGGCAATAATGTAACGACGCTCACCATCGGCATAACACAACAATGCAATGTGTGCGCTTCTATTGGGATCGTATTCTAAACGCTCTACTGTTGCAGGGATACCGTCCTTATTACGCTTAAAATCGATAATTCGGTAATGCTGCTTGTGTCCACCACCAATATGGCGAACAGTAATTCTGCCGTTGCTATTTCGGCCGCCAGAACGCTTCTTTGGTGCTAACAACGGTCCGTAGGGAGCGCCTTTGTGTAAGTCAGGATTAACAACACTGACTACAAAGCGTCTGCCGGGGGAGGTTGGTTTTCTTTTGATAACTGCCATGATTAACCCCTTACTCCGCTACTGAAAAGTCAATATCTTGACCTTCCGCCAGTCGTACATAGGCTTTCTTCCAGTCGCTACGATGACCGAGTCCGGTCTTAGTGCGACGAGTCTTGCCCTTCATATTAATAACACGAACATCATCAACCTTTACCTCGAACAACTGCTCAACAGCCTTTCGAATCTCTAACTTGGTCGCGTTCGTCGCAACTTTAAATACAACCTGCGTTGCCGCACCAGATGCCATCGCTGTTTTTTCAGTAATGTGCGGCCCTAACAACACTTTGAAGAGTCTCTCTTGATTCATGCTAGGATCTCCTCTATTTTTTTCAACGCTGCAACAGTAACAATAACCTTGTCTGAATTGATCAGACTCACCGGGTCAATTGCTGCCGCATCCCGCACATCTACTTTGTGTAGATTCCGCGACGATAAATATAAGTTCTCACTAACCTCTTCGGTAACGATCAGCGCTTCTTGTAAGCCATATTCTGCAAGCTTAGCAATAAGACCTTTGGTCTTTGGCGCATCAACATCAAAGTCGTTAACAATAACCAACCGATCCTGGCGAGCCAGCTCAGACACTATTGAACGCATAGCAGAACGATACATCTTACGGTTAATCTTTTGACTATGGTCCTGCGGTTGGGCTGCAAATGTTACACCACCTCCACGCCAAATTGGACCGCGAATAGTACCAGCACGAGCCCGACCAGTTCCTTTCTGAGCGAATGGTTTACGGCCACCACCAGAAACAGCCGAACGATTCTTTTGAGCACGTGTACCCTGACGGGCACCAGCTAGAAAAGTAACCACCGCCTGATGAACCAGGTCTTGATTGAATTCCATCCCAAAAGCAGCTTCAGAAACCTCTACAGTTCCTTTATTACCCTTGGGCGTGGCGATCGATAGTTCCATGGACACTCCCCTTAAGCCTTAACTGCTGGACGGACGATAATATTGCCACCGGGCGCACCAGGAACAGCACCCTTGATCAACAACAGGCTGCGTTCTGCGTCCACACGAACAATTTCTAAATTCTGAGTTGTTACCTGAGCGTTGCCCATCTGGCCACTCATTTTCTTTCCCTTGAATACACGACCTGGCGTTTGGTTTTGACCAATTGAACCGTTAGATCGGTGAGAAATTGAGTTGCCGTGGGTAGCGTCTTGCATACTGAAGTTCCAGCGCTTCACTCCGCCCTGAAAACCCTTTCCTTTTGAAGTGCCGGTAACATCGACTTTTTGACCTTCCTGAAAACGCTCTACTGTTAGCGACCCGCCAACCTCAAACGTCTCATCTGAACCTTCAGACCTGAACTCCCACTGACCTCTACCAGCCTCGACACCTGCTTTCGCAAATTCGCCGGCCTGAGATTTTGCAACTCGGGAAGCTTTCTTAGAGCCAGTGGTGACCTGAATAGCAGAGTAGCCATCCGTCTCCAGCGACTTAATCTGGGTAATATGATTAGGTGAAGCCTCTACCACTGTCACAGGGATAGATACACCATCTTCGGTAAATACACGAGTCATACCACATTTGCGGCCGACAATACCTATTCTCATTTTATAACCTCTTACGTGTACGGGGCTCTTACCCGCTACGGCCGCTCATTTCAAAGCGTTACACTATATAACTTGCTCGATGGGCATCCATCGAACGACTACAAATCAAACTAGCTCAAGCTAATCTGAACTTCTACTCCAGCAGCAAGATTCAACTTCATCAGAGCATCAACCGTTTTTTCTGTTGGCTCAACAATGTCAATCAAACGCTTGTGCGTGCGAATCTCATATTGATCACGAGCATCTTTATTTACGTGCGGAGAGATCAATATCGTAAACCTCTCTTTGCGTGTTGGCAGCGGAATCGGACCACGAATCTGAGCGCCAGTTCGTCTTGCAGTCTCAACAATCTCTTGCGTCGACGTATCGATCAACTTGTGATCAAAGGCCTTTAGACGAATCCTAATATTTTGGTTTTGCATGTCAGCGAAGCTCCGCTATCTATTCTTTTCTTTCGGTTCTAACTGTTTGTAAAACTACTGTCAGCCCCGAAAATGGAGCGCGAATTCTAGAGCCGCACCCCGGAACTGTCAAGCAATTAAACAGCTATAGCCTGTTTTTTTTACTACTTTACCAAAAGTGTCGACCCTAAAACCCAAATCGACAAAAAAGGGGCCGGCAAGACCCCTCTTAGTCTGGCATTTCTTACGCGATGATTTTAGCGACTACGCCAGCACCAACCGTACGACCACCTTCACGAATTGCAAAACGCAGACCGTCTTCCATCGCAATCGGGTGAATCAACTCAATAGTCATCTGCACGTTATCACCT
>Ga0209712_10000081_pt1 | contig 79018 bp, 72 predicted proteins | sample ArcOceMetagenome_FD_187443 | JGI IMG/M metagenome (GOLD analysis project Ga0209712, IMG submission 187443) | Marine eukaryotic phytoplankton communities from Arctic Ocean - Arctic Ocean - Greenland ARC118M Metagenome (SPAdes) (version 2) | ecosystem: Environmental > Aquatic > Marine > Oceanic...
GGACAGTAATATTCAGGGCGCCGGCGATTCTATGGACAGTATTTTTGAGTCCATCACCGGTGCTGGTCAGTTTGATATTAAGTCGCCCTCTTATGCTGATATTAATGTTGAGCAAACCTTTTGCAATACGGCCACGCTCTTTGGCAGCAGAGGCCAGTCGAATAAAAACTTGCCGACGGGTACCGACTTAGACGACCTAAGCGGCAGTTTTCAGGTTAGCCAGGGCAAGCTCAGCATTAATGAGTACAGCACTGGCACAGGTAACCTTAGTATTATGGGCCGAGGGACTGTCGCTCTGCTTAAGGGGACTTACAATATTAGAGCCAATGCCCTGCTCGATGGCACGACCTCTAGCAGCAATGGCTGTTCCGTCAACAAACGCCTACAAAATCGCCAAATACCTTTTATCTGTATAGGCAGCTTTGATGGGGGCTCGACAGAGTGCAAACCAGACGAGCGCGTATTGAAAGAACTTTTAAAAAATACAGCCCTAGAAGCGTTAGGCGGTCAATTATTGAAAAGCCGAAACAACGGCTCGACTTCGGAAGAAGATAACACCGACCCGCTAAAGAGCCTTCTCAATGACTATCTAAAGCGTAAACTCGAAGAGTGAAACCAGCGGACTTTCAACAGGCAGTACTCAGCTGGTTTGACCTGCATGGCCGCAGTAATCTGCCCTGGCAGCTGGATATCAACCCCTATAGGGTTTGGGTATCAGAAATTATGCTGCAACAGACTCAGGTCACCACAGTAATACCCTACTTCGAGCGCTTTATGAAAAGCTTTCCCGATGTTGAAGCCCTTGCCGCCGCACCCTTAGATAATGTGCTGCACCATTGGACCGGGCTTGGCTATTACGCCCGCGCTCGTAATTTGCACAGGACGGCACAGTTAGTCAGCAGTGATTTTGAGGGCCAGTTTCCCAGTAGCATTGATGGCCTGTGTGCGCTCCCGGGTATTGGCCGCTCCACCGCCGGGGCCATTAGCTCTATCGCCTTTAAGATTCCAGCAACCATATTAGATGGGAACGTCAAAAGGGTACTGGCAAGGTTTTCTGCCACCGATGGTTGGCCGGGGAAATCTGATGTGGTGCAAAAGCTATGGCTGGTGGCGGAAACCTATACGCCCTTAGAGCGAATCGCTGACTACACCCAAGCAATGATGGATCTAGGGGCAACTGTCTGTACTAGATCATCGCCCAGCTGTGGGCAGTGCCCGTTAGCCGATAGCTGTGTGGCTTTGGCTCAGGGCAACCAAACGCAGTACCCCGGCAAAAAGCCTAAGAAAAAAATACCGGTTCGAAGCAGTTATTTTCTGCTAATACGTAACGAGCAAGGGGATTTACTACTCCAGCAAAACCCACCTTCTGGCCTCTGGGGCGGGCTCTGGGTATTACCGCAGGTAGACTCTATTGATGATGTTGACGCCACTTGCACAAAATTAGGGCTCAAGCTGGTAGACCAGCAGGTACAGCCAAGTAAACGCCATACCTTCAGCCATTTTCATCTCGACTATCAACCAATTACCATCAATGCCCTAGACCACAGCTGTGCTGTCGCTGAAGGGGACAATCAAGTCTGGTATAACCCGCAAAAACCACTATCATTGGGCATGCCAGCACCGATTGTGGCGCTCATTCACCCTTAATCAAAAATCTGTCACTTGGAGAACACCCATGGCGCGCACAGTTTCATGCCGCAAGCTCAAACAAGAATTACCCGGGCTCGATATGCCTCCATTTCCCGGCCCTAAGGGCTTAGAAATTTTTGAAAATATTTCTAAGCAGGCTTGGGCCGAGTGGATGACTCACCAAACCACATTAATTAATGAAATGCGTCTAAATATGATGGATTTAACCGCCCGTACCTACCTGTCAGAGCAAAGAGAAAAGTTCTTTGACGGCGAAGAGGTCGATCAGGCTGAAGGATACGTGCCGCCTACCGAATAACCCTTGACGAACTGCTTTTCAAACGCTTTAATACGCGCCTCTCGCGTTGTGTGTAGTTCTTTTCGAGACGCCCGGTTAGCTCAGTTGGTAGAGCAGAGGATTGAAAATCCTCGTGTCCTTGGTTCGATTCCGAGACCGGGCACCATATCTTAAAAGGCCTCAGCACTTGCTGGGGCTTTTTTGGTTCTATAAAGGGATCATCGAACGGTTCGATGGACTCTCACTTATGTGCTCGGGGTTTCTCCCCTCCTGCGGCGCCCAAAACCCAGTGCGTGTAGTCCGAGACCTCCATTCTTTTTGATTTCCTGACTTGTGCCTTTGGGCTTTTTGGCTAACTGGTTTTCTGGCTTCTTTAATTCTCTCTTAGTTATATAGTGGATCTCATTAGGTATTTAGCGCTAGGGGGCTTCTGGGGTATGCTGGGGAATATAATAATTACAAATGTTTGGTGGGAGTGGGTAATGGGTTTTGTGCTGCGTCTGATGGTGCTTTTGGTGATGATTTTTTTGGTTGTTGGTTGTGATGGCCGGCAGGTGGATGGGGACCGTCCGGGAGGGATTGACTGGTTTGAGAGTGAGGTCGATGAGGCATTTGCTTTGGCGGAGCAGCAGGATAAGCCTATTTTCTTGTATTGGGGGGCGGCTTGGTGTCCTCCTTGTCAGGAATTGAAGGGGACTATTTTTAAGCAGCAGGCGTTTATTGACCAGTCGCGGTTGTTTATTCCTGTTTATTTGGATGGCGATACTGAGCAGGCTCAGCTGTATGGCGAGAAGTTTTCGGTGTATGGCTACCCTAGTGTGGTTGTCTTCTCTCCACAGGGAGCTGAGATTACTCGCATTCCCGGTGGTATGGATATTCAGCGCTATCTTAGTGTTTTGGAGTTGGCGATTAATGCCATTACGCCAGTGAAAAAGCTAGTAGCTGCTGTTAAGCAGGGCGACAACATTAGCTCTGCGGATTGGAAGCTCCTGGCGTTTTATGCATGGAGCCAAGATCGCGGCAAGGTGCTTGCTGCAGACGTTGATGATCAGGCGCGATATGGCTTGTTTAAACTGCTAGCTGTAACTTGCCCTGCGGACTTGGTGTTGGCTAAAAGTCGTTTGCAGATGCTTGCCATTGAACATTGGAGTGTTCTAGACACTGAGGATAAAACTAACAAAGCCCTCTATTTGAATCAATTTACCAGTATCTTATCGGACCCAGCTCTTAGCAACGCCAATAGCAGCAGTATTATTTATGGAGCTGCTGATCTCTCTGCGGCGCTGACAGAGGGCGCTCAGCTGATTGAGTTAAGGGTTCAGCTCAGCGAGCATATGGCTTCCATATCGACTGACTCTGAATTCAATCTGCCTCTGCGCCTTAGCGCCTTATCCGGCTGGGTGGCACTGCAAAATGCGTCACTGGCTGAAGATGAAACATTGGCCGATGATAAGCTAGCCTGGATCAGCCAACGTGTCTCCAAGGGTCTTGGTGAAGCGGACAGCTATGAATACCACAGCGCTGTTAATACATTGTCACAGACACTCTACGATGCAGGTTTGGTTGAGGATGCCAAACTCATGTTAGTTAATAGCCTGACTATCACTAAGCACCCCTATTACCTAATGTCTGATCTGGGCTTAATGGAGGCTCAGCTGGGCAATAATCAGCAGTCACTAGATTGGTATAAGAAAGCCTGGGATAGCTCTAAGGGGCCTGCGACAAGGATCCAGTGGGGGGTTAACTATGTGGTCAACCTGCTTGAGTTGGCGCCAGAGGATATTACCGGCATTAGTCTCTCTTACAAGACTATTATCGCAGAGCTAGCTGAACAGAATAATGGCCTGCATCAACGCACAGCAGTGCGCATGGGCAATCTGAGTGACGCTTTGGAATCTTGGGCCGATAGCCCAGCAAAGGCTCAGATATTTGCTGAATTCAAAGAAGCTTTAAGCGCGCTGTAAGGCCAAGAAGAGCGGTATAACGAGCTATATAAAAAGTGCACTAAAAAGAAGATATAAAAAAGCCCCGATAAATACCGGGGCTTTTTTTGATTACTGTTAAAACACTTTTAAACTACGAGTCTAGTATTTTTAGCGCGAAGCTGTTGTCGCTTTCATAGCGTCACAGCGGCTTAAAAATTTCTGCACCTTAGCAAAACGGTCAAGACGGTTTGGCGTGAAATACAAACCATGGCCCTCTTTACTGTATGCGTAATACTCATAATCTAGGTCGGTTTTACTAAGTGCCTTGATAAACTGCTTGGCGCCGGCAATCGGCGTGCGTCTATCGACTTTACCATGAGTGATCAGCATAGGGGCTCTAATACGGTCAATGTTATGCAGTGGAGACATCTCTCTTAACTTTTCAACATTAGTACCCATGGCATTATCAACAAAAGCATCTGTAGTGAAGCCATCTCGGCCATCCCAGGTATCTGTAAGCTCCTCAAAGTTAAAGAACCCAGCATCGATAATACTGCAGTCGTAATAATCATTATGACGTACGATGTTCTGGGCACTTGAATAGCCACCATAGCTTGCGCCAGCGGTATAAACCTTGTCGCCGACTTCGTAGTTAGCCTGAACAAACTCTGACCCATCACGCATATCGTCTAGCATACGGGTGCCCCACAAGGTATGACCCGAGCGCTCGAAGTTATAGCCGTAACCGCCAGAACCTCTAAAGTTAGGGGCAAATACCGCATAACCCATCTCTGCGTAAATCTGCATATAGGTATTAAAACCAAAAGGCGTAAATGGGCCATGGGGGCCACCATGAATATAATTAACCAGGCCTTTTGGCTTGCCTGATTTAGGCATTAACAGCCAGCCCTGCATTGCAACACCGTCACTGGCCTCATAGTTTATAGAGGTAAAGGAGTTGAGCCCAAGCTGATCTATATCCGCGTTATAACTGAACAGGTAACGGGCCTTACCCGCGCTTTTCTCCCAGATATAGTACTCACCAGTAACACCGGGTGAGCTCACATGGAACACCATATTCTCTTCATCGTCGTCAACACTGGTCATGGTTACATTGAAGCCTTTAAAGCTTTTCATGAATCCGACAACGATAGATGAAACGGTATCTTTCTTGAATATTTTGATCTCAGGTTTATCGGCTATCCATGTCGCATAGCTAGGGTGACCACCCTCAGAGAACTGAACATCAATTTCAGACACAAAACCAAAATCATGCACTGTATTCATCTCACCAGTATCCAGTGCAATACTGACTAAAAGTTGCGGTGCGTTTGCACCCTCTTCCAGCTGTGTTAGTCCGTAAATCAAGGTACCGTCGTCACTGACATTAAGGCCATTAAATTTTCCTGGCACATCAATATCAATATCTTTCCATTCCACATCACCAGACCGGCGATAGTAAAAGTCTGTGGTAAATTGCTCGGTTGGGGCAGCGGCGACAAAGGTATCTGCGCTGTCATTAGTCGCGATTGCAGCTCCACGAGCTGGCCCAGTCATAAGCTTATTTAAATCTCCAGTGGATAATTCGAACTTATAAACCACCGGACGAACTCCACCGTCACGCTTCAACGGAGAAACCGCGACCAGTATGTTTTGGTCATCATCTGGTAAGTAAGACAGTACCTCTAATCTTCCCGAAATTCGTTTTCCGCTTTGGAGAGCCCTATTGAGAAAGTTACCTCTATAGTTCCAAATTCGGGTGTTCTTTCGGGTTTGCATATCGAAGATGAACTGGTCACCAAAATCACCTGGGCGTCGACCCTCTGAATACTCAGTTAGAACGCGATACTTAAATAGGCTCTCAGACACCCAGCGACCGCCACTGATCTCTATATTATCGTCATCTTCGTAACGAATACTCTCTTCGACCTTCATGGTTTGACGGTTTAGTATTACCAAAGTGCCACGCTCATCTTCCTTCATGACTAGGCTAATATACTTACCTGAAGGGGAGATACTCACCCCTCTAAATTCGTAGCCCTGCAAGAGTGTGTTGACCGATTCTGGTAGTTTTGCCATCACTCGTGGTGTCACAAGAACTGCTGCGGCAATTACTGCAAAGGCAACAAAAGCGAGTAGTTTAGATAATTTTTTAGAATAGAACATTTATTTTATCTCCTTAACTTTAATTCTTAAGCCAACCTGATTAACAAGAAACATAGAGCCTAAAACACCAGGCTGAAGCTCGACACGGTCATTAACTCTAAAAGCAACCTGTCGGTCAGAGACTCGCTTAAACTTTCTGTTGGTATTAGTCGTGAAATAACTCTCTTTTCGCTGGGTATTTTTCACCTTAGTAATCAACATGCTAATCGAGTCAGCAACAACCTGATCATAGGCTTGTTGGGCCTTGATCATAACAGGCGTGCTTGTGCTGACGCTAATAGACTGTTTAGAGGGCTGACTAGAAGACTGATTTGAATCTTCTGATGAAGAGCGAGACTGCCTGGTTTGCTGCAACATTTGCGGCCGTTCTGGGGCTGTCATATTTCTGTAACCAAGCGCTCGATCATAGCAGGACAGTCTTGCGTTGTTATCGGCAATATCGAGGCAATCGGAGGCGTCTCGCGCCTGCACTGTGCCAGCGACAAGAATAGTCATCAACAGAATTATTTTGCTTTTATATTCCATGCTACGGGTGCCCCATCTTTTAGTAACGGTTTGGCTGTTACATTGGTAAAGCCGGCTGCTGCCAGCTGCTGTTCAAATTCTTTTATTTGCTCTTCGTTGCGAGCCACATCAACCATTTGTCGAAAGCGTTCTTTTGAAGAGTGGAAGTCTACCAATATACCATCAATATAGGTTTTTCTGTCTGCCTCGGAAAGGCGCAGCTTCTTAAAGTAGCTCAAGGCAGCCTTGGCAAAATCGACCGAAATGGGATTTCGCTCTTCAGGCCCTGCATCCATAACCAAGGACACAAACTCATTGACTGAATCCCGCGCGGCATGGGCAACAGACGATTGCTGAAGCTTAGCTGGATCACCAGCATGGCTGTTAAGCTCAGAATTGATGGCCTTAAGTTGGCTAACAACGGATTCCATCGATTCAAAATCAAACTCACCCAGGGCTTTAGCTGACATTTCAGTAATAACCGAGCCCGAGTGGTGCATTAAAAAATTAGCCTCGCCCTTCGGGGCCAGGAGTTTTCGTAATAAGGGGAGTGACTGATCTAACGGAGAATACTCAAGGCCGTAAACAGAGGCAATGAGGTCAAACTGGGTCTCAGAGTCAAATTTCTCAATGCCTAAACCGCCTTTAAGATTTATTTTGAGTTCCGCATTGGCGCGTTTTTTAACCGCTTCTGACAACCTGACTTCAGCGGCATCGACACCTGTGTAGGAGCCTTTTACTCGCTGGTCTAACAAACAAGGAAGCAAAGAGGCATTGCCACAGCCCACTTCTAGAATATGTAAGTCTTTAGCGTCTGCCGAATTTAGAATGGCAGTCCACCATTGCGCAATATAGCCCTTGGTATAGCCGTCGCTGTAGTACTCCCCGAAGGTAGTACTATGGCCTTTTTCCCAAAAGTTTCCCCAAGCATCCATTTTTCTTTTCCTAAAAAAGAGCCCGCATAAGCGGGCTCTAGTTATAACACTTTTAGAATACAGTTTACATTTCGATTGAGTATTCTAAGAAGATAACACGGCCAGTCAGACTATACTGATCTTCATCTACCTGTGATCCAAACTTAGTTAGCAACGGATCTTTGTTGCCAATGTTGTTTGCACCAACTCGCACAACGCCCATGTCACTCAGATCATAGCTTACTGCTAAGTTTTGAGTGCTGTAGCCCTTGTACTTAGTGTCGCTTACTGAACTAGTTGACTCACCGATGTAATCGGCAGACCAAGAAGCACTCCAGTCACCCATAGTCCAACGAATTGCACCATTGGTACGCCACTCAGGGAAGCCCAAGGTACCAGCTGCATCAACTAACTCACCAGAACCAAAAATTGATTCAGTTTCGTACTTAGTATAGTAAGTAGAAGAACCTGCGACCATAAATGATCCGAAGTCATCAGTATCAAAGCTACCGTTCAGTGCAAAGTCAAAAGACTCACGATCAACATCACTAACTGCGTTTTGGTAGCCAGCATAGATAGTGGTTTCAGTGCCAGAACGATCGACCGCTGGGTTGTTACCGCCAGTGTTGTAATCAACGTTAAGCATATCCTGAGCAGAGACATATTCAACAGCATTCTTCAACGTTAGGCTGAAGAAGTTAGCGCTGAGGAACCAGCCATCCAAAAACTCATAAGTACCGCCAATAGACAGCGTTTCAGACTCTTCTGCACCAAGATCTGGATTAGAACCGATGTAAGTAGAGAACTGACGAGGAGTACAATCTGCTTCAGCTATACCTACCTGCTCACAACCATAATAGTCAGTAGCAGACTCGGCTGAGAACGAAGTAGCACCGTAAAGATCAGAAAGATCCGGAGCACGGAAGCCCTGGCCGTAAGAAGCTTTAAGAGTCAACTTAGGAATCATTGTAAAGGTGGCACCAACACGAGGTGAAGTAGCCTTACCGAAATCATCGTAGTCATCGTAGCGAATTGCAGCATCAACTTCTAACCAATCGTTCACTGGGAAGATTGCTTCTGCAGACAGCGCAGTAACACTTCGCTTACCAGTTGCAGAGTTACCAGCTGAGCCGCCTACCAGACCAGCTTCAGACTGTGCGTCAACCAGTGCAGCGTACTTAACATCGAAGCTTTCGATAGCGAAGTAAGAAGCAGCAGTACCGCCGTCCATCTCAAACATATCCCACTGAGCACCAAAGAATACTTTTTGGATGTTCATGCGGTCATCATTGAGAGTGGTCGTCTTAAGGTTATCTACATAAGTCTCATAGTCAGTAATATCTTCAGCAACGTTTTCAGCAAAGCCACCGTAGCTCAAGTAGTACATACCGATTGAAGATGAACGATAATCAGAATACGTGTAGTAAGTTTCGTAGCTAACTGAATCGGTAAGATTTCCACGTAGGCCGATGTTGATGTCGGTCAATGCGTCATTAACAACATTGTCACGAGTACCAATATCTACCCAACGGAAGTAACCGCTAACAGCTTCGCCATACGGGTTGCGTGGATCTGAAGCTAGCGCGCTACCTGGTGCTGCGGGAGGAGCATAACGACCAAAAGACTCACTGTTTGACAGTACTGCGTCGGCAAACAATTCAATTTCGTCAGTCAGTTCAAAGGTAGAACTTACCCATGCGTTAGTTCGTTCCATAGAAGCACGGTTAGCTGAAACGTTTGCGTAAGCGTAACCACAGTAGTAACCAATATCTGGCACACCAAATGCGGAATCAGCCTTCAACTCACCAACAAAAGAACCATCGTCAACACAGTTTTCACCGGGGGTGATCTGCCAAGTTGAACGATCGTTCTGATCAAAATCTGCCCCAGTATAGTTAGGATTTATCAAAGTGTAGCCATATACAGAAACGCCTTCTGTTTCTGCGTAGCCTTCAATAACGCCATCACCATTCAAGTCACTGTAACGTGCAGCAGTGTAAGAACGATCTTTGTCGTAAATTTCATCTCGGCTATCGTGCTCTAGACCAAAGGTCACAGAAGAACGATCACCACTAGCACCGACTAACAGAGAGAAGCTCTGCTCTGAGCCATCATCTTTAGAACGATCGCCGTGACGTGCAGTGAATGTCATGCCGTCGTAGCCAGACTTAAGAATTACGTTAACAACACCAGCAACCGCGTCAGAACCATAAACCGCAGAAGCACCATCAGCGATGATTTCTAAACGATCTACGAAAGAGAATGGGATGAGGTTAAGGTTAACAGTACCGCCACCACCTAATGAAGGTGAACCAACAGTACGACGACCGTTGATCAGTACAAGAGTGCGGCTAGCACCAGCACCACGAAGGTTAACTGTTGCGTTTGACTGTGCGCTGCTACCTGAAGACTCTCGGAACGAACCGAGTGAATTTAGAGTAGAAGAACGCAGGGCATCAGCAACAGAAACGTCACCAGATATTTTCATATCCTCGGCACTGATAGTGATGATTGATTGTGAGTCAGTGTTAGTCGTACGCTTGATTCTAGAACCGGTGACGATGACTTCGTCAACGTCGGCACTATCGTCCTGCGCGTAGGCCACACCGGCCAGAGGCATAAATGCAGCGAACGCACTTACACCCATAGCGAATTTAATCGCCGTGGATATTTGATTCTTTTTCATAAAGCTCCCCGTCCACCTAATTCACTCCATCAGCTGGACTGATTTCCGAAAATAGGCTTCTTTTTCTGTTTTTGTATGAGGCGTATCCCTACGTATGATTTAGTTTTCTCATACGACCTTAGAAATATATCCGAGAAATTTTTTTAAAGCAACCATGTAATGTACATTTCTTATACCCTCGCGAGGGGGGGGGTAGAGACAAGAGTGTAAGTGTTAAGAGAAAAAATGTTCTCATCGAGGAGCGCTTAAGCATTTAAGGCACTTGTGAAAGAGCGCTACTGATCTCTATGAAGCTGCTAAAAGCAACTTTAACGCACTATACCAGCGTGCTAAGAGAACTTAACAAATCGCCGTAGGCACTTAAAGTTGACTCCCCAGTAATTGGAGAGGGCATCAGTGATTTTAAGACACCCATCACCCACCTATACGTTGTTAGGCGTTATCCTCAATGTAAAAGCAACGACAGTTGAGGTCTAAACTACAAATCCGTAGGGCTTCGCGCCAACATTTCTAGGAAAAATTTATTGCACTACCCAGCCTAAGAAACTAGTCGGCCATGGGAGTATGGGAAATGAGCTAGTGCTGGAAAATGGGTTAGTGACCACAAATAAAGCAGAGCCAACTAAAAGCTGGTTGCTTAGCCTTAGCCCCGGCCTTTAGCCCGCAGGTTCTGGAGAAGGGTTAGCTCCACCTAGCATGATACTGATCCAGCGGGTCTCTTCCTGATTTTCGAGTGCAATTTTAATCATAATAGTCAGCGGAATCGACAGCAGCATCCCCACAGGCCCCAGCACCCATCCCCAGAGTACTAAAGACACAAATACAACTAGGGGCGACAGGTTTAAACCCCGGCCCATCCAGCGGGGCTCAATGACATTACCCATCACTAGGTTAACCACCACAAATCCACCTAATGTAAGGCCTGCGTGCAAAACACCTAGCTGAACTAAGGCCAGCAGCACCGCTGGCACTGCGGCAATAAATGAGCCCACTGTGGGTACAAAGTTGAGTAAAAAGGCCAGTAGGGCCCAGAGCACAGCATAGTCAACGCCAAGAATACTTAACCAGATAAAGATTAGCAGGCCGGTGGCCAGGCTTATCATGGCTTTAATGCCTAAATAGCTGTGAACACTATCGGAGAATTTATTGAGCCATTCTTGGGAGGTGTCTCCGCCTCGCGCCATACGTAACTTTTCGCCAAAACCCATGTTCTCGGCCAGAATAAAAATCACCGTCAGCAAAATCATCACCGCATTGGTCATTACATTGCCAAAAGACGCTAGGGTGCTGCCTACTAACTGCATCACGGCCCCCGGGTCAAAACTACTCTGCCACTGCTCGGCGTCAATATTCACTCCTCGCTGGCTGAGCCATTGCTGCACAGAGGTGCTCATGGCCGACAATTTGTCTGAATAAAGAGGAATATCTTCGCGGAAATTGTCCAGTGAAGAGCCTATCAAGGCCGCCACCATTAGCCCCACTAGGAAAACCAACATCACCACCATTAAAATCGCTAGGCCTCCCGGCACTCGACGATTTTTTAGCCAAGCCAATAATGGCGACACAATCATGGCGATAAACACCGCCAGCAAAAAAGGCACTAACAGAGGCCCGGCCATTTTTAACCCAGAAACCACCACCACAAAGGCCGCACTGACGACTAAAAATCGGGCTAAAGATGAGGTTTTCTCAATCATGGTTGTGCTCCGTTGCCTGTAACTTGCTGTTGACCCTATCTAAAATTTGTGCCAACTGTTCGCGGCCCTGTGAGGAAAAAATAACTAGCCCCGCCCGCTCAGTCAATGCACTGGAGGCTAACATAGCACATTGCAGGCGAATTTCATCCAGGTCTGGATCCTGGCGAATGGGCATGCCCATAAACACATCCCAGTCGGCAACCGTGGCTGTTTCTTGGAGCACCGCTTCGAGCAATGTCTTAATGTTGATTGCTTCAACTCTGTAAACCGGCAAGCCCACAAAGCGAAATACCAGTAGCGCCAGTAAAATGAGGCAAAACGACAGCGCGATGGTGATCAGCAGGTCCATAAAATCCTTCTTTTACATCTAGAGTACTTATACATTGAGAGCACTTAGGGGAAAAACAGTAATTTCAACGCCATAAGCATTGTCACGGCAGTAATAATGGGTTGCACCAAGCTGGTTCCCCGTTGCATAACAAGGTTAGAACCCAGCCTAGCACCCACCACTTGCGCCACCGACATAGCGATGGCTAATGACCAGATAACATAGCCACTAAAAATAAATATCGCTGCCGATGTGCCATTCACCGCCAGTATCATTAGCTTGGTTTCTGCCGTGGCCTTAATCAAATTATGGCCCAGTAACCAGACAAAAAGAAACGGAATAATGGAGCCCATACCCGGACCAAAAAAGCCCCCATAAAACCCCATGGCCAATGCGGCTGTGCAGGCAAACCAGCGCTGGCTGATTTTCTGCGAGTGGTCTTTGTCGCTGACTTTAGGGGACAGCAAAAAATAGATCCCAATGGCTAACAGCAGAAAAGGAATCAGTCGGGTTAATACAGCGCTATCAAGACTCTGCACTACCATTGTGCCCACCGCCGAACCCGCCACCGCGAATACAACAGATAGCCCAAGAGGCTTTACATCCAGATGGCCACGACGAAAGAAGTTCCAGGCCGACGACAATGTACCAAGAGAGCTCTGTACCTTATTGGTCGCCAAGGCATTGAGCGGAGGGAGACCGGCCCACAGCAGAGCCGGTAGTGTGAGTATGCCTCCAGAGCCGGCAATCGAGGATATAAGCCCTGCAAAAAAGGCCACCCCGACGAGAATTACCTGAGTATCAGCAGCAATTTCCATGTTAGTAGGCAATAATTTATATCGCCATTATTCCTGATTGGGAAATTTGCCATTATAGCGTTTGTAATACTTCATAATGGCTGTGAGATCGGTTCCATGATCTCCAGTGGGTTCGAAGATCTCTCCGAGCACGACTCGCTTGCCTGCAAAGTCTAGTCCGATCATAAATACATTGCAGTCAATAGCTTCGGCCATACGAAGAAATCCGGTTTTCCATTTATCCACCTTTTTCCGAGTGCCCTCTGGAGTCAGAGCAATCACGATGCCCCTCTCTCGCTCTACCAGATTTGAAATATGAGATACAATATCCAAGGGTTTGGAACGATTGACTGGGATGCCTCCTAGCCATTTCAGTAGCCGTACCGCACCCGGCTTAAATATTGTATGTTTACCCAGCCAGCGCAGACGAATATTGAGGCCCAGGGCAGTAGCCATGGCAATGACAAAATCCCAATTGGAGGTGTGCGGCGCGCCGATGATTAAAATACGCTCAAGATTAGGAATCTGCCCCTCCACTCGCCAGCCCAACACCTTTAAAATGGAGCGCCCAAACCATTGCGAAAAAGCACTTCGATTGGCGCGCAAATGCTCTGGACACTGTTTTTCAGAGACAACTGTGTTCTGTTCACTCATCCTTTTTCCTCTTTTGAGATCGGCTAATGGACTTAAAATTGACCAGGGTACTTACCAGAAAACTGCTGATAATACTCAATTATCACAGCAATATCGGCTTCATTATTACCAGTAGGTTCAAATATAGCGCCGAGTACAATACGCTTATTCGGAAAATCTAGCGCGCCCAACTGGATCACGCAGTTATTTTTCTTCGCTATACGCAGGAATCCGCTCTTCCATTTTTTAGCCTTCTTGCGAGTTCCTTCCGGCGCAACTACTAAAATTAGGCCATCGTCTTTTTTAACTGCTTCATCTACATAACGCATCACCATATCGGGCTCAGCGCGGTTGACCGGTATACCTCCGAGCCAGCGAAAAAACCAGGTTACGCCAAACCTAAATACAGTATGCTTTCCAAGCCAGCGTACGCGAGCATTAATACCCAGAATAGCACTCATACCAAACACGAAATCCCAGTTAGATGTGTGCGGTGCAGCCACTATCATCACTCGCTCAGCATCAGTAATTTTTCCCTCTAAATTCCAGCCAATGGCACTATAAAATGTCCGGCCGAACCAACGTGTAAACCTGCTGCGTGAGGCGCGTAAATGCTCGGGAACCTGGTCCTGACTAACTGGAATCACATCTTTACTCATAACCACGCCCGCTTTCTTCCCAATGTCTAATGGTTTCTTAGTTATCTCAAAGAGCTAACCATAGAGGTTTAGTGTTCTCTGGTTGCGCGAAAATCAATATCTGGGTTGCGTTCTTCTGCCAGAGAAAGATTCACTCTGGTGGGTGCCAGGTAGGTCAAATGACCGCCTCCGTCCAGCGCCAAGTTGTCCTCGGCTTTATTTCTAAAGGCTTCTAGAGCTTTGCTGTCTGCACATTCAGTCCAGCGCGCAGTGTGCACGGAGATAGGCTCGTACATTGCGTCAACACCATATTCTTCGCGCAATCGGTAAGCGACCACATCAAACTGCAGCTGGCCCACGGCCCCAACAATAATGTCGTTATTGCGGAACGGGAAAAATACCTGGGTACTGCCCTCTTCCGACAGCTGACGGATGCCGTTTTGCAGCTGTTTGGCTCGCAGCGGGTCTTTTAACCGAATACGCTTAAATAATTCCGGTGCAAAATGCGGTATACCACTAAATTTGAGGTCTTCACCTTCGGTAAAGGTGTCACCTATCTGAATCGAACCATGGTTGTGCAGGCCAATAATGTCGCCAGCCACCGCTTCTTCCACAGAGATTCGCTCACCGGCCTTAAAACTAAAGGCGTCCGAGACTCGCACATCTTTACCCGTGCGCACATGCTTCATCTTCATGCCTTTGGTGTACTTGCCCGAGCAAATACGTAAAAAAGCGATGCGATCCCGGTGCTTGGGGTCCATGTTGGCCTGGATTTTAAACACGAAGCCACTAAACTTTTCCTCACTCGCAACTACTTCACGACCTAGTGCCTGCCGCGGTTGTGGCGGCGGTGCCCAGCGCACAAAATCGTTGAGCATTTCCCGAACGCCAAAATTACCCATTGCGGTACCGAAAAATACCGGCGAAAGGCGACCCGATAAGAACTCATCCATATCAAAAAGGTTGGTCGCTCCTCGAACAAGCTCCAGCTCTTCTAAAACATCGTCCGCATAGGCGCCTAATGCTTCATAGGCTTCTGGAGACTGCAGGCCTTTGATCTGAACATCATCACTTAACAAATGCCCCTTACCCTGGGTATAGACGTGAATGGTGTCAGTGTAAAAGTTGTACACCCCACGAAACTCACGGCCCATACCAATCGGCCAGTTAATCGGTGCCGCTCTAATTTTTAAAACCGCTTCAATTTCATCGAGCAGGTCTATGGGATCGCGAATATCGCGGTCCATTTTATTAACGAAGGTCAAAATAGGGGTATCGCGCAGACGACAGACATCCATAAGCTTAATCGTGCGATCTTCAACGCCCTTGGCGCCATCGATGACCATTAAAGAGGAATCAACAGCAGTTAAGGTACGGTAGGTGTCTTCGGAGAAATCTTCGTGGCCGGGGGTATCCAACAGATTGACCATGCAGCCAGCGTAGGGAAACTGCATAACAGAAGAAGTCACAGAAATGCCCCGCTCCTTTTCCATAGCCATCCAATCTGAGGTCGCATGGCGATCACTTTTACGACCCTTAACGGTGCCTGCCACCTGAATCAGGTTGCCTAGCAACAATAATTTTTCAGTGATAGTGGTCTTGCCCGCATCCGGGTGCGAGATAATGGCAAAGGTGCGACGTTCTGAGGCTGATTGGCTCATTGAGTATTCTGGTTACCAGTACGCTATAGGTGAAAGCCGCGCATTATAGCGCTCCAGTGGTTAGCGGTCAGCTTTTAAACCGCCCGGTCATCCTGTATTCCACATGGACCGTATATCTGTGCGTTATTTACCCCTCGCCGATGAATATCATTTGGCCTTGTGAGCCGGTTGCCGTATGGTCTGGGCTTCATCCAATCTAGCAGCATCAAGACAACATTTTAGGAGCAGCAACATGCAGTATCAGGGCCAGACTAAATACGAGCACAAGGGGCCATCACCGCGACGCGGCGTGATTCTTTGTAATCTGGGTACTCCCGATGCACCGCAGACTCCTGAATTGCGACGCTACTTGAAAGAGTTTTTGAGCGACCCTCGAGTGGTTGAGGTGCCGCGCTTGCTGTGGTGGATGATTCTAAATCTTATTATTTTACGCATCCGCCCCCGTCGCTCAGCCAAGCTTTATCGCTCAGTTTGGACTGAGGGAGGCTCACCGCTAATGGTCCACAGTCAGGCTCAGGTGGACGGGGTGCAAAAAGTTATTACCAAGAAATATGGCGATGAGGTACCTGTGGTGCTGGGCATGCGCTATGGCAACCCGTCGATCGAGTCTGCCATCCAAAAACTCACCGACATGAATGTGCGTAATATCACGGTGCTGCCTCTATACCCTCAATATTCTGGAGCCACCACCGGCTCAACCTTTGATGCAATTGCTAAAAAATTGACCAAACTACGCTGGGTACCCGAGCTGCACTTTATTGGTGGCTACCAGCAGTCTGAGGGTTATATTGATGCGATATGCAAGAGCATTAGTAAGCATACCAAGGCCCATGGCCAGCCAGATAAACTGATGTTTTCGTACCATGGCACCCCCGAGCGCTATCTCAAAAAGGGCGATCCCTATCATTGCTTCTGCCACCAGACCACAAGGCTGGTTCGCGAACGCATGGGGTTAAAAGAAGATCAGGTAATGACTACTTTTCAGTCTCGTTTTGGTCGCGAGCCTTGGCTGCAGCCCTATACCGATAAAACGCTGGAAGCACTGCCCGGTGAAGGCACTAAGCATATTGCCGTTATTTGCCCCGGTTTTTCCTCGGACTGTCTAGAGACAATTGAAGAGATAAACATGGAAGGACGTGAATCGTTTATGGAAGCTGGCGGCGAACATTTTCACTATATTCCCTGCCTCAACAGTGACCCGGCTCATATTAAAGCGCTGGCCAAGATTGTCGATAACCAACTAAAGCGCTAATCAACTTACTTTGACTCTGGCTGTATCCTTTTTTGTAGCCACATCTCCAAAGCCGCTGCGCAAGAGCCCTCGGCTTTTGCAGTAGCCAATGGGTCAGCCCTAGTTTTGCCATCATTGAACAGCACAATGGGTTTACCCTGACTTTGAGCCCAGAGGCAAAACCGATATCCCGAATAGACGGTTAGGGATGAACCAACTACCAGCAACCCACCTGCTTGTCCCAGCTGATCTTGAGCCATCGCCACCCTTTGCTTGGGCACAGAATCGCCATAAAAAACCGCATCTGGTTTTAATAGACCACCGCAGTGCTCGCAATCTGGTACCAAGAGCTGTGCGTAATCAAGCTGATCAATATCTGCATCGCCGTCTGGCGCTATAGCACCTGCTATCTGTGCATAGGTTGGGTTATTGGTTTCTAACCATGTCTGCAAAGGGGCCCGGGGGAATTTGAGCCCACAACTCAGGCAAGACACCATGTCCACACGACCATGGAGATCTATCACCCGCTTGCTTCCCGCGCGCTGATGCAGTCCATCAACATTTTGTGTCACCAAGTAAGACACTAAACCCAACTGCTCTAACTCGACCAGAGCGCGATGAGCTCTATTCGGTTGTGCCTCCAACATATGTCGCCACCCCACCATATTGCGTGCCCAGAAACGTTGCCGAGCAGCGTGGTTAGCCACAAATTCTTGATGGGTCACCGGAGGCAAGCGCTGCCAAGCCCCCTGCTTGTCTCGATAGGTAGGCACCCCAGACTCCGCACTTACGCCGGCACCACTAAGTACAAGCCAGCAATCTCGGGAGTTCAGTGTAGAAATGGCGTGGTCCATAGCAGGGTTCTTTTGTAGGTTTGGCAGTGCTTTTTTTACTTCAAATTTAGGTTTTATACGGGATGCAGACAGAAATTGGCTGTACACCCCCAAAAATAAGGAATTATGCTGGTGCTACACGTATAATGCCGACCTCTTAATAAAGTCGATTGTAGCTGATTACGAACCATGCAAGTTAAAGCCTATATGCAGTCTGTTGGTGTTGCCGCTCGAGAGTCATCTCGAGTGCTTGCCCGTGCCGGCTCGGCTATTAAAAATAATGCATTGTTGGCCATAGCCGAAGCCGTTAATAACAGCCGAGCTGATCTTTTGTCAGCCAATGAACTGGATATGGAAAATGGCCGCAGCAAGGGCCTTGATGATGCCCTTCTCGATCGTTTGGCGCTCAATGACGAACGAATTTCTAGCATGATCGACGGTTTACACCAGGTTGCTTCACTGCAGGATCCCGTGGGCGAGATTACCGACATGGGCTATCGGCCCAGCGGCATTCAGCTAGGCAAAATGCGTGTACCCCTCGGTGTGGTTGGTATTATTTATGAATCACGCCCCAATGTGACTCTTGACGCAGCAAGCCTGTGCCTAAAATCAGGCAATGCCACCATATTGCGCGGTGGCAGTGAGGCCATTAACTCCAATCGCGCTATTGCCCGTTGTATTTCTCAGGGTCTTGCCGCTACTGGATTGCCAGAAACCGCCGTACAGGTGGTTAATACCATTGACCGAGATGCGGTTGGCGAGCTGATCACCATGACTGACTATGTTGATGTCATTGTGCCCCGAGGCGGCAAAAGCTTGATTAAACGAGTTAGCGCCGATGCTCGAGTGCCCGTCATTAAACATTTGGATGGCAACTGTCATGTCTATATCGATGACCGCGCTGACCTTAAAAAAGCCATCGCGATTGCCGACAATGCCAAGACCCACCGTTACGGAGTTTGTAACGCCATGGAGTCTCTTTTAATAGCTGAGTCTGTGGTCGCAAAGGTGCTGCCCGAGTTGGGCAAAATTTATTTCGAAAAAGCCGTGGAGATGCGTGGCTGTGAAAAGTCTCGAGCCATTTTAAATAGCATAGGGCCAGCTACTGAGCAGGATTGGGCTGAAGAGTATTTAGCCCCTATTGTGTCGATCAAAGTTGTCACTGGCCTCGACGAGGCGATTGAGCATATCAATCAATACGGTTCCCAGCACACAGACTCGATTGTCACCGAAGACTTTAATCGCGGCCGACGCTTTATTGCTGAGGTAGATTCTAGCTCGGTAATGATCAATGCCTCGACCCGCTTTGCCGATGGTTTTGAATATGGCCTAGGGGCAGAAATTGGTATTTCCACCGACAAAATCCATGCTCGCGGCCCCGTGGGCCTTGAGGGCCTTACCAGCCAAAAATGGATTGTCTTTGGCGACGGGCAGATCCGTCAATAACATGGCCGTCGCTCTGTTTGGTGGCACGTTTAACCCAGTGCATATTGGTCACCTGAGGGTTGCCGCCGAGCTTGCCGAGCTATTGCAAGTAGATAGCATTCGGCTTATGCCCTGTGCTTTTCCGCCCCACCGCGGCACACCTCAGGCAACTGCTCTGCAGCGGCTGGAGATGTTACAGGTGGCACTTGCCAACCAGTCTGTGCTGGTGGCCGATGATTTAGAGTTGCAGCGGCCAGAGCCGAGCTACAGCATAGATACATTGAAGTTGGTGCGAGAACAGATTGGCACCCAGCAGCCGTTATTTTTCTGCCTTGGTATGGACGCCCTGGCAAAGATAGATACCTGGCAGCAATGGCAGGAACTGCTTAACCACTGCCATATTGTGGTCTCTTCAAGACCAGACTCGGCGCTTCCCCAACCTGGGCCCTTGGCCGATTGGATTGACGCGCACCGCTGTGACGATTTGCCCAGTTTAAGGCAGTCCTCGGGAGGCAAAATACATTTTTGTGAGCTGACAATGCTAGACCTGTCATCGACCGAGATTCGTCGCAAGTTAGCACGCGGTGAAAATATACAATTTATGACCCCTGATGCAGTGGTCGATTATATTCAACAACATCATTTATATGAGTAAATAATTGCTATGACGCAAGCCCTTAAAGACATTGTTATCAACGCCCTTGAAGAGATTAAGGCCACTAATATCACCACTATTGACGTGCGTGAGCTGACTGGCTTGATGGATACCATGGTGGTTGCTACGGGCAATTCAAATCGCCAGGTAAAGTCATTGGCCAACAGTGTCGTGGTCGATGCAAAAAAAGCAGGCCATATACTGATTGGTGTTGAGGGTGACGATACCTCAGAGTGGATTCTGGTCGATTTTGGCGATGTTATCGTCCATGTCATGCTGCCAGCTACCCGAGAGTTTTATGACCTTGAGCGCCTGTGGACTCTGCGTCCCGGCGATCACCCAGACGATCGTTTCGGCGATCGTGATGCGATACTGGGTGCTCCTGAGAGCGATCAGTAGTCAAGTACCATGAAGCTTAAGCTGTTAGTTGTCGGCACCCGCATGCCCGCTTGGGTAGAGTCTGGCTGCCAGGAATATGGCAAGCGCATGCCGCCAGAGCTGCGTGTGCAGGCAACTGAAATCCCATTGGGTGTCCGGGGCAAAAATCAGCCCCCAGCAAAAGCTATTGAGGCAGAGAGTCAGGGGCTTTTAAAAGCCATTGGCGAGCATGATTTTGTGGTTGCTTTGGATGTAATAGGCAAGCCCATGAGTACAGAAAAACTAGCCCAGAATCTGGCTAGCTGGCAGATGAATGGACAGGATGTCTGCCTGGTTATTGGTGGCCCAGACGGCCTGTCAGCCGATATACTCGCGCGAGCCAATATGCGCTGGTCACTGTCCGATTTGACCCTGCCCCACCCACTGGTAAGAATTGTATTGATGGAACAGCTCTATCGAGCATGGACGATCAATGCCAATCACCCGTATCATCGCAGCTAGACGATGGAATTTATAAAATGATACATGACTCAGCCTTTACAGATCCCGCTCGGGAACGCAGAATTTTTGCTGGCAGGCTGTTTGTTACAGCCGTTGGCATTACTGTGCTGGCTATCGTTATTATTGTTCGCTACGTAGATCTGCAGATCAATCGCCACCAAAACTTTGCTACCCATTCCGACAATAATCGCGTTCACGTTAGGCCAGCTGCACCGTCTCGTGGCCTGATCTACGATCGCAATGGCGAATTACTAGCCGACAACCGCCCCACCTACAACCTCACTATTGTGCGTGAGCGGTCCAAGAGCCTAGACGAGCTGCTCGGTACCATTGGCGACCTTATCGAGATATCTGACGACGATATTAAGCGCTTCACCAAACGCCTAAAGCGCCGTAAACCCTTTCAGCAAACACCTCTCAAATTTAATCTTACCGAGCAAGAACGCGGAATACTGGCAGTCAACGGGTTTCGTCTGAATGGTGCTGAAATCACCGCTCGGCTAACACGCTTTTATCCTAACCGAGAGCTTTTTGCCCATGTGGTTGGCTATGTGGGTCGTATTAATGAGCGCGAGACCCAGAACATTGACTCCATTGCTTACAGCGGCACAGATTCTATTGGCAAGATTGGTATCGAAAAATACTATGAAAATCAGCTGCTGGGTAAAGTGGGCAGCGAACATGTAGAGACCAATGCCCGGGGTCGCGTTATGCGTATTCTCGACAGTGTTGGCGCCACCCCCGGTGACAGTCTAACCATGCATCTAGATAGTCGCCTTCAGCGTGTAGCCTATGAGGCATTTGAAGGCGAACGGGGTGCCCTAGTGGCAATTGATGTCAAAACTGGTGGTATTTTGAGCCTCGTTAGTGCGCCTAGCTACGACCCCAATTTGTTTGTCTCTGGTATCAGCCAAAAAAATTATGATGCGCTGATCAACTCCTCAGACCGACCTATGTTTGACCGTGCCATTCGCGGCCAATACCCACCTGGGTCAACAATAAAGCCACTATTTGGATTAATCGGCTTGCACAACAATACGATTACCATGGATTACACCATTAATGATCCCGGCTACTTTTTTATGGAAGGTATAGAACGGCCTTGGCGTGACCACAATTCTAAGCGCGGTGGCCATGGTCGCGGGGTTGACCTAGCTGAGGCCATCATTGAGTCCTGCGATGTGTACTTCTACAAGATGAGCGTCAAAACTGGTATCGATCTACTATCTAGTTACAGCGAAATGTTTGGCCTCGGCAGTGTTACCGGTATAGATTTACCCGGCGAACGCCCAGGCATTATGCCCTCAAGAGTTTGGAAACAGGGTGCGCGACAAGAAGCCTGGTTTAATGGCGATACCATTAATGTAAGTATTGGCCAGGGCTTCATGCTGACCACACCATTGCAGCTTGCCGTAATGTCAGCTCGCATTGCCTCAAAAGGTAAAATGGTCACGCCACAACTGGTCCAGTCCGTTAATGGCGTCCCCATAGTGCCTGAGGCGATGGCTGCAGATATCGAAATCAAACCCGAATACTGGGATTATGTCCACAAGGCGATGAGAGATGTGGTTCATTCCCCTCGAGGCACTGCTAAGGGCATTAGCAAGGGCCTAGACTACGAAATTGCGGGTAAAACCGGTACAGCCCAGGTCATCAGCATTGATGCTGAAGAAGAGTATGACAGCTCCAAAATTGATAAACGCAACTGGGACCACGCTCTGTTCGTCGCCTTTGCCCCGGTGGATGATCCGCAGATTGCCATTGGCCTGATTGTGGAAAATGGCGAGCATGGCAGCTCAGCTGCAGCACCGATTGCTCGACAGGTGATCGATGCCTATATGAAATCTAGACCAGTTCAGACAACCCAAGTGATGGTTGCTGCCCCTGGCGCAGAGGACGACGTAACTAAGGTGGCTCAGTAGATGTATAGAGATGACTTTGTCAGACGTATTCACAGCCCCGGGGGAGATCGCCGTGGCAGTCGCTCCATGCACCTAGATATTCCTTTGCTGGTTATTTTGGCCGTCATCTGCCTGACTGGCCTATTTGTACTCTACAGTGCCAGCGGTCAGAGCCTCTACCTAGTTAAGCGTCAGGCCGTATTTATGCTGTTTGGGTTTATTGCCATGATTACTGTCGCCCAATTTCCTGTGCGCTTTTGGGAGCGCTGGGCCATAGTCTTTTATATTGGCGGTCTATTGGCGCTGGTAGCCGTTATGTTTTATGGGGTTGGCGCCAAAGGCGCACAGCGCTGGCTAGACCTGGGTGTGACCAGAGTTCAGCCCTCGGAGTTAATGAAAGTTGCTGTGCCAATGATGGTTTCTTCGTTTCTCGGTAAGCGATATATACCCCCTTCGTTCCAGCATATTTTTATCTCTCTAGTTCTGATACTTCTCCCCGTATTGCTGATTGTTGATCAGCCCGACTTGGGTACGGCTATTTTAGTTTTTACCTCGGGGTTCTTCGTATTGTTTTTAGCAGGACTGGGCAAACGCTATTTGCTGTCGACGTTTTTATTAGTAATGGCTGCCATACCTACCCTGTGGGTCTTTGTGATGCGCGACTATCAAAAACAGCGGGTTTTGACATTACTGTCGCCTGAAGACGATAAATTAGGGGCTGGTTGGAATATTATTCAGTCCACCACCGCCATCGGCTCTGGTGGCTTGGCGGGCAAAGGCTGGATGCAGGGCACCCAGTCCCAGTTAAACTTTTTGCCAGAAAGCCATACGGATTTTATTATTGCTGTATTGGCCGAAGAATTTGGTCTAATTGGCGTGTTAGCCCTGTGCATCGCTTACTTTTTGTTTGTTGGTCGCTGTATGCTCATTGCGCTGAACTCTCAGTCCCAGTTTGGACGGCTGATTGCGGGCAGCCTGAGCCTGACCTTTTTTATCTATATCTTTGTCAACATGAGCATGGTGTCAGGAATCCTGCCCGTTGTTGGCGTACCATTGCCGCTAATCAGTTATGGCGGCACTTCAGTGGTCGCGCTGTTCTTAGGATTTGGTATCCTAATGGCCATTAGCACGGAACCCAAACGAATTAGGATGGACCTTTGAAACTATTAATCAAACAGCCTTTCATTAAAACGCTCTCAATCAAAGAGCTATTAGCTAAAACGCTGCTCATTGTTAGTGCTAGCCTATGGGCTTCCCTGTCATTTGCAGACTACTCCGAGCATCCTGAAGCGGCTGCCTTTGTGGACACTATGGTGACTAAGCATAAATTCGAACGTGCAGACATCGTGGGCTGGTTGTCCTATGCAGAGCACCAGAATTCGATTGTTAAAGCCATGAGCCGCCCTGCGGAAAAAGTAAAACCTTGGTTTGAATACCGAAAGCACTTTATCTCTGACCTGCGTATTGAGCGCGGCCTGCAGTTCTGGGAAGAAAACCAAAAGACCTTAGAGCGAGCACAGCAGGAGTTTGGTGTAGACCCAGCGATTATCGTCAGTATTATTGGCGTCGAAACTAACTATGGCCGCAATACCGGCAGCTATAAGGTCATTGATGCACTGACCACACTGGCCTTTGACTATTACACCTACACCGAAAAGCGTGAATCCCGTAAGAAGTTCTTTACCACCCAGCTTGAGCATATGTTTTTGCTAGCGCGAGAGCAGAAACAGGATCCCCTAGAACTAAAAGGTTCCTATGCCGGCGCCATGGGTTGGGGCCAGTTTATGCCCAACAGCTATCGTAATTATGCCGTCGATTTTGATGGTGATGAGTTTGCCGACATTTGGACCAACCCCACCGATGCCATAGGCAGTGTGGCCAACTATTTCACTAAACACGGCTGGAAAAAAGACCAGCCAGTGGCGACCCGAGCCCATATTGAAGGTGAAGTCAGCGAAAAGGGGCTCAATAAAATGAAACGCCCCACTATGACCATCGCCGAACTCAGTGCAATGGGCTACCAACCGGTCGAAAAATTTGACCCTGAAACCACCGCCTTTCCAATGCGATTTAAGGCTAAATACGGCGATGAATACTGGATTGGGCTGCACAATTTCTATGTAATCGGCCGCTACAACCCCCGCACCAAATATGCCATGGCTGTTTACCAGCTTAGTGAAATAATTAGGAACAAACGCTGTGTCTCTGCAGAAAACTGTTAATTCTCGCCTCCATCTAATACCCCTTACCCTGCTGACCTGCCTAACCATGGCAGGTTGTGGCACCCTTCCGGGCAATTTGCCTGGCGGTCTAGGTGGCTCTCAGACTGATGGCCCAGGCAAAGCGGTAGACACGACAGCCATTGCCGACGCGATACCCAAGGTAGAGCCCATCAAGGTGGCGGGCAATAAAAACCCCTACAGAGTGTTTGGCAAAACCTATGTTTTGCTGCCCAGCAGTAAAGGTTATCGCGAGCAGGGGGTGGCTTCTTGGTATGGCAAAAAATTCCATGGCCGCAAAACATCTAATGGCGAAGTCTATGATATGTACGCCATGACCGCGGCTCATAAGACATTACCAATCCCTGCCTATGCCAGAGTGACGAACCTGGATAATAAACGTTCGGTGATTGTGCGTATTAATGATCGCGGGCCTTTTCACGGTGACCGTCTTATCGACCTTTCCTATGTGGCTGCCCTAAAACTGGGTTATGCCGATAAGGGCACCGCTAATGTATTAATAGAAACCATAGACCCCTCGGGTAGCCAAGATAGGGTACTGACCCCGTTCGCCACCGGCAATAAAGCCGCGGTAAAATCCAGCAACCAGAAGCCTCTCACTATTCAGGGCCGCTACTTACAGGTGGGCGCCTTTGACGCTCTCGCCCCTGCACAGGTATTACAAAAGCAGGTAAGAGGCTATACGCAACATCCTATTTTGGTTCAGCAGAAGAATACTCTGTACAAAGTGTGGATCGGCCCCATTAGCGATCACCTCGAGTTTCAACGGGTCAAACAGCAACTTAAGAAGTTGGCTAACATCTCTAGCTTTATGGTGGTTCAGTAAGGCGCCGCAGGCATCTTTTTACTCACTGCCACTCTACTTTTATTCTCTAACACAGGCTTAGCAAAGCCCCTACAAGGCGCGCACAAAGCGCTTTGTGGTGTTAGACTATGCGCACTATTTTTTTGATACTCGGTGACGCCAACATGTTTAAAAATCGGATACTGTCCTCGGCAGTTTTTTTCCTTTGCCTCATAGCAATCTCTGCAACTCAGGCACAAAAATTAATCCCATCTGAGCCAGAGCTAGCGGCCAAGGCTTGGATTTTAGTGGATGCGGAAACCGGTCATGTGTTGGCCCAAGAAAATGCCGACTTGCGATTACCTCCTGCAAGCCTAGCTAAGATGATGACCACCTATATCGTCTCCAATGAAATTGAAGCCGGGCGTATTGAAGAACAGAGTCAGGTTCTTATTAGCGACAATGCCTGGGAGCGCGGTGGCGCTAAAACTGACGGTTCTACGATGTTTCTAAGCCCTAGAACCAAGGTCTCGGTACTTGACCTTATGCACGGCGTAATTATCCAGTCTGGCAACGATGCCGCCATTGCTCTCGCCGAATTTGTCAGCGGTGACGAAGACACTTTTTCGGACACCATGAATCGGCAGGCTGAACTGCTGGGCATGAACAGCACAACCTACAGGAATGCCACCGGCCTCCCCGCTGAAGGTATGGTCACAACGGCGCGAGACCTGTCACTGATTGCCCGTGCGATTATTCGTGAGCACCCCAAGTACTACAGCATCTATTCCAAAAAATATTTTGAACATAACAACATCAACCAACCCAACCGCAATCGCTTGCTGTGGCGCGATACTAGTGTCGATGGTTTAAAGACTGGCCACACCCAGGCCGCTGGCTACTGTTTGGTGGCCTCGGCTCAGCGTCGTGGTATGCGATTGATATCGGTAGTACTAGGGGCCGATAACGACGCCTCAAGAGCCCGAGAGTCCCAGAAGCTGCTGTCCTATGGCTTCCGTAACTTTGATACTAAAATCATCTACTCTGCTGGCGACCTGATTAAAGAAAACACCAAAGTTTGGTATGGCCAGCAGGAGTTTTTAAACCTGACTATTGGCGATGATGTAATACTTACATTCCCTCGCGGTGCGCAGAAAAAGCTGGCCGCAAACATACTGGTAGATGAGCAGATTGAAGCGCCTATTTATCGGGGCCAAGAATTGGGCAGACTGCAGGTTACGTTAAACGAGGAAATTCTTGTTGATGTGCCATTAGTTGCCGAGGCTGATGTAGAGGCTTCGGGCATAATGTCGAGATTCTTTGACTGGATCGTTTTGTTCTTTACCAACCTAATGTCTTGAGGGTCGAATAGTGGCTGAGCCAGAAGCACCGAAGATAGAGTTTCCCTGTGACTACCCCATAAAGGTCATGGGTGAGGCTCACCCAGAACTCCATGAACATGTGCTGTTGGTCATGAGCACCCATGCCCCGGGTTTTGACCATTCAAAAATCACCACTCGCGATAGCAGTAAGGGTCGATGGCAGTCCATTACCCTGACGATTACTGCCACAGGCAAACCGCAGTTATCTGCTATTTTTGAACATTTGAAGACCAGTAGTCGAGTGAAAATGGTGTTGTAGCCATGGCTAAAATTCCTCAACCGACTCAATCTCCGATCATTATTCGACATTTAGGACTGCGTGATTACAGCCAGTGTTTCGACGCGATGAAAACGTTTAATGAACAGCGCAACGAGACAACGGCCGATGAGATTTGGTTTCTTGAACACCAGCCGGTCTTTACTCAGGGCCAAGCGGGTAAAGAGGAATATATTCTCAACCCGGGCGATATCCCGGTTATCAAAAGTGATCGCGGTGGCCATGTGACTTACCATGGACCAGGCCAGATAACCGCCTATATCTTGGTTGACCTTAAACGCCTGAAAATTGGCGTGCGAGATCTGGTAAGTTTGATCGAACAAGCTCTTGTGGATACATTAAAACACTGGCATATCAGTGCCAGTCCGCGCCGTGACGCGCCCGGAGTGTATGTGGACAATGGCCACAAGATTGCCTCTCTGGGGCTACGTATTCGTAAAGGTTGTAGCTATCATGGCCTTAACTTTAATGTGGCTATGGATATGGCCCCTTGGCACTGTATTAACCCCTGCGGGTTGGGCGTTGCCATGACACAGATTCAAGACCTTGTCGACGAGCCTCCGAGCATACAGCAGGTGACGGACAAATTAGCTGAGTGCCTTACCCATGGGCTTGGCTATAATAATGATAAAATGATGATAAAATGAACCAGAAATTAGCAGCGAATACACTGCCTTAAACTGAGCAATTTGTAGGAATTACTATGACAACTGAGACAGTCACACCACCAAAGCGCACTCGCCGGCTACAGCAGGGTGAGAAATTGCGCAGTGCCGATAAGGTGGAGCGCATTCCAGTTAAGGTTATTCCAACTAAAACTATTCAGCGCAAACCGGAGTGGATGCGTATTCGCCTTTCCGCTTCGCCAAAAGTACAGCAGATCAAAGATATTTTGCGCAGCCACAAAATGGCCACTGTGTGCGAAGAAGCCGCCTGCCCTAATCTTCATGAATGTTTTAGCAATGGCACCGCAACTTTTATGATTATGGGTGAGATATGCACCAGACGCTGTCCGTTTTGCGATGTGGGCCATGGTAAGCCCAACCCCCTAGATACTGAAGAGCCGGGCAATTTAGCCAGAGCCATTCAAGAGATGGGTCTCAGCTATGTCGTTATTACCTCTGTTGACCGCGATGACCTGCGCGATGGTGGTGCCCAACATTTTGCCGACTGTATTCGTGAAGCACGCCTGCTGTCCCCAGCGCTTAAAGTTGAGGTGCTGGTACCTGACTTTCGTGGTCGCATGGCGCCGGCACTCGATATTCTCAGCGCCACAGCGCCGGATGTGTTTAACCACAATATGGAAACAATCCCCAGACTGTATCGAGAAGCACGGCCAGGCGCCAATTATGAATGGTCGTTAAAACTGCTTAAAGAGTACAAAGCACTGAACCCCAATGTGCTGACAAAATCAGGCCTTATGGTGGGCTTGGGAGAGACTAAAGACGAACTGTTGCGCACGCTGGATGATCTGCGTGAGCACGATGTAGAGATGCTAACCGTGGGGCAATACCTTCAGCCGTCGGTTAATCACTTGCCTGTTGAACGCTTTGTTCACCCCGATGAATTTGCAGAATATACTGCCTACGCAGAAAGTATTGGCTTTACTCAGGCAGCCTGCGGCCCTCTAGTGCGCTCCAGCTATCATGCCGACAAACAGGCACGCGGCGAAGATATTAGCTAAAGAATAAAGTTAAGAATTTGTGAGGTGTTTGGGATTAAAACGGTGAGGTCATTCGATTTTCAGTGTTTTGATGAAGGGCGTTTTGATGACCCATGATTTGATGAACGGCGCTTTGAATTAAAATTTTAGGATAGGGAATATTCGGATAGAGAGCACTGGGATAGAGATCATCGGAACAAAAAAAAGGAAATAGAGTAATAACAAAGGCATAACTTATTTAGTTATTCTTCGCTCCAAATCTCGCGAACTGGCTCACCGAAATCATCCAATATTATTTTCTTCTTTGGCCGCTTGCTGACTTTAACCGGCTTCTCAGGGGCCTTCTTTTTGCGGCTATCTAGAGCGTTTACCGCTTCGTTAACATAGGTTCTAGTCTGTCTTGGCTGGGCACTTACAAATACCGATCGTCCCCGTGGCTTATCCTTTGACTCACCAGTCTCACCCGCAATATGCTGCTTAATCTCTCCACCACCGGACAGAAATGCTTCTGTCTGCAGGCGAAGGGCTTTACGCATAGAGCTTTTTGAACCAGTCATCAGAGTGATATATTCATTTTTAGGGAGAACCGATAGTCTAACAAAAACGCCGCAATAAGCCTATAAGTATAAAAACTGTTTAGGGGAACAGCTCTAACTGCATGGCACGCCCGTCCGCCCTAGTATCGACAAAGCGTACTCCTATACCCAACAACCTTACGGGCAGATCACTTCTCTCCCAGGCTTCGTTACAGAGATTTTCAAAACTCTCAATAGGTAAATTCTTCACCATTTGCCGCTCTACAGTGGTGGCAGTAAAGTCATTAAATTTCATTTTTATAAATTGCTTGGTAACCAGATAATCACTATCAATACGGCGCAACCTGCTGCGTAACTCGACCAGCAAGTTGGGGAGCTTATCTTGGCATGCCTGCAGATCTGCAAGATCATCGGAGAAGGTATTCTCGACACTCAGAGACTTGCGTCGGCTATTGGCGTTTACCTCGCGATCATCTCGCCCAAAACTAAGGTCATGGAGGCGTTTACCAAACACACCAAATTTGTCGACTAGTTCTATTACTGAGCGCTGTTGCAGATCACCGCAAGTTATTATGCCGAGGCGACGCATCTTCTCATTAGTGACCTTACCCACGCCAAATATCCGTTTAACTTCTAGCTTCTCAACAAATCCATCGACATTGTCTGGGGTAATAACAAATTGGCCGTCGGGCTTATTGAGGTCACTGGCAACCTTGGCTAAGAATTTATTAGGCGCTATGCCTGCAGAGGCAGTCACACCCACTTCTTTGGCAATCACTTGACGAATTTCTTGCGCGATCAATGTGGCACTGCCCTGACATTCAGTGCAGTCGGTTACGTCCAAGTAGGCTTCATCTAATGAAAGAGGTTCGACTTTATCGGTGTAGCGGTAAAAAATTTGTCTAATTTGCTGGGCGGCTTCGCGATACTTAGCCATGGTACCCGGGATAACCACAAGATCAGGGCAGAGCTTTAGAGCCTGGCCGGTTGGCATGGCAGAATGCACACCGTATTGGCGGGCCTTGTAGTTACAGGTAGCCACGACACCACGGCGGTCAGATTTTCCGCCAATTGCAATAGGCAGATTCTTTAGAGAAGGATCGTCCCGCATCTCCACTGCCGCATAGAAGCAATCACAATCGCAGTGGATTATTTTTCTCAAAAGACTACCTTTTGCCGGCCTTTAAACCTACTACCAGTCTTTGTATATTGCCGAGCGATATCATGAAGCGCCGCCATCCTCAAATTGGTGATCCGCGACCCTAAAACCCAAACGCCGAGAAATGATCCCAGGCAGAAGCAACATGGCGGGCGTTAGTAACAAGGTTAATACAGTAGACACAACCAATCCGTTAACAATGGCACTGGCCAACGGCTGCCACCAAGAAGCTACCATGCCACCAATAGTGTAACTACGATTGATCAGGTCAATACTCAGCCCGTTAGCCAGAGGCAACAAACCAACAATGGTCGTGACACTGGTCAGCATGACTGGCCTAAATCTGGACTTGGCTGCATTGTAAACCGCCTCAGCTTCAGAGAGCCGAGGGTCGTTGCGGCGTAAATAATTATAAGTATCGATAAGAACAATATTATTGTTCACCACGATCCCCGCCAGAGCTACGATACCTACACCGGTCAAAATAGTACTAAAGGTGGCCTGGGCTATTAACAGTCCCAGCAGTACACCAGCCGTAGACATCACCACTGAGAACAGAATTAGGCCTGCCTGGTAGAAGCTATTAAATTGCATGACCAGCATAATCAGCATGACCGACATGGCCAGCGAGAACGCCGTTGACAGAAATGCTGCAGCTTTAGCCTGCTCTTCGTTGGCGCCACGGAAAGTCACATTGACCGCTGGATCAATATTTTGCCCCTCAAGCCATTCAGCGATTTGCCGAGTTTGATTGTCGGGCAAAAAGCCTTCTTCTGAACTGGCTAATATAAACACGGTTTCAACCATATCGAAGCGCTGGATAGCGTCAACTCGAGGCTTAGCCATGCGCTTACTAAAGTTGCCAATGGGCACTGCGCCATTAGGGGTGTTAACTCTTAAGCTGTCGATCGCCGCTAGCTGCCTGTCTTCCTCTGGAAAACGCAGTCTAATTTCAATCTCATCATCGGCGTCATCGGGACGGAACTCGCCAATCATCACACCGCCAGTGACCATCTGCACCATGTTGCCTACATCGGCTACATTGACGCCCAACATAGCAGCACGGGAACGGTCTACATCGATCTCCCACTGAATCCCGGCAAGAGGCAGAGTATCTTGCAGATCTCTTACTCCCTCAACGTTATCGGCGACCCACTGTCGGATCAGAGCCGTGGCTCTATACATAGCCTGACGATCTGATGAAGAAAGTTGAATTTGAATGTCTTTGCCTGTGGGCGGCCCAGTTTCCATTTCCGCCGCACTCACATAGGCGCCGGGCAAGGACTGAGTTCGCTGACGAATCTCTTCAAATATCTCGGCACTTCCTCTGCTGCGATCTTCCCGCGGATAGAGCTCAACCAAAAACGAGCTAATTTCGTCGCGGCTAACATCTGTACCATAGAGCACCATACTGCTGCCCTTAGAATAACCATAGAGCTGGCTCACGCCGTCAACATCGGCCACGATGTCATAGACATCAGTGGTAATGTTTCGCTGCTCTGCAATGGACATATTGCCCTGGGCGCGCACCCCAACCATGCCATATTGGCTCTCGATTGCGGTAAAAAATTCTTGGCCCGCATTAAACTTGCCATAGATATTAAACACACCAAACAACAGTGCCATTGAAACAATAGCCGTGATAATGGGTGCCTTAATCACTGGTCTCAATACTTTTAGGTAAGCATTCTGTAATGGCTCAAACAATGTTTTTGCCGACTCTTCCGACTCATGATTTTCCGGAAGCTCCTTTTGCTTGCCGCGTCGACGGCCAAGAACAATACCCAATGTAGGTGCAAATATTAAGGCATAGGTTAACGACCAAGCCAGGACCGCAAATACAGTGATGGGCAGATAAGACATGAAGTCACCGGACACTCCCGGCCAAAACAATAGCGGCAAGAAGGCTGCTAGGGTTGTTCCTGTTGAAGCTATAACTGGTATAGCCATGCGTCGCACCGCCACCATATAAGCCTCTCGCACAGACAGACCGGCGGCAGCTTGGGTGTTGGCAAATTCTACGACCACGATAGCCCCATCGATCAACATACCCAGAGACAGAAGCAGCCCAAACATGACCATAAAGTTGAAGCTATAGCCCATAATATTGATAAAAATGAGCGCGCCTAGCAGACAAAACGGAATGCCAAAGCCGACTAACAACCCAGACTTAACACCTAGGGTAGCCACAACCAAAATCAGCACTAGGCACATCGCAGTAATGATATTGCCCTGTAGTTCATTGACCATCTGATTGGTCATCACGGAAGAATCGAAAATATAGCCGATTTCCATATCAGCAGAGAACTGATCTCTCGAGGCTTCCACCGCTGCTCTTGAGGTCTCTACAGTCTTGATTAGGTTGGCATTGAGACGCTTGCGAACTTCGATAGCAATGGCTTTTTTGCCGTTGATCAGGCTGTAGCCGGTCGCATCTTTAAACGTTCTTCTCACCGTGGCAACGTCACCGAGAGTAATAGAACCCTCCGCATCGTTACGCACCGGTAAGGCGCGGATATCAGCCGAGGTCTCGAGCAATGCCGGCACCTTAATACCAAAGCGTCCCTGAGCTGCATCCATCTCTCCAGCAGGAATCAGCAGATTGTTGACTCTGACCGCTCGGATTAACTCATCAATGCGCAACCCATACTGCTCTAACCGAGCGGGATCAACTACAACATCAACCACTTCATCACGATGCCCAGACACATCTGCCTTGAGAACATCTGGGAGCATTTCTAATTCTCTTTGAAAAAACTTTGCCGCCGCGTAAAGCTCGCGCTCAGCCACATTCTCTCCAGAGAAAGTAATAACGATTGTCGGCTCAGGGCTAGGGCTTAGCTCATTGACTATGGGTTCTTTGGTATCTTGGGGAAATTCTGCTTTGGCGCGGTTTACAGCTTCCCTCACTTCAGCGACGATCTCTTTAATGTTGCCAGCGACTTCAAACTCTGCAGTCACAACAACCATGCCTTCCTGAGCCGTGGCTTTCATTTCCTCTAGGCCATCGAGGGTTTTTAGCTCTTTCTCTATGGGCCGAATCAGTAGTCTCGCACCGTCTTCAGGAGAGATACCATCATGCCTCACCATAACCATAACAACCGGCAGTGTGACGTTGGGATTCAGCTCTACCGGCATGGACAATCTTGAGCCAGCACCGGCGACAAGTATCAACAACATAATCGCTAGAGTTGCTCTGGAATGATCTACAACAAGACTAAGAAATTTCATAGGAAGGTCAGACTCAGTTTATTGCTTTGGGCTAGCAGCCGGAAATGAGGGGTCGACATGCTCACCATCGATAATGTAGTTTTGTCCAACGGTGACCAATACCACTTTTTCGGGCAAACCAGCGACCCAAATGCCTTGGGCAGACTCACCCACAGCTGTCACCTTCAAGGAATCAACAATCTGCTTCTGGTCTAGAACTCGTACCACCGTTTCGCCAATATCGTTTAACAGAATACTGCTGGCCGGAATTAGGTGAGCTAATATCGCTGTCGTTTTAACCTTTAAGCGAGCTGATATACCGGCTCTCAGGGCTTGTTCCGGGTTTCCCATGGTAGCTTCCAGCCTATATCCCCGAGTTTTGGGGTTGGCCTGACGGGCAAGGTAAGTAATCGTCGCGTTAGGGTAAGCATTGCCATCAATAACTACCACAGCCTTATCACCTAGCCTAAGTTTGTTGATTTCGGTCTCGGCAACCAGAGCCTCGATTTTTAGCGGGTCGAGCTCAACCACTACGGCGCATAACTGACCCGGCATTATAAAGTCACCAATCTCAACAGGCCGAGATTCGACAATACCGTCGAAAGGCGCCTTTACCTTGAGGTTGTTAACGTCGAGCTGAGCTCGTTTTACATTTGTTTTTGCGGCGGCCTGATTCGCTTTCGCCTGGGATATGGCCAGATCAGATTGATAGCCAACACTTTTGAGCTTTAGGGCACCACGATAGGCAATGTCTGCGTTCTCTGCGGACGCCTTGGCCTGCGCCAAACTAAGGAAACGATCTTCGGCACCAATTTCGCAAATGCCCTGGCCTGCAATGACCCCTGCACCCTCTTCGACCAATGCTGAGGTTACTTTGCCCGACACCTCTGCCAGAACCTTAACCTCTCGATTTACCTTAGTTTTCGCTCGCAGCTGCACAGTAGGACTAAACGACTGCTGTATTGAGTTTGTTGCCTGCACTTTGGTGTAAACACTGGACTCTTTGGTCGCCACAGGCTCTCCAGAATCTGTGGTGCCAAAACTACCACTGCCAAACCACAGCACTATAGCTAGGGAAAAAAAAAGCGCGAGACGGACATTAGTATTCAAGAAATACCTACCTTAATTTTTAACAACATTATTATTATTTTATTGTGAGTGTTTTACGCTGTAATTGCGGCTTTAGTTTACCCTACAGATTGGAGCTAAGTTTACTCGGTTTTCATCACATTTGTTATGTAAAACATATGGCACTAAACAGTTTGTACGGCAGTATTTTGGCATTCATAAAGCCAATTACCACTAGTTTATCGCTCTAATCACTTAACAGAAAGATACCCATAACGTGAGGCATCTCACAAAAATAACGGTTGAATGTAAACCGGGTTATCATTTTGATAAGCAGGGGTTGCACAAGAATTAGCGCTGATGAGAATAGCTTTTGAAAATTAGGAAAAGGACGGTTCCAACCATTAACGACAGATGGGATATGGAGCTTTGATCAACCAGGACAGGAAACATCCTAATGAACAACTATAGCCAGCCTCAATCGCACAGGGAAATGGGCAGCCGACATTACAGCACTCGTGCAGTAGGACTAAAATCAGGACTAAAATCAGCTCCAGCAGCGGGATTAATAGCGGGATTAAAGGCTCGGCGCATAGCAACATGCGCTCTGACTTCAATCATGTTTTTTTGCAGTGGAGCAAATGCCGAATTGCAACTTAATGGCAGCGCTATCTACGAAGATTTAGGCAAACAGCAATTTGTTGCTGCATTATTTGTCGACACTCTGAGTAACAACGCAAATAGCATACAGCTCGAGCAGAGCCCCAAACGCATGGAAGTGCGAATGCTTAATAACTACTCTAAGCGTCGCTGGTTAAATCTATGGATGCAGAGCATCTCGATTAATAACGACAGAGAGAGCTTCTCCGGTTCGGCTCAGGAAGTCATTGATATTATGCGTGCCCCGCAATCGGCACCGCAAAAAGGCGACATAATCGAGTATGTGTTTGACCCAAAACAGGGAACCTCGGTCCAATTTAACGGCACCGAACTAATCGCCAACTACCCCCCAGCTGTATTTAACATCCTGCTGCGCACCTGGATTGGCCCAATACCACCCTCAACTGCCTTTAAAGACCAGCTGTTGGGCAATGTCGTCGATCAAGACGCTGACGAACTACTCACCATCACCAAGCCTCAGAGCAGCAGAATAGCCCTAGCCGCTTCATGGATGGCACCCCCAGAACCTATTGTTGAAGAGCCAGCGATACCAGCTGAACCAGAGCAGGTCGAGCCTATAGAAGTACCAGCTGAGCTGCCTGAAAGCGACTTAGTCGCAGAGACCGATACTGAGGAAAACCAAGCCGAGGGCGATGCGGGCTCTTTGGAACCTGCTGAAGAAATCGTCGATTTTGACGTGTCCGAGGCACTTGCTCAGCGAGATTACACACCATTAGTCGTCGCACAGATTTACAAGTCTATTCGCTACCCCAATCGCGCCGCAGAGAAGAATCAGCAGGGAACTGTGCGTATCGGCCTCACTATCGACCGCTCGGGAGAACTCATCAGCGCCGTGGCTACACAAAAATCAACATTCCGAATGCTTGATCAGGCAGCCCTAAAAGCCGTGAATAAAGCGGCACCTTTTCCGGTTTACCTGATCAGATGAAAGCAGATACCTTTGAGGTCAACTTGCCCATTACCTTTAGGCTCCAATAGGTCAGGCTGCATTAAAGATAGAGAGGATTGCGGATTTTATCCATTCCCGCTGGTCAAGTTTTGATCAACTGGCTATAATTCGCGTCCTCCAACAGTCACGCAATCTAACGGAACCATTGAAATGAGCTACAACGACATACCTGCCGGTAAAGACCTGCCCAACGATATCAATGTCATTATTGAAATCCCAGCTAATCACGACCCTATTAAATATGAAGTAGACAAAGACAGTGACGCTATTTTTGTTGACCGTTTTGTCGCTACTCCAATGTTTTATCCAGCCAACTATGGCTATGTACCCCAGACTCTGTCTGAAGATGGCGACCCCTTAGACGTCTTAGTGGTCACCCCTTACCCCGTTATGCCAGGCGCGGTTATTCGCAGCCGTGTAGTGGGTGTTTTGAATATGAGTGATGAGTCTGGTGTCGACGCCAAGTTATTGGCCGTGCCCCATTCGAAGCTGACTAAGATGTACGATCACGTTCAAGAAGCCTCAGACCTTCCAGAGCTATTGATTGCTCAAATCGGCCATTATTTCGAAAACTACAAGGCTCTAGAGCCAGGTAAGTGGGTAAAAATTGAAGGCTGGGACGACGCAGCTGCAGCCCGCGATGAAGTTATGGCATCTAGAGAGCGCTATTTAGCCGAGTAAACTCGGATAGATTAGTAATCTAATGCAATAAAAACCCCAGCCTAAGCTGGGGTTTTTATTGCCTGCACCGTTTTATGTAGACTAAATGCTATGCGACCTAAATAATTTTGTGCTCCCTATATGGGTGCATAGATAGTTAGATCAATAGCTAGATCACCTTTAACCATCCTGAAGATCCGCAAACAAAACATTACTACTCAAGCCATGTTTACGTAAAACATCCCCCAAACGCCGCAGTGCATCTACCTGTATCTGCCTGACACGCTCGCGGGTAAGGCCAATTTCGCGCCCCACCTGCTCTAAGGTCTCTTCCTGATGGTTGAGCAACCCAAACCGTCTGACCAGCACTTCCCGCTGCTTTTCTGGCAGCTGTTCAAGCCACTCATTTAACACCGTGGTCAGGTTCTCGCCCTCAATCTGGTTCTCAGGGCTAGCGCCGTTGTCATCGGCAATGGTTTCAACCAGAGTTTTCTCTTTATCCGCCACAGGCACGTCAATCGACGAAATGCGCTCACTCAGACTGAGAATTTTAAGCACATCGGCAACCGGCTTACCCACTTCCTCAGCAATTTCTTCTGGCGTTGGAGCATGATCGAGCTTCTGAGCCAGCTGGCGCGAAGCACGGAGATAAACATTGAGTTCTTTGACCACATGAACAGGTAGTCGAATGGTGCGAGTTTGATTCATAAGAGCCCGCTCAATAGTCTGCCGAATCCACCAGGTTGCATAGGTGGAAAATCGGTATCCCAGCTCGGGGTCAAATTTTTCTACGGCTCGCATTAAGCCTAAATTGCCCTCCTCGATAAGATCGAGAAGCTCAAGGCCTCGATTGACATAGCGTCTAAAGATTTTAACCACCAACCTCAAATTGCTCTCAATCATGGTATGGCGCATAGATTCACAGCCCTTATGAAACTTACGGGCGTAAAAAACCTCTTGTTCTGCCGTTAATAACGGCGCATAGCCAATTTCTTTTAGATAGAGACTAGTAGCATCAATAACCTGATGACTTATCTCCGGCGACTCTTCCTTGGTATCAGTAGCTTGCGCTCTCTGATCTAAAATAAACGCTTCTTCCATCACGTCTGCATCCCTTTTGCACGATCTTCCATGTTTTTAGCAGCCAATCCCGGCGCTAACCCAGAACCTTATTTTACAAAATAATTACCCTGTCCCTCGTTGTTACTTATTGATTTTTTAATGTCTATATTTCGTTTTAATCTATATATGTAGTCGGATTCACAGGGTAGCCGTCTTTTCTTATTTCAAAGTACAGCGTTTTCTTAGACCCCAATTTCGAGATTGTTTCCCCACTTTTTACAGATTGTCCTTCTTTTACCAATATTTCTTCGTTGTGCGCATAAGCACTAAGCAGTATTTCGCTGTGCTTAATAATAATTAGCTTACCATATCCGCGCAAACCGTCACCTGCATAGACCACAATTCCGGGCGCTGCCGGACGAACATTGGGACCATTATTAGATTGTATGCTAAGCCCCTTACGGAGATCTTTAGGGTTATAGCCCTGCACAACTTTGCCCTTAACAGGCCACTGCCAACGCAAATTCTTGCTGTATACAAGAGGTTTAGGGGCTGGCCTAGCGCTAGAAGTAGCTACTGATTGCGATTTAGCAGCACTTGAGGTGCGGCGCGGCGCTGGCGAGTGTAATGTTACGCCCTTGGTATTTAAGGACAAAACCCGTCCCTTACTAATAATATAGGGTTGCCCTATCCGGTTAGCCTTGGCCAGCAAGCGCACATCAAGATCATAGCGCCAAGCAATTGAATACAATGTGTCACCAGTGGTCACATAATGAGTCATTATACGGATGTTAGGCGGCTGGTCCCGAGTAATAATCGGTGCCGAATAGGTACTACAGCCCGCAATGGCGCTCACTATTAGCAGTAATATTATTTTGGCGGCATTCATCAAATTAGTCTGCCTGTGCAGGTTGCTGCTGGTATTTGCGACCAACATATTCCAAGCCCAGTACCAACACCATTCCCGTGATCAGGGCCGCTAAACAGAGTAAAGCTTTAGGGTCCTGCCCAACAATTTGGGCAAAGTCACTGGGTAATAAATTGTCGGAGGCCAGAACAATCGTCTTGCCTGAATGACTAATTGCCGAATCGGTCACCAGCTTCCAAGGCCAGATAACATTTAGACTACCGACTAAAAAACCGCACATGGTAGAGATCACCATGGTCTGGTAGCGACTTAACAACCAAGACAGCAAGCGGCTAAAGACCATTAGGCCTATTACGCCACCGGCGGCAAAGACTAATAGTATATCAATCTGTAAATTGGCTATCGCGCCTATAAATACAGGGTATAGACCAAGCAGGACAAGAATAAATGACCCAGAAATACCCGGCAAAATCATGGCGCATAGCGCGATCATACCCGCGAAGAACATAGTTAGATGCGTACCTTCCATTGCCACTGCTGGCGCAATAGAAATAAGGTAAGCAGCTGCTACACCCAAAACAAACACCAATTTCTCAATGGGACGCCCTGGTGGGTGTTGGCGCAGCAGATAAATCACCGAACCGATAATGAGACCGGTAAAGAAAGACCAGAGAGGTAGCGGATGCTCTACCAGCAGAAGCTGCATAACTTGGGCTAGCGAGAAAAGACTGGTCAAAATGCCCGCTAAAAGAACCAGTAAAAAGTTACCGTTAATATGAGCCCATGCAGCTGCAAGACCCTGAGATCTAAGTAATTTTAAAGCCTGTAGATTAAGCCCATTAATACTGTTGAGAAGCTCAACATAGATACCGCTAACAAAGGCAATGGTGCCACCGGAAACGCCGGGTACCACGTCAGCCGCGCCCATAGCGAGCCCTTTCAAAAAAAGCAGTACCTGCTGTCGGAAATTTCTCATTTCACTACCTTGATTGATGTTGCCCGCGAACTTGCGTAGCCCTGAATATAAATGCCTGCTAGCGAGAGAGTCCACCCAATAGGGGGACAAATTTAACTTTTTCTACAATTTCTTCATCAAATTCAGCCGAATCGCCTAGCCTGCGTAATACGCGAAGATCTTGCGAGACGCCGTTGCCCACAGGGATCACTAGAATGCCATCTGGGGCCATTTGGCGAAGTAGGTCCTCTGGCACTGCTTGGGGCGCCGCTGTGGTAATAATGCCGTCATAGGGCGCGTGCTTATCCCAACCAAAGCTGCCATCAGAAAGCTCTGCGGTAATGTTTTTTAGACCTAGCTTACGAAAACGCTCTTTGGCTTTTCTTAACAGAGGGTCAATGCGCTCTACTGTGCATACCTCGGTGACTAGCTGGGAAAGAATCGTTGTCTGGTAACCGGAGCCTGTGCCTATCTCTAATACTTTGTTAAGCGGCCCACCACTGAGTAATATTTCAGTCATACGCGCGACAATATAGGGCTGTGACAAAGTTTGAGAAAAGCCAATAGGCAGTGCGGTGTCTTCGTATGCGCGATGAGATAGAGCCTCATCGAGAAAGATATGCCGGGGAGTCATTCGAATAACATCGAGTACAGGTTGGCTAGTAATGCCCTGGTCTATAAGACGCTGAATTAGCCGCTCTCTAGTGCGCTGGGATGTCATGCCAATACCAGCTAAATCGGTCGAATTCACCCGTTGCTCCTGTGTTGAAAACTGCCTATAACGTTCGCATTAAAAGCTGCTTTAAAAGCCGCCTTGGGTTGCCTACAGCCCTCCCCATTACAAGGGCGATAATATATCACAGGGCTTTAAATTCAGGGCGGAATAATTCAGCTATTTCACGCAACAGCGCCGTAGCATAGGCCCCGTTAGGCAAGGCAAAACTCAGCAGTAATTCGTCCTTGGCCAACCATTCAATGGCCGTACCCTGAGGGCGCAATAACAAATCCCGGCGTTCCTGTTTTAAGCCTGCATGCTCAAGGGCATAACACCAACTCTGCCAGTCCCCTAAAACAGCCGTCTCAATCTCATTGACCGCAGCATTGATATTAGAGCGCCCTCTGCCCCACAGAGCGCCAGACTCATCACCCTCGATAGGCACAGACAGCTTGTTTATCCCTATACGCTTTTCTACTAGTAGATTAAACAGCCAGGAGCGAGCCGCAGAGAGATACATCCCAGTGCCACGCCTATTACCCTTAAGCTGGTCAGCATCAATCAAGCGCTGAGCCTCCCGAAGATTGTTGCCGTCATGGCCAAACCGCTGCTCAGCAAAGTAGTTAGGGACGCCAAACTCTGTTATCAGGCTTAGACGCTGCTCGACAAGCTCTTCTGCCACCTCGAATTGGCGCAATACAATTTTAAATTGATTGCCCTGATGCATACCGCGACGGAGTTTTTTGTTGTGACGATGAGCTGCGAGAATTTCAAAATCGCTGTGTTGTAATTGCTCAATATCTATTTCGCGGCCAGGCAGATGCAGGCTATACCACTGAGTGGTCACTGCAAACCGATCTTTTAGCCCACAAAACCCAACATCGTTACGCTTAATACCGGCGAGCTCTGCCAGCAGACCCGCAACCCACTGAGTATTTTGGTCCCGCTTGCGGACATGTATCCACAGATGTTCGCCTTCGCCACTGGGTTCCATTGTCATTATTTCATCGACCAAAAAATCCTCAGGGCAGCTTCTGAAGAGAGCTCGGCCCAAGGGCTCACCATGAAGACGAGGCATCTGGTGGAAATCAAAATGGTCAGATTTAATGGGTAAGGACTCTCTAATTTTCGCGAACGGGCTGCAAAAGCACTACGGCGTGACAGGCAACGCCTTCTTCACGGCCAGCGAAGCCAAGTTTTTCAGTGGTAGTGGCTTTGATATTGATCTGCTCTATACCGCAGTCGAGATCTGCGGCCATATGCAGGCGCATTTTTTCTAGATAAGGAGCCATTTTAGGGCTCTGTGCGACGATGGTCATATCCACATTGCCCAGTTTATAGCCCTTTGTCGTCATCATAGCGACAACCACTGCCAGTAGGTCGCGGCTATTACTGCCCGCATATCTAGGGTCTGTGTCGGGGAAATGCTGACCAATATCCCCTAATGCCAGCGCGCCCAGCATTGCATCAATGAGCGCATGAATTAAAACATCACCATCAGAATGGGCAATAAAAGCTTGCTGATAAGGAATAGTCACACCGCCTAATATCAGACTGTTGCCCGGACCAAAAGCATGGACATCGTAGCCATGGCCTATACGCATAGTCGCTTCTCCCAATTTTTCATTACTCGCTCTCCTGATTTCTCATAATCGCTTCCGCAATAGCCAAATCTTCGCGCCTAGTGATCTTGATGTTGTCCTGCCGCCCATCCACGACCAGAGCAGTTAAACCAGCTTGTTCTATGGCAGAGGCTTCGTCTGTGGGATATTTTTGTTGCTCTAGCATAGCCTCAATGGACGACTTTAATAGTCCAAAACGAAACATCTGAGGGGTTTGCGCTGCTCGGTATTCTGCGCGATTGACCGTGCTCTGAATACTGTTGTCAGCCGCGATAATCTTTAAGGTGTCATTAATGGGCGCGGCCAGAATACCACCAACCTCATGACCACCTAATTCAGAGACTAACTTGGCGATGTTGGAGGGCATGACACAGGGCCGCGCCATATCGTGCACTAGCACCCAGTCGTCATCTGCAGCCCGCTCTTGCAGAGCCAGCAGACCATTTAACACTGAATCAGCGCGCTGCTTGCCGCCGGGCACCAAAGAGACCCGGGGATCATCAGCGGCCGGCACTTTGGACCAATAGCTCGAACCCACTTCACAGGGGGCGACTATGGCCTCAATAATCGACAGGCTCAGCAGTCGACTGAGGGTGTGTTGGGCAACAAGAGCGCCATTAAGCTGGTGAAATTGTTTGGGAATATCTGCAGAAAAGCGCTGGCCAACGCCTGCGGCGGGAACAATTGCCCAGTATTTTGGAGTCTCTCTTGCTTCAGTTGTCTGCATGGCCTTCTCAGTCACGGCTTGACACTCACCGGAATGGCATCAGATTTACTATTCAGCACACTGTCGTCTTTGTCGATGACCAGATAAAAAATCTCACCCTGCTTGATCATGCCGAGATCCTTGCGCGCTTTTTCTTCAATCGAATCAAGGTTGGCTTTTAGGCTTTCGACTTCTTTAGCAATAATATCGTTGCGTTGTTTTAACTGCAGGTTCTTTTGCGCCTGCAATTCAAGCTCGCGATCCAGCACAGCCCGGTGGGCGAGACTGCCCTCTCCAACCCACAGACGAGTCTGCAGGCCAATCAAGAGTACAACCAATATTATCAACAACCAACGCATACTATTATTCTATTCGCTTTGGCGACGTTTATGCTAAGAAGTTTCTATTAAGAAATTTCTATTAATTAGGCTTAGCCCTTATACCTTAAATTCGGCTCGGCCCTTGTAGGGAGCTGCGACATTACCCAGCTCCGCTTCAATACGAAGTAGGCGATTATATTTGGCTACACGATCAGAGCGACACAGTGAACCAGTTTTAATCTGCCCAGCAGCGGTGCCCACAGCCAAATCGGCAATAGTGGTATCTTCAGTCTCACCAGACCGGTGAGAAATAACCACGCTATAACCAGCCTCTTTAGCCATATTGATGGCATCCAAGGTTTCAGACAATGTGCCAATCTGATTAAACTTAATCAAAATAGAGTTGGCCACGCCCAGCTCAATACCTCGGCTTAGAATACTGGTATTGGTAACAAACAAATCATCACCCACTAACTGGCAGCGATCGCCTAACTTTTCGGTCTGATATTTCCAGCCATCCCAATCGGACTCATCAAGGCCGTCTTCAATAGAGATAATGGGGTACTTATCGCAGAGCTCAGCCAAGAAGTCACTAAAGCCCTCAGAGCTATAGATTTTACCCTCACCGGCAAGGTCATACTGGCCGTCTTTATAGAACTCAGTAGCAGCACAATCTAGGGCCAGAGTCACGTCAGTACCCAAGGTATAACCAGCCGCTTCTGTGGCCACCTTAATCACCGCTAATGCGTCGGCATTGGACGCTAAGTTGGGCGCAAAACCACCTTCATCGCCAACCGCTGTGCTCAGGCCTTTACCGCTCAGTACTTTCTTTAATGAGTGAAAAATTTCAGCGCCAACCTGCAGGGCTTCAGAAAAACTTTTCGCCGCTACCGGCTGAACCATAAATTCTTGGATGTCGACATTGTTGTCGGCATGCTCGCCGCCATTAATAATATTCATCATCGGCACAGGCATGCTGTACTGACCCGGAGTACCATTTAAGTCCGCAATATGAGCGTACAGCGGTATGCCCTTAGCCTGTGCTGCCGCTTTAGCCGCAGCAAGAGACACTGCCAAAATAGCGTTGGCGCCCAATTTAGCCTTATTCTCAGTGCCATCGGCATCGATCATGGCCTGGTCTAATGCGCGCTGGTCGGCAGCGTCTGTCCCCACCAACAAAGATTTAATCGTGGTATTAATATTGGCCACTGCTATGAGTACACCTTTACCTAAGTAGCGACTCTTGTCGCCATCTCGCAGTTCAAGCGCTTCTCTTGATCCAGTGGAGGCTCCAGATGGAGCACAGGCAGTTCCAATAATACCGTTATCAAGAATGACGTCGGCCTGCACTGTTGGGTTGCCTCGTGAATCCAGAATTTCAAAAGCGCGAATATCTGCAATGTTACTCATGGTTTAGGTACTCCATTAAATGTGGTTATGAACTGTGTTCAGAATAAAAACGAATACTATTTTGCGGGTCGTACCCAATTAAACAATATTGAGGTCCGGCTGAGACTTAATCAAATCATCAAATGCTTTCATTTGGGCCAAAAAGGGCTCTAATTTATCCAGAGGCAATGCGCTGGGGCCATCACAAAGGGCTTTATCAGGGTGCGGGTGAGCTTCCAAAAACAGACCGGCAATACCCACAGCAATACCAGCTCGACCCAACTCGGCAACCTGATGACGGCGACCGCCAGAAGCGGAACCTAAAGGGTCACGACACTGCAGCGCATGGGTAACATCAAAGATCAACGGCAAACCACCGCTGACATCTTTCATTGTTCTAAAACCTAGCATGTCGACAACGAGGTTGTCGTAGCCCATACAGGTACCGCGCTCACAGAGCATAATTTTATCGTTGCCGCATTCGCGGAATTTATCAACAATATTGCCCATCTGGCCTGGGCTGAGAAACTGGGGTTTTTTCACATTGATCACCGCACCAGTCTTGGCCATGGCCTCTACCAAATCGGTTTGACGAGCCAAAAATGCGGGCAGCTGAATCACATCGCAAACCTCAGCCACAGGAATAACCTGGTCAATTTCATGAACGTCAGTAATTACTGGCACATTAAAAGTGCTTTTGATCTCTTGGAATATCTTTAGGCCTTCGTCAACGCCGGGGCCTCGGTAGGAGTGAACCGACGAACGATTAGCCTTATCAAAAGAGGCTTTAAAGACATAGGGAATACCTAGCTTCTGCGTTGCTTCGACATAGGCCTCGGCAATTTGCATTGCCATATCTCTGGATTCCAGAACATTCATACCACCAAACAACGTCATGGGTGCATCGTTGCTAACGCCGATATCGGCGACCTGTATGCTGACTGAATCCATAATGAGGTTCCTTACTTTTGCGCTTGAAAAGCGGTGGCTGCAGCGACAAAACCTTGGAACAGCGGATGACCGTCCCTCGGCGTTGAGTTAAATTCTGGGTGAAATTGGCTAGCAAAGAACCAGGGGTGGTTTGGCAGCTCTACGGTTTCGACCAGAGTCTTGTCCGCAGAAAGACCGCCAATCACTAGCCCAGCTTCTTTAATTTGCGGCAAGAAATTATTATTCACCTCGTAGCGGTGACGATGGCGCTCTTTGATCTGCTCGCTACCATAGATGCCATGAGCCTTAGACCCAGGCACTAGGTGACAAACCTGAGAGCCCAGTCGCATGGTACCGCCCAGATCACTGTCTTCGGTACGCTGCTCTTTATTGCCTTCGCTATCGATCCATTCAGCAATCAAGCCAACCACTGGGTAAGGAGTTTGGGGATCAAATTCTGTGCTGTTGGCAGCCGCTAGGCCACAGACATTACGCGCATATTCAATCACGGCAATTTGCATACCCAAACAGATACCAAGGTAGGGAATGTTATTTTCCCGCGCGGTTTTAACCGCATAAATTTTGCCTTCTGTGCCGCGAGTACCAAAACCGCCCGGGACCAAAATAGCGTCCGCACCCTCAAGTAATGAGTGGTCAGATTCCAAGCGTTCAGAGTCAATATAGCGAATTTTAACCTTGGTTTTGTTGTGAATACCGCCGTGAACAAGCGCCTCAGTCAACGACTTGTAAGCGTCGAGCAGCTCCATGTATTTGCCGACCATGGCAATAACTACTTCGCCTTCAGAATTGAGCTCGTTATCAACCACAGCATCCCATTCACTGAGATCAGCCGGCGGTCTATCCAATCTAAAGCGCTCAACTACAAACTGGTCCAAGCCCCACTCATGGAGCATGCGCGGCACGTAATAGACAGTCTTAGCATCAATCACGGGAATAACGGCGCGCTCTTCAACATTGGTAAACAACGAAATCTTTTTGCGCTGCACTTCTTCGAGCTCTACTTCTGAACGGCATAGCAGTACATCGGGCTGCAAGCCAAGAGAGCGCATTTCTTTGACCGAGTGCTGAGTAGGTTTGGTTTTGGTCTCACCCGCCGACTTAATATAGGGCACCAGGGTCAAATGCAGCAATAATGCTCTTTCGTGACCTAGCTCTCCCTTTAACTGGCGCACGGCCTCTAAAAAGGGCTGAGATTCAATATCACCTACTGTGCCACCAATCTCGACAACAGCAATATCATGGTTACCAGCACCGGCATAGACTCTGCGCTTAATTTCGTCGGTCACATGGGGGATCACCTGCACGGTGCCACCGAGGTAATCACCTCGACGCTCACGGCGCAAAATAGTCTCGTAGACTTGCCCACTGGTGAAGTTATTGTTTTGGGTCATTCTTGAACGCAGAAAACGCTCGTAGTGACCAAGATCCAGATCGGTCTCTGCGCCATCTTCGGTCACATAGACTTCACCGTGCTGATAGGGGCTCATGGTGCCGGGATCAACATTGAGGTAGGGGTCAAGCTTGAGGATAGTAACGCTTAGGCCTCTCGCCTCGAGAACAGCACCCAGCGAAGCCGCTGCAATACCTTTACCCAAAGAAGAAACAACACCGCCAGTAACAAAAATAAAACGCGTCATAATGACCCTGCAACGATCGCAAAAAGAATGGAAAAAATTTATCTTTGAAAGAGGTTTTGGCCGAATTTATGATCAAATTTTGGCCGGTGCCACCCTACTCAAGATGGGAGAGCAGATTACCAGAAAGGCGGCCTGTATTCTACTGCGATCTACAAAGAGTTGGCTTGCCAGCGGATTTTTTTGCCTCGCTGACCCGCCTGCGCCTGCCAGCCCTCACAAACCCAGCAATCACCGACGGCCACAAGGGTTTCACCCACGTATAGCAACGGCATTCTGTCTCGCCACCAGGGCTCAATAAGATGCTCTAGAAACAATTTTTTAAGGCTATTAGAATGGCCGCGACCCGCTGGCTTGCAGCGTTCGCCGCCCTGGCGGTAGCGGATTGTGACGGCTTGCTCTGACTCTAAAAACAAACCCTCTCCCACTATTTCTTGGGCCATTAGGTGACTACCATCTATCAGCCGTAAAGGTTGTTGCATCGCCCAGCTATCATGTTGCTCCCCAGTAAAGTTTGAGCCCCCCCTAAACGATAATAGATAGAGACGACCATGAAAGCGCCGCCACTGCGTTGACTGCCAAACCACTGCCGGTTGCGCATCTTTTCGAACCCTTATGAGAGAGTCCATAATCTCGGTGATTAGTTTGTTATTTGGCATAGCCCAGCTATACACACTGGGCCAATGACGCAAAATATTTCGCTGCCGCAAAGGGCTTAGCTGCGATAGAGAGTCAATACAGATTGACCAACCTGCACGCTCTTCTCTCAGCTCAAGCTTCAATAAATCCTCATGGGCTAGAACCTCAGCTAACTGGCTGGCTTCACTGCTGTGCTGTGCCGACAGCTGAATAGCCTGCCGGTAATCAGGCCAGCGATCAGCAATCACTGGGATAACCTCATTGCGTAAATAATTACGGTCAAAGATGCTCTCGGCATTACTTTCATCTTCCACACTGCTTAGCTTTTGGGCTTGGCCATAGGCCTGCAAGTCTGACTTACTCAATGACAGCAGCGGCCGGACAAGCCGCCCTAGCCCTAGCGCTCTCTCAACGGGCATGCCGGCCAACCCTTTTGCACCAGAGCCGCGCATCAGATGATAAAGCACCGTTTCTACCTGATCATCACCATGATGACCAAGCAGCAATAGGCCATCTTTTTGTAACAGGCGTTCAAACACTGCATATCTGGCACTTCGTGCTGCCGCTTCAATACCTTCTCCGGCGACAACAACCTGAACTCGCTCAACCTGTAACTGCAATTTTAGAGACTGGCAATAAGCTTCTACACTGGCCTGCCATTGATCTGCATTTGGCGATAGACCATGGTTGACATGGACCACAGAGATGCGACCCACAGGAACAGTGCCCATGAGCAAATGCAATAAAACCATGGAGTCTAGGCCGCCGCTAAGCGCCACCAAAATCTGTGGCGCTGCATTAAGCTTATCCTGCCAAGGGCCAAATACTGACGGCGCGCTAGGGGTTTTCCCCCACGCGGCAGGACCCTGCTTTCTCGCACCAGGGCTGGTCCCAGTCGACGTTGTGCTAGTCAAAGTTACTACCCGGATCCTGGGAGTAATCTTCATAGGCCGACGCAGAAGCAGAAGCAGAAGCTCTGGATTTGGAGCTTAACCGCTCAGCTGTGCCTGCGCTCTTTGTCTCATTTTTTTCTTCGCTATTTTCCGCATTCTGTTCAGAGATATAACGCTGAAATTGATTTTTAGTCAGCAAGGTACAATTTTCAGTGGCGGGATCAAAGGTGATCAGTACATCGCCTTTCGTTAACTGGCGATGAACCTGAGCGATTTTATTATCCATACCCGCCTCTTGGACACCATAATCGGTGCCCTCGCGAAGAATAAACTCCTCAATAACAGCGTTTAGAACTTCAGCACTAAGCCTGTCGACCGGAATTTCAATCACTGCCCAGGCTTCCTAAAACGCAAGGTCATACGATCACTTTCACCAATGGCTAGGTAGCGATCACGGTCAACATCACCCATTGCCATATTAGGCAGCAAACTCCAAACACCTTTGGGATGGTCAGCGGTATCTGCTGGATTGGCATTAACTTCTGATGACGCCTCCAGTACAAATCCGGCGGACTCTGCGAGAGCAATTACGTATTCTTGGGTAACATAACCACTCTTGATCATGGTTGCATGGTCAGTGCCCGGCGCGGCACGATGCTCAACCACCCCCAAAACACCACCTGGTTTTAAGGTTTTGAAGAACAGCTCAAAGGACCGCCCGTCATTTTTAGATTTCATCCAGTTGTGGACATTTCTAAAGGTAAGTACCGCGTCGGCACTATTGTCGTCAGTGGTTAAGAGCTGCGCATTAGCATCAAAGGTATGCATTTCAACATTGCCATAAAGCGTCGGGTTCGCTGCAACCATCTCTTTAAATTTAACCAGCGAATTGAGGTAATAGGCTCGCGTCGACTCGGGATTATAATGAGCGGCATATAGAGTGCCCTTTAAACGGTGGGCCAAAATCTCTGTGTACCAACCACCGCCAGGAGTGATCTCGACCACCGACATATCCGGCTTAATGCCAAAAAAATCAAGAGTCTTAATGGGGTTACGATACTGGTCTCGCGCCGCATTATCTGGGTTGCGGTCCGCGCTTTCTGTGTGACTCTCCCCGGCCCCTGAATGATGGCCGGCGTTGGCCTGGACAGTCATTAATAAAAAACTGGCTACCAATAATAAGGTTTTAGTCGCTAACTTCATGTTTCTCATCCTTTCAATGTATGTCTTCGATGGTAATAGCTCCATCACCAGATACCCAACAATGGGCGTAGTTAAGAACTATCAATTAGTGCGATAATACAGGGCTCGAGGGTCAAACAAAAAATTATGCTTAATATAGTGCTTTATCAGCCTGAAATTCCCCCTAATACCGGCAATATTATTCGCCTCTGTGCCAATACGGGCTTTCGCCTGCACCTTATAGAACCTTTAGGATTTGATTTGGATGATAAGAAGCTGCGCCGGGCAGGCCTTGATTACGGTGAGTTTCAGTCACTGCAGGTCCATGCCAGCTGGGCCGCTTATTTACAAGCGAGTGTATCAAAAACTGTTTATGCGCTGAGCACCAAAGGTACAAAATGTTACTCCAAAGCTCAGTACCAGCCGGGCGACACATTGCTGTTTGGCCCAGAAACCCGGGGCCTACCGGAGGATATTCGCACAGATATCGGCACAGACCATGTGCTACGACTACCCATGCAACCCAATAGTCGCAGCCTGAACCTATCCAACACTGTATCTATTGTTGCCTACGAAGCCTGGCGCCAATTGGGATTCATTGACAGCCTTCAAGTGCAGGGCCAAGACAGCTGATGAATGCAAAAATTGGTTTGTTTTACGGCAGCTCGACCTGCTACACCGAAATGGCAGCCGAAAAAATAGCTGAGGCTATTAACGGCATCAGCGGCACTGAGCTTGTTGTTTTACATAATATTGCTTCAGATTCGATCGCGTTAATGACCGACTACAAATACTTAATTTTGGGCATTCCTACCTGGGATTACGGCGAACTGCAGGAAGACTGGGAGTCCAATTGGGACGCCATAGACAGTCTCGACTTCAGTACCATTCAAGTAGCCGTCTATGGTCTTGGTGATCAGATTGGCTACCCGGAATGGTTTCAGGATGCCCTAGGCTATCTGTGGGCCAAAGTCGTCAACTTAGGAGCCAGCGCCGTCGGCGCGTGGCCCAATAAAGGCTACAGCTTTGAGCAGTCAAAGGCATTGACCGATGATGGTAAATTCTTTGTTGGCCTGCCCCTAGACGATGAAAACCAACTAGACCTGACCGATGACTATATCGCCCAATGGTGTGAACAGATTCTCCATGAGTTTGGGCTCAGCTAGCATGGACAACAAAATCAATCCCCTCAGCAATGACTTAAGTAAACCCTCTAGCAAACCGTCTAATAAACTGCCTAGTAACAAAAGACAGCCTTGGCATCTGGACAAATCCGTAGCACCTAGACTCAGTAAAGAAATCACTATTCTCGGCGCTGGTATTGCCGGCTGCACAACAGCTGTGGCTTTGGCCAAACGGGGCTTTAATGTGAGGGTTATCGATCGCCACCCAAGCGCTGGGTCTGAGGGCGCAGGCAACAACCAAGCGGTTGTCTACCCCAAATTATCGCCGCGAGACGATTTGCTACCGCGGATTAATCTCTCGTCTATGAAGTTCGCCAGTGACTATTACAAACCTTTTTGGGATCGGGACGTTGGTCAGCAATGTGGTGTTTTAGTCTTGCCCGAGAGCGAAAAAACGGCCAGTGATTTTAAAATTATCGGTGAGCGCTTTGCCGATCAGCCTGGATTTGTTCAGCTACAAAACAACAGTGAACTCCGCGGAGTATCTGGTCTCAACCTTGTGGCTAAACAGGGCCTGTTTTTTCCGCAACTAGGCTGGCTGCCACCAGCAGAGGTATGTCAGCAACTTCTGGCACAGCAAGGTATCCCGCTGCTAAGAGCGGATATTCATAAGATTGTTTATAGCGACAATCACTGGCAGCTGCTAGAGGCCAATGGTGATCTATTCTTAACTAGCGAGAGCCTTGTTATTGCCAATGCCTTCGATTGCCTGCAATTCGAACAGACCGCATTTTTGCCCCTAACCCAGCTCCGCGGCCAAATTACAGAGCTGCAACAAAGCCCCGCGAGTAGCACCCTAAAAACGGTGATCTGTGGTGAAGGCTATATCACCCCTCAACACAAAGGCGTGCACAGCTGCGGAGCCACTTACAACAAAGGGGTGTTTACTACTGAGTTGCGGCCAATAGATCACCAGACCAATTTAGAACAGATGTCTCGAACCGACGAGGGGCTTGGGGAGGCCATTGGCCCCCAGGACATTGCCAGTTTGTCAGGTCGCGCTAACTATCGCTGCACCACTAAAGACTATCTGCCCATTGTCGGCCCAGTGCCCAATGTGCCGCAGCTACTCGAAGATTACGCGCCACTGCGCAGAGATGCACGGTGTGAGATAACCAGTCTGGGCAGCTATTTACCCAATCTATATGTGCACTGCGGAATGGGCTCGCGGGGGCTGAGCTATGCACCTCTAACATCTGAGGTACTTGCGGCGGAAATTGCAGGGGAAACCTTACCCATAGAGGATGAACTGCGCTTGGCGATGCACCCGGCAAGGTTTTTGATTAGAGATTTAAAAAAGAAACGTATCTAGGGCAATATATATAAGACCAGATAGCTAAGAAGCTCTTAAGACTAACAGTCTTCAGCAGCAAGCCCCGCCTGCAAGCCTTCACGATACATATCAGCACTGGCTTGGGTCTCTCCCATAGTCTCCAGAACCTCTGCCAGCTCCAAATAAGTCTGGGGGCTAGGGTCAATGTTCACCGCGCTGGTCAAATAATCTCTGGCCTTTCCCATAAAACCCAAACGGCGGCAAATACGCCCCAAAGCTAATAACAGCTCCGGATCCTCAGCATGGCTAGATAACCATTTCTCACCTGTCGCCAGCTGTTTTTCTGGCTTTGGAGCCTGCAAAACCCCGAATCTGTCCACCAGGTCCGAGTGCCAATGGCTGTTGAGCGCCTTGGTCAGCAGCGGCTGTAATTTGTCCATCCCATTGACCATAGTCAGGGCGTCGGCATAGTGCACAATAACCTCTGGCACCTTGCGCAGTGACTTGGGTAACAGTTCCCAGAGCTCGGCGAGCTGGGCCTGCTGTTCCTGTTCAGTAAACTCTGGGTCAGCCACAAACTCCGCCAGCAAGCTCGTGTAAATATCCAGTTCCAACAGCTCGATTGCACGCTTATTGAGCACAGAATAATGCTTGATATCCCCGAGCATTTTTTGTGCCAGGGTCCAGTCTCCCCGCAAGAAGTAGGTGTCTACGAGTAACCGTAAAATACCTGGGTCACTGGGGTTTTTGCGATGCAGAGACTCTAACAGCTGCACAGCTTCATCCAACTTTTCTTCCACAATCAACAGTTCTGCCAATAGTTTGTCGGCTAACAGCTTCGCTTTTGGATAGGTTATTTTAAGGCGCTGCAATAGTTGCCGAGCCTTGTTAAGTTCGTTGTTGTCCGCTGCTGCGCGGGCAGCAAAGATTAGGTTGACCACAGGCATCGATGAATGGTCTGCCGACTGGGATAACAGAAGGCTTGCCTTTTGCCAGTCTTGATCCGCATACAGCAGTAAACCCTGAGCTGTCTTGCTGCGCTGCTTAGCACTCCGCCGGCTGCTCCACCAATGGCGAATACCACCAGCAACACTAAGCCATCTAATCGTCAGTAACAGCCACAGTAAAAAACAAGTTAACAGTACATAGATCATGACGCCGACCAAAAGAGTCATCTCAATACTGGTATCACCAAAACTAACCAGCACATAGCCACTGCCCTGTTCTAGCAGCCCTATTAGCCCAGCGCCCGCAAGTAGCGCCAGTACAAAAATAATCAGCAGTTTTCTCACTGTTGTGACTCCTGCTGAGCGCTATCTAGAAGACGACTTTGGCGTACAGCAACCACAGCCTCTATGGCTTTAAGGGAACCGTTAATCGCTGGTAATTGCTGAACAACCTGGACTTTTGCGAGTTCACCTAACCGCTCTGATACAACCTGGGTATTTGGATTGAGCTGAAAATACTGCTCTAACCAACCCTGCGCCTTGGCAATACTTTGGCTATAAACGCCCTGCTGCTCGCGCAATAGACCACTCTGGGCCTGCTCCAACATCAGGCGTAAATTCTGCCGAACGACTGTTTCTTCCTTAGGGTGAAGCATTGGCTCTATAGGCTGGCTGCGCTCCCGAACTCTAATAAGCTGGCTGAGTTTCTGAGTAAACAATGCCAGCGTTGAATCTATGCTGCTTAGAGGTTCTTCTGCAACTGCAGCAGAAGTAGCAATCGACGCTTTGTCACCCTTCGGCCCAGACTCAGCCAATGAAAGCCTAATATCCAGCTGGTCGATACTCTTCACCAGTGCAACCAACTCTAAGAAAATACCTTCTGCATCCACCTCGCCCGCTAGCCTCAGGGCAGTAATATCTGCGGCCACAGCACCTCGCACTGGCGTTAGTTCTGGGTCGTCCAGCTCCTGCAGTATCACGTCGACATTGGCTAACAGGGCCAGAGGGTTTTTAGTGCTGCGTTCCGTTTGTAGACGCTGATTGGCCAGCCTCGTTAAATATACCGCTTCGGCAAGTAACCAATCACTGCGAGTCGTCGAACTCAGTTCAGCCAAACGCTGACCCTGAGTGTTAGCCCGCAATTGCAGACTAGACAGCGCCTGTTTGAGCTGCAGAATTTCCTGTGCCTGCCGCTCTTGGTCCAGTTTATATTGGCCCTGAATACTGTCGACCGACCCCTGTAAGCTGAGGATAGTCCCCTGAGAATTGTCTGTTTCGGTAAGCTGCGCCTGCCAATAATTCCACCCCAGCCAGCTGCCAGCGGCAAGCACCGCAATCAGACAGAGCATGAAAATAATTTTTACCCCACGAAAAAAGCTAGAGCCCTTGGAGCTCTCTTTTGGACTTTTTACCTTGGCTGTTTTATTGCCACCATTGGGCTCAGGTGGCTTCTTTGGCGTTGGTTGCTCTTTTGACGGTTTAGCTTCTTCAGTCACTGTCTTACCTCTATTACTGGCCAACTAATTTCTGGGGTTTTGGGCGATTAGGCGCTTTTAAACTTGTGCCTAGGAGCTTATGCCTTTGAAAATTAGGCCTTTAAAAATCAGGCCTGTAAATATTAAGAGCCTAGCGCAATTTGCACCGCTTGCAGCATTGATTCAGGAAGAGCATTTGCAGCTACCTGAATATTACTATAGCCCAGCTTGCGAGACACCTCAGCGACTCGATCGCTTGGCACCACTAACTGCAGATCAATACTGTCGGCTCGGGCAGGACCCATCGCCTGAATCAATTCTCCACTATGGACGACCAAGCAGCATGACTGCTCTAGCAGCCTCTGCGCTTCCACTAAACTATCCGGTTCTATCATTCTTCTGTAAAGCTCACAGTAGGTAACAGAAGCCCCGCGACTCTCTAATGTTTCGCCCAGTGTAGTGCGACCACCCCCGCCACGAAAAATGATCACCGATTTGTTTTGCAGATCCTGTAGCTGCTCCATTTCTTGCAGCAGGCCTTCGGTGTTGGGTTGTCTTTGGGGTGAAGACACCTCAAGGCCATAGGCGCTAAGTATTTGAGCAGTTTGCTGGCCTACCGCAAATATTTCAATACCAACGGGCAACATGGGCCAATATTCATCTAACCAGCGAACCCCAAGTTCCGCTGCATTGGCACTGATAAAAATGGCATGGTCAAAGTCAGAAAACTGAGTAATGGCGGTCTTTATTAACTGGGCCTCAGGCTCTGTTTCAGCCACAGGCTCAATGCGCATAATCGGCTGGTATTGGTAGTTGATCTGGGCCTGATCCATAAGTCGTAAAAAAGCATCCTGGTCCCGCAGCGGCCGCACAACCAACACTGGTTTTCTGGGGACTGTTTTGTCCTTAGCTGTCTTGTTCTGAGGGATTTTAGCTTCCATAAACCTCAGCCAAAATTTCGCCAGCACCAGCTGCCAGCAACTGCTCTGCCAATTGCACGCCCAACTGCTCTGCATTGTCCCGGTGGCCCTGAATATCAGCACGCAATATTTGCGTGCCATCTATACTGCCCACTAACCCTCTCAAGGCGAGGCTTGTGCCGCTGGCATCCAACTCGGCGAAACAGGCGATGGGCACCTGACAACCTCCTTGCAGATGCCGATTAACAGCCCGCTCGGCTAAGACACAGCTGGCACTATCTTTATGGTGCAATGGTGCTAGCAGAGCCTGAATATCAAGGTCGTCGCTGCGGCACTCAATACCAACCGCTCCCTGACCACCAGCCGGTAATGACAATGTGGAGTTAATTTTGTCGGTAATTCTATGGCCCATCTCAAGACGAATGAGGCCCGCGCTAGCCAAAATAATGGCATCGTATTCACCAGCGTCTAATTTGCCGAGCCTAGTATTAACATTGCCTCGCAGCTCTTTGATTTGGAGCTTTGGAAAGTGCGCACGCACCTGACACTGCCTGCGCAAACTTGAGGTACCAACCACGGCACCATCGGGAAGCTCCGCTAGGTTTTGATAATGATTAGACACAAAGGCGTCTAATGGATCTTCTCGTTCACAAATCACGGCCAATTCAAGGCCAGGAGGAAATTCCATGGGCACATCTTTCATGGAGTGCACAGCAATATCAGCCCTACCCTCCAACATGGCCACTTCTAGTTCCTTCACAAAAAGACCTTTGCCACCGACTTTGGCTAGGGGAGTATCTAGCAGCTTGTCTCCTTTAGTGCTCATGGCAATTAACTCGACCTGGAGGCTCGGGTTGTGACCCATTAACTGGGCTTTGACATATTCGGCTTGCCAGAGGGCGAGAGGGCTTTTTCGGGTCGCGATGCGGACTTTGTTTATGGAGGTTTTAGTCAAGGGTGTAACCTAAGTCAGTATTTATTCTGCCATTATCGACGATTTGCTCGACAATGTCAGAAATCTCAGAGCAGCGGCAATAATTGACGTAGATAAGATGCTCGGCGCCGGCTAACCCTTGGCTCAGTGGATAGCCCTGTAATTTTGACACTCACCTGATCATCAGACCGGTCCAAGCCTTGAATAGCGGAAATTGCTACCAGAGCATTGCGATGAACTCTAACGAACAGCTGCTTAAACTCTTTTTCTAAGCTCTTGAGGCTGTCATTGACCGTCACCACAGAATCACTCATGTAGACCCTGACATATTTCTGGTCCGCCTGAAGCAACAGAATCTTATCGACGGGGATTTTATCTATACCTAAGTAGCTATAAACATATAGGTGAGTTCTGGGTTCGACACTTTTCTCTTTACGACGCTTATGGATCAGCTTGCTGGCCGACAATACTGCGGTCAGTAAATCATCAGAATTAACCAGTTTCATTTTAAAAGATGCCGTGCGCTTGATCGCAGCGGGCATTGGGTTGAATCCATCAAATGAAGGGCAGAACATCAACACTGGATAAAAATCAGCGCGTCGTACTAGCTCTAAAACGTAGGGTTCGTTAGAAGGAGAAATGGGGCATTTGAGTAAAAGTATATCTGGGTTTTGCTTGTCCGAAATTGCCTGAGCATCAGATCCATTGACAGCAACGCCAATGACTTCTATATTTTTTGTAGCTGCTAACAGGCGTTCAATCCGAACTCCCGCCAACAATTCCTCGTCCACGATCAATACCTTGATCATAAATTCCCTCCAATGGAATAAGCCGATGCGGACTATCATACATACTTATAGACCGAAGTATTACCCTTTGCCGGGCCTGATTAGCTATAATTCTCGGCATCTAAACAACTGAGTACCAGAGCCAATGAGCAAGCTTGATAAGCAGACCCCTGACACAGCCGAAAACAAACCAACCAACCAAGCTTGGGGCGGCCGTTTCAATGAGCCTGTAGATGATTTTGTGGCGCGCTTTACTGCTTCGGTTAATTTTGATCAACGACTAGCCCAGCAAGATATTCAGGGCTCGATTGCCCATGCGAAAATGCTCAAGCAAGCTGGAGTGCTCAACGGCGAAGAATTAGAGTCTATTTGCAATGGCCTGCAAGAAATCAAAGCTGATATTGAAAACGGTAATTTTGCTTGGTCTGTTGCCCTAGAAGACGTGCATATGAACATCGAGGCAGCGCTGACAGATCGCATTGGTATTGTGGGTAAAAAACTACATACCGGGCGCTCAAGAAATGACCAGGTGGCAACCGATATTCGACTCTGGCTGCGTGATGAAATTGACACAATCAAACCATTATTTACCAAATTACAGCAGGGCATCATTGGGCTGGCAATAAAAGAAGCTGACACCATAATGCCCGGTTTTACCCATTTGCAGACCGCCCAGCCAGTCACGTTTGGGCATCACTTGCTGGCTTGGAACGAAATGCTAGAGCGCGATTTCGGGCGACTGCTGGACTGTCGTAGACGCCTTAACCAAAGCCCCCTAGGTGCAGCCGCCTTAGCGGGCACTACCTACCCCATTAATCGCGAATTTACCGCCACTGAACTGGGCTTTGATAAACCCACCGAAAACTCATTGGACTCGGTGAGTGATCGTGACTTTGCCATCGAATTCTGTGCCTTTGCCAGTATGCTGATGACTCATATGTCGCGCATGTCCGAAGAGTTAGTACTCTGGGCCTCTGCTCAGTTCCAGTTTATCGACCTGCCTGATCGGTTCTGTACTGGCTCGTCAATTATGCCGCAAAAGAAAAACCCTGATGTGCCCGAACTGGTACGCGGTAAAACAGGCAGAGTCACCGGCCATCTTATTTCCCTGCTCACGCTAATGAAGTCTCAACCCCTCGCCTACAACAAAGACAATCAGGAAGATAAAGAGCCATTGTTTGATACGGTGGATACGGTAGCCGACTGCCTGCGTGCTTTCGGCGACATGATTCCGGCCGTTCAAGCCAATAAAGAGTCCATGCTTGAAGCTGCTCGCAGAGGGTTTTCAACAGCGACAGACCTGGCTGATTATTTGGTTCGCAAAGGTATTCCCTTTCGCGACTCCCATGAAATTGTCGGCAAAGCGGTTGCCTATGGTATCGAGCAGAACAAAGATCTCTCCGAGATGAGCTTGGAAGAGTTACAGCAGTTCTCTGATCAAATTGCTGAAGATGTGTTTAAGGTATTAACTCTCAAAGGGTCTGTTGCTGCACGAAACCATATTGGTGGCACAGCTCCAGATCAGGTAAGAGCCGCTGCCAAGCGAGCCATGGAGTTGCTGTCTATCCGAGGCTGAAGGGTAGGTCTGGTGATGATGGCTTAAGTTTCGTCGCTGATGGCCTAAGTTTCGTCGCTGATGGCCTAAGTTTCGTCGCTGATGGCTCTAGAATTCGAAGCTGATGGCTCTAAAATTCGAAGCTGACGGCTCTAAAATTCGAAGCTAACGGCTTCACCAGACTGAGCCAGGCAGGCATCGCTGAGCATGGTGGATAGCAATTCACCACTAACAGTATTGCGCCAGCGCTCCTCAGAATCCTGAGTTAGCAGCTTAAAATGAAAGCCGCCGGAGCGAGCAGCCAACCAAATCTCGGCCACTGCCGGCTGGCGGGAAAGAATAATTTGCGAACCATTCACGTCACAGGTGATTGTTAGCATCCCAGCGCTGTTCTCGTAATCAATATCGGCGCCGCTGTCATCGATACTTTCTTCAATAGTAAACACTAACTCATCGACGATTTGGTTAAATTCTGCTTCGGTCATTATGTCGCTTCCCAATAGTTGTCATGCAGTATAATTGTTTGGTCGTGATCTACCAGTGCCGCTATACTTATATCTTTTAAGGTGGTCACCTATGTTTTTCCAAATTTTTCGCCAAGGACTTCATCAGGTGCCTCACCAATTTATCAAGCTTGCAGTATGCCTGCTAATGCTTAGTTGCCTGTCCGGCTGTGGCAATACAGGCGCTTTATACCTTCCAGATAACTCAGGCGCCGAGCCCGAAAATACAGAATCCTAAGACCTTATGCACAATACAATTTCAACGCGACACCAGAACCTCTATCTCGAAGATGTTGCTCTCGACGATATTGCCAATCAATTTGGCACACCCTGCTTCGTCTACAGTAAAGACGCCATCAGGCAGAATTTCATGGCCTACAAAGAGGCCTTAGGCGATCAAGACCATCTGATCTGCTACGCGGTTAAATCTAATTCAAACCTTGCTGTGCTGCAGACTCTGGCTGATCTTGGTGCCGGTTTTGACATTGTGTCGGGCGGTGAGCTAGAGCGTGTGCTGCTGGCGGGCGGAGATGCCTCTAAAATCGTATTTTCCGGTGTCGCCAAAACTGCGACCGATATGCGCCGAGCCCTGCAAGTGGGTATTCACTGTTTTAATGTGGAGTCAGAAACCGAGCTGGCCCTGCTAAACGCCACCGCTGCAGAGCAAGACAAAGTGGCTGCCGTGTCTGTGCGAGTTAATCCCGATGTCGATGCCAAAACTCACCCCTATATTTCTACAGGGCTAAAGGAGAATAAATTTGGTATTGATATTAATCTAGCCCCAGAGATATATCAGCGGGCTGCACAGATGGACAATATCTCTGTGGTCGGTGTTGACTGCCATATCGGCTCACAGATCACCGAAATTAAGCCCTTTATCGATGCCATGGATAGACTACTGGTTTTAGTCAGCGAGCTTGAATCGATGGGAATCCGGCTTAACCACATAGACATTGGTGGAGGTTTGGGTGTGCGCTACCAAAATGAAGACACCCCGACCGTCGCTGACTATATGGCCGAACTGTTACCCCGACTTGAGGGCCGCCATGAGAGCCTAGTAATGGAGCCCGGGCGATCAATAACCGCTAATGCTGGTGTACTGTTGATGGAAGTTCAGACCATCAAAAGCAATGGTCTGAATAATTTCGCCATTGTCGATGCCGCCATGAATGACATGCTGCGACCTGCGCTCTATCAAGCATGGATGGATATCCAGCCAATCAAACATAACAGCTCGGCCCAAGAGGCTACGTACGATGTCGTAGGCCCAGTCTGCGAAACCGGAGACTTTTTAGGCAAAGGTCGTCCTCTAGCTATTGCTGAGGGAGATCGTCTCTGCCTGTTCTCAGCCGGTGCCTATGGGTTCGTCATGAGTTCCAACTACAACAGCCGACCCAGAGCCCCAGAAGTGATGGTGGACGGAGATAAAACCTATTTAATTCGTGCCCGCGAGACCATTACCGACTTGGTAAGGGGCGAACAGCTCCTACCCACAGGGAGCTAAGGCCAACCAAATGTTGATGAAATTTACCAAAATGCATGGTTTAGGTAATGACTTTGTCGTTATCGATGCTGTGACGCAAAATGTGCGTGTATCAGCGCAGATGGTGCAGCGCCTGTCTAATCGCACTCGCGGGATCGGATGCGATCAGGTGTTAGTCATTGAGCCGCCGTCGGACCCAACCATCGACTTTAACTACCGTATTTTCAATAAAAATGGTGAGGAAGTTGAGCATTGCGGTAACGGCGCTCGCTGCCTAGCGCTCTATGTTTCTGGTCGCCAGCTTACGGGAAAAAACCCTATTCGCGTTAAGACCATGAATCGCATCTTAGAGTTAGAGCTAACCAACAATAACCTAGTGCGAGTAGACATGGGCATTCCCCAGTCGGAGCCTACAGATATTCCCTTTGAGGCTGAGCAGCGCGAGCTGCTATACCCATTAGATGTCGCTGGCAGTCAATACAATATAGCGGCGCTATCTGTGGGCAACCCCCATGCTGTGATGGTGGTCGATAATATTGACACAGCGCCAGTGGAAACCCTTGGTCCGCAACTAGAGGTCCATAGCCGCTTCCCTAACAAGGTAAATGTGGGTTTTATGCAAATAATCGATCGTCAGCATATTAGGCTTCGGGTATTTGAACGAGGTGTCGGTGAAACCGAGGCCTGTGGTACTGGTGCCTGCGCTGCCGCAGTAGCAGCCATGCAGCAGGAACTGGTAGACTCTCCCGTAACCGTGCATCTTAATGGCGGTGATCTGCAAATAGATTGGCAGGGTGAAACCACACCCTTATTCATGACTGGACCTGCAGTCAGTGTTTTCCATGGGCGAATACGTATATGAGCGAAGAGAAACAAATCAATTCAACGGAAGAAATGGTCAGTGAGTTTCTCCGCGATAACCCAGATTTTTTAGACCATAACCCAGATATCCTCGAGGGTTTAAACCTGCCCCATAACAGCGGTGGCGCAGTATCTCTGGTAGAACGTCAAATCGGTGTTATGCGCAGTCGCAATAAAGAGATGCGCGATCGTCTGGACAGCATGCTGGCCACAGCCCACGACAATGATCTCTTATTTGAAAAAACTAAGCGTCTGGTACTCAATTTACTGGAAGCCAAAACCATGCCTGCCATGGTTGAAACAATCTATGACAGTCTGGGTAAAGACTTTGCTATCGATTTCTACAGCCTGACATTACTAGGAGACGAAAAAACTCTACCGCGCACCATGGCCCGAGTATCCAGCATAGAAAAAGCTAATGAACAGGTGAGCACATTACTTGGCTCAAATCGTGCAGTTTGCGGCGTATTGCGCGAAGAAGAGATGACATTCTTGTTTGGAGAGAAAGGTCTTCAGGTGGGCTCTGTAGCTGCCGTACCCCTGCGTTATAACAACCTCTATGGTATTTTGGCTGTCGGCAATGCTGATCCCAACTTCTACAAGAGCAGCATGGGTACATTGTTCTTAAGCTATATCGCGGAAGTTGTTAACCGTATTTTGCCAAAGCATCTTAGCTAGCCCTGATTAAAGTATGGTTACATATTATGGATGTGTAATAAAAAAGCCCCGTTAACAGCGGGGCTTTTTTTATCTTTGTTTTTTGTCTCTCATTTTTCAAACTATGGCTTGCCGGCGCGACCTTTGCTACCGCCGTCATTGCCACTGCTATTTTTGCCACCGCCACTGCTTCCCTTACCTCCACTGAACTTGCGTCGTTTTGATGAAGACTTCTTCTTGGCTGCGGCGCCCGGCTTTTTCTTGCCCGCGGGACCAGAACTACTGCGTTTTTTGTCCTGGCCAGCACCTTTTGACGGTCCCCGCGGTTTTTTGGCGGTGCGCGGTTTAGCATCTGGATTACCGGTATCAGTCTTAGCGCCATCAACCAGCTCAAAGTCTATTTTGCGCTCTTCCAAATTAACACGCACCACTTTGACTTTTAGCTTCTGCCCTAACCGAAAAATACGCCCAGTGCGCTCACCCACCATGCGGTGATGAGATGCTTCATGGTAATAATAATCTTTAGGCAGCCCGGTAATATGGATCAAGCCCTCGACATAGAGATCATCGAGCATCACAAATAGGCCAAAGCCAGTGACTGCACTGACAACGCCTCCGTACTCCTCACCAACCCGATCCATCAAGTATTCACATTTCAGCCAATTAACAACGTCCCTTGTGGCTTCATCTGCACGGCGCTCAGTCACTGAAAGATGGTCGCCGGTCTCGGCTAAACGCCCGGTTTCATAGGGGTAAATACTCTGTTGATCAAGAAGCGATGCACCTTCAACACGCCGCACATCAGCAATCTTTTTCTTGCTTCTAATCAGGCTGCGAATAGCTCTGTGTACCAGTAAGTCCGCATAACGTCGAATGGGCGAGGTAAAATGTGTGTAGGCTTCAAATGCTAAACCAAAGTGCCCAAGATTATCCGGCTGATACATCGCTTGGCTCATTGATCGCAACATTACCGTCTGGATCACAGCGGCATCATCGCGCCCTTTCACCGATCTGAGAACCCGTTGATAATCTTCTGGCTGAGGGTCGTCGCCGCCCCCTAAACCGATACCAAGCTCCCCAAGGAAATCACGCACCGAGCCCAAGCGATCTTCGCTGGGGCCCTCATGAACCCGATAGAGTGCCGGGATCTTAACCTTATCCAAAAATTCTGCAGAGCAGACATTGGCGCAGAGCATGCACTCTTCGATCAACCTGTGGGCCTCAGTTCGGTCCACTGGAATAATTTGGCTGATCTTGCGCTGGCTATCAAACAGGATTCTTGTTTCTTGACTATCAAAATCAATCGCACCGCGCTTAGCTCGGCGACTGTGTAGCATTCTGTAAAGATCATGCAACGCATCAACCTGGGGCAAAATAGCAGCGAACTGCTTGCGAACACCGGAGTCATCACCATGATCCTTCTCGGCAAGAATATGGGCAACTTGCGTATAGGTCATGCGGGCATGGGAGTGCATTACCGCCTCATAGAACTGATAACCTGTAATTCCCCCATCAGCACCAATCTGCATCTCACAGACCATACAGAGACGATCTTCCGCTGGGTTTAAAGAACAGAGCCCATTAGAGAGCTTTTCGGGCAGCATGGGGACCACATGATTAGGGAAATACACCGAGTTGCCGCGTTGATAGGCTTCAATATCCAGGGCCGACCCTACTGCCACATAGTGCGAAACATCTGCAATGGCGACAATTAATGTCCAGCCACCGCGAGGTTTTGGCTGACAGTAGACTGCATCATCAAAATCCCGGGCATCTTCACCATCAATGGTAATAAGGGGCGTATTGCGCAAGTCCACTCGCAAGTCTTTATCCTGCACCTCATCGGGTATCAGTGCCGTCTCCGCAATTACTTCGTCATTCCACTCGTGGGGAATACCATAGTTGCGAATCGACATATCAATTTCTAAACCGGGATCTAAATGCTCTCCCAATACTTCGACAATCTGGCCTACCGGCAGGCTATTTCGTGAAGGTGGCTCGGTAATACCAATCACAACAATTTGACCGGGCTCAGCGTCGAGCACCTTATCTCCAGGAATTAAAATATCCTGACTAATGCGAGGGTTATCTGGGCGTACAAACCCAGTGCCGCTCTCTCGAAAATAACGACCTACTAGCTGTGTTGTTTTCCGCTCAACAACATCAACTAAACTTCCCTCTGGGCGGCCACGGCGATCCCAGCCTGCAATTTTGACCAATACAATATCGCCATCGAATACCCGCCGCATCTGCGAGCTGGATAAATAAATATCCTGGCTGTCGCCCTGTACCGGGTGGACAAAGCCATAGCCCTCTGGATGACCAATGACCCTGCCTTTGACCAAATTAAGTTTATCTAGGGTGCCGTACCCACCACGGCGATTACGAGCGATCTGGCCATCTCTCTCCATGGCGCGCAAACGCCGGCGCATGGCCTCAATCTGATCCTCTTCGGTCAGATTTAACGCTACACAGATTTCTTCGTGGGTAACAGGGCCGACGCTTTCTCTCAGGTAATCTATGACAAATTCGCGGCTGGGGACAGGACGCTCGTACTTAGCCGCTTCGCGGGTAGCAAAAGGATCGGGTTGTTTGGTCTTTTTAGGCATATTCTCTTGGGCTCTTTAGATGCCACAGTCTATGCTCTAAAGCCCTATGAGTAAAAACAATTCTCTAACAGGGGAGCTGCTCTCTGGGCTTCTTAGCGCCAGCTAGCACCAACTAACGCCAACCTACCTAGACTTTAAAGTAGTTAAATTGCACATGGCATAGCATTTTAACGGGGGCAATAACAAAAACCCCTAGGAGGATGAACCACCTAGGGGTTTTGTTGGAAATAAAAGATTGACCCGCGCCGTCCATGGCGCACGACTTCCTAGTCGTCTATACCGCACAACTGGTAGCAAACGAAATTTAACAACTGAGCGAGCGGGCTATCCTTAGAAATCAACTCCCTGTCAATTTCGCTCTAAAACATCCTTTTATCAGTGTTAGCTTTCTTACAGCAGTGTAGGTCTGTGTATGTTTACCAGTAAAGTCCCTGTCAAAGCTTCATGCCAAGGAGTCAATGCAGGTACTAAGATAGACGTTTAAATACAAGAAAGAAATTACACTGACGAGTTAATACAAAAGTACTAGTTAATCTGCAGATTTGGCGTCGAAAAAATCGTCAATGTGCTGCCGGATTTTACGCACTTTCTCAAGATTCTCTGCCACATCTAAAGTGCCATAAGTTGCTCTAAACTCTAATACTAGCTCACGTAATTCGGACATACCATATAGCCCGCAGAGCCCCATGAGATCATGAATGATTTGGCGTAAGCTCATTTTCTCATCGCCACTCAAATGGGTTTCAAGCTTGCTCAGATCGTCAAAAAGTGCTGTTTTAAGCTCTTCTGCGGGAATAACCGACGCCAACAGACCACCATCGGAGGACTCAGATAACTTACGCTGATCGCTGAGGGAACTCAAAATAGCATTGACCAGCGCTATTTCATTTAAAGGCTTGGACTGAATGCTAACGGCTCCTGCAGAGAGCATTCTCTGGTGCTCTGCCTGCGTAATATCCGCAGTAAGCCCAATAATAGGCGGGCTTTCTCCCGACTGCTGCATAATTCTCTCACAGGCAACGACACCATCAACAACGGGCATGTGGAGGTCCATCAGTACAACGTCTGCGTGCAGCTCACCCGCAAGCTCGATAGCCTCTAAACCATTATTGGCAACCATGCAGGTGGCGCCATAGCCTTCCATAAGCCTAACTACCAATTTCTGATTAAAAGGATTGTCCTCAGCAACAAGAATGATTAACCCTTCAAGTAACTGCTCAGTAGGGTTCATGCCATTGGTCACTATTGCACTAGAATCTTCAATATCAACGGTAGACAAAACGCAGGTAAAACTAATTGTCGAACCTTTATTAACCACACTCTCAATTTTGACATCACCGCCCATGGCCTGAGCCAAACGCTTGCAGATTGACAGGCCGAGCCCAGTGCCACCAAATCGGCGATTAATCGACGTATCTTCCTGTGAGAACGGCTCAAACAAAAAAGGGATTTTTTCCTCAGCAATACCCTTCCCTGAATCTGACACGGAGCATTCCAAAACAGCCATGCCGTCCTCATTTGACTTGCACCGAATACTTAATGCCACAAAACCCTTGTCGGTAAATTTGATGGCATTGTTAAGCAAGTTAGCAAGCACCTGAGTCAACCTAACAGGGTCTCCGCATAGCTGTCGTGGCACGTCGTCTGCAAGATCATAGGTAAACTGCAAATTCTTTTCATCTGCGCGCTGCTGATGAATAGCCATCGCATCGCTCACCCACTGGTGTATATCAAAGTTAATTTCCTCGAGACTGAAGCCACTTAGATGAGCTTTAGAAAACTCTAAGATATCGTCAATCATCGTTAGTAGCATCGTGGAAGAGCGCTCAATAACCCGCAAATGCTCATCTCGCTTACTGCCATCAACTTCAATCGATAATAATTTTGAAAACCCGATCACAGCTGTTAACGGTGTTCGCAGCTCGTGACTCATCCTAGCCAAAAACTGATCCTGGGCCTCCATCGCATCCTCGAGCTCAATCAATGTTATCTGCAGCTGAGCTGTTGCCCTGGCAATTTCACTCTGCATGCGCACATTAGATTGGTGAACACTGGTCGCTAACTGATTAATACCATAGGCAAGTTTTCTCAGCTCTATAGGGCCCTCTTCACTCGCTAGCGACTCTAGGCCACCTGCCTCCATCAGGTCTACAACTTCCGTAAGCCCCTCTAGGGGCCGTGAAATACTGCGACCGATTCTCATGGATACCCAAGCAGCAACCAACAGCCCTAGGGTAATCACGATCAGTGCACCGAATATAACTCGGCGCTGTTTATACAACAGAATCTCATTGGTGAGAGACACTAGTACCCAGCCAAGCTCCTCTACGATCGATTCACCCAACTCGTCATAGTCACCCATGGGCCCCTGTTGGAGCGTTATGCGCGAGTAAAAATACCAATGGTCATTAATAAAAAAGGGCAAGCCAGAATCGAAGCTCTCTGGCATACGCTTTGTCGAGAAATCAATATCGCCAATCCGGACCGTAGTATTGTCGACACTATTATAAAAAAGAATTCCCGACACTGAAGGTATATCAAGTATGGAATAACCCAATGTCTCGAGTATCTCTTGATTACCCGAATACAGCGCAAACTCTGCATTGGAGGCCATCTGGTTGGTAGCGATCCGACCTGTATCATGCATATTAGACACTAGCTCTTTGCTCTGGCTAGAAATCATGTACCAACCCAGCACAATACCGAGTAAGGCCAAGGGGATAAGACCCGTGATCAACAGCCTTGCATGAATACTATTAAAATCGCTCTTTAATCTCATCTTAATCCACCGACAGTTGGTCGAGATAAAACTGCTCATCTCTCAGGTGAATATTTAAATTTTCAGCGACATAATCATTAAACTCAACAGAGAAATAAGCCGGCTGATATACCTGTCCTACATAGTCAGAAGACATGGGGTTTTTCATTAGTAAGTCTGAGACCTGCCTAGCTACATTGTCCGGCGACGAATAAATAGCGGCCAGAGCGCCGGCATTAAGATAGGTTTTCGAATAGGCAATCACTGGCACTTTATATCGGTAGCTCAGCTGCAATATCCACTTTGCGGTAGCAGTATTAATGAGCCTATTATCTGGCAGAGGAATAAATACGTCACTGCGTTTAATAACAGGGTCGATGACTAAAATAGGGTTATCACTCGGCTTAATGCTGACCAAATTCGGTATCATATCTGATGCTTTCACATAGCCTTCAATCTCCGAGAGCCTACCTGAGGAGGACGGCCCTAGCATGAGCCCAAGGTTGGTAGCAGCCGGCATAACCAGCTTAGCGAGTTTGATACTGCGCTCTACAGGCTGTTCCAAACAGACAACTGAGACACCGGAAGCTAAGGCCTGCGATCTAGAGCCAAAGTATTCGTCCGCTAGTAAAGAAAACATATTATCTGTAATCAACAAAGCGATAACTGGCTGAGAGCCCTTGCGATTAAAAACAGCTTCGGCAGCGCCAGCGCCCAAAGTGACAATAACATCGGCCGCTCTAAACGTCGTCTCCATACTTCCGACGGCTGTCTTCAATATTTTTTTGAACGAGTAGTCCTGTTTTTCAAGGAGCAAATTATTCTGAATTGCATCCACAACCTGGGTATAGGCCCGAGTGTCTTTACTGACAATAAAGACTACATTGGTGGCTTGGTCGCCATTATTTATTGCAGGAGAAGTGTTGATTGCAGAAAGACTACTTGTTAAGGGCGCGCTCTCTGTGACAAGGGTAGTTTGTGCAAAAACGGATACTGAAAAGAGCAAAAATAACGCCAAAAAAGCCATATCTCGAGACTTACTCAAGATTTTTCGACAGGCTAGTTTGACCGGTTTTTTCATTTTAGGTTTCGGTCTTCGTCATAATTTTCATACGTTGGAATCATGGAAATCCCACTCGTAGTCCTAAAATATAACGTGTAGAGAACTGATTAAAGAAATAGAACTCGCGATAGTCACTGCCCAAATTTTGCACGGTGAAAGAGACCTCTGCATTGCTATTATTAAACCGTAATTTTTTAGCTACCTTTAAATCAAGCCGGGTGAATCCCTCATCATCTATACCTGAAGCATGCTGAATCCTAGACTGATAATTGACCATAGCGCTTAAACTCAAATCACTTTCAGTCACATAATTAACCAGTACTGCGGCGAGATGGCTTGGGTTAATATCACTCAAATCACGAATCTCAACGACCGGTGTAGTGCGGTATAAGGCGGTATGGGTTAGATCAACAAAGCTGTAGTTTCCATGAATAAGAAGCTGTGCATTAGGCCGATATTGAGCCTGCCACTCTATACCGCGAGTATTTACGGTATCGGTATTGTCACGAATGTTAAGCTGACCATTAAAATCTGGGTACGCCACTCTGCGTTCGTTGATCACATCCGTCATTCGTTCGCTAAACATACGCACATCTAAATTAAGGCGATCATCCAAAAACGCCCCTGAATAGCCGAGTTCCGAACTGAGTAAAGTTTCTGCTCTTATATCGGGATCGGCAATCGTAACCGCATCCAGAACCAAATTTTCATCATACTGACGATAGGACGACTGCCTACTCTCGAGCATTGTGGGAGCTCGACGACCCCTGTTAAATGCCAGCCTTAACGTCTGACTATCTGAAATCTGGTAATTGCCTGCTAAGCGGAATGAGCTAATACGCTCCTGATTACCACTCTCCTCCGCAAGAAGCCCTCCATTGGCTACTAACTTGTCGCTAATATTCCATTCGACATTTGCGTAGCCTCGATAAGAGTTTTGAGCAATTTTTTCTTCCGTGTTAAACAACTCAAAACTTTGCACCTTATCCCGCCTTATGGCAGCGCCATAAACAGCACGAGTATTTTCTCCATGATCAAAGGTGGCTCTAAATTCAGAGTCCCATCGCTCAGACACTATTTCAATTTCGGGCTCAATAATAAATTTATCGGGTAACTGGGACAGCGCGTTCTTAACCGGGCCATCTGGGAAGAAGTTGAGCGCCTGGTAAAAAGTCAGAGAATCCTGGTGGTCGGTAACATCAAATTTATTATGATAGGAAATAAATTCGTAGACAGAGCCACTATCATTGATTCGAGACCAATTTAGGTGCTGATATTGATAGTCTATCTGGCGCAGAACATAGTCCCGCTCCCCGACACCAACTTCACTGTCATTAAAACCAAACTGTACTTCGATAGTATCTTTGGCACTCGGAGTCCACAGGCCTTTAAAATTAAAGGTGATTGTTTCCGCGCTATCCTCTAGCTCAACTTGTCGAAACTGACCATTATAATTGCCGGCGAAATCACTAAAGCCATCATTTGATCGATGACGTATGGTAGTGCGATGATTTAATTCCCCCAATTTTCCTGAATAACTGATCGCTCGATTGCGAATATTATCGGTGCCGATCTGTGCACTCACATCCCAGCCGCTTTCGGTCAACGGCGATCGCGTCACTATATTAATGGAGGCCAAAAAGGCATTACTACCGTCGGCAGGCGCGTTGGCTCCCCGCACTACCTCTATGTATTCAATATCATCAAGCTCTACTCCAAGTGTTGTCCACTCTACTGAGGAATAAATAGACTCATATACAGAACGTCCATCGATCTTGACCTCTAATCGTCGAGACCCAGCGTCGCCAAAAGCATGGTAGGAAACAGAGGGCGCATTGGCATTGACAAAATAAGCGCGAAACCCTGGTACCAGACGAAAAATATCCAGCACATCGACCGCGGCCGAAGCCTCAATAGTCCGTCGATCAATAATAGTGACGGCTGCCGGTGTTTTCTCTAGGGTTTGATTAAAGTGCGTCACACTCGACACGAAATGAATATCGGCTTCAACTGCTTCCTCAGTGACAACAGCTTTGGACAATATGTGGCTACTAAACAGCGTTAGTGACAATAATATCGTGGCGTGATTTATTATTTTAATAATTATCGCTTCCTCTAAATGCAGAATTTATGTCACTTACCTACCTGTCTCGTCTATTAAATATATTTACTTGTATCAGTTGAATCAGTTGAATCAGCCAGACCTAGTTTTTGCCCAAGAATTCCGGCCTGAGTTCTATTACTAAGACCCAATGCCCTCAACATCGCACTAACATGGACTTTAACGGTATTTTCAGACAAATCGAGTTCTCGAGCGATCTGCTTGTTTGAGCGCCCCTGAGTAATACGCAATAGAATATCCATCTGCCTATGCGTGACCAATCCAGAAATAATATCGATATCCGCGCCAGAATGGACTTCATCAATGACTCGAGCAACTTCTGGCATGGACTCTATCAATGACTCGGGCACATATCTCTCGCCAACCAACGCTTTAGCGATAGCTTCAAACAAAGCTTCTTTGGGGGCTGACTTGGTAACGAATCCAGCAACTCCAAAATCTAGGCATTTGCGGATATGAGCGGGGTTTTCAGAGGCCGACAAGACAATTAGCGGAAGCTTGGGATAGCTCTCACAAAGCATTTCAATAAAGTCGAAGCCACCTGCACCAAAGGGCATAAACAGGTCAACTATAGCCAAATCTATTTCATTTTTTGCCAAAATAGTTAGCGCCGTGTCACCATGATCGGTGGTGGTAACCTTTATATTTGGGAGCTCTTCGCTTAATGTTGCTTTGAGACCAGCGCAAACGAAAGCATGGTCATCAACTAAAAGAACGTGCATAGTTTGATTCCTTGAGTTCACTTCAGATGTGATCCAGTCTACATAGATGCCCAAGCCTTATCACTCGTTAGTTTGCGCGTTTATAATTCAACACACAATAGCTTGGGCCAGCTATATATGCTCTAGTAGCCTGAAGATAAGACTTTAACGTTAACGCAGCCGCAGCACATTAAACACACTTTTCTGCCCTTAATGTTTGGTTTATAAACTTACCAATTAAGCCTTAACGGATCTTTTAAGGGCTTCATTAATGGACGAGCCTTGTTGAGCCGACTTCTTAGCATCCGCCGGTCTATGTGATCACTTTAAATCCACACCTCAACAATAATACAAAAAGCGATATTGCCCACAACTTTGGTTGCCAAGGCAAACTATGTCTCTGCCTGCTGGGGTAGAACCGATGTGAACAGACCCCAAGCTTAGATGCCAACTGATAGGGATGTACTGACTCTGCGCAGCCCCACTAGACCAAAAATCATGCCTATCTATAACTGGCGCCATTTATTAGTTATTTGGCACTCAAAACTGCACGAGCAGTAAAATGAGAGCTACGCCACATTTTGTAAGAGATAATTTTGAATATAGACCATGACATGAATCTGTCAAGTAATCAGGCTTAGATGTGGGTCATAAAAATCGGACGCAAAAAAGGCGACTCATTGAGTCGCCTTTTTTATTTCTGGATAAGCTCTTAAGCTTAGCCCAACTTTTCTTTGATACGTGCAGATCGACCGGAACGCTCACGCAAGTAGTAAAGCTTGGCGCGACGAACTGCACCGCGACGCTTAACTTCAATGCTATCAACCAATGGGCTGTAAGTCTGGAAAGTACGCTCTACGCCGATACCGTTTGAAATCTTACGCACGGTAAATGCGGAGTTTAGCTGGCGGTTTTTCTTGGCTAGTACAACGCCTTCAAAAGCCTGAAGACGCTCGCGAGTGCCTTCTTTTACTTTAACCTGAACAACAACGGTATCACCGGGGCTGAAATCAGGAATTTCCTTAGTCATCTGCTCTTTTTCTAGCGCAGCGATAATAGTAGTTTTATTACTCATTTTCTTGCTCCTCAATTTTCATTGGTTGGTGGCACTGCCACCTGATTTAGAGCTCTGTACAGAGAGGATGAACATTATCCTTTGTCATCATCTGCCAGCGCAGCACTCGCTTCCTTGAGTAAGGCCTGCTGCTCAGTATTGAGCTTCAGGCGGTCCAACAATTCTGGTCTTCGTTGCTGGGTTCGCACTAGTGACTGCTGCAAACGCCAACGTCTTATTTTTTCGTGGTTACCGGAGAGAAGTACCTCTGGAACCGTTTGGCCGTCGTAATCTTCTGGGCGCGTATAGTGCGGGCAGTCCATTAGACCTTCGGCAAAGGAGTCTTGATCGGCAGAGTCCTTATGTCCCAACGCTCCTGGGAGCTGGCGTATCAGTGCGTCCATCAACACCATTGCCGGAACTTCTCCACCGCTGAGAACATAGTCACCTATGGACCATTCCTCATCGACTTCTGTTTGTATCAATCTCTCGTCGATACCTTCGTAACGACCAGCAACCAGTATTAATGACTGCTGCTTGGCGAAACCATTAACTGCTGCTTGGTTTAACACCGCGCCCTGGGGGGATAAATACACCACCTTGGCTTCATTGTTTGTCCATGCTCTGGCTGCGGATATTGCCCTGCGTAGGGGTTCTATCATCATTACCATGCCTGGCCCGCCCCCGTAGGGTCGGTCGTCGACCGTCTCGTGGCGGTCGTCGGTGTAATCTCTTGGGTTGTAGCTGGTTACTTCCAGCAAACCCTGTTTGACGGCACGACCACTAATTCCATAATCGGTGACTGCTGCAAACATTTCTGGGAACAGGGTAATCAATGCAATTTTCATTCATCTTACCTCTGCGCCGGTGCTCTTTGTTACTGGTTCAAGACGCTCTAGCTGCCTTTATAATGAGAGCCAGCTAAAACTCCGGGTCCCAAATCACTTCTATGGCACGCTTCTCAAGATCAATATTAGTCACAAACTGCTCTGCGTAAGGGATTAACCGCTCTTCACGATCGACACTCTCAGTGTCTCCCTCAATCACTAGTACATCGTTAGCACCAGTTTCTAGCAGCTGTTTGACCAAACCAAGACGTATCTCTTGCCCTTCAAAATGGCTAGTGACTGCCATTCCTTCAAGCTGGTGCCAATAAAAGTCTTTATCGCTCAAAGGCGGTAACAGTGCTTTATCGACTCTGATGTCCTGTTGACACCAAGCGCGGGCAAGATCACGGTCGTCCACATCTTGGATATGCACTACCAGACCATCACCAGCATGGCGTTTCCAGTCGTCCACAACTATCTGCTGCCGACCTTCTGCCGTATCAACCCACCAGGGCTGATAGTTAAATATTGCTTCTACCTGATCAGTGTAGGAATGGACTTTGACCCACCCCTTGATACCAAACACTGCTGTGATTCGCCCAACTACTAATGTTTCCAAAGAGCGACTCCCAGTTGCTGGCAGAACCAATTAAGCTGCGACTTGCTTGGCAGCCTCTTTGAGCAATGCCGAAACACGATCGCTAACCTGTGCGCCTTGACCCTGCCAGTATGTGGCACGCTCAAGATCTACACGCAAACGCTCTTCTGAGCCGCGGGCAATCGGGTTAAAAAAGCCAATACGCTCGATGTAACGAGCATCGCGAGCATTACGCGAATCAGAAACTGTGATGTGGTAAAAGGGACGTTTTTTTGCGCCGCCACGAGCCAATCTAATTGTTACCATTTACTGAAATCCTGTGTTCAAGCGGCCTAATCGCCAACCTGATGCATTTAAATTCTATTTTACCGCTACTTTAACTACGCACTTCATAGCGCCACGCCACTACAGCGGGACCCCCACGAAAGGCGCGGTATATTACGTCAAAATAAGATGAAAGGAAACTATTTTTAGCGCTAATCAAATACCGGCTGATGTGCCGGCATAACAGCCCGCAGACCAAGTACTCACCGGCCTAGAACTTTGGAAAGCCACCCGGAGGTAAGCCGCCACCAGGAGGAGCCATGCCGCCCATGCCACGCATCATATTCTGCATGCCCTTACCCTTCATTTTTTTCATCATCTTGCCCATTTGCTTGTGTTGCTTAAGCAGACGATTAAGGTCTTGGATGCTGGTACCAGACCCATTGGTAATACGGCGCTTGCGTGAACCATTGAGAATATCGGGGTTGGCGCGCTCTTTAGGAGTCATGGAGTCGATAATGTGTTCCATGCGACCAAACTGGCTGGTGACATCTTTTTGCTGAGCCATCTGGGCCATATTGCCCATGCCTGGCAGCTTATCCATCATGCCGGCCATGCCACCCATACTTTTCATCTGCTGCAACTGGTCGCGCAGATCTTCAAGGTCAAAGCCCTTACCTTTAAGAACCTTCTTGGCCAATTTCTCAGCTTTTTTCTTATCAACCTTGCGTTCGACTTCTTCAATAAGGCTAAGAACATCACCCATGCCCAGTATGCGCGAGGCAATTCGCTCAGGGTGAAAGGGCTCCAGAGCATCGACTTTTTCGCCCACACCCAAAAATTTAATCGGCTTGCCGGTAATGTGGCGCACAGAAAGCGCAGCACCACCGCGAGCATCGCCATCAACCTTAGTAAGGATCACACCGGTTAAGGGCAGTGCATCATTAAAGGCTTTAGCCGTATTCACGGCGTCTTGGCCGATCATCGCGTCAATCACAAACAGTGTTTCTACAGGGTTTGCAGCGGCATGGACGTCTTTGATCTCGCCCATCATCTGTTCATCAATCGCTAATCGGCCCGCGGTATCGATAATCAATACATCAACAAACTTGGTTTTAGCCGCGGCAATCGCGTTGTTCACAATATCGACAGGCTTCTGGCTGTCATCACTAGGGAAGAACTCGGCATCAACTTCTGCTGCGAGGGTTTTTAGCTGCTGGATAGCCGCAGGACGATAGACGTCGGCAGACACCACCATGACCTTCTTCTTCTCACGCTCTTGCAGATAACGGGATAGTTTGGCAACAGAGGTGGTTTTACCCGCACCCTGCAGACCAGCCATCAATATAATGGCCGGAGGCTGAGCCGCTAAATTGAGGGACTCATTCTTTTCCCCCATCACCGACTCTAGTTCGGCCTGAACAATTTTTAAGAACTGCTGGCCCGGGTTCAGGCTACTGCTGACTTCGGTGCCAACGGCGCGCTGCTTTACCTGCTCAACAAAGTCTTTAACAACGGGCAGCGCAACGTCTGCCTCCAGAAGTGCCATGCGCACTTCGCGCAGGGTTTCTTGAATATTATTTTCACTGAGGCTGGCTTTTCCAGAGATTTTTTTCAGGCTCTGGGAGAGGCGATCACTCAAACTTTCAAACATGGCCATGCAAATTGCTTCCAGCTAACGAATTGAGGCGGGCATTATAGCAATAAATTCGCCCTGCTCTTCACCCTGTGTTCTGAATATGCCACACTCAGGAGACATTTATGACTGAATTTATATGATGACGAGTTCAATACTGGGGTTTGCCGCAATCGCCGCCTATTTGGTGGGGTGGATTTTCCACCAGAAACAGCTCCGTGCAGATAAACAGTCTAGCTCCTTCCCGCTGCAGTCCGCAGCTGCCATCCCTATTGTTCTCCATGGCTTTGCCGTCACTGGGCTTCTGTTCACGGGTAATGGTCTAGACCTCAGCCTACTTAAGATATTGGCCCTGCTAGCATTGGCCATCAATACTCTAGTCTGGATAAGTGGCCTACGAAAGCCTCTGCATAGCCTGTACTTATTTTTATTCCCGCTATCAGCGATTACCTTGCTAGCTGCGCTGCTGAGCCCAAGCTCTAAGCCAGCGCTGGTTATGTCCACCGAAATACAGGCCCACGTACTGATCTCTATTCTTGCCTATAGTTTGCTGGCTATCGCTGCCTTGCAGGCCCTGCTGGCGGGTTATCAAAACTGGCAGCTCAAGCACAAACACCAGAACCTACTAATGCGCACGTTCCCCCCAGTACAGACAATGGAAGCCCTGCTATTTGAGTTAATTTGGGCCGGCCAGATACTGCTGACCCTGTCGCTGTTGAGTGGCTTTTTGTTTTATGACGACTTTTTTGCCCAAAAACTGGCTCACAAAGTGGTCTTTAGCCTGGTCGCCTGGCTGGTTTATGCGACATTGCTCTGGGGCCGTCACTATCGTGGCTGGCGCGGCAACAAAGCTATTCGTTGGACCTGGGCGGGCTTCAGTGCAATGTTAGTCGGCTATCTTGGCAGTAAATTCGTTGTGGAGTTTCTGCTCTCTTGATTAAAAGCGGGTTGCTAAAAGCCGCAAACTAATCCAACATTATCCTCCATTATTTTAAAGGTCCTTATTCATTGGACGGTTCTCACCCCCTAGTGTTGTGGTTAACACTAATTGTTCTACTTATTATCTCCGCTTTTTTCTCCGGCTCAGAAACCGGCATGATGTCGCTGAACCGCTATCGACTGCGCCATCAGCGCAAGAAAAGCTCTGGCGCCCGGCGCGCAGCCAAACTACTGGCTAAACCTGACCGACTGATCGGCCTGATTCTGATTGGCAACAACGCGGTCAATATTCTCGCTGCTATTATTGCCAACATGCTGGCGATTCTTTATGTGGGCGAAGCAGCAGCTCCCTGGGTGGCCACGGCCTCATTAACCGTCACTGTGTTGGTGTTTTCTGAAGTGACCCCCAAAACCATTGCAGCGCAAAACCCAGAATGGTTTGCCTTTAAGGCCAGCCATATTCTTAAACCGTTGCTGCAACTGCTGACTCCCCTTGTATGGATGGTCAACAAATTAACCAACGCCGTGATTTCGCTGCTGGGTTTTGACCCCAACAAAGATCGCGATGATGGCCTAGATACCGAAGAGCTCAAGTCTCTGGTTGATGTGTCTGGTCACAAGCTATCGGACAGTCATCAGGGCATGCTGAAAGGTATTCTCGACCTAGAAAACGTCACTGTAGAAGACATCATGATTCCCCGCAGTGAGATCAAGGGTCTAGACCTCGAAGATAGCGTTGAAGAACTCATAAGCAAAATTGTCTCGTCAGAATACAGCAGGCAGCCTCTCTATGAAGGCGACATTAATAACATTGTGGGTATCTTTCATGGCCGCAAAGCCAACCACCTGCTGCGCTCAGACCAGGTCACTCACAGTGCTATTAAACGCTTTGCCGACGAGGTGTACTTTATCCCCGAGAGCACCACGTTAACCCAGCAGCTGCTCAACTTTAAAAAGAACCGCGGTCGCTTTGCCATAGTCGTTGACGAATATGGTGAGGTGCAGGGTCTTGTAACTCTGGAAGATATTCTTGAAGAAATCGTTGGTGACTTCACCACCAATACCGCCGATGAAATCGAAGAAGTGGTACCTCGCGGTGATGGCAGCTATGTGATAGATGGTGTTGCAACGATTAGAGAAATTAACAAAGCCACAGGTTGGTCAATGCCCACCGATGGCCCCAAGACACTCAATGGCTTAGCCCTAGAGCAGCTTGAGAGCATCCCAGATGGTAATGTTAGCTTTATGTTTGATGGCTATCGCTTTGAAACCGAGCAGGTCAACGGGACCATGATTAAGACAGTGATGGTGATGTGCATAAAGCCCAAGAAAGAGCCCGAAGAATAAGCTGTCTAGCTATTGATAAAGAGCCTCAGCTGATAAAGAGCCTCAGCTAATAAAAAGCACATACCTAGTAAAACGGATTATTCTTCTGCGCTCGCTCACCACAGAGCACCAGCACATCAAGGCGCTGGTGATTATCTAAATAACTCCAATCACGAATTTCTGTATTGGTTCTATA